>Ga0194116_10002679_pt1 | contig 22538 bp, 24 predicted proteins | sample TA2MahsurfametaG_4_FD_148617 | JGI IMG/M metagenome (GOLD analysis project Ga0194116, IMG submission 148617) | Freshwater microbial communities from Lake Tanganyika, Tanzania - TA2015008 Mahale S9 surface | ecosystem: Environmental > Aquatic > Freshwater > Lake | place: Tanzania: Lake...
TGCTTGCAGCAGAAGGCACCCAACCCGAGGAGCTGGTGGATGGCGAGTGCCTGCGCAGCGACATGCAGTGCTTGCTCGAGCAACTGCCCGATCTGCAGTGCCGCGTGCTCAAGATGCGCTACGGCATCCCCTGCGCCGATGTGCCCGATCCCGATGAACCGATGAGCCTCACCGGCATCGGCCGCATCCTTGGCATGAGCCGCGACCGTGTTCGCAACCTGGAGCGTGATGGCCTCGCCGGCCTGCGCCGCCTTAGCGAAAACGTGCAGGCTTACGTGGCGGTCTGAACTCAGGTTTACCGGCTGATCTGCCCCTCCACCAACCTGAGCAGTTGCGCGAAGCACTGCTCCTTTGGTGGGAGCGACATGGTCGCCACTCGATTCCTTGGAAACAAGCCCCGGGGGGCGAGCGGCCTTCGCCAGGAGAGCCACTCGATCCCTACCCCATCTGGGTGGCCGAGGTGATGTTGCAGCAAACCCAACTGCAGGTGGTGCTCCCCTTCTGGCAGCGCTGGATGGAGGCGTTGCCCACGCTGGCGGCGTTGGCGGATGCAAAGGAGCACGATGTGTTGCTGCTCTGGCAGGGCCTCGGCTACTACTCGCGCGCGCGCCGTCTCCTGGCGGGGGCGCGGGTGTTGCACGAGCAGATCACGGCGGTTGGAAACGGCCCACAGGACTCAGGCGCCTGGCCCCAGGATCTCGATGGCTGGCTGGCGTTGCCAGGCATCGGTCGCAGCACGGCCGGCAGCATCCTCTCCTCGGCGTTCAATCTCCCCTTCGCGATCCTCGATGGCAACGTGAAGCGGGTCTTGGCCCGGCTGATGGCCTTTGAGCGGCCTCCCGCGCGGGAGCAGGCCCAGTTCTGGCGTTGGAGTGAGCAGCTGCTCGATCCCGAACGGCCCCGGGATTTCAATCAGGCCTTGATGGATCTGGGGGCCACCGTGTGCACCCCCCGCAATCCCCGCTGTGAGCTGTGTCCCTGGCAGAGCCATTGCGCTGCTTACGCTGCCGGCGACCCCGCTGCCTATCCCGTGACGGAATCCCCCCGCGAACTGCCGTTTCAGGTGATCGGTGTGGGGGTGGTGCTCAACGACGCCGGCCAGGTGCTGATTGATCAGCGCCTCAATGAGGGCTTGCTCGGAGGGCTCTGGGAATTCCCCGGTGGCAAGCAGGAGCCGGGTGAGCCGATCGCCACCACGATCGTGCGCGAATTGCAGGAGGAGTTGGCGATCGAAGCTGAGGTGGGTGAGGAGCTGATCAGCCTGGAGCACGCCTACAGCCACAAGCGTTTGCGCTTCGTGGTGCATCTCTGCCGCTGGCTCAGCGGTGAGCCCCAGCCCCTCGCCAGTCAGCAGGTGCGCTGGGTGGATCCGGCCCAGCTGGGTGAGTTCCCCTTCCCCGCTGCGAATACGCGGATCATTGCCGCCCTGCAAGAGCGTTTGCAAGCTGAGAGCAGTGCCGCCGCGGCCTGAGGCCGCCTGAGCCATGGCCGCTGCGCCGCAGGTGATCTGTCTGGGTGAAGCCCTGGTGGATCGCCTGGGTCCCCTGGGGGGCAACCCGGCCACGGCCCCGCCGGATCAGTGTGATGACCGCCTCGGCGGTGCTCCCGCCAATGTGGCCTGCGGCCTGGCGCGCTTGGGTACCGCCTCGGCCTTTGTGGGGCGCTTGGGGCTGGATCCCATCGGAGAGGCCTTCACCCACCTGCTCAGGCAGCGGGGTGTTGATCTCAGTGCCGTGCAGCACGACCCCATCCGTCCGAGCCGGATCGTGCTCGTGCGGCGCGACGCAGGCGGTGATCGCAGCTTCGGTGGCTTTGCCGGTGATCGGGGCGAGGGATTCGCCGATCAAGCCCTCGATGCCATGGCCTTGCAGGCGAGCCTCCCGCCACTGCTTGCAACGGCCCGCTGGCTGCAGGTGGGCACGATTCCCCTGGCTACAGCGGCTTCCGCCGAGGCGTTACGGCTGGCACTGCGGCTCGCGGCCGATGCGGGTGTGCCCCTGGCCTTGGATGTGAATTGGCGGCCCACCTTCTGGAATCCAGATGAGGCCCCGGATGCAGGCCCATCGGCTCAGGCCAAGGCAGCGATGCAACCCCTGCTGGAGCAGGCGGCGTTGCTCAAGTTGGCGGCGGAAGAGGCGCAGTGGTTGTTCGGCTCGCGGGATCCGGTGGTGATCCGCGCCGGCCTACCCCAGCATCCGGCCGTGGTGGTGACCGATGGCGGCGCTCAACTGGCCTGGTGTTTTGGCTCCAGCAGTGGCGTGATGCCGGCCTATGCGCTGCCCGTGGTGGACAGCACCGGAGCGGGGGATGCCTTCCTGGCAGGGCTCTTGCACCAGCTCTGCCTTCACCCGGAGCAACTCGATGGCGGCTGCAAGCAGGCGCTGCGCTTTGCCAGTGCTTGCGGTGCTCTGGTTTGCGGCGGTGCGGGGGCGATTGATTCCCAGCCCAGCCAGTCGCAGGTGGAGCAGTTTCTGGCTGATCACGGTTAACGCCGGGTCAGATCCGCAGCGTGGCGCGCCTCCCCGCCTCGGGCTGATCGGGCTCCACCAGCTCGAGCTGCACCAGCCAGGCACCCTCCGGCACGAAGCTCAGCCGCTCACTCCACTCCACCGCCATCAGGGCGCCCAACTCCAGGGCCTCCTCTTCCTCCTGGGCGAACAGTTCATCGGCCGCGCTGGCCTGTTCCAGCCGGTAGAGATCGAGGTGCACCAGGGCGGTGCTGCGGCCAGCCACCTGGCCCCCGTAGTGCTGCGCCAGCGCAAAGGTGGGGCTGGTGATTGCCTCATCGATGCCCAGCCCGGATGCGATGCCCTGCACCAGGCAGGTTTTGCCGGCCCCGAGATCACCCTGCAGCAGCAGGATCGGCGGCTCTGAGCTGGCGCTGCACTGCTGCAGCCATTGCAGCGCCAGCTCACGGCCCAGGGCCGCGGTGGCGGCGGCATCCGCCAACAACACGCTGCGCGATTCCATCCCGGTAGATTGCCTTTAAGCGAGCCCGAAGCCTCGGCGTCTCTGCAGATATTCCAAAGCGATCACTCCAGCGGCCGTGCATGAACGCGATGCGTTGTGCGGCTGTGATGTCTGGATGGTCGGATCAACCCAATCGAAACATCCCCATGGTGGCTACCCCCACGGCCCCTGTGCTGCAGAGCACCAGCACCTATGTGATCGCTGATCTCGGCCAGGCCGATTTCGGCCGCAAGGAAATGGCGATCGCCGAAACCGAGATGCCGGGCCTGATGGCTCTGCGTGCGAAGTACGGCGCTGAGCAGCCCCTCAAGGGCGCCCGCATTGCGGGTTCCCTGCACATGACGATTCAGACCGCCGTTCTGATCGAAACCCTGGTCGCCCTCGGCGCCGAGGTGCGCTGGGCCAGCTGCAACATCTTCTCCACCCAGGACCACGCCGCCGCCGCCATCGCCGCCGCCGGCATTCCCGTGTTCGCCTACAAGGGCGAAACCCTGGATGAGTACTGGGCCTTCACCCACCGCATCCTCGAGTGGGGCGATGGCGGCACGCCCAACATGATCCTCGACGACGGTGGCGATGCAACCGGTCTGGTGATGCTGGGCACCAAGGCCGAGAGCGATCCTTCCGTTCTCGACAACCCCTCCAACGAAGAGGAGACCGCCCTCTTCAACAGCATCCGTCAGAAGCTGGCTGCCCAGCCCGGCTTCTACTCGCGCATCAAGGCCCAGATCCAGGGCGTGACGGAAGAAACCACCACGGGTGTGGCGCGTCTGTATCAGCTGCAGAAGAGCGGTGAGCTGCCCTTCCCGGCGATCAACGTCAACGACTCGGTCACCAAGAGCAAGTTCGACAACCTCTACGGCTGCCGCGAATCGCTGGTCGACAGCATCAAGCGCGCCACCGACGTGATGGTGGCCGGCAAGGTGGCCCTGGTGCTCGGCTACGGCGATGTGGGCAAGGGTTCAGCCCAGTCGCTGCGTGGCCTCGGGGCCACCGTGATGATCGCTGAGATCGATCCGATCTGCGCTCTGCAGGCGGCAATGGAGGGCTACCGCGTCGTGCGTCTTGACGACGTGGTGCGCGATGTGGACATCTTCGTGACCGCCACCGGCAACTTCCAGGTGATCCGCCACGAGCACCTGATCCAGATGAAGGATCAGGCGATCGTGTGCAATATCGGCCACTTCGACAACGAAATCGATGTGGCTTCCCTGAAGCAGTACCCCTGGGACAACATCAAGCCCCAGGTGGATCACATCACGCTGCCCAGCGGCAACAAGATCCTGCTGCTCGCCGAGGGTCGTCTGGTGAACCTGGGCTGTGCCACCGGCCACCCCAGCTTCGTGATGAGCAACTCCTTCACCAACCAGGTGCTCGCGCAGATCGAGCTGTTCACCAAGGGTGAGCAGTACGCCAAAGAGGTCTACGTGCTTCCTAAGCACCTCGATGAAATGGTGGCACGCCTCCACCTCGAGAAGATCGGCGCCAAGCTCACCGAGCTCAGCCCCGAGCAGGCCGCCTACATCAACGTGCCCGTGGAAGGCCCCTACAAGCTCGAGCACTACCGCTACTGATTAACCGGCCTCGCGTTCTGGCCGCGGCATTCCGGTTCTTCGGATCGGGATGCCGCACAATCAGGCCACGTTGCGGCAAAGGCCATGGGGATCAGCGAACTGGTGCAACAGCTACCGGAGCTGATCGGGTCTGCGGTGGAAGCCAACCCTTGGCTGGGTTACGGCGCCATCTTCGCGGCGATGTTTCTCGAAAATCTGTTTCCGCCGATCCCCTCAGAGCTGATCATGCCTCTGGGGGGTTTTTATGTGCACCAAGGTCAACTGGCTCTGGTGCCCGTGGTGCTGGCGGGCCTGATCGGCACGGTGCTGGGCGCTCTCCCTTGGTATGGCATCGGCCGGCTCATTAATGAAGAGCGCATCGAGCACTGGCTGGAGCGCCACGGCCGCTGGATCGGTATCAGCGCCCAGGAATTCCACCGCAGCCGCACCTGGTTCAACCGCTACGGCAACGCCCTGGTGTTCTGGGGTCGCCTCGTGCCCGGCATCCGCACCCTGATCTCGGTCCCCGCCGGCATCGAACTGATGCCCTTCACCCCCTTCCTCCTCTGGACCACCGCCGGCAGCTTCATCTGGACCCTGCTCCTCACCCTGGCCGGCATGGCCCTAGGCGAGGGCTACGCCAACGTCGAACTCTGGATCGAACCCGTCGCCAAAGCGATCAAGGTTCTCCTAGTCCTTTCAGTTGCAGCGGTTGTCGTCTGGCTAGGCCTCCGCGCCTGGAACAAACGCAACTCCAGCCACTAATGCACGCGGGCGCTCTGTTTGGGTCGGAGTGGTTCTGCTAACAAGAAAGCCGAACCCACTCCTGCCCGCTACCCGGGGAACTGGATCGGGCTGATGTTCCGAAGGCGAGCAGCCCGATCCAGTTCCCCGGGTAGAAGCTCAGAAGGGAACTTCCTCGTCTGTGGGTTCGCCACCGAATCCGCCACCGCCACCGAACCCACCGCCGCCTTCGGCATCGCGCTTGGAGCCCAGCAGCTCCAGTCGGTCCACACGGATCACCGGTTTGCTGCGCTCTTCGCCGGTGGCGCGGTCGGTCCAGCGGTCGAGTTTGAAGCTGCCGATGATGCCGAGCAGTGAGCCTTTGCGCACATAGTCGGCGGCCACTTGGGCCTGCTTGCCCCAGATTTCCAGGTTGAACCAATCGGGTTCGTCGTTACTGGAGCGGCGGTTCACCGCCATGGTGAGGTTGGCAACCATGCTTCCTGATTCGAAGTAGCGAACCTCGGGATCGCGGCCAGCACGGCCGACGAGGGTGATCGAGTTGACGCCCATGGCGTTCTCCTGTTGATGCGTTGAGTCAATGATGCAGTCCGCAACGGAGCTGCTTCATCAGGAGAGTTCCACCCTTTGGCCCGGATGTTCCATCTGGTCAGCCCACCTATGATTCGCGCCGCTAGGCGGCTCCTCAGTGTTCTTCAAACGTTTCCAGCTTTCTCGCGACATCGGTATCGATCTGGGAACGGCGAACACCCTGATGTACATGTCCGGCAAGGGCATCGTGCTGCAGGAGCCCTCGGTGGTTGCCATCGACCTTGAACGGGGCGTGCCCTTGGCGGTGGGTGATGAAGCCAAATTGATGCTGGGCCGCACCCCCGGCAACATCCGCGCGGTGCGGCCCCTGCGAGATGGCGTCATCGCCGACTTCGACGCCGCCGAGCAAATGATCAAAACCTTCATTCAGAAGGGCAATGAAGGCCGCGGCATCGTGGCGCCCCGCCTGGTGATTGGTATTCCCAGCGGCGTCACCGGTGTGGAGCGTCGCGCTGTGCGTGAGGCGGGCTTGGCCGGTGCCCGTACGGTGCATCTCATTGATGAGCCCGTGGCGGCAGCGATCGGGGCCGGTCTGCCGGTCACCGAGCCCGTGGGCACGATGATCGTCGACATCGGCGGCGGCACCACCGAAGTGGCCGTGTTGTCGCTGGGCGGCACCGTGCTGAGCGAATCCGTCCGCGTGGCTGGCGATGAGCTGAGCGATGCCATCAGCGTGTATCTGAAGAAGGTGCACAACCTGGTGGTGGGTGAGCGCACCGCTGAGGAGATCAAGATCCGCATCGGCTCCGCCTTCCCCGACGACATCCACGACGAAACCTCGATGGATGTGCGCGGTCTGCACCTGCTCTCCGGTCTGCCCCGCACCATCAACGTGCGTGCCGGCGACGTGCGCGAGGCCATGGCCGAGCCGCTCAACGTGATCGTGGAAGCGGTGAAGCGCACCCTCGAGCGCACCCCGCCCGAGCTGGCCGCCGACATCGTGGATCGCGGCATCATGCTGGCCGGCGGCGGCGCCTTGGTGCGCGGCATCAGCGACCTGATCAGCCACGAGACCGGGATCCTGGTGCACGTGGCGGAAGATCCGCTGCTCTGCGTGGTGAACGGCTGCGGCATGGTGCTGGAGGACTACAAGCGTTTGGAGCGGGTTCTCGACACCCCTGACTTCAGCCGCGTCTCCGCCTGATCCCCATGCCCGGCCGCAGCCTGCGCGTCCCCACACTGCGCAAGGTGGCCGAGGCATGGCCTTGGTGGCTGTTGCTGCTCGCCCTCCTGGGCGTGCGCCTGAGCAAAGGCGCCGGCTTTGTCGATGCCTACGCCTTGCTGAGCAGGCCGTTCTGGCCGGGATCAGCCCAGTCGGAATGGCTGCGCTCCGCTCAGCAGCTGCAAGATCAGGCCAACCTGCAGCAGTTGCAGCGCGACAACCAACGCCTGCGCAGTCTGCTCGACCTGGATCGCAACAGCACTGGCCGGGTGTCGGCTCCGGTGATCTCCCGAGATGAAGGCGGCTGGTGGCAACAACTTGAACTGGGTAAGGGCAGCCTCGATGGCATCCGCGCCGGTGCCCCAGTGCTGGCTCCCGGTGGCCTGATCGGCCGCGTGAGCAGCGTCACCCCCACCACCGCCCGCGTTGAGCTGCTCACCGACAGCGGCAGCCGACTCGGGGTGTGGGTGGCGCGGGTGCAGCGCCATGGACTGCTGGTGGGGCAGGGCACGCCGCGGCCACAACTGCAGTTTCTCGAGAAAGACACCGGCGTGCGCCCCGGCGATGTGATCACCACATCCCCCGCCAGCACCCTGGTGCCCCCCAACCTGTTGATCGGGGTGGTGCAGAGCGTGAATGAGGACCTGGCCCCTGCTCCGGAGGCAACGGTTCAGCTCAGCGCACCGGTGGATGCGGTGGATTGGGTGCAGGTGGTGACGCGCTAGCCATGGGTGTGTTGCACCGTCAGCGCTGGTGCGGGGCTACGGGCCTGCTGGTGCCCTTGCTCACCCTGGCCTCGCCAGCGTTTCTGAAGATTGATGGGGTGGCTCCGAGCTGGGCGGTGTTGTGGTTGTTGCCCTGGGCGCTGGTGGATGGCCCCGCCTCCGGAGCCATCGCCGGCCTGTGCCTAGGCCTCGTGCTCGACGGATTGCATCTCGGCCAGGCCAGCGAGGTGCCGGTGTTGATCTTGCTTGGCTGGTGGTGGGGGCGGATCGGCCGGCGCGGCCTGCCGATCGAGCGCAGCTACAACCTCGGGCTTCTGGCTGTGCTGGGCACTCTGTTGCTTGGAGCCAGCCTGATGCTGCAGCTGCACTGGCTGGGACAACTGCCGTTGCCCGCTGCGGGGCTGCACAGCCTGGTGGCCCAGAGCTTGATCACGGCCTTTCTGGCGCCAGTGCTCTGCTCGTTGCAGCTGCTGCGCTGGCGCCGGATCGCTGAGCTGAGGAGTTGATCCCATGAGCACGTCTGCCCACACCCCCCGCTTGTCTCGCCGCTTGTTGTTGCGCCGTCTAGCCACTGGCGTTGCCGGCGTGGCTCTGGCGTGTGGGGTCGGCGCCTGCCGCAACCCCGCACCGCAGTCGGGCGACGGGCGCACGATTCAGTTCTGGACGCTGGATCTGGCGCCGAAGTTCAACACCTACATGCGTTCGGTGATCAGTGACTGGGAGCAGCAAAACCCGGGCTATCGCGTGGTGTGGACCGACATCCCCTGGGGCTCGGTGGAGCGGAAGTTGCTGGCGGCGGTGTTCGCTCGCACCGCTCCCGACGTGGTGAACCTCAATCCCCTGTTTGCCGCCAACCTGGCCAGTCGGGGTGGGTTGCTGCCCCTGGATTCGGTGTTGCCGCCCGGAGCAGCCAGCGGCTACCTGCCGCTGATCTGGCAGGCGGGCCGCAGTGCCGGCCCCGAGGGCCAGCCCCAGCAATTCGCCATTCCCTGGTACCTCACCGCCCGGATCACGCTGGCCAACAGCACCCTGCTTCAACAAGCGGGCTACAGCGCCCCACCCCGCCGTTGGGAGGAGGTGCCGGCCTACGCCGAGGCGGTGCGGCGCCGCACCGGCCGTTACGCCCTGTTCGTCACGGTGGTGCCCGACGACTCAGCGGAGTTGATGGAGAGCCTGGTGCAGATGGGTGTGACCCTGCTCGGCCCCGATCAGCGCGCCGCTTTCAACACGCCCGCCGGCCGGCGCGCCTTTGCCTTCTGGAGCGATCTCTACCGCCGCGGCCTGCTGCCGCGGGAGGTGGTGAGCCAGGGCTACCGCCGCGCCATCGAGCTGTATCAAAGCGGTGAGCTGGCCCAGGTGGGCAGCGGCGCAGAGTTTTTGCGCAGCATCCAAACCAACGCGCCCCAGATCGCGGCGGCTACTCGTCCCTACCCGCCGATCACCGGCGCCAGCGGCGAAGCCAACGTGGCGGTGATGACCCTGGCGATTCCGCGCCAGAGCCAGGTGGCCAAGCCCGCCGCCAACTTCGCCCTGTTTCTCACCAACGCCGCCAATCAGCAGCGGTTCGCCGAGCAGGCGCGGGTGCTGCCCTCCTCCAGCGGTGCCCTGCAGCAGATGCGCCGCAACCTGGAGGCGGAGCGCGCCCCGGGGCAGGCGGAGGCGCTGGTGCAGCAAGCGCGCCTGCTCTCGGCCGATACCCTCGCCAGCGCTCGGGTGCTCGTGCCAGCCAGCCCCGGGGTGAAACGCCTGCAGGCGATCCTCTACACGCAACTCCAGCGGGCGATGCTCGGCCAGATCAGCAGTGATGCGGCCCTGGCGGAAGCGGAGCGGCAGTGGAATGCCTACGCCAAAGGGCGCTTCTCAGGCCAGGCGAGCCGATAAATCTTCGGCCAGAAGAAATCCTTAAGAGTTGCTCTCATGCCTCTGTTTCCAGGGGTTTTGAGCCCCGGTCGGCTCATCCTGAGATGTATCGTTGCGCTTCTTCATCGCTCGTAGTGCGTATGGCCTTCGGCGAACAACACCAGCCTGGTGATGTTTCCGGGGCCAGTGAGCACCGCGCCACCCTGCTCGTTGTCGACGACGAGCCCGCGGTGCGTCGCGTCCTCGTGATGCGTCTGCAGCTCGCCGGTTACAGAGTGGTGTGCGCCGAAGACGGCGAAGAAGCCCTCAACCTGTTTCATCAGGAGCAGCCCGATCTCGTCGTGCTCGACGTGATGCTGCCCAAGCTCGATGGCTTCGCGGTGTGCCGGCGCCTGCGAGCGGAATCCTGCGTACCGATCATCTTCCTCTCGGCCCTCGATGCCATCGCCGAGCGGGTGGCAGGCCTCGATCTCGGCGCCGACGACTATCTGCCCAAGCCCTTCAGCCCCAAGGAGCTTGAGGCCCGCATCTCCACGATCCTGCGCCGCGTGGGTCGCGGCTCCGCCAGCGCCGAACCCCGCGATGTGGCGCCTGGTCAGGGCGTACTGAGGGTGGGCGATCTGGTGGTGGATACCAACCGCCGCCAGGTGACCCGCGACGGCGAGCGCATCGGTCTCACCTACACCGAATTCAGCCTGCTCGAGCTGCTCTTCCGCGAACCCGGCCGCGTAGTGCCTCGCGCCGAGATCCTTGAGCAGCTCTGGGGCTACCCGCCGCGTCGCGCTGCCGATCTGCGGGTGGTGGATGTGTATGTGGCCCGCCTGCGCGGCAAGCTCGAGCCTGATCCCCGTAATCCCGAGCTCATCCTCACGGTGCGCGGCACGGGCTATGCCTCCCAGCGGGTTGGTGAAACCTCCGGCATGGCTGCTGCCGGCTGAGGCTGTTCTGTTCCGGGTCTGCACCGCGTTCCTGCAGGATGGCCGCAAGCAGAGTTGAACCGGTCCTTTGTCTGAGCTGCGCGAGACCCGCCTCGAGAAAGGCAAGGCCCTAGCGGAGCTGGGCCAGGGGCCCTACGCGCTGAGGTTCGAGCCCAGCCACCGCACCGCTGAGCTGCAGCAGGCCCACGCCGATCTGGCCAACGGCGAAGAGCGCGATGTTGCCGTGGCTGTGGCCGGCCGGGTGATGACCCGCCGGGTGATGGGCAAGTTGGCCTTCTTCACCTTGGCCGATGAAACCGGCCCGATTCAGCTGTTTATCGAGAAGGCCACCTTGGCTGCCTCGATGCCAGACGACCCCGAGGCCTTCGCCCACATCACCTCGCTGGTGGATGCGGGCGATCTGATCGGCGTGCACGGCAGCCTGCGCCGCACCGACCGCGGCGAGCTCTCGGTGAAGGTGCAGCGCTGGCAGATGCTCAGCAAGAGCCTCCAGCCGCTGCCCGATAAGTGGCATGGCCTCTCGGATGTGGAGAAGCGCTACCGGCAGCGCTACCTCGATCTGATCGTGTCGCCCGACACCCGCGAAACCTTCCGGCGCCGGGCGGTGGCGGTGAGTTCGATCCGCCGCTGGCTCGATGAGCGCGGTTTCCTGGAGATCGAAACGCCGGTGCTGCAGAGCGTTCCCGGCGGCGCCGATGCCCGCCCGTTTGAAACCCACCACAACGCCCTCGATCTGCCGCTCACCCTGCGCATCGCCACCGAGCTGCACCTGAAGCGGCTGGTGGTGGGCGGCTTTGAGCGGGTGTATGAGCTCGGCCGGATCTTCCGCAACGAAGGCATCAGCACCCGGCACAACCCCGAGTTCACCTCCATCGAGGTGTACCAGGCTTACGCCGACTACAACGACATGATGGATCTCACGGAGCAGCTGATTGCTCACGTGTGCCAGCAGGTGTGCGGCAGCACCGTGATCAGCTATCAGGGCACCGAGATCGATCTCACGCCCCCCTGGCGCCGCGTCACCATGCACGAGCTCGTGCAGGAGGCCACCGGCCTCGACTTCGCGGCGTTTACCTCGCGGGCGGAGGCGGCCGCGGCGATGGAAGCCAAGGGCCTGACGGCACCGGCCCTGGCGGATTCGGTGGGCCGGCTGCTCGTTGAGGCGTTTGAGCAAACGGTGGAAACCGATCTGATCCAGCCCACCTTCGTGATCGATTACCCGGTGGAAAATTCGCCCCTGGCCCGGGCCCACCGCAGCAAGCCGGGGCTGGTGGAGCGCTTCGAGTTGTTCATCGTGGGGCGAGAAACTGCCAACGCCTTCAGCGAACTGATCGATCCGGTGGATCAGCGCCAGCGCCTCGAAGCTCAGATGGCCCGCAAGGCCGCTGGTGACGATGAAGCCCAGCAGGTGGATGAAGACTTCATCCAGGCCCTGGAGGTGGGTATGCCCCCCACAGGCGGCCTGGGCATCGGCATCGATCGGTTGGTGATGCTGCTCACCGACAGCCCGTCGATTCGGGATGTGATCGCCTTCCCCTTGCTGCGGCCGGAAGCCCGCACTACTTCTGCGGACTGACGCGCCGGACGCAATGGGATAATCAACCCTAGTAGGCAATCTCCCCCAGCCGGGGGTTACGGGATCCCATGAGTGGCGAGCGCGTCGGTTTCCGCTTCAAGCACGCTGATGCGGTGGTGAAGCGCAACCCCCAGGGCCGTTCCCGCCGCGGCTGGGTGATGGAACCGGTGGAGCAAACCACCAGCCGTGGCACCAAGATGCCCGCCTATCGGATCCGCTGGCGCGATAGCGAGCGCCCCGAGATCGTGCTCCAGCACATGCTGATCGCCGACCCCGACCCCACCCCGCCACCCGAGGGTGTGAGCCTGGTGCCCCCAGCTCCTAAGCAGTAGCCAAAGTTCAGCCGCCTTGACCGTGGCGGCGTCGTAGTGCTTCGAGCTCCTGCTCGGTTTCAAAACGCGCCCAGGCCTGATCAAGCGGCTCATTGTTCGCCGCGCTGGAGCTAGGGGGCGCAGTGGCCTGTGCTTCCGCTGCCGGTGGTGTGTCACGCACCTGGCGGCCAAGCTGCTCGAGGCTTTGCCAGCGCTGGCGGCCGCGCTCCATCAGTTGGAGCACCTGTTGCTCCGCCCGATCCGCCAGCTCGGTGGCACCGGCACTGCGGGCCCGCTGGGCGCGATCGCGCCACTGCTGAATCTCGGAGGCCAGGTGCAGCAACTCACTGCGCAGCACCTGGGCCTTGGCGAGCGCATGGCGTTGTTGTTGCCGCCGCTCGAGCCGCTCCTGCTCCTGCAGCAGGGCCTCCTGGGCCGGGTTTCCTCGCAGAAAAGCGTCCAGCTGCTGCTCCAGGCGGGCCTCCAGTTGCTCGAGCCAATCGGCGGCTGCGCTCATGGTGCTTCGCTGCTCTCCGGCGCTCGGGTGATCAGCGGTGCTTCGATTTCCTCCTGCAGCGGTGTGATCGCTGCTTCGCGGGAGCGCAGCAGCAGCTGGGTGAGGCGAGCGATCCCGCCCTCCCCCAGGTTCTGGCTGGCCAGCGTTTCGAAGGCGTTGCCATAGAGCTCCTCCAGCTGGGCGATCAGGCCCTCGCGCAACTCGCGCACGGCACGGCGCTGCTCTTCTCTCGACATGCGTGCTCCCCGCTGGGTTCAGTCTGCCTGCACCAGCAGATGCAGCGACAAATCCCCAGCCGGATCGCTCCAGCGCCTCTCTCCGCGCCAGCCCGCCGCTGCCGCCAGCTCCAGGAAGGCCTCTGGGCTGTATTTGGCGCTGGTTTCGGTGATCAGGGCTTCGCCGGCCGCAAACGTCCACCGCTGGCCCGCTAACTCCACCTGCTGGGATCGCTCACTCACCAGCGCCATCTCGATGTGGCTGGCCTCCGGCCGCCAGAGGGCCCGGTAGCGAAACGCCTCCAGATCAAAATTGCCGGCCAGATCGCGGTTGAGCCGCGCCAGCAGGTTGAGCGCGAAGGCCGCCGAGATTCCGGCCGCATCGTTATAGGCCGCCTCCAGCCGGGTCACGGCTTTGGGCTGATCGATGCCAATCAACAAGTTGCCGCCGGGCCCGAGCAGCCGCCGGAACTGCCTCAGCAATGCCCGGGCGTCCTCGGGCTCGAAATTGCCCAGGGAGCTGCCTGGGAAGAAGCCCAGGTGCGCGATGCCGCTGAGCAACGGATGCGCCGGCAACTGCTCCAGTTGGCTGTAGTCGCAGCACACCCCCAGGATCGGCACCGCCGGAAACTGCTGCTCCAACCGCTGGCAGGCCGCGGCCAGGTGCTCGGCGCTGATGTCGAGCGCTACGTAGGCGGGCTGGTGCAGGGCCTTCAGCAGGGGTGCCACTTTGCGGGCGCTGCCGGCGCCGAACTCCACCAGGGTTCCAGCCCCAAGCGCTGCCGCGATGGCTGGGGCTTCCCGCTCGAGCAGGGCCGTTTCCGTGGCGGTGAGGCTGTATTCGGGCTGCTGGCAGATCAGGTCAAACAGCCGGGAGCCTTCGGCGTCGTAGAGGAACCAGGCCGGCAGTTGTTTCGGGGTGCGGCTGAGGCCGTCGATCACCAGCTGGCGCATATCCGCCGGGGCCGGATGGAGATCCAGCAGTTCAGACATCGCGCACCTGATCGCGCACCAAGCGGATGCCGCTGGCCATCCAGCGGCTCGCCGGTGGATAGAAGTTGCGATAGGTGAGCCGCTCGTGGCCGTAGGGGGTGAGGAAGCAGCTGCCGCGCAGCACGAATTGGGAGGTCATGAACTTGCCGTTGTATTCCCCCACGGCTCCTGCCGCTGGCGCGAAGCCCGGATAGGGGCGGTAGGGGCTGCCGGTCCACTGCCACAGGCAGCCGTAGGCCTGGGGCAGCGCACCACCGGCTGCCGCCAGCTCCCACTCCACCTCGGCGGCCAGGCGCGCACCGGCCCAGCGGGCATAGGCATCGGCTTCAAACCAGCTCACATGCCGCACGGGTGACTCGGGCCGCCGCGGCCGTAGGCCCGCCAGGCTGAATTCCTCCTCGCCACGCCAGTAGCGCGGTGCCTGCCAACCGCGCTGCTGCACCACCGCCCAGCCTTCGCTCATCCACAGCTCGGGCCGCCGGTAGCCGCCATCGGCGATGAAGGCAGCGAACTCGCCGTTGCTCACCAGTCGGTTGGCGATGGCAAAGGGCTCCAGCCACACGCGGTGACGGGGCGCCTCGTTATCGAAATGGAAGCCGCCGATGGAGGTGTCCGGGCCGCCGTTGCCTGCGGGATGGCCGATCTCCACCAACCCTCCCGCCATCTCGAGCCAGCTCAAGCGGGTCGGGGCCGCCGCGGTTGCGGCCTCATAGGCCGCTTCCGGTTGGGCACCCTCGGCATCGGATGGATACGCCGCCGGCTCCAGGGGATTGCGGCTGAAGCCATCGAGCAGATCCATCAGCAGCAGTTCCTGGTGCTGCTGTTCGTGTTGCAGCCCCAGCTCCACCAGCTCTGGATCGAGTTGCTCCAGGTTCTGCTCGAGGGCGTTGGTGACGCGCTGGCGCCAGGCGAGCACTTCGGCAATGGCCGGGCGGGTGAGCAAGCCCCGCTGCGGCCGGGGGTGCCGCTCCCCTACCGCCTCGTAATAGCTGTTGAACAGGTAGCGCCAGCGGCTTTCGGCCGGCGCGTAGCTGGGGAGAGTTCCCAGCAGAAACTCCTCAAAAAACCAGGTGGTGTGGCCCAGGTGCCACTTGGCCGGACTGGCATCCGCCATGCCCTGCAGGCAGAGATCTTCCGGCTCCAGCCCCGCGATCAGGGCTTCGCTGGTGCTGCGGATCTGGCGGAGCCGGCTGAGCAGGGCTGGGGCGCATCTGCGGCGACCCTAGATGTGGCAACGGGCCCCCTACGATCGCGCCACTGCAGAACGCGTGGTGGCGAGCGCATGGCGGCCAGCTCTCCCGGCATCACTTCCGGCTTTGTGGGGGCCGTGGGCAACACGCCGCTGATCCGGCTCAACGCCCTCAGTGAAGCCACGGGTTGCGAGATCCTGGGCAAGGCGGAATTCATGAACCCCGGCGGCTCGGTGAAAGATCGTGCCGCCCTGGGGATCCTTCTGGAGGCCGAAGAGCAGGGCCTGCTCCAGCCAGGCGGCACCGTGGTGGAGGGCACCGCCGGCAACACCGGCATTGGTCTCACCCACCTCTGCAATGCCCGCGGCTACAAGGCCTTGATCGTGATCCCCGACACCCAGTCGGCCGAAAAGATCGGTCTGCTGCGCAGCCTCGGGGCTGAAGTGCGCACGGTTCCAGCGGTCCCCTACCGCGACCCCAACAACTACGTGCGCCTCTCTGGCCGCATTGCCGAGGAAACCCCCGGAGCCGTGTGGGCCAACCAATTCGACAACCTGGCGAACCGCCGCGCCCACTACAACTCCACCGGCCCGGAGATCTGGCAGCAAACCGCAGGTCGCGTGGATGCCTGGGTGGCGGCCACGGGCACCGGCGGCACCTACGCCGGTGTGGCGCTCTACCTGAAGGAACAGAACCCGGCTGTGCGCTGCGTGCTTGCCGATCCCCACGGCAGCTCTCTCTACAGCTGGGCCACCAGTGGTGAACTCAGCAGTGAGGGCCATTCGATCACCGAGGGCATCGGCAATAGCCGTGTCACCGCCAATCTCGAGGGTGCCCCGGTGGATGACGCCGTGCGCATCCACGACCAAGTAGCCCTCGACACCATCTATGAGCTGCTGTGGCAGGAGGGATTGTTCCTGGGGGGCTCGGTGGGCATCAATGTGGCTGCGGCGGTGGAAACGGCGCGGCGGCTCGGTCCGGGGCACACGATCGTCACCGTGTTGTGCGACAGCGGCGATCGCTACCGGTCACGGCTTTATGACGGCGAGTGGCTGAGCACCAAGGGATTGCAGCAACCTGTGCGCGCAGCCTGAAGTGCTTCGGCGTTGGACCGGCCAGCCACCCCTGATCCGCAGACCCTCGAGCCAGCAGCCCAGCTGATCGCCGGCCGCTACCGGCTCGAGCGGCAGCTCTCGGCCAGCGAGCAGGGCGTGTTGTGGCGCGGCACCGATCAACTGGCTGGTGGATTGCCGGTGGCGCTGCGTCAGATCCCGGCCGATCAGCCACAGCTGCAGGCTGAGTTCCGTCAGCTCTGGCCGCGGCTGCAGGGGGTGCTCCATCCCCAGGTGCCCCGCTTCGGCGAACTGATCGAGCAGGAGGGATCGCTCTGGTTGCCGCGGGAATGGCAGGAGGGAACCAGCTACGCCGATCTGCTGCAGGGGAGGCGGGAGCGGCAGCTGGTGTTTGGCGCCGGAGAGGTGCTGTTGCTGCTCCGCCAGCTGCTTCCGGCCTTGGCCGTCCTGCACAGCCAGGGGCTTTGCCATGGCGATCTGAGCCCGGCCAACCTGTTGCGCCGCGATCGCGACGGTCTGCCGGTGCTGCTTGATTTCGGCCCCGGCGGCGTGACCCCCGGCTATGCCCCACCCGAGCGGGGACGTGGCGCGGAGCCGGCCGCCTGGATGGATCTTTACAGCCTCGCGGTGGTGGCCCTGGCGCTGCTCAGCGGCGACGAACCAGCCCAGCTGCTCGATCCCACCACGCTGCAGTGGCGCTGGCCTACCGCCCTCGATGCCCTGCCAGGCCTGCGTCAGGTGCTCGAACGGATGCTCAGCGAGGCGGCCGAGCAGCGCTTCCCCTCCGCCTCAGCGGCCCTGCAGACGTTGCAGCAGCTGCCGATGCCTGAGAGCACCGGCCCTGTTCCGCGGGCGGATCGCACGGTCGCGCTGGTGCCGCCAGCCCGCAATTCCGCCAGCGCCGCTGCTGCCCCCGGCCCCAGCCTGCCTGCGGTGGCAGCGGCACCCACCGCTGCGCCGTTAGCGCCGCTGCCCCGCTCCCGCCAGGAGCTCAAGGAGGAGGCTGCTGAGGGGCGCCTCTGGCCGGTGGTGCTCGCCCTGGTGGTGTCGGCTGTGGTGGGCACCGGCCTGGGTTGGCTGCTGCTAAGCCGTGGACGCCTGGCGACGCCCAGTGCCCAGCCCAGCGTGCAGCTGCCCACCAGCCTGCCGCCGGCTGAGGTGAATCAGCGCCAGCAACTGCTCAACCGCCTGCGGGCCCTGCAGATCGATCGCGGCTGGTTCCTGAAGCTGGTGGACGCCAGCCTGTTGGCCCAGTACCCGGAGCGGGGCGGCCGCCTGCCCAGCGACAGCCTCGATGACGCGCCGCTGCGCAAGGTGTGGAACCAGCTGGCGGAGGAGTGGCTGAGCCGCGTGGAGCAGCTGCCGCTGGAGCTGCGCACCCGCCTGGGACGCTTTACGGGCGGCGATTGGCGCCGCCGTCAGGCGGCCCTGGTGGCCAAGGGTCTGAGCGGGTCTGTGGCGGAGCAGCTCGTGTCGGGCAGTGCGCAGAACCTGCTGCCGGGGCGTGCGGGTGGCGAGATCCCGCCGGAACCCTTCCGCCAGCTCTGGTATGCCGCCGCCGAGCAGGCCCTGGCCAGTGTGAAGATCGAGTCGATCCAAGCGCAGCTGGGCGAAACCAAGGTGGTGTCGGCGTCGGTGCCGGCCGCCGGTGCGCGCCTGTTCCCGATCCGTTTGCCAGCCAACAGCCGCTTGGTACTGGGGGTGAATGGCTCACCGCTGATGCAGATGAGCGTGTTCGGCGCCGATGGAGCGGTACTGGAAGCCCGAGGACCCTTGCGGGTGGTCACGGTGGGCGCCGTGCAGCGCTCGCCCGTGCAGTTGCTGATCACCAACGAAGGCCTCGCCTCCGCCTTGATCACCCTCTCGCTGCGGGCGGACCCGCCGCTGCTCAACCCGGTTCCGAAGCCCGTGCCCGCCGCACCATTGGCACCCTCGCCTGCGCCATCTGCTCTGGAGGCCCCGCCACCGGCTCCAGCTCAGGGCTCAACCGCACCGAGCAACTAGCGCATCAGCACGAGGCTTGAGCTCAGCCGGGGCTGTGATGGCTAGCAGCAACCACCGTGCAGGCGTTTTATTCGCCTGCGGGTCACCGCCTCCTTTGGGTTTCCACTGTCGGGCTTTGTTTGGTTGGCCTGTTCTCCGTCTGCCCTCGGAGGCGTCTTGCTCATGCGCGCAGCCGAGATCATCTGATCTGTACAACCCGTACGGAACTACGGACAGTATTCAGGCGGGCTTAGAGCTCTGCTTGGGCAGGCTTAGAGCTGGGTTGAGGAGGGAGACGTTGCGTTGAGGAGCGAGAAGCTGCGTTTGTGGGTGCAGAAATCACCAACGATTGGAGCTTTCAGTGGCCCTCTGGGTTGCGGCGAGCTGCCCTCCGGGTTGTGAATTGCTTGGGCGCTCCTCTCAGCGCGCATCGCTCATGCGTGCAGCGCCTCAGTACCGGGCGATCGCAGCCTTGGCGTCTTTGATGTCCTGCTTGCGACGCTCTTCCTGGCGCTTGTCGTGGAGTTTGCGGCCCTTGCCCAGGCCGATGGTGGCCTTGATCCAGGAACCCTTGAGGTGCAGGTTGAGCGGGATCAGGGTCAGGCCCTTCTGATCGAGCGCCACCCGCAGCTTGTCGATTTCGCGGCGGTGGGCCAGCAGGGGGCGCATGCGCAGCGGGTCGTGGTTGAAGTAGGCGCCGGCGTGGCTGTGGGGGGAGATGTGCACGTTGTGCAGCTGCAGCTGGCCATTGCGGATCAGGCAGAAGCCATCGCGCAGGTTCACCTGGCCGGCGCGGATCGATTTCACCTCGGTGCCGAGCAGCTCGATGCCGCACTCGAGGGTTTCGAGAATTTCGTATTGATGGCGTGCGAAACGGTTGTCCGCCAGCAGCTTGTTGGCGGCATCCCGCAGGGCCTTGGCGCTCTTTTTGCCACCGCCCTTCGCCATAGCGCTGCTGTTGCCCCCGCTCCACTGGTCACCCGACCCTAGGGATCTCCCGGCCAGCCGCCAGCGCCGGTACCCTCGGGCGATGGCGATTGTGTCTTCCGGATCGGCTGTTGCCGGTGCTGCTGCGCCGCGGGAGCCACGCCGGCGCCTGGTGGACCCGGCGGCCCAGAGCGGCGAAGCCCTCGACGCTGCCGACACTCCGATCCAACGGGAAGACTCGCTGCGGCCGCGCCGGATCGCCGACTACATCGGCCAGAGCGAGCTCAAGCAGGTGTTGGGTATTGCCGTGGAGGCCACCCGCAGCCGCGAGGAAGCCCTCGATCACGTGTTGCTCTACGGCCCGCCGGGCCTGGGCAAAACCACCATGGCGCTGGTGTTGGCGGAAGAGCTGGGGGTGCGCTGCCGCATCACCAGTGCACCGGCCCTGGAGCGCCCGCGCGACATCGTGGGGCTGCTGGTGAACCTGGAGCCGCGCGAGCTGCTGTTCATCGATGAGATTCACCGGCTCAACCGTGTGGCCGAAGAAATCCTCTATCCAGCGATGGAGGATTTCCGCCTCGATCTCACCGTGGGCAAAGGCACCACAGCTCGCACCCGCAGCCTGCCGATCGCACCCTTCACCTTGGTGGGCGCCACCACCCGCGCCGGTTCACTCAGTTCACCGCTGCGGGATCGATTCGGCCTGATACAGCGCCTGGAGTTTTACGGCCTGGAGGATCTGCAGGCGATTGTGCTGCGGGCGGCGGGCCTGCTCCAGATCGAACTCGATAGCGCCGCTGCCCTGGAGGTGGCGCGCCGCTGCCGCGGCACCCCCCGCATCGCCAACCGCCTGCTGCGGCGCGTCCGCGATGTGGCGGCGGTGGGCGGCCATGGCCGCGTGGGTGCGGAGCTGGTGCATGAGGCCCTGAGCCTGCACCGGGTGGATGGCCGCGGCCTCGATGCCAGCGACCGGCGCCTCTTGCATCTGTTGCAGCACGGCTTCGGTGGTGGCCCGGTGGGGCTCGACACCCTGGCCGCCGGCCTTGGTGAAGATCCCGCCACCCTGGAAGCAGTGGTGGAGCCGTTTCTGCTGCAGCAGGGTTTGCTCCAGCGCACCCCCCGCGGCCGCGTGATCACCGAGGCCGGCCTGGCGCATCTGCAAGCGCACCCGGACCCAGCGCCGCATGAGAAGGCTGTTCTGATGCCCAACCTGTTGTGATGCCCACCCTGTTGGCCCTGGTGCTCAGCCTGCAGATGGCGGTGTCGGCGGCTTTGCCGCACTTGTTTGATCAGGCCCTCAGCGCCAGCCGTGAGGGGGATTTCGGCCGCGCCCTGCCCCTGTGGGATCAGGTGATTGAGATCGCGCCTGGGGATGCCGCCGCCTGGAGCAACCGCGGCAACGTGCGCCTGGCGCTCGGGGATGCCGAGGCAGCCATCGCCGACCAGAGCCAGGCGATGCAGCTGGATCCAGAAAGCCCCGACCCCCATCTCAACCGCGGCACGGCGGAGGAGGCCCTGCAGCGCTGGGATGCCGCTGAGGCCGACTACCGCTGGATTCTTGAAGCCAATGCAGCGGCCGGCGAGCCGCAGGATGCCTCGGCCCTCTACAACCTCGGCAACGTGCAGGGCTCCCGCGGCGATTGGGCCGCAGCCCGCGAGAGCTTCGTGCAGGCCGCCGATGCTCGGCCGGGGTTCGCCATGGCCCGCTCCAGTGGTGCCCTGGCGGCTTTTCAGCTCGGGGAGCTGGATCAGGCGGAGCTGGAACTGCGCCGCTTGATCCGCCGCTATCCCTTGTTCGCTGATGCCAGAGCCGGGCTCACGGCCCTGCTCTGGCGCCGCGGTGCCCGCGGTGAAGCGGAAAGCCACTGGGCCTCGGCCTCGGGTCTCGACCCGCGCTACCGCCAGCCAGAATGGCTGCTCGAGATCCGGCGCTGGCCTCCGGAACCGGTGCAGGCTCTCAGCGATTTCCTGGCGCTCAACAACGGATGAAGGCAGTCCAGCTCAAGGCAGCGGTGGCCGCGCACCTGCCGGAGCTGGTGGCGATTCGCAGGCACCTGCACGCCCACCCTGAGCTGAGCGGCAATGAGCATCAAACGGCCGCGCTCGTGGCGGGTGAACTGCGCAGCCTCGGCTGGCGGGTGCAGGAGGGGGTGGGCCGTACGGGCGTGGTGGCGGAACTCGGCCCTACGTGCAGCGATGGCCCGCTTGTTGCCCTACGCGTGGATATGGATGCCCTGCCGGTGGAGGAGCGCAGCGGGGTGCCCTACGCCTCGGTGCATCAAGGCCTGATGCACGCCTGCGGCCACGACATCCACACCACCGTGGGGCTGGGGGTGGCGCGGGTGTTGGCCCCACTGGCCGATCAGCTTGGGGCCAGGGTGCGGATCTTGTTTCAGCCGGCGGAAGAAACCGCCCAGGGAGCGGCCTGGATGATTGCCGATGGCGCCATGCAGGGTGTGGACGCCCTGTTTGGCGTGCACGTCTTCCCCAGCCTCGAGGCCGGCACAATCGGTGTGCGCAGCGGCAGCCTCACGGCCGCGGCCGGCGAGCTGGAGGTGGAGGTGCTCGGCGAAGGGGGCCACGGCGCCCGCCCCCACCAGAGCACCGATGCGATCTGGATCGCAGCGCGGGTGGTGAGTGGTTTGCAGGAGGCGATCAGCCGCCGCCTCGATGCGCTGCATCCAGTGGTGGTGAGCTTCGGGCGGATTGAGGGGGGCAAGGCGTTCAACGTGATCGCCGATCACGTGCGCCTGCTCGGCACCGTGCGCTGCCTCGATCTGGAGCTGCATGCCGAACTGCCCGGCTGGATCGAAGACACGGTGAAGGCGATCTGCACTGCCTATGGCGGAGAGGCACGGGTGAGCTACCGCTGCATCTCGCCGCCGGTTCACAACGATCCTGCGCTCACCGAGCTGGTGGCCGATGTGGCCAACGAGCTACTCGGACGCCAGCAGGTGCACTGGCTGGAGCAACCCTCCCTGGGTGCGGAGGATTTTGCCGAACTCCAGCAGGGCACCCGCGCCACGATGTTCCGGCTGGGGGTGGCCGGTGAGGAGGGCTGCACGCCGCTGCACAGCAGCACGTTCCGGCCCGATGAACGCTGCCTGGCAGTGGGGGTGGAAGTGCTCAGCGCCAGCCTGTTGCGCTGGATCGAGGCCCGCCCATGACTCCAGCTCGCTCCCGCTTAAGCCGCGACCTGCTCGCCCTGGC
>Ga0194116_10002682_pt1 | contig 22531 bp, 26 predicted proteins | sample TA2MahsurfametaG_4_FD_148617 | JGI IMG/M metagenome (GOLD analysis project Ga0194116, IMG submission 148617) | Freshwater microbial communities from Lake Tanganyika, Tanzania - TA2015008 Mahale S9 surface | ecosystem: Environmental > Aquatic > Freshwater > Lake | place: Tanzania: Lake...
GCGGCGAATTCCACGCCGTGCTCCTCGAGCCGCTTCGGCAGATCCATGTCGAAGATCGGCGTGGTGGCCAGCACGCTGGGCGCACCTTCCGCCGGCGCTTCCTTGAGCTCGTAGCGGATCTGTTCCTGGGTGATGTAGGCGCGGCGCACGTTGCCGTCGTCCACCTGGCTCACAAACAGCGAGTAGGGAACGCGGGGCACCTGCTGCATGCCCTGGTTCGGCAGGAAGCTGCTCACGAGCAGCAGCACCCCGAAGCCGATCAACACCAGGTTCACGATGCCGAACCGACGGTTCGGAGGTGTGTCGTCCTTACGGATAGGCATGCGCAGGCAGCCGGAATGGCCACCAAACTAGGGGTCGCCCACAGTCGTGGTGGTGGGTGAGAACCGAACGGGAGGCGCTCTCGCCGTGTGTGGCCGCTATTCCCTCACCGCCCGCCTCGATCAGCTGCTGCCGCGGTTGCAGGGTGCGTTGCCGCTGGGCCTGGAGCCTTACTACGCCCCGCGTGGGCTGATCGCCCCGGGCGAACCGGTGTTGGCGCTGCGCCAGGAGCATGGCCAGCTCCAGCCAGCCCTGATGTTGTGGGGGCTGCTGCCGGAATGGAGCAAGGATCCGTTGGCCGGTCCGCGGCCCTTCAACGCCCGCGCTGAAACCGTGGCGGAGAAGGCCAGCTTCCGCGGCGCCTGGCGGCATCGGCGCTGCCTGCTGCCGGCCGATGCCTTCCTGGAGAAGGGCCACCGCATCCACCGCCGCGATTGCGCCCTGTTTTGGCTGGCGGGCCTCTGGGACCGCTGGATCGGTCCCGATGGCAGTGAAGTGGAGAGCTGCTGCGTGCTCACCACGGCACCCAACGCCCTGGTGGAGCCGCTGCACAACCGTATGCCGGTGATCGTGCCGGATGGGCTGGAGCAGGCCTGGCTGGAAACGAAGGATGGTCCGGGCCTGCGGGCCCTGGAACCTTTGCTGCTGGGTTGGGACCCTGACGGCTGGACCGCCACAGCGCCCCCGCGGCTCGGTGGACGACCCAAGCACAGCGGACAGCAGTTGCCGTTGTTCCCACAATGACGGCAGTCCGGATCGGCGGTGATCGTGCCAACCGCGCAGTTGCGTCGCCGTCACCAGGGCTACGTGGCCCTGCTGATCACCTGCGTGGGGTTGTTGATCTGTCTGATGCTTCCCCATGGGCTGCGGCAGCTGGCCACCGTCGGCTACATGGCGCTGCCTCTGGTGATGATCAGCGCCCTGGGGATGCCCATCGATGAGGGGCGTTGGCCCACCCTGCGCATGCATGGCTTCCGGGTGCTCGGCTTCGTCACCTGGGTGGCGTCGTTGGTTTGGTATCTCACGCCCCTCTCGCAGAAGAGCACCGGCGTGCCGCTGCTGGCGCTCTGGAGCCTGCTGGTGCTGTGGAGCTGCGAACGCCTGATCCGCAATCTGGCCATTGAGCGGCTGATCAATCGGCAGGTGTTGTTCGGGGCCCTCGCCGGCTACCTGCTGCTGGGCCTGGCGGCTGGGCTGCTGTTTAGCGCTCTGGAAACGGTGGTGCCCGGGAGCTTCACCACTTCCCGGGCCAACCATGGCTCCCTGCTGCGGTCCCATGGCCTGACGGCCAATCCAGCCCATCCGGTGTGGGCGGTGGATTTTGTGGAGCTCAATTACTTCGCCTTCGTGACCCTCACCACCACGGGTTATGGCGACATTCATCCCATGACGCCGCAGACCCAGATGCTCTGCGTGATCGTGGCGATCGCCGGCACGGTGTATCTGGCGATGGTGATGGGTCTGCTGATCAGCCGCTACACCGCCCGCGATGTGGAGGATCAGCTCGATCCCTGAGCGCTGAGCTGCAGGCAGAGGTCGGCGCCGAGCGGTTGCAGCCCCAGCAGCTGCCACGGCTCGGCCTGGTTCACATCCACCAGCCCCAGATCCCCCAGGGGTGTGCGGGCGGCCTGACCCCCCAGCAGCTTGGGCGCCAGCACCGCCGCCAGCTCCTGCACGCACCCCTGGCGCAGGGCCGCCGCCGCCAGATCGGGCCCGCATTCCCACAACACCTGATTGCAGCCGCGCTGGGCCAGCTGCTCGAGCAGCGCCAGCGGTTCGCAGCGCTCCAGCTCCAGCCGCTCCACGCCGGCCGCATCCAATTGCTGCCGGCGCTCGGCCGGGGCTTCCGGGCCGTGGGCCACCAGGGTGGGCGCAACGGCGGTGGCCCAGAGCTGGGCCTGCGCCGGCAGATCCAGGCTGCGGCTGATCACCACCCGCAACGGTTCGGGCGTGCGCTCGCCGCGGGTGGTGAGCAGCGGGTTGTCGGCGCGAACCGTGCCGCCCCCCACGATCACCGCATCGCAGCGGCTTCGCAGCCGATACACCCAGGCCCGCGCCGCTGGGCCGGAGATCCACTGGCTGGAGCCGTTGGGCAGGGCGGTGCGGCCATCGAGGCTCATCGCCCACTTGAGCAGTCCCAGCGGCCGGCCGTGCTCCACCCGATGAATGAAGGCGCTGTTGAGCTGGCGGGCTTCGGCTTCGCACACCCCTTCCACCACCTCGATCCCGGCGGCCTGCAGCTGGGCGATGCCGCCACCGGCCACCCTTGGGTCGGGATCGCGCATCGCCACCACCACCCGTGCCACGCCCGCGGCCAGCAACGCTTCGCTGCAGGGCGGGGTGCGGCCGTGATGGCAGCAGGGTTCCAGCGTTACCACCGCGGTGCCGCCCCGCGCCCGTTCACCGGCCTGCCGCAGCGCATGCACTTCGGCGTGGGGTGTGCCGGCCCGCTGATGGAAGCCCTCACCCACCAGCTGCCCGGCAGCGTCGAGCACCACGCAGCCCACCAGGGGGTTGGGGCTGGTGCGGCCGCTGCCGAGGGCGGCCAGCTGCAGCGCTCGCTGCATCCAGGGCCGCCAGGGGGCGCTCATGCTTCCCGCCAGCTGGGCAGGCTGCGCCATTCGCCCACCACGAAGGGCGGCACCGGCAGCTCCACAAACACGCCGGGGAGCTCGAGGCGCAGCGGCCGGTTCTGATGCAGCTCGGCCAGCAGCGGGCTGAGGTTGAACTCGGCGGCAGCATCGCGGCCATCCGCCGCCAGCTTGGGGTTGGCGGTGGTGATGTCGTCCAGGTTCCAGGTGCCCCGCCCCGAGTGCACGATCAAGGCGGTGGGGTGATCGAGGCGCACCCTGCCGGGGTAACCCACGATGCGCAGCGTCACCGGTCCACCCGGCCCACCCGAGCGATAAGCCACCGCCTGCCAGCTCTGGTAGTCGAGATCCCGCAGGCTCTCCAGGCTGCGCACCACCTCCTGGCCGTTTTCATCGGGATGGGCATGCACCTGGGCCCAGGCGGGCTGCAGGGGAGTGAGCAGCAGCAGGGCACCGGCCAGGCAAGCCAGCAGAGCCCGAACGAGTGAACCTGACGCCATGGACCTGCAGATCTGCCGTTCAGCGTATGGAACGGAGCGGCTCAGGCGTAATGGCTCCACATCCGCAGGACCCGTACAACGGCTTCCTCGGCATCCACGGCGTAAACCAAGCGGTGCTGAATGTTGATCCGCCGTGAGTAGGCGCCCCGCAGGTCGCCCACCAGGGCTTCAAAGGGAGGCGGTTGCCTGAAGGGATCCTCAGCCAGCAACTGAAGCAAATGCTGGGCTTTGTCTTTGAGCGCCGGAGTGGCGCTGGCGAGTTTGCGGCCGTCCTTCTGGGCCTCACGGGTGAACAGAACGCGCCAGTTCACCAGCCGGCATCCTCACTGAGTTCATCCATCGGGGTGGCCATCCCTTCGAGGATCGACTCGCGCATGCCGGGGATGGACGTGAGATAAAGCGTTTCCTGGATGGCGCGCCAGTCCTGCTCCGAGAGCAGCACCGCGCTGCCGCGCTTGCCGTGGATCTCCACGGGTTGATGCGATTCACGCACCTCATCGATCAATGAGAACAGCCGCCTACGGGCCTCGCTAGCTGTGATCGGGCCCATCGCTCATGTGGATGCGTACCGCTAATGGTACGCGTGGTGTGCTGTCTTGGTACGCAGCTCGGCTCAGCTCCGCTCCGCTCCGGGAATGCGTTGCCAGTTGGTGTGGGTGGCCCACACGCCCCAGATCGCCATGGCGCGGAGGTAGTGGCAGGCGCGGAAGGTGTTAACGGCGGTGATCGCTTCGGGGGTGCGGAACTGCAAGCCGCCGCCATACACCTGATCCACCACGGCTGAGGTGATCGCCAGGGCGGTTGAGGTGTCGCCCATCAGCCGGTAGTAGCTGGCGATGCCGAAGTTGATGCCGGTCCACACCTCCAGCGGATGGGTGCCGTTGGGGTCGAGGGGGGTGCCATCGCGGCGCAGGCCGTTGGCCACACCGAGCCGGCCGCCCTCAAAGCGCTCGAAGCAGGCCTCCTTCACGGCCTTGAGGGTGCTGCGGCTGTTGGCCTCGCTCACCACCGGCGGCAGCCCCAGCAGCCGGGCGTAGAAATCGCCGCAGAGCTGGTCGGCCATCACCACCGGTGTGCCGCTTTCGGCGTCGATGTCGTAATACTCGCCGTTCCACAGCAGCGTGTCGAAGTTGGCACGGGATTGCTCCAGCCAGCCGCTGAACGTGTGCTGCTCGGCGGAGGTGTCGAGCCCCGTTTGCAGTTGCAGCTGCTGGGCGATCGCTAAGGCCGCTTCCAGGGCTGCGATCCAGAGGGCTCCGCAATAGGCGCTCACGCCCTTGAGGGGCCAGTCGTCGAAGGTTTGATCCGGTGCGCCGCCGTTATCGGGCAGGCCGTCATTGTTGGCGTCGAAGGTTTTGAGGTAGTGGAGCGCTTCCACCGCCGCTGGCCAGCAGTCCGCCAGGAAGGTGATGTCTTCGCCGTTGGGGGCCAGCTTGAAGGTGCGCCACACCTGCAGCACGTAGTCGCTGGCTAGGTCCTTCCAGAGGTTGCAGTCCTGGTAGGCGGTGTAGTTGGTGGCATCCCAGGGCCGCTCGTTCGGTGCGCCCAGGTCGTGGGGTGTGGCGCCTTTCACCTTGCGGGCTGCTTCCACGCGCCCCTTGCCCTGGGTGAAATACCAACCGATCGGCCGGGGCGTGGCATCGGCGGCCGGGATAGCCCGCGCGAAGCTGCGCAACACGGCTTTATCGAGCTCCGGCCAGAGCTGCAGCAGCGCCAGCGAGCCGTAGAGCCGCACGTCGAGGCTTTCATACCAGGCGTAGTCGAGGCACTCGAGCACACCGAAGCGGCCGTAGGGATCCTCCCTTGATGCGGCACTCCAGAGGCTGCCGCCGCTGCAGAGGTCGTAGAGCTCGTTGAAGAGCGCCATCCGCAGCGGTTCGGGCAGATCGCTGCGCTCGAGCACCGGCTGCTGCCAGGCCTCGATCTGCTCACGCCAGCTGCGCCAGTCGCGCAGGCCTTCGGCGGCGATGGCGGCCGCATGGGTGCCGCTGGCACCGAAGAAGTCGGTGTAGCGGCGCTGGGCGCTGGTGCCGCTGGCGAAGGCTGTCACCGGCAGATCCCAGCTGATCACCACCGGAATCTCGATGCTCTGGCCCGGCTCCAGCCGGCATTGCACCGCCAAGGCAGCACTGGCGGGATCGTTGGCTCCGCTGCGGCGGTCGTTGTTGCTGTCGGGGATGGAGCCGTCGCGGCTGAAGCTGCCCCAGAGTTCGCTGCCATCGCCGTGGGGATTCCAGCGGCTGCAGCGCTGGATGCGCACCCCCGGCTGCTCCGTGGTGGCAATGCACCACTGGCCTTCGCCTTCGGCAACCGGTTGGGAGACATCTCCCGCCAGCAGAACGCCTTTGAGGGCTCCATCGTCAACCCAGTGGTTGCGATGTCCTTCGCTCTTGCCGACTGCCGGGGCGTAGTTGTGCTCCGGGCTGCCGTCATCGCGGAAGTGCACCTCAGCTGAGGCATCGGTGTTGGTGAACCAGCCGGTGGTGTTGCGCCAGCTGAGCAGCAGTGAGAGATCGAGCGCCTGGCGGGTGGGGTTGTGCAGGGTCCACACGAACACCGCCAGCGGGTAGCTGGTTTGTTGATAGTTGCCCGGCAGGATCGGGCTGAAGGCCTGGCAGCTCACCTCAGCGTCGTAGACGCCCTGGTAATGGCTCCAGCTGAGGGGATAGCGGGCGGCGTAGTCGCCGGTGCTGCGCCCGGCGCTGCTGGCGGGATACCAGCTCCAACTGGGCAGCGGCTCAGGGCCATCGGGGCGGGAGGCATCGCGCTCCGGCTTCACCGCCAGGGCATGGGCACGGCTCTGCTGGCCATTGCTCTCAAACAGGGCGAACTGGCAGTCGGGTAGCACGCCGAACCAGTGCTCGCCGCCGTCGAGGTGCCAGAGGTTGAAGGAGCCGTCGGGGGCGCGGCCAATGCAGCCGGCGCCAAAGCCCCCCAGGGGCATGCCGTGGTTGGGGCCGTCGTCGAGGTTGCTGGCGTAGCGAACTGTGTAGGGCTTCTGCCAGCCCAGGCCGAAGGGCCGGCTCCAGCTGGCGCTCGGCGCCTGCCAGCGCTGCCGGGAACGGCGGCCCAGCAGGGACCGGAGGGCGGTGAGGCCGAAGCGCGCCATGGGGCAGCAGAAGGTGCCGCCAGCTTGTCAGAGCTTGCCGTTCGGCGCCGGTTCTCCCACTTCCTGCTCCACCAGGGCATCCAGCGTGGCGGCGGAGCGCACCAGCGCCTGATAGCGCTGCACCACCCGGCGGTTGCGTTCCAGCCAGCCGGCGGGGTTGCCCTGGGCTGCGGCCAGGCTGCCGCTCTGGTCGGCATCGAGCAGCTCGAGCTCCGGTTGCTGCTGAATCAGCGCTACCACCAGTTCATGGAGGCGCTGGCGACGATCGGCGTGGGCCATGGGTCAAACAGGGCTGAGCAGCGGTTGGGGTGGAGGCCCCGACTCAAAGCGATCCAGCAGCACCTGCACCGGAATCTGGGTGCGGAAGCGGCAGGCGCTGGTTTCACTGCAATCGAGGGTGCCGTGCTCCCAAAACTTGTTGCTGCCCATGCCGCCACCGCAGAGGCCGTAGTAATCGCAGCTGCCCTGGCAGCGCTCCATGCCGGAGTTCACATCGCGCCAGAGCTGCTGAAAGCGCTCGCCCTGGGCTGCCTCCACCAGGCTGCTGGTGCGGATGTTGCCCAGGTTGAAGCTGCCGTAGAGCTCGCTGCTCACCGAGAGCAGTTCGGGGTCGAAGGTGGAGAAGTTGCCCTGCCAATCCACGCTGAGGATCGAATAGGGGCGGTTGAGCTCGTTCTGATTGAGGCGGCGGTTGCGCTGGATCAGATCGATCACCTGCTGAAACTCCCGCAGCGCCAGGGGGTGCCCATCGGCTTCGCTCAACTGCCAGAAGCGGGTGAGGAACTGGCGGTAACGCTCCTCTTGTGCATCACCCTGCATCGAGGAGCTGGTGTGCACGCCCTCCTGTTCCTCCACGTTGAAACCCACGGAGGTGATGCCCTGGTCGCGGAAGAAGCGATACATCGCCTCGGGCTGCTCCATGGCCGCGGCGGTGACCACGGCGATCACATGGCAGGGAATGTCGTGGCGCCGCAGGGCGTCGATGCCCCGCATGGTGAGCTGATGGGAGCCGTTGCCATTGCGGAAGCGGCGATGGGCGTCGTGGATCGCCTCCGGGCCATCCACGCTCACGCCCACCACGATGCCGTTGCGCTGGAAGCAGTCGCACCACGCGTCGTTGATCAGGGTGCCATTGGTTTGCACGTGCTGCTCGATCACCACGGCCCCGCCGCTGAACTCCTGCACGCAGCGCTCGATGATCGCCGTGGCTTCGTCGTAGTAGCTGCAGGGGAGGGTGAGCGGTTCGCCCGCGTGCCACACCAGCGAGAGCTGCGGCCCGCAGAAGGGGCTCTCCAGCACGCGCTGCAGCAACAGCGGCAACAGCTGCAGATCGAACACCCGCCGCTTCTGCCGATCCGGCAGGTAGCAGTAGTCGCAGTTGAGGTTGCAGAGGGAGGTGGATTGCACCACCACCAGGCCGATCGGCCCGAAACGGCTCAGATCAAGCCCGGTGCCGCTGATCACCAGTTCACGAAGCTGCCCGGCAGCACGTTGGCCCAGCCGCCGTTACCCCAGCCGCCATTCGGCCAGCCCAGGTTCACGTTGATGCCACCGCCGTAGTAGCGGCCGCCGTTGCCCCAGCCACCACCGTTACCCCAGCCACGTCCACCGCCGTTGCCCCAGGCGCGACCACCGCCGTTGCCCCAGTAGCGGGCCTGCAGGGTGGTGTCGGCGGAGCCGGTGTTGGCGTTGAGCAGCGGTTGCCACTTCCCATCGCGCAGGGCCTGAATGCGGCCTTCGAGCGGATTGCTCAGATCGGGTGCCTGATACACCGCCGCCTGTGCCGTTTCGGTGAACACGGCGGCAGCGGTGACGGCGGTGAGCAGCTGAAGCAGCGAACGGGGAGCCATGGCGGACGAACGGCGAGGAGTGGGCGAAATCAGGGGCTTCAGGGCAACGCCAGCACTGCTGCGGTGAGCAGCACGTTGGCGAAGTAGGTCTTGATGGCGTCCTGGCTGAGGTTCACGCTGCTGCCAGGTCCGACCCATTGGTTGATGCGGCTCTGGGCGCCAGGGTCGTTGTTGATGTAGGCCTGCATCAACCGCGCGATGGCCAGGTTGCTGAGGTTGAGCAGGCCGGAATTGTTCTCCGGCACGATGCAGGCCACGGCGGCGCGGTTGTAGGGAACGGCCGGCACCACGGCGCTGTTCGGGGCAACGCTGCTGCGGTTGGCCAGCAGCCAGAGGCTGTCACCGGCCAGGAACTGGATCTGGCCGGTTTTGAGCCCGTTGAGAGCAGCAGCCGTGTTGTCGAAGGGCTGAAGCGTGGCATCCGGCACGGTTTTGGCGATCGCATCAGCGCTGAGGCTGTTGTTCACCACGCCGATGGTTTTGCCCTTGAGAGAGGCCGGCGTGCCGTCGTTGCCGGCGGGAGCGATCAGGCGGGTGCCGCTGAGGCCGAAGGGCAGGGTGTAGTCGACGAACATCGAACGCCCCCAGCTGAAGCCCACACCGCAGGCCACATCCACCGTGCCGCTGGCGATGCCCGCGAAGCCCTGCTCAATCGTGTCCACGGGCTGGGCCACCAGCTGCACCGGCTTGCCGGTGTAGGCGGTGAGCTCCTTCTGGATCTCAGTGGCGAACTCCATGGCGAGTCCGGCGTAGCCGTTGCCCTGTTGCGTGGCGTAGGGCAGGTCGCCATTCATCACCACGGTGTTGAGCCGGTTGGTGCGCCCGACCCGATCGAGTACCGTCTCCGCCGTGGCCGGTTGCACCGCAGCGGCAGAGAGGCTGAGCACGGCACCGGCGAGGGCGGTTAAACGCAGAGCCAAGGGATGAGCCATAAGGCAGTGCAACGTCCCAACCGTCTGCCCATCAAATTAGGTCGCCGTTTTGGATTGGGCAGCCGGCTGTGATGAAGGCAGGCGCCCTCCAGAATGGCTGCATGATCGAGGTGATCGGCACCGACGCCGGCGCGCCGGCCAGCCTGCCGGCGCACCAGCAAGCGCTGTTGCGGCAAGCCACCCTGGTGGCGGCGCCACGCCGGCTGCATCCGGCCCTGCAGCGCTGGTGGCCTGATCCAGCGCCCGAGCTGATCGCCACGGATCAACCGGACGCCCTGCTGGAGCGGCTGCGGGCCGTGCCCGAACAGCAGACGCTGGTGGTGTTGGCCAGTGGCGATCCGCTCTGGTTTGGCATCGGGCGCGCCCTGCTGGAGGGCTTGCCGCAGCAGCGGCTGCGGTTTCATCCCGCCCCCAGCTCGCTGCAGCTGGCCTTCGCCCGCATTGGCCGCCCCTGGCAGGATGCCAGCTGGGTGAGCCTGCATGGCCGGGAGCCTGAGGTGTTGGCCAGTCGCCTGCAGCAGCGCCCTCCGGCGTTGGCGGTGCTCACCGATCCGGGCCGTGGTGGCGCCGAGGCGGTGCGCGTGGTGCTGCGGGCTGCGGGGTTGGAGCAGGCCTATGGCCTGTGGGTGTGTGAACGGCTGGGCCACGCCGAGGAGCGCGTGCAACGGCTGGCCCCTGATCAGCCCACCCCCGCCGATCTCGATCCTCTGCATCTGGTGCTGCTGGTGGCGGAAGCTCCCCCCGTGCCGGCCCAGCTGCCCCTGTTTGGCCTGGCGGATGGGGTGTATCTGCAGCATCCCGATCGCCCGGGGTTGATGACCAAGCGGGAGGTGCGCATCCAGCTCTTGGCCGATCTGGCCTTGCCGGCGGCGGGCGTGCTCTGGGATGTGGGGGCCGGTGTGGGTTCGGTGGGGCTGGAGGCGTTGCGGTTGCAGCCGGCCCTGCAGCTCTGGGCCCTGGAGCAGCGGGGTGGTTCGGCGGCCTTGATCCGCGCCAATGCGGAGCGGTTGGGCGTGCAGCCGGCCGGGGTGTTGGAGGGCAGGGCGCCGCAGGCGCTGGCGGCGCTGCCGGATCCAGATCGGGTGTTGCTGGGTGGTGGTGGCCGCGAGCGCCGTGCGGTGCTGCAGGCCGTGCTCGATCGCCTGCGCCCTGGTGGGGTGGTGGTGATTCCGCTGGCCACGCTGGAGGCCCTGGCGGAGTTGCGGCCGCTGCTGGAGCAGGCGGGGCTGGAGCTGGCGGTGGCGCAACATCAGGCCTGGCGCGGGGCTCCCCTGGCGGATGGCACCCGCCTGGCGCCGCTCAATCCCGTGTTGGTGCTGCGGGGCGCGCTGCCGGCGGCAGCGGTTTGAAGGGCCGGATCACGGCCGGGCTGCCCACCTGGATCCCCAGACGGCTGGCTTCGCCGGCGGCCAGTTCCACCACGCCATCGGCAGCTTCGTCGGGCCCGTAGCTGCGGCAAGGGAGCCGCGGGCAGGGGGTGGCGCCGGCTTCGATCGCGATCACCCGCTGCCCGCGGATGAACAGCATGTCGAGCGGGGAGGGGGTGTGGTGCATCCAAAACTTGAGCACCTGGGGCTGGTCGTAGGGGAACCACATGCCCCGCAGCGGCGCCAGGGGTGGGCGCCCCATCAGCCCCCACATCTGCTGGCGCATGGTGCGGGCCACCTCCAGCTCGATGCAGGGGGCGTTGCCGGTGGCGCTGCTGGGGGCGTTGAGGCACCACTGGGCCTCGATCGGCAGCACCTGGGGCGGCGGCGGGGTGGGCAGGCTCATCAGCGGGGAGGGGGGCCATCACTCAGGCAGTAACCCTGCCCGCGAACCGTGTGGATCAGCCGTTTCTCCCCCTGTTCCTCCAGCTTCTGGCGCAGATAGCGCACATACACCTCAATCACATTGCTGGCGGCGCCCTGCTGGTCGTGCCACACCTGGCGCAGGATCTGATCGCGGCTGAGCACCTGGCCGCTGTGCTCGATCAACAGCAGCAGCAGGGCGTATTCCCGGGCAGTGAGCGCCACCAGCCGCTGGCCGCGGCGTACCTCGTGGCGGCTCGGCACCACGGTGAGATCGCCGAGGCTGAGCCGATCCGCCGGCGGCCGCCCCTTCTCCAGCAGCTTGCGGTGCAGCCGCAGGCGCATCAGCAGATCGCTGGCACCGGCGGACGACAGCCAGAAGTCGGTGGCGCCGGAGCGCAGTATCCCGGAACGGGCCGCCACCGTGTCGTGGCCGATGTCGAGCAGCACCGGCACCTCCCCCAGCCGCTGCCGCAGGGCAGGCAGTTGGCCGGCCGCCTCCATGCCCAGGATCACCAGCTCACAGGGCTGGCCGAGTTGCTCGGTCCCCACCTGGCAGTGGTAGCCGGAGGCCTCCAACCGCGCAGCCAGGGCTTCTGCCTCCTGGCCCAGCAACAGCAGGGTGGGGCCGCTCAAGCCGGTGCGCCGCTGCCCGGTTTGGCCACATGGGGCAGACCCCAGCCGAGCTTGTTGCGCAGCACCTGGAAAAACTCGTGATCGGCCAGGCGCACGAAACGCACCGGGTGTTCGCTGCGGCGGATCAGCACCCGATCCTCCGGCCACACGTAGCAACCGGCGCTGCCATCCACCACCATCATCAGCCGCTCCGGTGTGGCGGGAAAGACGGTGACGGGCTCCTGGTCGCTGAATACCAGCGCCCGCGAGGCCAGGGAGTGGGGAGCGATCGGCGTGAGCTGCAGCACCGGGCAGTCGGGGGTGATCACCGGGCCGCCGGCGCTGAGGGCGTAGGCGGTGGAGCCGGTGGGGGTGGAGAGGATCACGCCATCGGCGGCGATGTCCACCGGGGCATGGCGGCCCACGGCGATCTCGAAATGGCACATCGAGGTGAGCGGCTCGCGGTGCAGGGCCATCTCGTTGAGGCAGAGCACCTCCCAGCGCCGCTGCTCGCCCCGCATCACGCTCACCACCAGGGTGGTGCGCTCCTCCACGGTCCAGTTCCCGGCGATCACCTGATCGAGGGCCTGATCCAGTTTGGGTAGATAGGTTTCGGCCAGAAAGCCGAGGTGGCCGGTGTTGATCGTGAGGATCGGCACGTCGATCGGGGCCGTCATCCGCGCTGCGGAGAGCACCGTGCCGTCGCCACCGAGCACCATGGCCATCGCCAGGCCGGGTTCGAAGTTGGGGGGCACGCAGGCGGCGTGACCCTTGGCCCGCAGGTGCTGGTCAGGGTTAGCGAAGCCCACCATCCCGGCGGAGCTGCTGGCGCGCACCACGTCGTAGCCAGCCCCGCGCAGGCGCGCCTCAATGGCATCGGCGGTGGCCAGCGCCAGGTCCTTACCGTCGTTCACGATCAGTCCGACGCAGGGCACGACCGGGGGCTGCAGATCAGCAGGTTGAAGATCAGCCGATTTTATGGGTGTTGTCTGGATCGGCTCACCCCGCGCTCAGAACTGCTCCAGGAAGCGCAGGTCGGAGGTGAACAGGCGGCGGATGTCATCGATGCCGTGGCGCACCATGCAGAAGCGCTCCACTCCCAGACCCGCTGCGAAACCGCTGTAGCGCTCAGGGTCGATGCCCAGGCCTTCCAGCACCGCCGGATCCACCATCCCGCAGCCCATCACCTCCAGCCAGCGGCCGCGCCACTGCACATCCACCTCGGCGGAGGGTTCGGTGAAGGGGAAGTAGCTGGCGCGGAAGCGCACCGGCAGATCGCCGAAGAAGCGCTGCAGAAAGGTCGTCACGGTGCCACGCAGGTGGCTGAAATCGAGGCCTTCATCGATGGCCAGCACCTCAACCTGATGGAACACCGGCGAGTGGGTGGCATCCACCGCATCGCGGCGATACACGCGGCCCGGCGCCACGATCCGCACCGGCGGCGGGTTCTTCTCCAAGTGGCGGATCTGCACCGGTGAGGTGTGGGTGCGCAGCAGCTCGTGCTCGCTCAAATAAAAGGTGTCCTGCATATCCCGCGCCGGGTGGTGCGGCGGGATGTTGAGGGCGGTGAAGTTGTAGTGGTCGGTTTCGATCTCCGGGCCTTCCTCCACCCGGTAGCCGAGGCCGGCAAAGATGTCGACGATCTCTTCCACCGTGCTGATCAGCGGATGGCGGTGGCCGGCTGGGGTGAACCGGGCCGGCATGGTCACATCGAGGCTTTCACCGGCGATCCGCTCGGCCATGGCGGCGGTTTTCACGGCGGAGAGCCGCTCGCTCAGCAGCCCCTGCACCTGCTCCTTGAGCACGTTGGCCCGCTGACCCACCAGCGGCCGCTCATCGCCGGGCAGCTTGCCCATGGCGCCCAGCACGCCCGAGAGCTTGCCCTTCTTGCCCAGCAGCCCCACCCGCAGCTCCTCGAGCTCAGCGGCGGAGCCTGCGGCGCTGATCGCCTGGGCGGCTTCGGCTTCCAGCTGCTCCAGCGCTGCGGTGAGCTGCTCCAGGCTGATCGTGGCGCTCAAGGCTGTGTTCCGGCAGCCCGTGACTTTAAGAAGACGGCCTCTAGCCTCCAGAAAGCCACCCCAGCCCCTTGCGGATCCTGATCAGCAACGACGACGGCGTGTTCGCCGCCGGCATCCGCAGCCTGGCCTCAGAAGCGGTGGCCCGCGGCCATCAGGTGACAGTGGTGTGCCCCGATCAGGAGCGCTCCGCCACCGGCCATGGCCTCACCCTGCAAACGCCGTTGCGGGCGGAGCGGGCCGATGAACTGTTCGCCCCCGGCATCACCGCCTGGGCCTGCAGCGGCACCCCCAGCGATTGCGTGAAGCTGGCGCTGTTTGCCCTGCTGGAGGAGTGGCCAGATCTGGTGCTCTCCGGCATTAACCACGGCCCCAACCTCGGCACCGACACCTTGTATTCGGGCACGGTGAGCGCCGCCATGGAGGGCACGATCGAAGGCCTGCCGGCCCTGGCGGTGAGCAGCGCCGATTTCCAGTGGCGCCACTTTGAGCCGGCCGCCCGCATCGCCCTGGATGTGGCGGAACACACGATCGCCGCCGGCTGGCCTGAGGGTGTGCTGCTCAACCTCAACGTGCCGCCGCTGCCGGCGGAGGCGATCGGGCCGTTGCGCTGGTGCCGCAAGGCGGTGCGCCGCTACACCGATCAGTTCGACCAGCGGGTGGATCCGCGCGGGCGCACCTATTACTGGCTGGCGGGTGAAGTGGCCAACGATCTGGAGGCCGAGGTGGCGGGGCCGGCCGATTGGCCCATCGATGTGGCCCACATCGCCACCGGTGGTGTGGCGCTCACGCCGCTGCAGCCGGAGCTGTTCTGGCGGGGTGATGCGGCGGCGCTGCCGGCCCTGCCTCAGCTGCCGCTGGCGCGATAGATCCGCTGCAGCAGCCACAGGCTGATCCACAACCCGATCAAGTGGGCAAACACCACCTGGGTGTTGCTCAACACCGAGAGCATCTCCAGGGAGGTGATCGGGTAGTTGGTGATGCGGCCGCCAGGGGTGGTCATCACGCCGCCGAAGGCGAAGCCCGCCTGCATCGAGGCCTGGAAGAACAGCGACCCCGCCAGCGACTGGTAGCCCACCACCCCGAGGGTGAGGCCCACCAGGTCGGCCAGGATGCCGCGCTTGATCAGCCGGGCCGTTTCCCCCTTGCTGGGGTGAACGGGGCTGGAGAGTGCCCGGCCGCAGCGGATCACCAGCCAGCTCTGCCAGAGGCACCAGAGCAGCACAAAAAAGGCGATGGACGTGAGCGAGAGGCCGGGGCTGAGGCCCAGGGCCTTGTCGGCGCGGGCACCGATCTGGCCGCCGATGTTGTTAAACAGCAGCACCCCCAGCACCACCACGGCCAGCACCACCTGGGCCCAGAACCGCACCCAGCCCATCCGGCGCAGGGCGGCGGAAATCAGCTGCAGATCGAGGCGGTCAGCCATGGGGAGCGGCGGCAGTGCCCCAAACCTGCCATGGGAGGATGCCGGCGGCGAGGGCCTGGAAGCGCTTGTTGGTGAACCGGCCGTGATTCCACTGCGCAGTCCCGAGCAGGCGGCACGCCCCACGGCAATCGCCCTGGGCAGTTTCGATGGTTTGCATGCCGGTCACCGCCAGGTGATCGCAGCGGTGGTGGAGCGGGCCCGGGCGGAGCCGTCGCCAACGCAGCTGGTGCCCACGGTGGTGAGCTTCTGGCCCCACCCGCGCGAGGTGTTGTTCGGTGAAGCGCGGCTGCGCCTGGATCTGCCCGCCGAAAAGCTGGAGCTGCTCGAACCGCTGGGGATTGAGCAGCTGGTGCTCGTGCCGTTCACACCGGCGTTGGCGGCGCTGAGCCCGGCATTGTTTGTGGAGCAGGTGCTGGCGCAGCAGCTGCAGGCGCGGCTGGTGGCGGTTGGGGAGAACTTCCGCTTCGGCAACGGCCGCAGCGGCGACATCGACAGCCTGCGCAGCCTCTGCGCGGAGCGAGGCATCGATGTGTTGGTGCAACCGATCTGCACCGACAGCAGCGGCCGGCTCAGCAGCAGCCGCATTCGCCATGCCCTGGCGGCTGGTGATCTGCAGGAGGCGGCGCGGCTGCTGGGGCGGCCCTACCGCTTCGGTGGCCGCGTGGTGCGCGGTCGTGGGCTCGGGCGTGAGCTGGGCTGGCCCACCGCGAACCTGCAGGTGGATGGCCGCAAGTTTTTGCCGCAGCAGGGGGTGTATGCCGCCTGGGTGTGGCTGCAGGGGGAGCGCCTGCCTGCTGTGATGAACCTGGGGCCGCAGCCCACGGTGGATCCCACGGCTCCATCGGCGGTGGAGGTGCATCTGCTGGGGCGCCGCCTCGAGCTCGAGGGCATGGAGCTGCTGGTGGAGCCGGTGGCATTGCTGCGTCAGCAGGAGCGCTTCGACAACCTCGAGGCACTGGTAGCCCAGATCGGCCGCGATGCCAGCCGGGCTGAGCAGCTGTTGGCCTCAGCCAGCGGGGTAGGCGTTGGCCAGGCCCCAGCTGATGAAGGCGGCGATGGCCCCCAGCAGCAGAATCCCTGAGATCAGCACCAGCATCGGGCTGTCGGATCCGCCCTGCTCCATCGCCAATGCGCTGCGCACGATCGCCACACCCTAAGCAGATCAGGCCCTGATGACCTCCCCCGCCGACCACCACGCGGTGTTGCGCCTGCTTGACGCCAACCTCGATCGCGCCCGCGAGGGCCTGCGGGTGGTGGAGGACTGGTGCCGTTTCGGGTTGGATCGCGCTGATCTGGTGGCAACGCTCAAGGATCTGCGCCAGCGGCTGGGCTTGCTGCACCAGGAGCGTTACAAGCAGGCACGCCACACCGCAGGAGATGTGGCGGCGGGGATGGCCCATCCCGCCCAGGCGCAGCGTCAGAAGCCAGCTGCGGTGGTGGCGGCCAACTGCGCCCGGGTGCAGGAGGCGTTGCGGGTGTTGGAGGAATTCGGGCGCGATCAGGATCCGGCCCTGGCGGCGGAGGCCGCGGCGATCCGCTACGCCCTCTACGACCTGGAGGTGGAGGTGCTGCGGGCCGGCGCCGACCTGCGGGCACGGCTGCAGGCCTGCAACCTTTATTTGGTGACGAGCCCTTCGCCGCAGCTGGAGGCGGTGGTGGCGGCAGCCCTGGAGGGCGGCGTGCGCCTGGTGCAATACCGGGCCAAGGAGGGCAGCCTCGCTCCCGATGGCCAGCCGATCACCGATGCGTTGCGCCTGCAGCAGGCCCAGGCGTTGCGACAGCTCTGCAGCCGCTATGGCGCACTGTTTGTGGTGAACGACCGCATCGATCTCGCCCTGGCGGTGGATGCTGATGGGGTGCACCTGGGGCAGGGGGATCTGCCCCCGGCCCTGGCCCGCCGCCTGCTGGGCCCCGAGAAGCTGATCGGCCGCAGCACCCACGCCATCAGCCAGCTGCGCGAGGCGGTGGCCGATGGCTGCGACTACGTGGGTGTGGGCCCGGTGAACGCCACCCCCACCAAGCCCGGCCGCGAGCCTGTGGGCCTGGATTACGTGCGCCAGGCGGCGGCGGAAAGCCCGATCCCCTTCTTTGCGATTGGCGGCATCGAGCCCGCCAATCTGGCGGCGGTGCAGGCGGCCGGCGGCACGCGCGTGGCGGTGGTGCGCGCTATCACCGAGGCGGCCGATCCGGCGGCGGCCAGCCGCGCCCTGCTCAATCTGCTGAACTGAGCCGATGAGCGACGCCCCCATCACGATTCGCCTCAACGGCGATCCGATCACCTGCTCGGCCGGCCTGTCGCTGGTGGAGCTGCTCGAAGCGCGCGGCTACCGGCCCCAGCTGGTGGTGGTGGAGTTCAACGGTGAGATCCTGCCGCGGGCGCGCTGGGCTGATCAGCCCGTTCGGGAAGCCGACGCTGTGGAGGTGGTCACCATTGTGGGAGGTGGTTCCTAGATTTATGCCTAATCATTTGGCTCAGGCCTTGGCTCAACAGCCCTCTCCTTCGCCGCTGCGCCGTTTGATGAGCATGCTGGTGCTCCCGGCTTTGCTGGCGGCGCTGCTGGTGTGGCCGCAGCCCTCCCAGGCCGCCAGTGGCGGCCGCATCGGTGGCGGCAGTTTCCGCTCGGCCCCCTCGATGCCCCGCAGCTATGGCGGTGGCTACCGGGGTGGTTATGGAGGCGGCTACCAGCGCGGTGGCATCGGCTTCCCGTTCATCGTTCCCTTCTTCTTCGGCGGTGGCGGCCTGTTCGGCTTCCTGGTGCTGATGGCGGTGGTGGGCCTTGTGCTCAATGCCTTCCGCGGTGGCGGCGGTGGTGGCGGTCAGGCCCTGCCGGCGGGGATGCGCGGTGGCGACCTCGATGGCTACCGGCCCGATGGTCCGGTGTCGATCGCCCAGCTGCAGGTGGGGCTGTTGGCGTCTGCCCGGGAGCTGCAGCGGGATCTGCGCCAGCTCGCCGCCAGCTCCGACACCAGCAACAGCAGCGGCTTGCAGCGTGTGTTGCAGGACAGCACCCTGGCCCTGCTGCGCCACCCGGATCTGTGGGTGTATGCCAACGCCGAGGTGGGTCAGGTGCCGTTCCCATCGGCTGAATCCACGTTCAATCGCCTGTCGATGACCGAGCGCAGCAAGCTCTCGGGCGAAATCACCACCAACGTGAGCGGTGCCCGCGGCCCTGCCTCCACCACCTCTGCCGGTGATGCCGATGCCACCAGCGATTACATCGCTGTGACTCTGCTGGTGGCCAGCCGCAGCCGCATCGCCCTCAAGCCTGTGAGCGGCAGTGAGGAGCTGCGCGAGGCCCTGCGGGTGGTGGGTTCGGTGCCCTCCGATCAGCTGCTTGCCCTGGAGGTGATCTGGCAGCCGGAAGGCGTGGGCGAGGTGTTGAGCGCCGATGAACTGATCACCGCCTACCCCGATCTGAAGCATCTTTGAGGCGGGCTCTTTCGTTTCTCTGCAGATTTCGATAACTACAGAAACTCTTCCGCTGGAAGAGTGTCGCAAAGGCTGTCAGCGGGGCGCTCGATTTGTAGGTTGATAGCCACTTCATTTCGCTTGCGTGTCCGCCTCGTTTCGCCATCCTGAAACCCGTGCCATGAAATGGCAGGCCAATGGCGAGCTCGCAGGTAGCGATCTGCATGCCCTGCTCAGCCGCCTGCATCAGGTGGAAACGGAAGAGCGTTCCCGTGAGCTCCAGCAGTGCCTCGGCCGCCGAGCTGAGGCCTCCTGAGCGGCGAAGCCTGAAGCCGATCTGCAATTTGGCCTGGGCCGGTTGCCGCGGTTGATTCGCTTCAGCACAGTGCGGCTCACCTGGATCTCCAGCCCGATGCCGCGCTCCCTGCAATGGGTGAACAGTCCTGTGTTGCTGGAGGCGCTCGAGCGCTACGAACAACAGCGGCTGCCGCGCTCGATGCAGCTGTGGCTGGAGGCGGTGCTGGAGCTCAAAGCGCCGGCCCAGGGGCCGCTGCGCCCCCACTGTTGAGGATGCGCAGGGCGGCCATGGCCGCGCCATAGCCGTTGTCGATGTTCACCACGCTCAGCCCCGGTGCGCAGCTGGCGAGCATGCCGTGCAGGGCCGCCTGGCCGCCGGCGCTCACCCCGTAGCCCACGCTCACGGGCACCCCGATCACCGGCTGGGGCACCAGGCCTGCCAACACCGTGGGCAGGGCTCCCTCCATGCCGGCGCAGGCGATCAACACCCGCGCCTGCTGCAACCGCTCCAGCTGGCCCAGCAGCCGGTGCAGCCCCGCCACCCCCACATCCAGCAGACGCGCGCAGCGGATGCCATGCCACTGGAGCGCCAGCTGGGCTTCGCTGGCCACCGGTAGATCGCTGGTGCCGCCGCTGAGCACCACCACCTCCCCGAGCTCGGGCCGCTGGGCGGCAGGTGCCCCGAGGCTGAGGCAGCGGGCCTCGGCATGGAACTGCAGCTGATCGCTGAGGCGTTGTCCCGTGGGATCGGCCTGCAGCTGCTCACGCACGGCCTCGGCTTTGGCGGGATCCACCCGGGTGGCCAGGGCCAGCTCGCCTGCGGCCTGCAGCCGCAGCAGGATTGCGGTGATCTGTTCGGCGGTTTTGTGTTCGCCCCAGATCGCTTCCACCATGCCGAGGCGGCCGCGGCGCTGCAGATCGAGGCGCGCCAGCTCGCTCATGCCGCGGGTTGCAGTTCGCCTTCAAACACCAGCGGGAATGGATTGCCCTCGGGGGTGCCCGTGGCCTCGCGGGCCAGCTGCTCAAAGCGATCCTGCACCGCCTCCACCTCCGCTAGGGGAATGGCCTTCCATTGGGCGCGGCTGGCCCAGCGGATCAGCAGGGTGCCCTCCTCGCGCTCCGGATCCCAGAGCAGATCGCGCCCGAGAAAGCCCGGCTGCTGCGTGAGCCACGGCTCCCAGCTGCCGCGCTCGGCCTCCAGCCAGGCCTGGCGCGCTTCTGCAGGCACCTTCACCCGCAGGTGCTCCACCACGGCCACCTCAAAGGCGCCGCCGGGCTGCTCCTGCTGCTCGGCGATCGCCACATCCGGATGGCCCACCAGCAGCATCAGGAGGCAGAGCAGCAGAGCCGAAACCCTAGCCAGGGCTCGCCAGCTCACGGTTTGTGCAGCAGCGCCACGGCGTGGCAGGAGATGCCTTCTTCGCGGCCTTCAGGGCCGAGCCGTTCGTTGGTGGTGGCTTTCACTCCCACCTGATCCGGCTCCAGACCCATCCGGGCGGCGATGGCGGCGCGCATCGCTTCGATGTGGGGCTTGAGCTTGGGGCGCTCGGCCACCACCACCGAATCCACGTTGAGCACCTGCCAGCCCCGCTCGGCCACCAGGGCCACCACCTGCTCCAGCAACACCAGGCTGTCGGACCCCTTCCACTGCGGATCGTCGGGAGGGAAATATTTGCCGATGTCGCCCAGGGAGAGGGCGCCGAGCAGCGCGTCCATGATCGCGTGCACGAGCACGTCGGCATCGCTGTGGCCATCCAGGCCCAGGCCGGCGGGATGCTGCAGCTGTTGTCCCCCCAGGATCAGCGGCCGGCCTGGAACGAGGCGATGAATGTCGTAGCCATTGCCCAGTCGCAGCTGCATCGAGATCTCCCAGGTGGAGAGGCGGGTCGATGGCTGAATTCAAACCCATCCACGCTGCTCCGCTGCGGCCGCGGAGGCAATGGGTGTAAAGGCGGATTGCCCTGGCCTGGCCGGGGTGGCGATGCTGCAGCCATCAACCCAGGGAGGAGCCACCGATGGCTGATACTCCACCGCAGCACCACTAGAAGCAACGCTGACTGCAGGCCCCTGCTCCAACAGTCTTCACCCAACCGTGGGCGGGTCGTTCAGCCGGGCAAGTCGAGGAAGGGCATCAACAGCCGCCTCACCCTGTGCGCCTGACTGATCGACACTCCGTTTGCACCGCCACAGGTGCCCCAGGAGATCAAAAGAGCCCACACCTGGAACGTTCGGCCCCAGGTGCCAACGCCAGCAGCTTCGACCAACGATTGCCATTGGAATGTTGATTGACTCGTGACCCCCGGGCGCTGCTCGGGGGTTTTTGGTTGGATCAGAAGCTGAAGCTGGTTTTGATTAAACCGCCCAGCTGATTGAAGCCCTTGCCATCTGGTGTATCCCCTCCAAGTGGTCGGCTGAGATAGAACAGCGCTGGGGTGAAAGCGATGTTGTCCGTCACCTGGACCTTGTACCACCACTCCCAGACGTAGTTGCTGTCATTGGGTGTATTGCCGCCCTTGAGGCTGGTGGCAAAGGGCGCCTGGCCAACGGCCATGCCGAGGGCGTTGCCCTGCATGAAGGCATCCTCCCACTGCAAGCCCACACTCCACGACTGGCTGGTGCTGACCAGGCCCTGATCGTTCACGGTGCTGTTGTAGTTGGTGCTGTTGATGCCCCAGCCGGCACTGATGGAGGGGATCCAGCCACTTTCGGCGGGCTGCCAGTAGGCGCTCAGACCGAACGCTGAGGTGTCACCTGGATTCTGGAAGCTGTCGAAGGCGAAGTTGGTGGCGTAAACAAACAGTTCGTTGGCATTCTGGATGTAGGAGTAGGTGGCCACAAGGCCCCACTGCTCCGCGGTGTAGCCGATCTGCACGGTGCCGGTGCCACCGGCTCCATCGGTGGCGATGCCACCCTCGCTGGGATTGCCATTGCTGCCATTGGCCGCCACATAGTTGGCACTGATGGCAAAGCCATTCTTTTGCCACCAAACGCCGGCGCCGGCGCCTAGGTTTTTGTTGTAGGCCCCGGGTGCGCCACCGAGGGTGAGCACATCCAACACGGTTTCAGCGGGGTACACGCTCGGCCAGATGGCGAGCATGTCTTCCTGGCCAACACGGCCACCCAGGGTGAAGGTGAAGTCACCCAGAGGGAATTGATAGAAGAGGCGATCAATACCCACCACATTGGGGCCGGCATCTTCCTGGAAGGCCACTTCCAGCTGCGACAGGCCGCTGGGCTCACCTCCACCAAAGCTGTTGTTGGTGCCATCAAAGTTGCCACTGCGCAGGGTGGTGCGCAGCAGATCCTTGCCGGTGAAGCTGGTGTCGAAGTTCAGCTGCACGTCGTAGTTAAACGTGGTGGCGCCGAAGTTGCGTTTGCTTTCATCCACCCGCCGGCTGGCGCTGCCCCCGAAGGTGTTGGCACCGAGCACGAACGTGGCCAGGCCGTTCAGCTTGGTGGTGGTGGAGAACTGAGTGGCCTCCAGCTCAGCAACCTTGGCCTCGAGGCCATCCACGCGACCCTTCAGCACGGCGAGTTCCATCTCGAACTCCTTCATCAGGCGCTTCAGCTCGTCGGTCACTTCAGTGATCCGGTCGAGGCAGGCGTTCAGCAGGGCGGCCGCTTCAAAGCGGGTCATCGCACGGCTGCCGCGGTAGGTGCCGTTGGGGTAGCCGGC
>Ga0194116_10002690_pt1 | contig 22489 bp, 19 predicted proteins | sample TA2MahsurfametaG_4_FD_148617 | JGI IMG/M metagenome (GOLD analysis project Ga0194116, IMG submission 148617) | Freshwater microbial communities from Lake Tanganyika, Tanzania - TA2015008 Mahale S9 surface | ecosystem: Environmental > Aquatic > Freshwater > Lake | place: Tanzania: Lake...
TGTAGCCTAATTGATCGAGCAACGTAATCAACGCTGTCAGAAAACCGGCCAGTAGAATAGAACCGAAAGAAAATAAAATATCATGACTGAAAAAATGTTTTCGTTGCTCATTTTTGGGTTGAATTCTTCGCCAGCGCCAAACGTTCTTCAATCCTTTCCAAACCAACCAGAAAACGGCGATTCCGAAAATCAGATACAAGATAAAATTAAAGAAAGATTCTTTTAAGGCGCTTTGTATGAAGCTATTTAGATTTTCCATGTTCTAATTTTCAATGCAATTTAGCAAATAAAAAGCATGCTCTTACTCCTAGAATAAATTATTAGAAGGATCAATCTTTCTGTGTATCGTCCTCTGCGGCACTTTTCGTAAATTCAAAGTAATAGCCAATTACAAAAAAGTCGCGACCAATTTCATCGTTTATTTTGTAATCAAATTGATGTAAATAGGCTAATTGAATACCAGATGTTTTATTCAAATGGATATTCAAACCTCCGAGTACACGATTACGCTCAAAATAAGGTTCGTTGTCGGTAAAGAAAAGTTCGTTGTTCAAATTCAATGCTACAGAAAAATCTTTTTTTGAATGATAAAGTGGAACCGTGAGACCAAGTCGATAACGATACCTGTTGCGATATCCCGAACTAGTGAATCTATTTTCCAGTCGGTAGCGCTGTTCAATTTTGAATTTCCCTATTTTTTGCGAAAGCAATACTTGTGGCCAAATCCGAAATTCGTCATTATTTTTTGGAAGGACAAAATCACCTCCTTCACGGTAAGTTTGATAGCTCCCTGCTCCAAGCGTAAGCCGAATTCCACTTTTTAATTCATAATTAGCACCTCCTTTTACTTCGTAATAATGGAAATGATCATAAAACTTCAACGAGCGAATTTGACCTTCACCAAAAAAACTCCATTTATCAGAAAGGGTATATTTTACGTTCAGAATATTCCAAGAGCCTAAACTTGTTTGTTGTGATTTCAAGGAAAAGCAAGTTCCAATCAAAAATAGAAACAAAAAAAAAGGCGACTAAACATACTCGGTTTAATCGCCAAATTTATAATACAAAACCTCAGTCGGGAATTTCTCAAAAGATATTATTTATCGTCAATGAGGTTCAATACGCTCCCTTTTCCATCCGTAACAACCGTTTTTGTATTTGGAGAAGTTGACAATTTTACAAATGCATCAATTTGTTTTAATTTCAATACATTCAAAGTTAAACTACTGTTAAGCATGTCATTGGCGGCTTTGTTCGCTTTGGCCTCTATTTCAATACTTTTCGCTCGCCCCTCTGATTCGATTCGCATAGTCTCGGCTTTTGCCTCTGCTTGAATTACATTTGTTTTTTTGGTCCCTTCCGCTTCAATGATTTGTCGTTCCACTTCTTTTTTCTGACGATCCAAGACAAATTCCATTCGAAGTGCTTCTTGTTCCGCTTCCAATTTTGTTTCAATCGATTTTGTTAAACCAGCAGGAAGCGTAATGCTTTTCAAAAGAACAGCTTCTATTACAAATCCTTTTTGTTCGCAAACTTCTGCAAGTCGTTTTTCTATTTCGTTTTCTATTTCATTTCGCTTCGCACTGTGCATATCCTTGGCGAAATATCTGGAGCAAACATCAGATGCAGCTGAACGAAAAACAGGAAGGATTAAATTCTCTTCATAATTCAATCCCGTTTCTTGAATGATTTTTGGAACATCTTCCGATTTGATGTGGTAAAGAATAGAGCTTTCAGATAGAATCGTCAGACCTTCTTTGGACGGAAGATTTTCCTTGATTGACAAATTCATGGTTCTGACATTCACTTTCAAAACCCTCGTGACAAAAGGATTGTAGAAAACGGGTCCCGGTTGACGTATTTTTCCATTGATTTTTCCCAAAGTGGATTTCACACCAATCTGACTCGGTTTAACAATGGAACAGCTTACAAGAAGCAAGGAGGTAAAAATGGCTAGAATTTTCATGATGTTTATTTTTAACAAAGAAACATCACAAATGAATATAGTTTTGTCAAAAAAAGTTAATTGTTTGTTGATTTTTTCTTTTGAAAATTATTAAAAAAGAAAATATACTTATTCGGTTAAATAAATTCAATTTTTCTCCAAAACCATAGTAAAAATAAATTTGAAATGCGGTTCCAATGCATTGGAAATAATACATGGTGTTCTGGAAATAAATGACGTGTATTGCGCGGCATACCAATTCTCTCGAAAAAATTAACCGTCATTTCATTGCCCTTTTCATCCACATAAAAAGCACGAAGCAATCCTCGAAACTAATCTCTTATTGCAGTGCGTGAATGTAAAAATGCTAGGGTTGTAATTCGGTTATGCTTCAGCCAATTATAAGGTATTCTAGTTCTTCATCAGTGATCTTGGGGTAAAACTTTGTAACAGAAACGAGGAAGGATTTTATAGGATCTGACATTTCTTCAGTAGTTAAAGCAAAATTTCGACATTCAATTCTGTTCCAACTTCAATCATTTCCCTGTTTCGAATTTCTGCTTTTATTGGCAGCAAATAAGTTCCGAGTTTACTATCAAACCATATAGCAGTAGCCCATTCTATTTCACCGATTTTTGCTATTGCTTTCATTCTTCCCCAACCTTCCTCTTGTTTTTTAAAAAGTTCACGGATTTCTGTTGCTAATTCGGTTGGAAGTGAAACAAAATACCAACCACTCGGTGAGGAATGTTGCCAAACCAAGGCGGAGAACTGATAGATAATGTTTATCGGCATAAACTAAAAAATATACTAATGCAATTCATTCAACCACCTCATCGTATCCAAATCATCCGCATAATCAAAAAGTGATGGACACTGAGCCTGTCCAAACGGAATGTAATTTCTTCCAACTACACACTGAATATCGTTTTTATGCACTTCTATGTAATTGGAAACCTCGCCTTCACTTTCATAGAAATGATAGTGCAACATGGCAAGTGGTGAGAATAAGTCTTTGCTTTCTTTAAGCAGAATAAAATTATTATCCAGAAAAACAGCTTGATTCATCAAGTGAATGGCCTTGTTGTAATCGTAATTATTACCGTATTTTTTATTGTTTATGACCCCTCCTTGTTCAACGATAGCCTCAAAAAAACGATTCAATTCAAATCCCTTTGGTAACAAAAGATGAGTCACATTGCGACAGCCACGACCGAAATAATCGAGTATGTCAGTTCCTATTAAAGAAAGTTCATCTTTTGTTTCCTCACCATTCAGCACAGCAATGGAAGTTCTATTGTGTCGGAATAAATGAGGGTACTTGGAAAAATATTCTTTGAAGTGAAGTAACGAATTATTATTGCCTGTGGCGATAATTGCATCAAATCCTTTTAAATTACGATCCGAAAACGTGATTCGTGTTTCCAATTCAGGTTGTATTTGAATTAAAATCTTTGAAAGAAGTGGCAACAACTTATTGTCTTCTGAACTCAGTTTACAAATGACATTATTCCCTGAGGCCAGAACGCATAAAAAATCATGAAATCCAACCAACGGAATGTTTCCAGCCATAATTACGGCGACGTTTTTAGGGTTATTCGTATATTGATAGTTTGAAAGCCAATCAGTTAAATCTGTTTCATTAAGCCACGAACTTAAATTTTTAAGCGACTTCCGAATCAACTCTTCGGTGAACCAGCCGTTAAACTGATGCTGAGTTTGAATCACGACATTCAATTCATCTAATTCAGTTTCTGTCAACCCTAGTTCATAACCCGCCCACGGAAGGTTATTTCCAACGTGATTCATTATTTTTCCAAGCTGACAAAATGCTTGAATGAGTTTTTCCTTTTTCACAATGCAAATTTAGGGACAACAATTCGTAAAATAAGAAATTCGTATCGGATTTAAAAAAATCTCCTCAACTGAACAAAACATTATGTATTACGTTGTTATATTTGCAAAAAATTAGTTGCTATGGCGATAATGATTACCGATGAATGTATCAATTGTGGGGCTTGTGAACCTGAATGTCCAAATAATGCAATCTACGAGGGAGGTGCCGAATGGAAATATTCAGACGGAACAACTTTGAAAGGTATCATTACAACCTTGGATGGGGATGAATTGCTTGCAGATCAATCGCAAGAACCTGTAAACATGGACGTTTATTACATCGCTCACGAAAAATGCACGGAATGTGTTGGATTTCATGATGAACCGCAATGTGCTGCTGTTTGTCCGGTTGATTGTTGCGTTGATGACCCAGACTACCGGGAATCCGAAGATGAACTTCTTTCCAAGAAGAATTTCATGCATTTGTAAAATACCGCATGTTTTACCGGTATTTATTCCTATTTATTTTTTCTTTTTTTTCTGGTTTAAGTTCGTCTAATTACGCTCAAACTTATACTCAACAATCATTTGATTCTCTCAATATTAAGAGTAAAAAAATTAATGTATACCTAATTCCTATTGGGGCTAAAGTTACTAGAACTGAAATTTCAAGAATTGGAACGCCATTTCAAAAAGCTAAAATTTTTATTGAGTCGGCTGTTTTACCTGAATTGAAGCTTGAAAAACGGCTATCGTGGAATAACCCATTTGCTGACCACAAACAATTCACAAAGGAAATGAAACTCGCTCGAAATACGTATTTTGAGCGCTTCCAAATCGAACCCAACTCAATCTACTTTTTCATTATACCAGAATATTTATCTGATACAATTCAAGGTTACACCATTCCCGGTAAATCAATTGCATTTATAACAGAAAAAGGGCTTCAGAATCAAAATACGCTTAATTTGAATTTAGGATCTTGTCTCGGCCTTAAATTTGAAACAGATTCAATGAATGTGATGAACTCCTTTGATGTCCCATGGAAAGACCTAAATTGGGAACAATGCGTGCATTTGCGAGAAAAACTAACATCATTTTCCATTTACGACGATTTTGAAAACGTTAGCGCATATAATGGGTTAGTTCCTAAATTCATATGGGAAGTAAATGAAGATGGAGAAATTAAATTTGACTCCAATGATCCATTTTCAAGTTTAAAACAAGGTGAATTAAACAACTCCTATCTCGTTTACAGAAAAATATCAAATCCATTTTTTAAGGGGCTTTTCACTATTTCAAATAACTCAATTTGCGCTATCCACCTTATCAGTGTTTTGATTTCAATAACAGTAACTCTCTATTTTAGAAGAAGATTCAATCGCACGATTGAAAATAGTGGATTTGTAAAACGTGTTTCTCTTCGCTTTTTGAAATTAATATTGTGGGGCATCTTCATTTCGATTCAAGTTGTGACGTTCCTGGCGGTCGATTACTATTATGACAATCAGTATCTTAAGTCCATTTATCTGCGTGATTTCAAAGGGATAAAATTGGCTGAATTGAAACAAAAATTATCAAACAAGAATTTATTCCTATCCAAACCCTCCAAAACACAAATAAATCAATGCTTTCAGAAAGAAGGCAACAATTGGAAAGTAACAAAAGAACGTAAAGTATTGTATTTTGAATTGAAAATAGTAAACGAGAAATGTACTGGAAGATTTGTTGGTTCAAAAAACAGATTAATACTGAATCCTGATTCAAAAATTCAAAGAAAATTGAACAGAAAAGCTGATTATCCTTATGTTGTATTTAGTTATTTCGATGAAAATTATAAACTCAAAAAAAACGAAGTTTTTAACCTCGAAGGAAAAAACATTATCTCAAAACTTACTTTGAATGATCCTGCCAAACGCATCTTGGTTTTTGTTAATGGTTATCGTCCTGTTTCAGTAAGTAATTCATTGGAAGACAATTTAAAAGACATTAAAAAAAATGGAGTTGAATACCCTAATTCAGCAAATATTTTACATAATTTCGATCGGCATCAATACTGGACTCCTTGGAATGAAATAAACAATTTATTTATTGATCGAATTAATCCATCCGAGATTTGGTATGCCGATGGCCATCACTCAGTGGCAACATCCAATTTTGAATCTGTTGTGAATTTTTCGGCTATTTCCTCCGTTTATCCTACTACTTGTAAAAATTTGAAAAAACACACCTGTTTTCAAACGAAGATTGCAGGCAACAAAACTGTCGAAACATATTCCTTATTGGCAACAAAATCGAACAAATCAGGATTTATGAAGCGTCGGAAATCAGGAAGAGTCGCAGGAACCAATCTCAAAATGTTACTGAATGAATTGCCGAATTGTTCTGAAAATGACACATTATTTATTGTCTCTCACAGCATGGGATATGCTTATGCCCTCGGAATGATTCAGGAACTCAGAGGTAAAATCAATTTCGGTGGTTTTTATATTATGGCTCCAGAAAACGCGGGAGTTGGTAAAACGTTCATTAATGAATGGAAAGAAGTATGGCAGTACGGGGCTAACTTTGAACCTAAAAGAAGAAATGCACCTTGTTTGCAAGACGGTGTTGCAGTGCAAGTTAAAGCAAAAGGACTCAAAGAAGATAACCGTGTGTTTTTCCCTTTCGAGAAAGAGCGTCAGATGGGATTCTTTAAAAGTCACTTTGTTGGATATTACACTTGGATTTTCGATATACCGAAAGGTAAAAAGGGATCTGTAACAAAGCACTAATATTTGTTACCCTTAAATCAAATAAATTGTTCAAAAATTGATCAATTTGACCAAATTGCAAAGGTTGTAATAGCTTTATATTCCTTAATTTTGTTTCACTAAAAATATTTCATGGAATCCACTTTGCAAAAGGAAGCAACACTCGAACAAGCAATCGATTTAGGTCTTAGAGCCGATGAGTTTGAAATGATCAAGGAAATTTTAGGTAGAACGCCGAACTTTACTGAAACCGCTGTTTATTCAGTAATGTGGTCTGAGCATTGTTCTTATAAAAATTCAATTTTGTGGTTGAAAACGCTACCAAAAGATGGTCCGCATATGCTCGTTAAAGCTGGAGAGGAAAACGCCGGTTTAGTGGATATTGGTGATAGCTTGGGATGTGTTTTCAAAATTGAATCACATAATCACCCAAGTGCATTGGAACCATACCAAGGCGCTGCAACGGGTGTTGGTGGAATTAATCGCGATATTTTTACAATGGGAGCTCGACCAATAGCACAATTAAATTCATTGCGTTTCGGAAATATTGAATCTGCAAGAACGAAATGGCTTGTGAAAGGAGTTGTAAAAGGAATTGGAGACTATGGGAATGCATTTGGTATTCCAATCGTAGGGGGTGAAGTATTTTTTGATGAGTCATATAATACGAACCCATTGGTCAATGCATTCTCAGCAGGAATCATAGACACAAAAAAAACAATTTCAGCAACTGCAAAAGGCCCAGGTAATCCTGTTTTCATTGTTGGTTCAGCCACGGGAAAAGATGGAATCGCAGGTGCGGCATTCGCTTCAAAGGACATCACTGAAGATTCAGCTGACGATTTGCCTTCTGTTCAAGTAGGAGATCCTTTTATGGAAAAACTGCTATTGGAAGCAACTATGGAATTGGCTGATACAGATGCTATCGTGGGCATGCAGGATATGGGGGCAGCAGGAATTACATGCTCAACGTGTGAAATGAGCGCGGCAGGTAAGGTAGGAATGGAAATAGATTTAGACAAGGTTCCTACTCGCCAAGAAAATATGCTTCCATATGAAATTCTATTATCTGAATCTCAAGAACGTATGCTTGTTGTGGTCCAAAAAGGTAAAGAATCAGTTGTTAAGGAAATATTTACAAAATGGGATTTGCATGCCGAAGAAATTGGTCATGTAACGGACACTGGACGAATTCGCTATTACATGAACGGTGAATTGGTTGGAGATGTTCCGGCTGAATCTCTTGTTCTTGGAGGTGGTGCACCGCAATACAAACGCGAATACAAAGAACCAGCTTACTATCAGGAATTCAAGAAATTCGATATCAATCAAGTTGAAAAACCATCGGATTTAAAAGAAGTCGGATTTAAATTACTTCAAATGCCAAATATCGCATCAAAACGATGGGTTTATGAGCAATATGACTCAATGGTTGGCACTCGGAATATGACAACAAATAGACCTTCTGATGCAGGTATAGTGAATATCAAAGGAACGAATAAAGCGTTAGCCATGACTGTGGATTGTAATTCACGTTATGTCAATGCAGATCCGGAAGTGGGAACGATGATTGCGGTTTCGGAAGCCGCTCGAAATATCGTTTGTGCTGGAGGAAATCCGAGTGCGATAACAAACTGTTTGAATTTCGGTAATCCATACAACCCTGAATCCTATTGGCAATTTGTGGGAGCAATTAAAGGAATGTCAGCCGCTTGTTTGAAGTTTGAAACACCTGTTACTGGAGGAAATGTATCTTTTTACAATCAAACCTCTATAGGAGGCAAAGAAATTCCAGTATTCCCCACTCCAACTATTGGTATGATTGGAATTGTGCCTGACAAAGAAAAAATCATGACACTTGATTTCAAACAAAAAGGTGACCTGATTTTCTTAATCGGAGAATATAAAGAAGATATTTCATCCTCGGAATATTTGGCTTCATATCAAGGAATTAAAGCCTCTCCTGCTCCGTATTTCGACCTTGAAAAAGAATTTCAAATGCATCAAGCAATAAAAGGATTAATTGCAAACAATTTGGTAAATGCCGTGCACGACGTCGCTGATGGAGGATTATATGTAACTTTGGTAGAAATGTCCTTACCAAGAGAGCTTGGTTTTGATATTGTTACAGATTCAGAGATTCGTGAGGACGCATTCTTATTTGGTGAAGGTCAAGGAAGAGTAGTTGTTTCTTTAACTGAGGAAATGGAGGAGACATTTTTGGAATATATGGTTGAAAGTGGTGTCAATATCACATTACTCGGACATGTTACTAAAGGTAAATTACAAGTCGACGAGGAACATTTTGGATTTATCACGGAAGCGAAGGAAATATATGACAATGCATTAGAAAAACACTTAGAAAATTAACAAATGGAGTATAACACAACACGAAATCACTTAATTCTTCCCGAATACGGCAGAAACGTTCAAAATATGATTGCTCATGCAATGGAAATTTCCAATCGCAATGAAAGAAATCGAGCAGCTCAAGCTATTATAGAAGTAATGGGGCAATTAAATCCTCATTTACGCGATGTTGATGATTTTCGACATAAGTTATGGACGCATTTATTTGTAATGTCAGATTTCAATTTAGATGTTGATTCACCTTACGAAATTCCAAAACCGGAGGTTTTAAATGAGAAACCGCAATTAATGGATTATCCAAAAAGTTCTATTAAATACGGGCATTACGGTAAATATACACAAGCCATTTTAGAAGATTCAAAAAACATTGAAAAGCCAACTGAGAAGGAATACCTCAAGAATACGATGGCAAATTTCATGAAAAAGCAATATTTGTCCCACAACAATGATGCGGTTGAAAACAATGTTATCGCTCAGAATTTAAAGGAATTATCAAAAGGTGAATTAATCCTTGAAAATCCAGATGAATTAGTGAATACCAATACCTTACTTCGTTCCATGGGAATGAATAAAAAGTTTAATCCAGGTAAAAACAAGAATTTTAAACAGAAAAAGAAATTCAAAAAGCAATAAAAATGGCTTCATTTGAAATATACGGGGGAAAACCCTTGAAAGGAGAACTTCATCCGCAGGGAGCGAAGAACGAGGCATTGCAAGTATTATGTGCTCCACTTTTAACAGAAGAAAAAGTAACCATTTCCAATGTCCCCGACATAATTGATGTCAATAAGCTAATCGCACTTTTACAAACGATGGGAGTGAAAGTCGAAAAAGTTGAGAAAGGAACCTACATTTTTCAAGCAAAAGATATTGATTTAAAATACCTTGAATCTGAAGATTTCAAGAAACGCGCATCTTCCCTCAGAGGTTCAATTATGATCGTCGGTCCTCTCCTTGCCCGCTTTGGAAGAGGTTTTATTCCGAAACCAGGAGGTGATAAAATTGGTCGTAGACGTTTAGATACTCACTTTGAAGGCTTTGCACTTTTGGGAGCGAAATTCAATTATGATGCAGGTGAACATTTTTACTCAGTTGAAGCAAAAAAACTAAAGGGAACCTATATCCATTTAGATGAGGCATCAGTTACCGGAACAGCAAATATTTTGATGGCTGCCGTTTTAGCTGATGGAAAAACAACTTTTTACAATGCCGCCTGCGAACCTTATATTCAACAATTATGTAAAATGTTGAACTCGATGGGGGCAAAGATTACGGGAATCGGTTCAAATATGCTTCACATTGATGGTGTAAAATCATTAGGTGGGTGCTATCATCGCATTCTTCCCGATATGATTGAAATTGGAAGTTTCATTGGCTTGGCAGCGATGACAAAATCTGAAATTACCATCAAGGATGTCAGTTGGGATAACTTAGGAATCATTCCGAATGTTTTTAGACGCATGGGAATTAAACTTGAGAGAAGAGGCGATGACATCTATATTCCAGCACAAGAAAATTATGAAATTGATACATTTATAGATGGCTCTATTCTCACGATTTACGACGCGCCTTGGCCAGGATTTACGCCAGATTTACTCTCGATTATTTTAGTTGTTGCGACACAGGCGAAAGGATCAGTCTTAATTCATCAAAAAATGTTTGAGTCACGGCTTTTCTTCGTGGATAAATTGATTGATATGGGTGCTCAAATTATTTTATGTGACCCACATCGCGCTACGGTTATCGGATTGAATCGTGAACATGACTTAAAAGGGATTAGCATGACTTCACCGGATATTCGCGCAGGTGTTTCTTTACTCATCGCAGCTCTATCTTCTAAAGGGAAAAGTGTAATTCATAACATCGAGCAAATTGATCGAGGCTACCAAGATATTGAACTTCGATTGAATAACATTGGTGCTGATATTCGAAGAATAGGCTAATGAAACGGCAACTTTTAATTGGTGGAATGTTATTACTGGTGTTTGCCTGTTATTCCATTTGTTTTCGAAATCAACCAAATGAGTATTTAAAAGATGTAGCACCTGAGATTCAACTCAAATCACCGAGCGGTAAAATGGTTTCGCTTTACAAACTGAAAGGTAAATTGGTTCTAATCGACTTTTGGGCATCTTGGTGCGGTCCTTGCAGAAATGAAAGCCCGAATTTAGTGGAAGCATATAGAAAATATAAAAACCGAAAATTTATCAAAGGAAATGGATTTGAGGTTTTCAGTGTTTCCTTGGATAAAGATGTTAATACCTGGAAAAATGCCATCAAGGAAGATAAACTAGCTTGGAAAAATCACGGGATTGATAAAGATGGAAAGGCATCGGCAAATTACGGCGTGTCATCCATACCGAGTGGTTTTCTGATTGACGGTGAAGGTAATATTTTAGCTCAAGGCGAAAAATTGCGAGGAATCAATCTTCACATTACAATCGAAAAATATCTTTCGAAAAATTAAATTCGATCCAATACGTATTTAATAAGTCCTTTCATTTCATCTTGATATCCTTTCGAAAACTCGAGATTTGGTCTATTTGCAACACCAAGACAAATGGTTGCACATTGATGCCCTAATTGTTTTCCCAAAGCAAAAAGAGCAGAACTTTCCATTTCAAAATTTAGAATTTTTTCGTTTTGGAATTCAAATGAACCCAATTTCAAATGAATATCCCGCATATGAGTCGGAATTCGTAGCGATCTTCCTTGAGGACCATAAAAACCGGAACTTGTTATTGTAATTCCACACTTAGTCACTTCCGAATTCATCCGATCAAATAAATTTTTGTCTGCAGATGCGAAGTATGTTTGAATCGCATTAGGAAGCAAGAGATGATCATTAATTCTTGAATTGAATTCTTTTTCATCGTCACTAAATAAAATCTCATAAAAATGAGCAACATTGTCAAAACCTAATGCATATTTGGATAAAATGTAACTGTGAACAGGAATGTCGGGCTGTAGAATACCGCATGTCCCAATTCTTACAATTTCCAACGATTGTTTTTGTGGCTTTTCAATTCTATTCTCCAAATCAATGTTGACAAGAGCATCTAACTCGTTAATAACAATATCAATATTATCCGTTCCTATTCCCGTTGAGAGTGCCGTAATTCTTTTTCCCTGAAAACTACCCGTATGACAAACAAACTCCCTATGTTGAGATTGATATTCAAGGGAATCAAAAAATTCTGAAACCAAACCTACTCGATCTTGGTCACCAACTATAATTACTTTTTCTGCTAAATTATCTGGTTTAATACCAAGATGATAAACCTCATTTTTCGAAGTTAAAACAAGTTCAGAAGAAGGGAAAATTTGCATATAAATTACTTAATCAAGCTTCCAAATACTTTTACTAAAATATCGGTAACTCGAGCAGCAGGATCTTTCCTAATCTTATTTTCTTCCTTTTCAACCATAAGAAACAATCCCTCTATTGCCTTCTGTGTGATATACGCATCCAAATCAGGATTTAATTTTTGACCCCCTGTAAAAGTCATAGCATTATTATATTTCGTAATGATTGGGTTCCAATATTCAGTTAACTTAACTTTGGACGTTGCTTCTTTTACTTTTGGACTAAATGCTGTGATCAATTTCGAAGTAGTTTGATCCTTTAAAAATTTTGTTGCAGCACCATCGCCACCATTTAGAATGGCAAAACCATCCTGTACACTCATATTCAAAATAGCATCCTTGAAAATAGGAAGAGCTTCTTTCGTTGCTTCCTCTGCTGCACGATTCAATGTAGTTTCAAATTTTTCAACTTGACCATCTAATTTCAATTCCAAGGCTTTGTCTTTGACTTTTTGAGCATCGGTAGGAAAAGGCAATCTAATTTCACTATTTTTCAAGAAGCCATCAGTTACGGAAGTTAATGAAACCGAATTTTTTATCCCAACATTCAACGCCTCTTTAAGACCTGAAATTACCTCTTCATTTGATAATTTTGGGGCACTATTCTGCGAGGATCCATTATTAACATTTACCATTTGGGATGCTTGATTCAGCACTTCACAGCTTGTAGCAGCTATTAAAATACAAGCAGAAAATAAAATACTCTTTTTCATTGATTAAAACTTTGTTCGAATTTACTTTTAATTTGAATACAAATTGAAATTAATTAAAATCGAGAATTACTATCTCAAAACATTAATAGAACCTGTATGAAATTTGCGGCCGTCATTATCCCTTTCTTTGTAGGATATTTTCCAAATATAAGTTCCATTTGGAACGATTCGACCGTTGTAAGTTCCATCCCAAGATGCTTTATGATCCTTTGATTCCCAAATTATTTCACCCCATCTGTTGTATAATACTAGCTGAAAATTTTCGAAATCAATTCCATCAACACAAATGAACCAATTTTGATTATGTTCATCATTATCTGGAGTGAATGTGTTAGGAACATAAAGTAAAATATCAGGAACAATCTCTATTTCCAATGTGATGGAATCAGAACATCCTTCGGCTGTAGTAACGGTAAGCGTTATAGGATATGTACCAACCTGACCCTCAGGATAAGTGATTATAGCACTTCCACCTCCATTAGCAATTGAAGTGGATCCTGGACTTACCCAATTCCAATCTACAATATTACCTTCGGAGACATCTGATGTCTGAATAGTAGTTTCAAACCAAGTAGCAGGGTTTTTCGAAACAGTAAAATTTGCTGTAGGAATAGGTGTTACCTCAATAATGTTATCTTTAATTGAAGTATAGACACAGCCATAGTTTGACGTAACAGTCATTTGAACATCATAAACACCAACATTTGGAAAATCAGCGGTTAAATTTTCTGAGCCCGTCAAATTATAAACATCCCCGTTCGAAAATGCATATTGAGTAAATGCGATATCTCCAGGGTTAGTGGATGTATTTGTAAAGATAAACTCACCAGGGATACAATCTTTAGGCTTGTCAGGTGCCACATTAGGAATAATTTCTATAGGAAAAGTAATTATAACACATTCCTGAGTTGTAGGCGAACCGCATTGTTCGGAAAGTGTTAAACAATATTGAGTTCCTGATGCATTTGGTTCAACAGTAAATGAGCTTCCCGTGCCTACTGTATTACCCCCTTGATTCCATGTAAAAATATAAGGCGAAGAACCGCCTGAACCTGTAGCATTAAGCGTAATAAGTGTGCCAGGACAAATCATTGAATCAGGTGTTATGAGGGTAATTGAAAGCGGATTTGGCTCACCAATTGTAATCTGAATCGTTTGAAAGCAATTGTTAGCATCGGTAACGGTAACTGTATGAACATTAGCATTCAAATCTGTAGCCGATGAAGTAATGGAATTTGAAATATCCCAATCATATAAATAGGGACCAGTACCTTGCGTAACATTTAAAGTTGCAGTTCCATCTGAACCCGAATTACAAGTAACATCCGTTTGATTGGCGATCGAAATTATCATAGCTGGAATTTCAGAAACAGTCGCCGTTACAGTACCTGAACAACCAATACTAGAAGTGACAACACATGTGTAAGTGCCTGCAGCAAGATTAGTTGCAGTTTGTGTTGTCTGTCCATCACTCCATAAATAAGTTAATGTACCTAGAGCAGGTGTCATGGTTGCCATTGCTGTACCATTTGTTCCTCCAGCACAAGAAACAAGAGTTGTTGATGCCGAAAATTGCGCGGGTGTATCACCAACAGTCACTGTTGCATTTGCAGTACAGCCATTTCCGTCCGTCATAAACACAGTGTACGTTCCTGCGGTAACATTGTTTACAGTTTGAGAAGATGACGCAAGTGCAGGCCAACTAAACGTGTATGGTGCTGGAGAATTAGCACCGGGAACTGCAGTTACTGAACCTAATCCTTGTGCACAGATATCAGGAGTAGAAGTTGCTGTCAATGAAGGGTTGGCAACGGTAATCCAGGTGGTATCAGCTGTTATTGAACCTACCGGAGTTCCACAAGCAGAACCAGAAAGAAAATATCCGGAAGTTCCTGCAGGTATTGGGTAATTTGGATTAGTGGATGGTAAATTTAATACACCGTTATTGTATGGAAATGTTGCGAGAATTGTTCCTGTAGCGTTACATGCATTCCAAACAAAGTTACTCCCCGGGCTATTCACCATGATGTAAGGTATCTGAGTAATGGTATATGCATTTGTATTGGTTGGACTTGTCGGTGTGTATCTTCTTCCATCTTGATTAGCGCCCCAAACAGTGTTATTTCTACCTGGTGTCGTATGAGCGACTGTCATGGCGTTGTTTTCTGTTCCTTGTATGGCTAAACCACTATTCCAAGTATTACAAATTGGCTTATTTCCAATGTGGTATTCTACAACATTACTAGTCTCATAAAGAATAATTGCCATGTAATTACATTGTTGAGTGCAACTGAACATGTAAATATCCTTGTAAAGAACTACAAATTTTCTGTTCGGTGCGGTTCCGACAGTTTGATATTGAATTTGTCCACCCAAAGATGGATTTATGTCTTGATAAGTTAACATGGCCGAATTTCTTGCACCGGTTAATATTGTGTTAGGCAATGGCCCTCCAGCCAAGGACCAAGGACAATAGCCGCCAGCCTGAGCAGTATTGAAAGAAACTAGTCCATTTGAACCAATTACGCATTGCGTATAGTTTGATCCGTAAAAATTGAAAGTAAAACCAAGATTCACAGCCGCCGACCATACATCATCAGAAAGGGACACATTCGTTGGAGCGTTTAAATAGATTCCAGCAGCATTGTTTGTGTTACCTCCAGTATTACAATTCGTAATAGTTACTGTTTGACCAGAACAAATAGTAGCATCTTGTCCTAAACACAACGGAACATTTGTGGAAGCAAAATATTGATTTTGAAACAATAATAAGAGAAAGAATATTCTAATTATTAAGTCAATTGATTTCATATTTAAATTTTCTTTTAACTTAAACGTTAATTGTGTATAAAACGTTGCCCCAAATATAACAAATTTAGACAAGTGATTGTTTTTTTTTAGATTCGCAAAAACGTCATTTTGACACTAACAACATTTGTTATTCTAGAATGTTGCGCGAAAGAAAACTTAATTAATTTTGTCACGATTAACATTAAAAAACATCAACATGTCAAATAAATTTCATGCAGAAATTGAGTCTTTCATGTCTCGAGTAAAAGAAAAAAATGGTCATGAACCTGAATTCATTCAGGCAGTTCAAGAGGTAGCGGAAACAGTCATTCCTTTTATAGAGGAAAATCCGAAATATAAAACCGCGAAAATTCTTGATCGAATTGTAGAACCTGAACGAACGATTATCTTTAGAGTTCCGTGGTTGGATGATCAAGGGAACATTCAAGTAAATCGTGGCTACAGAGTGGAGTTTAACTCAGCAATCGGTCCTTACAAAGGAGGTCTTCGTTTCCATCCTTCAGTGAATTTGTCGATTCTGAAATTTTTAGGGTTTGAGCAAATTTTTAAAAACTCACTTACTACTCTACCAATGGGTGGAGGAAAAGGTGGTTCTGACTTTGACCCAAAGGGAAAATCGGATAACGAAGTAATGAAATTTTGTCAATCATTTATGACTGAATTAGCTCGCCATATCGGAGCTGATACGGATGTTCCAGCTGGCGATATCGGTGTTGGCGGAAGAGAAATTGGCTATATGTTTGGTCAATACAAACGTTTAAGAAATGAATTTACAGGAGTTCTTACCGGTAAAGCGCGCAATTGGGGTGGTTCATTAATCCGTCCAGAGGCAACAGGTTACGGAACAGTTTATTTTGCGAAAGAAATGTTAGCAACTAAAGTTGATTCCTTCAAAGGTAAACTAGTTGCAGTATCAGGCTCAGGTAATGTCGCTCAGTATGCATGTGAGAAAGCTACTGAACTAGGAGCAAAAGTTGTGACTTTATCTGATTCTGAAGGATATATATACGATGCGGATGGAATTGATGCAAGCAAATTGGCTTATGTCATGGAGTTGAAAAATGTTAAACGAGGTAGAATTTCAGAATATGCTGCAAAGTATCCAAATGCAAAATTTGTAGCTGGAAAAAGACCTTGGGAAGTTAAAGTTGACATCGCGTTACCCTGTGCAACTCAGAATGAATTGAATGGAGAAGAAGCAAAAGTTTTAATTTCTAATGGTGTAAAGTGTGTAGCTGAAGGCGCAAACATGCCATCAACTCCGGAAGCAATTACTGCTTTTCAACAAGGTGGTGTGCTTTTTTCTCCAGGTAAAGCTTCGAATGCGGGAGGTGTAGCTACTTCAGGATTAGAGATGTCTCAAAACTCGTTGAGATTGTCTTGGTCGAGAGAAGAAGTTGATCAACGTCTTCACGGAATTATGGTTTCTATACACGAAGCATGTGTGAAATATGGAAAAAATGAAGATGGTTCTATTGATTATGTGAAAGGAGCCAATGTTGCTGGTTTTGTAAAAGTTGCCGATTCAATGATTGATCAAGGATTGGTTTAATTCCAATATTGAATATTAGTTAAAGCTGTCTTCGGGCAGCTTTTTTTTTAAATATTAACTTTATGTTTATTAAAAATTCTTAATTTTGTTTAGAATAATTCTAAATAATGAATAAAAATTCTTCTCCATTCATCGTTATGAACTTATGCAATTTGTTAACTCAAAACGAAATCGAATGCAAGAAATCTAAATGCTGCAAGAAGTATAAGAAAAAAGGTGATCCTTGCAAAAAATGTCCGAAATTTGGATAATGCGAATTATTGTTATTTATCTTGTACTTGGAATAAATTATTGCTTTTCTCAAAATTTGATGACTAGAAAATCAAATTTGTTCCTTACCTCAAGCATCTCTAAACAACGTATGGATTACTTCTGGAATCTTGGCGTAAAAACTAGAAAAAAGTACTTCGAAATCGGTTTAGAGACTGGAATTGGAGTTGAAAAAACTTTATTCCAGCAAACATTCTCACCACACATTGAAATAACGACTTTTTACAATATCATTCAACAAGAAGTTAATAGAAAAAATGGAATTGTTTTTGGACCTGGTTTAATTCTTTCAGGAACCACTTACAAAATACAAACCCCCATCAGGTATGGAGATGTATTTCTTGGTTATCATTTGTGTCTGGGTAGGAAATTGAAATTTTTCCATCAAGGCGGATATGGCATCATGTTCGAATCTTTTAATTCTAACGAAGGGAAGGTTGTTTCCAGAGCATATAATTATTGTTTTAAAATAGGTCTTAGTTATGCGATGCATATTTAAAATCCTGGTTATTTTTATCCTATTTTCCTGCACAAAAAAAAATCACAGTTCTATTCCCGTTTTTGGTCACGCCGGAATGGGGCTTTCAATGGAAAATTCGGTCTATCATGATAATTCAAAAGAATCGGTAGAGTTATGTTTGTCTCTTCCAAATTCGGATGGAGTTGAAGTAGATGTTCAAATGGATAGTCAAGGGGAACTTTGGCTCTATCACGATGAATTTTTAGATAACATTTCTTCTGTTGATGGTTGCGTAAGCGAAAAGACTACTTCTCAATTGGAACAATCTTTTTATAAAACTTTAAAGAAAGAAAAATTGGTCAAACTAAGTCAAATTTTACCTTTAATCAATGAAAATCAGAAACTTTTCCTAGATGTCAAAAACAGAAATGCTTGTTCAAACGCGATAATCAATTTCACTCAATTTCAGGAAGGACTTTTTAACATCCTGGGCAACAATAACTCCAATGTCTATGTAATTTTATCCGATTCTAATTGGTTGGTCGACCTATCAACGATTTATCAAGTTTATTACAGCACAGATAACTTTTCCGAAGGTTTTAATATTCTGACAGAAAAACCAAACGTTCGGGGACTTGTAATACGAAATAAAGCAATTGAAAAATCTCAAATCGAAGCGATTAAAAATCTAAATAAAGAAGTTTATTTGTATGATATTCGTTCACCAAAAGGGAATCGCGTTGCTTTTAGCAAACATCCGAGTGGAATCATTACCGATGACATCAGAGCTGCGCTGGTTGATAGGTAATTTGGAAACTTTCGATTTAAACTCATTTATCAATCTATCAAGATTGCAGACCATTGATTTAGAACTTTGTGCCTGTTAAAATGAGTTTGAATTAACTCGTGGTTTTTTTCCTTATCTTCAGTTGAAATCTTGATAAGCTCTCCTCCGTTTAATAACTCTTCAGTTGATCTGATAACAAAACCTAAATTTTTGAAAAATTGAAAACTACTCGATTTTTCAGATAAATAAACCGTACTGAAGTTGAATAAAAAATAAATTATGTTGCCCAAACCTTGCTGACAATAACTATTCAGAACAAAAAACTCGACGTCCGAGATGTAGTTGTAATAATCGTTCAAAGGAAGAGGTTTTTCCAATAGTTGAATATTTAAATCAGGGAACTTATGAAATTGACCTTTCAATGAATTAATATACGCCTTCTTTCCGTAATTCAATGGAATTATTATTTCATCTGTTAGCGATATCCTATTCAAATAAGCTAGTACCTCATAATGATTAAGTAAAGGTGAACCATTATGACCAACCATAACACGATTTTTATTAATCGTTGAGTTTTCTTGAATGTGCAAATCAGATGAATCCAAATATGGCATAAAATGATAGTTCACATTACTTTTTTCGCCAAATATAAACTTGTAATCTACTTCATTTAAGCTACAAAAGCAATCAATCTTGTTTACAATAGACTTATATTTTTTTTCGGATATCGGAAAAAAGGTAATTGACTTCTTTTTGAAAAAATTAATTAGGTTATCCAAAAAATTAAATGCTCTTTTTCGAAGTAAATATTTTTTACTGAAGCCAACATACAATGAATTAATGTTGAAGGATAATTGATAATATTCAAAACTCCAAAACATCCATAAAATTTGGACTTTAGGAAATTTATTTTTTAGTGAAATCAGCCAATGAAATTGAAAATAGTTTAGGCTATGAAATATTACTTTAGTAATTACACCATTTTCAATAAATGTCTCTAATGATTCCTTTGATGTAATTAAGATATCTTTTGGAACTTCTTTTGATATTCCGTTTTCAATGAAAAAATACTGTTTGTTGGATTCAATTTCCTGAACATATTCGAATGTTTTTTTTATAAAAACTCCATTTGAATGAATAAAAATGTGAACGGATGACATTATTAAATCAGATTTGCAATACCGGGATTACCAATTACCTTCATATTATCTGTAACATCTTTTGTAACGACTGTTCCAGCTCCGATTATACAATTTTCACCAATTTCAATTCCTGGAAAAATTACTGCGCCTGAACCAATAAAAGTACCCGATCCGATTATACAATTTCCAGCCATAACTACACCGGGGCAAACTTCAACAAATTCACCAATTACCGAATCATGTCCTATTGAGGAATTACAATTAATCAAAGCCCCTGTTCCGATTTTAACATTACCCATGATTATTGAACCGGGCATAATTGAAACAGATTGAGCAATTTCAACATTAATTCTACTAATTCGGGCGAAATTTGAAATTATTCTGATTGGATTGCCTTTGGAGGTCGAACAAATCAATTCGAAAAAATGCTTCCTGATTTTCGGATTTCCGGTACCTAGAAGGAAATCAATCGAATCATGGCCTTCTAAATAGTTGTCTAAGTTAGAAACTATTAAGAACTCGGAATGGATGTAATCATTACTTACTTTTCCTGTGTCATTAAAAAAATGAACTAGGGATTTTTCAAATGATTCATTTTCACTCAATACATCTAAAATTTGCATTGCAAATCCACCTGACCCTAGCACTAGCATAATTCAGCTAATTTATTGACAATAAAACTTATCTCCTCGTCCTTAAGATCGTGATAAAGTGGCAAACATATCACTCTTTTTGAAATGTCTTCAGCGATTGGACAGGAATCATTTAAAGGTATAAATGTTAATTCATTTAATGAAGGATAAAAATACCTTCTCAAATGAATATTTTCCTCTTCAAATTTCTTTAACACAGATAAAAGCTGTTCCTCTGAATCAAGAATAAAAGGGAAATAAGCCTTGTTGAAATCCAATTTAAAATCAGTCGTGTAAATCCCTCTTTCAAATAATAGTTTTTTATATAAATCCCACTGATATTTTCTTTGTTTTCGAATTTCGTCAATGTAATGAAGGTTAACCAATCCCATTGCCGCGGTGAGCTCGTTCATTTTCGCATTAATTCCAATTTCCGAAAATGTAGTTGGAGAAGTATGGCCAAAATTCCTCATTAGTTTCATTCGTTCATAAATAGCTTTATCTCGACATACGACCGCACCACCTTCAACAGTATGAAAAAGCTTTGTAGCATGAAAACTGATGGTAGAAACATCGCCAAAATTGAGAATATTTTTATTCTCATAATTAGTACCAAAACAATGTGCACTATCAAAAATAATTTTTAAGTCATATTTTGAGGCTATATTCTCTATTGCCTTTATATCACAAGGATAACCATATACATTCGTTGCTAAAATCGCTGTTGTTTTATCAGTAATTAGATTTTCAGTTTTAGTCGGATCAATATTGAAAGTATCTTTATCAATATCACAAAAACGGGGACAATTCTCCCATAACAACGAAGAGGTAGTAGCAACGTAGGAATAAGGAGTAGTTATCACTTCACCCATTAAATCAAGAGCTTTAATCGCAAGTTGAATTGCAATTGTTCCGTTTGTTACCAAAAGGAGATTTTCAACTTTCAAATAATCCTTTAATTTGTCTTCAAGCTCTTCCACGCATGGACCTTGATTCGTAAGCCAACCTCGGTTCAAAATTTCACTAACCTTTTGCTGATATTCGGAAATTGGCGGAATAAAAGGTTTTGTAGCGCTAATTATTTTTTTTGAATACTGGTCTGACATTTAATTTTGATTAACTCCATTCGAAAATAAGAAATTATAGTGAATTTGGAATTGATTCATATTTTTTTTGAAAAAGAAGTGCTTCGGCACTAAATTTAAATCCAAAGTTAACAAAATCGGAATGTCTTTATTCTATTACCAATTGAAAAGAATTAAATTTGTATTCACAACAATAAGGCGCAAAGCGAATCAAAAAATGAATCATCTTAGAGATACATTTAAACAAAAAGGAATGAGAAAAAACCTCATTTCTGAGTTAATAGAAAAAGGTATTAAAAATCAAGCAATATTAGATTCGTTCGATCTTATTCCGCGTCATTATTTTTTAGATTTGGCTTTTGAGGAACAAGCTTATTCAAATATGGCCTTCCAGATTGGATCAGGACAAACCATCTCGCACCCATACACTGTTGCCTTTCAAACGGAGTTACTAGAACTTGAAAAAGGAAATAAGGTTTTGGAAATTGGTACCGGTTCTGGATTTCAAACCTGTATTCTATGTTCACTTGGTGCCAAGGTTTTCTCAATCGAACGCCATCGCGATTTACATTTGAAAGCTAAACAAATCATACATTTTTTCAATTTCAATCCTAAATTATTTTTTGGAGATGGATATCAGGGTAACAATTCTTACGCTCCGTATGACAGAATCCTGGTTACATGCGGCGCTCCTGAAATTCCTACTGAACTAAAGAACCAACTCAAAGTTGGTGGAATCATGATAATCCCTGTAGGTGAAGGAAACG
>Ga0194116_10002699_pt1 | contig 22385 bp, 26 predicted proteins | sample TA2MahsurfametaG_4_FD_148617 | JGI IMG/M metagenome (GOLD analysis project Ga0194116, IMG submission 148617) | Freshwater microbial communities from Lake Tanganyika, Tanzania - TA2015008 Mahale S9 surface | ecosystem: Environmental > Aquatic > Freshwater > Lake | place: Tanzania: Lake...
TAGATAATTAAAAAACATTTAATTTAAAATTAATTTATTCACTTATAAGAATTCGAATTTAAAATAAACTATTTGAATTAAAAATATTTAAATAATTTAATAATAAGTTAAAAATTACTAATATCCTTTCAGAAATTAATTTCAAGCCATCCATTATAAAATTTTTAAAATAAATATATTTCTTAAATAGAAGACAATATCAAAAAATTAAAATGAAATGCTTTCCTGATTCTAATATTATATTAAATAACACTACTTATTTTTTCAATAAATAAATGATTTATAAAAATTAATAACTCTTTAAAATAAGGAGAATTCATAGTATATTTATTTTAATTTATTATGAAATTTATATAATCTAACATTCTTGGATTTCGAAGAATGGTTTACCTCGTCTTTAGAGTAAAGATATTTTACCATATTTTCAAAGAGTTTTCTCTTATCAATTAGGTAAAATGGAATCAAATCTTTAACATCTTTATTTTCTCCCAAGGAACTTATATAATTCAAAATATGTTCCAAATATTCAACATCCCTTTTTCTTTTTTTTACGTCTATCTTCACATCATTTTTTTCATTTTCTAAAGTTTCTATTAATCTATCATTTAATTCTTTATATTTTTCCAAATATTGAATGAGATTACTATAATTTTTCAATTCTTTGTCTTCAAGACTTTGATTTAAAACCATAGATTTATTTTGATTATCAGGAATTTTATTATTTAATGTCATATTCTTTTGCTTATTCAAATCACTTAATTTGCTCGAATCGTTATGATTCAAGATAATTGTATTAGATTTTTTTCCTTCATTATTAAAATTATTTACAGATGAAGAATGATTTATTGTTTCATATTTTTGGAATTTCTGATTTTCATGTAAATCTTTATTTGAATAAATACCATTGTTTAAACTCCCTGAAGAAAATATTTGATAGGCGTCTTGTTTTTCAGTAAAAATAAATTGTTTTGAATTTGGAGTAATATTATTTGAATTAATAGTATTGGAGATTACTTTTGAATCAGTTAGAGGACTTGAATTTGTATTAATATAACTAACCTTATTATTTAACCTTTTGTCTTGATTATTGTTTTTATTGCTTAATTTAGATAAATTCATTACAGTTTTAATATTTTTAGAGTAATTTCCTTTATTTTGGAAATTTTCATCAATTTTTATAAATGTTTTTTTTTTGTTAGAATTTCTGTTTAAATCAATATTTGAAGGACTTACAACATTATTCAAACTATTTATCGAAATATTTATATTTTGATTAATTTTGGAATTACTCATATTATTATAGACATTACTATATGCATTTCCATTAAAATTACTATTTTTATTGCTTAAATTATTATATTGAAAATCAGAATTATTTAAATTTAGATTAACATTATTCCCAATTTTTTCATTTTCCAAATCTTCATTTGCACTGATTTGAACAGATGATAAAAGATTATTTTTTAAATTTTGATTGGAAGAATCATTAATAAAATTATAACGATTATTTATGGGTAAGTTTTCAATTTTATTATTCTTTTCATCTCTAAAATTGAATTTATTATTCATTTGAAAATTAACAAAATTATCCGGTAAATTATTTTTATCTGACACATTGTAATATTTATTCGAAATATTTTCTTGGTTTTGGGTAAGATTACTAAAACCAATGTCTTGTAAATTATTTTTTGTATTAAGGAATTTCGTTGCATTAGAAAATTCAAGATTTGAAATAGTATTTTTATCACTTTTTGAAAAATGAAGTTTTTCAAAATTTAAAAGATCATTTTTTATGAAGACTTCGTTTTTTTCTTTGTATCTAAAATCAATATTATCTTTATTGTTTTCTAATTCTTGATTTTGATTATTAATAGTGTTTTCTTTATTAACAATAAAATTTTTCTTTTTATTGATATTTTCGATTTCTCTATTTATTCCATCACTATCAAGATTTTCATTAACAGAATCACCATTGTTAGTATTGTTATTATTTTTCTTCGAATTTTCTAAATTTTGTAGGATTTTGAAAATATTAATTATTTCTAAAAGCTTTTTATTTTCATCTAAGATTATTTTATTTTGATTTTTATATGAAAAAAGTTTATCATTTAGCGATTTTATTTCGTCATCTCTTGATCTTGTAGTGTATGATTGAGCTCTGCTATAAATTTTAGGATATTTTTCAAAATCCTGAATTTCATTATTTTCACTATTGATATTATTATAATCTTGAGAATTATTTGAATTTAATGAATTGGAAATTTGAAGATTCTCATTATCATTATCCTTTGAGTATAATTTATTTCCATCGCTTTTTACTATTTTTTCAGTTGCTGGAATATCTTTTAGATATCGATCTTTATCCATTTTTTTATTTTCAAGTTCATATTTATCTCTTTGGTCTAATAGAGGATAATATTTTATATTATTATTCGTCTGTTCTTGTGTTTTTAAATTATTTATTAATTTTTTATAGTTGTCTTTTTTTCTTTCATAAACATCATTATTTTCTTTCGAATCTTCTTTCGGAGAATCATTTTTGTCAATAATTATTTTCAAATCTTTTTGCAAATGTTTTTCATTAATAGAATTATTATGATTTGTTTCATTACTAGTATTATAATTAATATCTTCTTTTTTATCATTAATATGAAGCATTTCATTATAATCAATTTTTTTGTTATTATCATGTCTCGATAAGGGAAGAATATTACCATCTTTATTTTTTTTTATGATATCCATTTTATCATTTTCTTTCGAATCTTCAATTAAATTATATTCTTTATTTAATTTGTTTTCTTGATCATCTTTATTAATTTCGGATTGATTTTTTAGAACATTCTCTGATTTTTCATAAATATTTCTATTAATATTTGGAGGATTATTCGATTTTTCCCCATGTTTTTCTATAGCATAATCTTCATTTTTTAAGAACTCATCACTGATTTTAATATCTTTTGAATTTTTTATTTTTGGCTTTTCATTAGCAAGATCATTTTTAGAATTAATTTCATTTACATCGTTGATTTCATTGGAATGCAAATATTCATTTTCTTTATTAGAGTTATAATTATTTTTAATTGATTGATCTATCACTTTTTCTTGACTTATTTTTTGGTAATTATCTTCAACTTCCAAAACTTGTTGAGCATAATTGATTTGAAAATCATTATTATCGTAACTATTTTCAATATCTTCATTTTTAAAACTGAAATCTTCGATATTCTCTATCATAAATTCAACTTTGCTTTGGTATGTATTTAAAATATGCCGAGTTGAATAATATTGATCATTTACAACACCATTATTGATTGAAAATATAATGTAATCATTATTGTAATAGTCCTTCCATTCATTTATCATAATTTTTTTTTAATTAATAATTTAAATCTTTTTAAATACTAAAAAGAAATCTTGAAAAAATTTTTAATTTTAAACTAAGGAAACCTACTGATATTCGTAACCAAAATAAAATTAAAATATATTAAATGAATGTCATAAGTAATTAAATTATTTTTTAAGAATAATTAATATTAAAAAATATTATTTTTGAATACTAACAAATTTGCTTGTAAATTATTAAATCCTGAACCTAAGAAGAATATTTTTATTTTTATTTAAATTACATTTTAGTTATTATATAAAATTAACTAGCTTACTTCTTTAAATGTTTATAATCATACCAAATTATTATGAATTAATTTTAAAAAATAAATTATTTTTAAAGATGGAAGGTACATATCCAAATCAAACACAAACAGAAACTCAAAACATAGAATTTAGAGGAAAACCTTTTTATAGAGGTAGAGGCAGAGGAAGAGGTAGAGGAGGATTTAATAAAAACGTAAAATAAAATTTAATCTTAGAATGCGAATAAATATTACGGAAATAATAAAAATTATTACCAACAAAATCAGAACTAGTATATAAATTATTTAATTTAAGTCAGCAAAACTCTAACTTCAATTATAAAAATAAAACACAAAGAAATAATTATGGTCCTTATGAAACTAAAATTGATCCAGTTACTGCTCAGGCAATGATCATGAGAGCTGAAATGTATATCCTATGCAAATATCCTTATCTAATAGAATTAAATAAAAAGTAATTTTTCAATTAAATTAATTAATATTTTTACAAAACGAAGTTGGATTTCTTAATCTTTAAATAATAAAATAATTAAAAAAATTATCTTTATTTTTTAATATTTCTCAAGAAACGAGACTCTCTTTAATACCCTTTCTGAAGATTCAAAATTTTTTGTAATTAAGAGTTTCTCTGAAGAAGATGTACATAAAGCAATAAAATATAATTTATGGAGTAGCACTAAAAATGGAAATCAAACATTAGACAATGCTTTTAATGTTACAAAAGAAAAAGGAGGAAGTGTATATCTATTCTTCTCTTGCAATGGAAGTGGAAAATTTGCTGGTGTTGCTAGGATGAAAGGAGAAGTGCAACATGATAAAATGTTCCCCTTTTGGACTCAAGATTCTAAATGGCCAGGAATTTTTGAAATAGAATGGGTTTTTATTAAAGATGTACCTTTTAAAGAATTCAAAAATGTTATTATAACAATGAAAGATGGAGAAGTAAAATGTGTTTCAAATTCTAGAGACACTCAAGAGATTCCATTTGCTGAAGGAAAAAGTATGCTTGCTTCATTTGGTTCTTATTTAAATTCAAATACTATATTGGAACATTTCGAATATTATGATCAAAGACAAGAAAATTACGAAAGAAATAATCCTATCCAATATGAAGTTGCTCAAAAAAATTGAATATAATATATATTTAAAAATTATTATTAAAAAAGATGAATTTTGATTTTATTCAATTTTCTTAAATTTTTTAAAAAGATTTTTAAAAAACTTTAAAAGTCAAATGAGATTTTAGGAAGATTTCAAAGAAATATTTTTTAAAATTGTTATATTAAATAAATAAATAAATCAATTTGCCATTGTTTTTTTTATAATTTATATTTTTTAATTTAAAAAATCATGTTTTATTTTTTCCCTCCTCTAGTTACTGCTGTTTGGGGTCTCCTTTTAGGCTAGAAAAAAATTAAAATTTAAAATATTACTTCAGGATTTTTGTTGCTTGTTGTTGTTGAGTTTCCAGATAATAAACCTTTAAGTCCTAAAGGTTTATTAGAATCTTTGGCGGTCTTATCTGTTTCATTGGTTTGTTTTTTTTCTTCTTTTATTTCTTCTTTTTTAAGAGGGACTGAATTCTCATCTTCTTCGTATTTAATCTTATCTTTATTTTTTTCATAATTGATTTTATCAAAAATATCATCTTCATCAATATCTTCAAAATCTAAAATTTTTATCAATAATTTTTATAATTTATTTCTTATTTAACATAATTGACAATTAAGCTTACCTTCGCCTTCTTCACCAAAATCATCTAAATCGTCTTCATAGCATTGATTAGCAGCATCCCAACCTTCACCTGGAACAAATTCCCAAACGTCATTATAATATCCTCCATGCTTATCTTTTCCTTCTCTATTAAAATAAAAACCATCAGCATCCCAAAAACCTTTATTAATCTAAAATATTTTACTTCCATTTGGTGTATGATAAAATCCGAATTCATCATAATCTCCTCCTTCAACTTCTTTGAATTCTCTTTCGATAAAATTTTTGGGTTTACTTGACATATTTCAATAATAAAATAATTAAAATAAAATAAAATTTTAATCTAATTGAATAGATTTAAAGTAAAAGAATTAGATTTTTGTATAGATTTAAATAAGTTATTTTTCCAATTCAATATTTTAACAAATTTTTAAATAAATATTCAAAATAAAGTTTTTAGAAATAATTTTTTAAATAGTAATTTTTCCTAACAAATAGAAAATTAATCAAAAATATAAATAAATTTTATCAGCAAAATTAACTCTTATCGCTGGTTTCCTTTATTTTGATCACTCTATAACATTAATTTAATATAAATTAAATATCTCTCATATTGAAAAACCTCTTGAAAATTAAATATTGAAAATATTCATTCTTGATTATGAACATTAATATTTGGACTAAATTCGAATTTATTGTTATTCCCCATATCATCGGTAAATTTTACAGTGGCTTTAAATGATACTTCCATTTTTTTATTTTTGGAAGGATAAAAATTTTTCTTACTTTGAGTCTGTTCATCTTTTTTTATATTATTGTTATTGTTATTATTTACGTTATTATTGATGGGATCTAAAAATACCTTTCCATTTTTCATAGGCTTAACACTTCCGTTATTTTGATTATTGACATTTAAATTAATTTGAACATCATTACCATTATACTTTAATAAATCTTCATATTTTTTTGTTTCTTTTTTATTTATTACATAAGTATTTATATTGATATTTTGATTTATTGGTTTCTTTAATGGATCAAGCAAAATATTTTTATTAAAAACGGGATTTCTTATATTATTATTATTATTTAAATGAGGATGTGTAAATAAGTCTGGTGGGCAATTATCATCAAATCTCATATTTTTATATGTATTAAAATTATTTTTTGTTTCCCTCATATTGGTTTGGCTATTTCCATTATACATTGTTTCTCTTTGATTATGCCTGTTTCGAGGTGTTGATTTAAAATCTTCAAGTTGCATTTCTCGATTACTAAATTCATTTTCCAAAAATTCATTAACTAATATTTTATTAATTTTATTGATTAATTAAAAGAAATTTATTTGAATACCTTGATGTGGTCTGATAGTTGGTAATTTTAAAACTTTTTCTTTAAAATGAAAGGGTTGAATCCTCCATTCTTCCTGATCTTCTCTCCATTGAGACAATTCAGTGATCTTTTTGATTTCTTGTTCACTTAAGACAAACCTTACAATTCCTTTATACAATTTGTAGTCTTTATAATACTGTTTTAATGCGAAAGCATTCTCTTCCTTTTCAATTTCATTTTCATATTTTAAATCTCTTATTTCTGTATAGAGCATTTTAATTTTGTTTTTTAGTTTTGTTATAATTTTATTTTTTTCTTCAAGTTCTGTTTGTGAATTAGAATATTTTTTATCTACATTTAATAAATCTTCTTCATGTTTTTTCTTTTCTTCTAAAATATCATGCTTTTTCTGTAATTCCTCTTCTCTTTTTAAATTTTTTTCTCTAAATTCCTTAAATTTTTTTTTCTCTTTATCATCAGCTAATTCTCCAGCATCAATCTAAATTTTTTATTTAAAATAATTACAATTTTTTTATTCATATCCTTCTCTAATTCATGAATTCTGAGTATTAACTTTTCTTTTTCAAGATCATTATTTGCCAAAAGTAAATCTTTTTCTTTTATGTCTTTCTCCATTTTTAATCTTTCTGAATGATAATTTTTCTTTTCATTGTCAAATTTATTTTTTATAATTGATTCATTGTTTTCATCACTTTCTTCTGATCCATTTTTTTCTTGTCTCTCAGATAAAATTTGGACATCTTTATAAATTACATTTCCATTATTTGATGCTTCTAATTGTGCTTTTAGAAGTTTTATCTGTTCCTCATATTGTCTCAATAAAGCATCTTTGGGATCCTCATTTATTTTAGGAGCATTTTTAATTGAGTTGGCTCTAATTTTAATTAAATATAAATAATTTTCAAGAATTATATCTTTATAATTAACATGAATTTTGATCATAAGAAGTTTTTAAGCTAATACCTTGAAGCATATCTAAGAGTTCCAAATGTTTCGTCATAATTGTAACTTGAAGGAGAAATTGCAGCAATCATTAAAGTTTTTGTATTTCCTCCTAATGAGTCTTGTAATAATCTTGTGAGTTTAGAGTCTCTATAAGGAACATGTGGTTTACCATCAGCCAATGCTTTTATTACATTTGAGAGAGCCTTAAAAATAAAATTTTTTATTAAAAGATTTTTTTTTTAATTGTCAATTCTTATAATTTTTAAATTACTGTTAGAGATAAATTAATTTTTTTTGCTTCTTCTAATCTCTCACCCGTAACTCCGGTTTTTGATTGTCTTTCAGATCCGGCCAAATCAACTAAATTTAACTTTCCAGCTTTGATTTTTTGTTCTTTTGAATTATCAGATGGTTCACTTGATTCAATATAAACTGTGAAAATGCAATGACTTCTTGATGATTCTTTATTCATAGTAGTTTCCCCAACATGTCTATTATTAAATCCTTTATTCAATTCATTTTCCAAATCCTTAGTATTTCTCATTTGAATGATATTCAAGTCTTTTACAAAAATTCCTGTTTTAGGATCTTCTCTGATATCCAATTTTTTTGAAGTATCTTTACCTAGTAAATCTCTCACATCCTCATTATATATTTCCAAAAAAGAACATCTAACTAAAAATTTCTTTTTATTCTCTTCGGAATTTATATAACCGAAAATATGTTCAAATGCGTTAGGAATTATTCCTCTATATTCTGGATTAGCGAAATCTCCCATCATTGTAAAAGTCTTACCACAACCAGTTTGTCCATAAGCAAAAATAGTTCCATTATATCCTTCAATCACAGCTTCCACAATAGGAAAAGCAGTCTCATCATATACTGTTCTTTGATTAATGGTATAAGGGTATACATAATCATATTGGAAAGTATTTGTTTGATTATTTTCTGGTTTTATTAAATTTATTTGGTTATTTGATCTGTCAACTTCTACTACATTAACAGAATTATTTTTTTTTTCTAGAGCATTCATTGGACGAACTCTAATTGCAACTTTAACAGTTTCGGTTTTGCCCTGTTTCATATTTTTAGTAATTTAAAAATTTAAAAATTTTTTTTTTCTTAAATTTTTTCTATGAAAGAAAATTTAAATAATTATCTTTTAATTAATCTTATTTTTAGCATTTTCGATTATATTTTATTGAAAAATTTTTAATTTTTAAAAAATTAATATGCTATTTATTAATGTTTTCAAGAGTTTTTATTAGAACAATTTAAATAAATCATTTCTTAATGAAAAGTAAAATAAGTAAACATATTTACAATCAGTTAAGAATTCATTATTTATATTAGTCACATATATTTATTTTTTAATAAAATTTATAAAAAATGTCAAATAATATAAATGATGAATCTTATGGTATTTTACTAAATTATTAATAAAATAAAGATTTTCAAGGAAAAAAGATTGATATAAATACAGATTCAAATGCTAAAAATGTTCAGTTTAAAGCAAATGTTGATGAAAAAAATATTAATAATCCAAATATTAATAGGTTTATAGAAAATCAAGTATTTTAAATATATTAAAAGATAAAAGAAACAAGCAGTAGCTGCTGGAATGGTTCAATCTGCAACAGAAAGAATAACTCGGAGTTGGTATGAGAAATGTTTATGTGGATTTGAGTAAAAAATATTTTAAATTTAAATCAAGCTTTTTGAAGCAATATTTTAATGTTACTACTGCTGATGTTAGAAGCAGGCTTTTGCATTCTCTTGTTCCATTTAATCCAAAATTTTATGATATATCAGAGCAATCCCCAGATCTTTATGGGCCTTTTTGGATTTACACAACTCTTGTTTTTATAATAGCTGCAGCAGGAAGTTTATCTAGGTATATACAAAATCAAAGTACAACAAATTTCTTTCAAGAATTTGTTCCAATAGCAGCAGCAATTGTATTTTAAATTTCTATTTTTTTATAACACAAATAAAATGATATCTTAAAAAATATAATAAATAACTTAGATATATGGAATAGGCTTTGGATTACCTATAATTTTAACAATACTCATGAAATGCTTTGGATCATCCACTTCATTCATTTCAGTAAATTCAAATTGATAATTTTATATAAAAATAGGTTTTATGTACATATGGGTATTCATATTCTATTTTTATTCCTATTATAATAGCTTGTGCTGCACCAATTAATGTAAATAAATTATTAATTTTTCTATAGTTAGTTCAATGGATATTATTGGCTTATGGAATTTTCTCTTCAACAAGCTTAATTTTAGTAAACTATTGGAAAGAATTAGCAAAATATATTGATAAACGAAGATATTTACTTTTAATTATAGTAATAGGATTTCAAGCTGGATTATTTTTAGTTTTGAAATTTTATTTCTTCGAAAAATTCACATCTACAGTATTTGTTAATACTGATACAAAAAATGGCACAAATACAAACTCTACTGCTGTCAATAAAACATTAACAAATTCAACTCTTTTGTTTTAAAAAATTTTAATTATCAAATTAAATTAATATAAATAAATAAAAATTATTTCTTAATATTTTTTACTAAAATTTGTATTGATAAATTTATAATACCTAAAAAAATAATTAATCGATATAAAAAAAATAAAAATTTACTACTATATAAATAATAACATTCAAATATAAAATTTTATAATGAATGAAAACATTTCTCAAGTTCAAAATTATGAAGGATTAAAAGCATTGGAATGTTATATGAAAAAAAAGAAGAATAAAAATAATAGTGATTTAAGAGAAAAAACATCCTATAAATATTTTATAATTGATTTAGAGCTACGTAAATTTTTTATAAAAATAAATAAGGAAAGTAGCATATTTTCAAAAGAGTTTAATGTCGATTCTCTATCTTGCTTCAAAAGTGAATTGGATAAAGAAGATATAGGTCTATGTGATTTTAAATTTGGCTTTCAATTTTTAATTAATTCAAAAAAGTATGTTTTGTATCAAAAAGACGAGAGAGACTATTTTGATTGGATAAGATTATTGGAATTTCATTTTAATAAGAAAGATATAGGTTCATTTGCACATAATATTGCAAAGAATCAAAATAAAAAATTTTCGAATATACATAAAAATAAAAATGCAGAAAGGTCAAAATCAGTTATTGCTGATTTTGCAAAAATAGATGATAATTTTATATTGAATAATATACAAGAAGATAAGCATGATAACAAATCTTTTAATTTAACCAATACCAATAAAACAGATTTATCAGATAATAAAGCAAAAATTAGAGCGACTATGATTACAGATAAAATAATTGAAGATAAAGATTTAAACAAATTAAATAAAAATTTATTAACAAAAAATATAATAAACCAATTGGGATTGACTAATAATATTTTAGAAAAGACCAATAATAATAAAAATGAAAATGTTTCTCCTGAATCAAAAAAATTTGTTCTTAAATTATTGAATAAAGAAAAAAAAAACGAGACAATTGAATATAAAAATGAATTTAATGATGTAATCATTTATCCAGTTAAAAATTATAATTTTGGTAAAAACATTCAAAATTCAAATGAATTTAATTTCAAAGAATCTCCCATTGATTTTGTTCCTTTAAAATGTTCGAATGTCGAAGCTGATTCTCAGCATTTATTACAAATAAAAAGCAATAAATTTCAATCCAATTCTGAGATTGATAAGCAATTTGAAAAGAATGATTTTTTTTATAGAAATAAAATCAACAATGATTTAGAAGATTCATTAGAATCTGAAATTTCCATCAAAAATAAAATCAATGGAAATTACATTCCTCATGATGATTTTTTCGATTTTCCGATAATAGAAAAATCTAAAAATAAAAAAATTATTTTAAATGATAATAAGAATAACAATCATCTGTCACGAGATAGCTTATTAAAAGATATTAATTTTCAAAACGAAAGAAGACAAGTAAATATGATGAATCAAAAAGAGATTTTAACAAAAAATAAAATTATTTGTAAAAGTCCAATTTTTGATAGAAATGAAAAAAAAAATGAATTAATTTTTTATGAATTGAATCAATCATATTTTAAAGAAACCCCTATAAAGAAAGATATAGAGAGAGACAAAATTATTCTTGAGAATTTACATTATGGAATAGATCATTCAAATTTAAATAAGTTTGATAATGATCTAAAAGTCACAATCGCTGGAGTTCCAATGACAATGATAAATAAAGTTAATTTTTATGAGAATGATTTAAAACCAGAACCTAAAAAGACTTTCAAGAAAAGAGCGAATATTAAAGAAGAAAATACATTTGATTCTAAACAAGTTATAACTAAATCGGGAAATATTATAAATGTAAAAAAAACAATTGTTCCTGGAGAAAATGAAAGTTCTTGGACTTTGAATTTAAGCGTAGTCCAAGAAAAAAAAAAAATTAAAAAATAATTATTGTTTTAGTTTTAAATTCCAAACGTAATATAATAATGAATTCTATAAATAAGTAAATAAAATGTGTAAAAATTTTAAATCAAAAATTCTCTTTTCTCATCTGGATTAATAATTTTTGTAAATTGAACTTTATTCATAGAATTCAATCATTTTCTAATTTAAAATGTAATTTAATAATTGTAGATTGGAATTTTGAAAATTTATGGAAGCTGATATAATTTTAAATTTAAAACTAACTTCTTATAATTTTAAAAATAAATTTAAATATTAAAATTAATTAAATTTTCATAAAAAATTAATTATTATTCGTGCTTTAAAAAATTAATTGATAAAAGTTAAAATAAATTTATGAATTTGTTAATAATTAGGCATTTGTATAGTATTATAAAAAAGAATTATTTTTAAAATAAATTTTTAAAATAATAATAAAGAGATGAAAAATGAAATATCTACTTCAAAATTAGAGGAATGCATCATCGACTTTTATATCTTTCTCAATAAAAAAATAGTAAAATTTTATATAATTCAAGAAATCAAAAAACTTAAATCTTTCAAAAAGCAGTTATAAAAATTCTAAAGAATATTCGGATGAAAAAACTAATATTAGCAATTCTCATAGAATTTCTCAAATATTTGACTATATAACTGAATTAGTTGAAATTTATTCGGATTTAAAAAGTGAGCTTAAATTGCAAAATTATATTGAAGAAAAAAATAAGTTAAATGAAAATCGTCAATCAATATCATTGGACTCTCAACAAGAAAGCTACGAGAGTTTAATTAGAAAATTGGAGAGTGATTTACGCAACCATATGAAAGTATATTTTATATAATAAAGACAGAATTTGAAATGAAATTACACATTGAGAATTTAGAATCGAAATTTGAATATTATAATCAGATTAAAAAGGAAAATAAATATTTGAATGAAAAAATAAAAAAATTGGAAGATACAAAAAAGGAAAATGAAATCATTATTTTAAGGGCGGAAAATAAAAATTTGAAAGAAATAATTAATAAAAAAGAATTAGATTTTGATCAAATTGAAAAAGATTTTAATGAAAAAATAATAGAAATGAATAAAAAAATTTTGAATTATGAAGAGATGCTGAAATTTCAGTCTTCAAAAAATATAGGAGTCGAATCCGATAATGATAAATCAGTAATATTTTTATTAATCTGTAGACTTATAAATCAACTTATTCTATTCATAAAAGATCAAATTCATACTTAACAAACAATCAAGATAAAAGTCATTCTCCAAGTTTATTAAGTAATTATAGGAATGTTAAAATAAAAATAAAATCATGAAATTTTTAATATTTAAAATTATTTATTCTAGAGAATTATCCAACGAATAACACTCTAAGGATTCTTTCATCTTCAAATTCAAATTTCAATTCAAATCAAGTCAATAATTTAAAAAATATAGAATTTAATAAAATCGATAATTTGAAATCAAAATTGATAGGAGTGCCTAGTTCTGGTAATCTTTTTGATACTAATGTAAAAAAAAATGCTGTGAATAAAATGTTTTATAAAAATTTTACTAAAAAATTAACAAATGAAAAAATTTCAAAAGAAAATACAGCTAATGATAGCATCCATTTAAAAAGTGATTTAATAAAAAAAACAAGTAGCGGTAATATCAATACTAATGATTATGTTATTAACTCAATGAATAAATCAAAAATTGTTGCAAAAATATCAAGAAGCGTTTTAAATAGCCAAAATTTTAAAAATTGAATTTTATCTTTGTTCTCAATATATTTTCTTTAAATATTTATTTATTTTTTTTATTATTAACTTTTTACTAAGGAAATTTGATAAAAATTTATTATATAATGAATTTATTAACTATTAAATTACAATTTAATCTGTACAATATAAATTTAATATTTTAGTAATATAAAGATAGATGTAAATGAAGAAATATCAATAAAATAATTAAAATATAATAATTTATATTAAATTGGAATTATATAATTCCGTAAAAAAATATTAATGTCCTATTTAATTTTATTTCATCAAATATAATGATAATGCTTTTTAACATTAAGTAATTCAATCATTTTTATATTATAATTTTTTTTAAGATAAATATTTAAGAAAAATTTCATATTTCCATGGAAAATAACTCTTTTGCTTGAAATGACTTTTAATTTAATTTTAATAAAAAATTAGTTTAATAATTTTGTTAAATGAAGTTTTTTGCTAACAATATCATTATTTTGTTGATTCTCTTAATATTAATTCAATTTTCTCTTCTCTCTGGTATAAGTAAAAAGAAAGCTTTTTCAAAGTTGAATTTAAACTCAATTAATAAAAGGAATAAACAAACAGATCCTCCTTGTAATAAAGCACCTATTTTAACCATGGAAGAAAAAAAGTTTATAGTAAATTATCATAATAAATTAAGAAATGAAGTAGCTACAAAAACAATCAGTTTGAAATCTCATGTAAATCTAAATGCATATTTCCCATTTGCTTCAAATATGATGCAAATGTATTGGGATAATCAATTAGCTAATCAAGCTCAAAGTTATGCTAGTTCATGTAAAACCACACACTCATCTTTTCAGGATAGATTAGAAAAAAAATTTAAATCGAATGAAAGTATATTTATAAGAAAATATAAAAAAGCTGGACTAAGAAAACCAAATTTTGAACTTGCAATTGGATTTTGGTTTAATAAAATAAAAAAATTCAATGCAATGAAACAAAATGTTTCTTTGTATAATTTTCGAGGAGTAAATATTGATTCATTTGCTCAAATAGTATGGGCAAAAAATTATAAAATTGGATGTGGTTTTTCTTTTTTTCAAGATCCTAAAGATAAATTTTTCTATGATTTATATGTATGTTTATATGGAGAGAATGGTTTAAAAGAAAATGAGCCGATTTATCAAGCGTCTGCTACAAAGGGATGTAAATGTCCAATTGCAACTGCTTGTAAGAATTCTGTTTTCACTAATTTATGCTGTCCAACTGAATTTTGTTCTAATGATAAATTATTTTATGAGGGTCCTAGTATTAATTAAAAAATCTAGATGTTAATAAGAAAAAATAAAATTAATGGAAAGTTATTCATAAAATTGAATAAAATTTAATATTCTTCATATAATAAAAGAAATTCTAAAATTCTCTTGATTTTTTAATAAATTTATCATATAATCAATAATTTTAAATCTTTTAATTTAATAAAAAATATTCTTAACAAAATTTATTTATTACACAATAATATAAAAAAAATGGATTTGAATACTATAGGAGAACCAGAGCCTTTGAGATTAACATTTTATCATCCTCTGTGTGATCTTGAAACTAGCAATATTACTAATGAATTCAGAGATAAAATATTAACAAGAGATAATAAAGAAATAAAAATATTAACCTATAACATTTTTTTAAGGCCTCCTCCAGTCAAAAATAATGAAAATGATTGGAAAGATGAAAGATTAGCAGACTTTTGCAATCTTATCCATAATTATGATGTTATATGTTTACAAGAAATGTTCGGCACATTTAATAGTAGAAAGCAAATGCTTATTAGAGCAGCTACCTTAGCTGGATTCTTTTTCTATGTAGATACATGCTCTCCGTCTTTTGTCTCAAAATATATGGTTGATGGAGGGCTATTAATTCTTTCTAGATTTCCGATAGTTGAGCATTCTTATATGCAATATAGATATGGAGTTGTTGCAGATTCTCTTGCTGAGAAAGGTGTAATATATGCAAAAATAAAAGTAAAAGAATCATTTTTGCATTTATTTACAACTCATTTACAAGCAAGTTATTTTGATAGCGGTGAATCAAATTTTATAATTTCTTTTCATACTCGAATGGCACAAATTAAACAAATAAATTATTTTATGTCAGATATTCTCAAAAAGCATTATAATAAAAATAATGATAAAATTTTATTAGTTGGAGACCTGAATGTTGATGCTTTAGAATATAAATATACACAACTAGTAAATTAAATCATTTTTGAATTTTTTATTAATGCAGTCTGGAGAAAAATGTAGCGAGATAACAAAAAATGAATATAAAGAAATGATGAATAATTTAAATAACAACCAAATTAAAGCAATTGATGCCTTTTTTGTAAGAGTCTTTATAATAAAAATTTTTAATTTAATATAACAATCAAATATTAATAATCTAAAGGAATATCAAAATCAACATCCAATTACTTATGGGGATGTTGATTCTAATAATAATTTCATGGAGCTAGTCCTAACTCATAGAGATGATTTAGGAAGTAGACAGAGTTTAGATTATATATTTGAGTGTTTTTATGATGAAGAAATTAATAAATTACAATTATTTAATAAAAAATTACATATAAAAAAAGAGAGTTTAAAAGTAGAACGCTTTTTTTTGAAATCTCTTCAATTAGAAAACTATTACGATGACACTAAACGAGTTTATACTCAATTATCTGATCATTATGGTTTGTCATGTAGTCTTATTTATCATGGTAAATTATCTTTTTGATGGAAATATAATTCATAGATTCAGTGAATTCTCCGCAAGATAGTGTTTTAAAAGTAAGAGAAAATAAGACAGAAAATAATTGCTCAGATAGTCTCTTAAATGTGAAATTTTATGAATGGGAAGAAGAAGAAAAGCAAAAATTAATATAAATAAACTAATTTTAATACTATTTATTTAAAAATAAATAAAAATTTATATAAAAAAGAAATTTTTATTAACAAATTTCTAAAATAAACTTTCTTAAGAATCATAATATTATATTATTTTAAATTCCAATTATTCAAGATAATTATTTAAATAAAAATTTTATTATTATTTAACCAATCCAAATTTATTATTCTTAAAAAATAGCTTAATAATTATTTGTCTAAATACTTAAAAATAAGGGAGTAATTCTTTTTTTTATGGCAAAGTTCTTCAATAGATTTTTGAAAAGCTAAAAAAACATTGAAACTTGGAGAAATTAGATCCAGCATTCCATCATCTACTAAAAGACTAAAAGGAATATTTTCAATATTTGCATTTTTTTTTTGAGATTCTTGATTTTGTTTTAAATTAATATTACTATGTGCTTTAATAATAGCTTTGGCGGTATTACTAATTAATAATCCCTTTATAGAATTCAAATTTAATTTATTTTCAATATGTTTAGTTTTATTATGCTTAATTTCTAAAATCAAATCAATTGTATTAAGTTTGAAAATTCTAAGAGCATATCCGCAATTTTCAGGTGGATTTTCTTGTGATTTGTATGGATCGAAAATTTTACTTGACATAAGTGAATTTTGATTAAATTTTTTGTATATTGCCAAACCAGAGTGTAAAGGTTTTATCTAAAATGTTAATAATTAATAAAATTAAATTATGCTTTCTAAAAAATGAATAAATTAAAAGAATATTTTAAAATAATTTACTCTCTCTATTGATAATTCAATAAATGGATCAATTTTCATATCTATATTTGTTGTTGTTAAATCGATCATACTATTTGGTAATTTTGAAGCTGTTTTTACTTTATGTTAAATATATATAAAAATTACTATAAATATCCTCATTTTTATTTGTTTCATTTTGAATACTTTCTTCTCCATCTCTGTTGATTTCAGCAACAGTTTTTTTCATTACATCATCAAAATTATCAGAGTTACTATTTAAATTCTCTTCTAAATTTAGAGCTTTTGAAGAATATAAAATATTTGGGTCATCAGATTTTTGTCTCTCATAAGAATCATTAAATGATTTATTCACTTTATATGGCATTACTGTCATAGGATTTTGTTCATCTTTAACCCCCATTGATAAAGAAATCAGATTATTTTTCAAATCAAGATCCTATAATAAAAGATAAATGTTATATTTACTTCTAAATAAAGTTTTTTTTCTTTTTCATTAATAATTTTAGTAAAGTTTTCAAATTCGTATTTATATTTATCTCTTTCATTTTTTAATTTGTCAATGCTCATACCTAAATTTTTTGCTTTCTCCAGATAAAATTCCATATTGAATTTATATTGCAATTGAACTTTTTCATTCTCAAGCTCTTTTAGTTGATTTTCTAATGTTAATTCAATTTTCTCCTTTAAATCTATTTTACTCTCTTCTAAAAAATTTTTTTCTTTAATTTTTATATTTTTGAAGTTAATTAAATCTTCATATTTTATCAATGAATTTTTGTAGTTTGTTTCAAGATCAATTATATTGTTGTTATACAAATCAATTTTTTGTTCAAATTTATTTATTTCATTCAAAAATTCATTGATTTTAGTTTTTTTATAAGAATGATCCAATATTATATTTTCCAAAATTTTTTGTTTTTGAACTTTGAAGACTTTATCCAATACTTTATTGCCATAAATTTTTTTCATATTGCTTAAAACCATATCATTAGATTTTAAATATTTACCAAATTCAATCTCTCCTAATTGTTCTAAATTGCTTGTTAGATTTCTATTTCTTGATTGAATTTTTTCAACCAAGATCTTTTCCTTAATAACTAGGTTACTTATTGTAGGCTTCTTATTAGCGATTTCAGTTTCTGTTAAGGTTATATTTTCTTCCAATTTTTCCAAACTTTTCAATAATATTTCGTTATTTTCATCAGTTTTCTTTTTTTTAATATATAATGATTGAATTATTTTTTCACGATTTATCATTTCTTTGAAGTAAATCTCAACCAAGTTTTTATTTTTTATTTTTTCTTCGTCATTCATTGCATCGGAAATGGAGATTGTTTTAAGAATTTCATCTTTTAATTTTTCTTCAAATTCGGTTTCAATTACTATAGCAGGATTCATTTCATAATAGCTTTCTTGAGCTGATTTTTTACATTTATTCCGAAGCACAATTATATATTTGTTAAATAGAGTCTCTTTTTTTTTGCAGTTTAATTCTAATAAACTAATCTCATTATTTATCCTTTCAAGTTCATTTTGTCTCTGTTTTAACTCTTTTTCATATTTGGATTTATCCACGCTGCCTCTTGTAGTCATACTTAAATCAGTAATATATTTTTCCAATTTATTCTTTGTCAAAAATTTTTCATTTTTAATTTGAATAAATTCGTTTTTCATTTCTTTTAATTTTTCACCAAGATTTTTCACAAGTAAAACATTAATTTCATTTTCTAAATCGAAATTTTTTTGACTATAATAATTTTGAATTAGGATCTTAATCTTTTCAAATGTGACTAAATCATTGACATATTTTGCCAAATAATCTTCAATTTTTATTAAGCTTAAATCGTTTTTTTGAATTTCCTAAAAATTAATAAAATAGATTCAATATTTTAATTACCATTTCCTCCTCTATTTTGATTAATTCATCATAATTATATCTTAATTCTGCTTCCTTTGTTTGTTTTAATCTTAAAAATTCTTTTTTATTTTTTTCTAGACCATCAATCTCCTCTATTAAGGTTTCTAAAAATAGGATTAATTAATAATTAATAAAAATTTTACTTCTCATTGTTATTAATTCATTCAATTCTTTTTCCATTTGAATATCTTCCAATAAAAATTCAAACTCTTTTGGATAACTTTTTTCTATTCCTGTCAAGGATTCTTTTATTTCCATAATCTTTTGTTTGATGTTTGAAACTTCAAGATTATGACATAAAAGATCTTCAAAAATCATAAAACTTCTATTATTTGTCGAAAATTCATCATTTTCAGTATCCTTTATTGTTTTTTCCAAAGATTTGAATTTTTCCTCTAATTCATGATATATTTCATCGTATTTCATTATTTCTAATTTAAACATTTCAAATTTTTCTTTTTGAATCTCAAATATTTTGGATTCTTTCTCGTTCATTTCTTTTAAATTTAATTCTAATTCTCTTTCAATTTTTTCGATATTTTTTTCTAATTTTTGAATTTCTTTTGTGTATTTTTCTTCCATCTGTTTTTTATTTTTCTGCTCAATCTTGATCAAATACTCTACATTTTCTAGCTTTTTGCTAACATTAGTAATTTTTTTGGTAGTTTGCGGAATTAGTTGATTTCTAGAAATTTTAACTTTAAATTTCAATTTACTGAAAATGTTTCTTATTTTTGATCGATTGATCAATAATTGAGTTTTCTTCTACTTGAATATTTGAAGGAGCAGTATTTTCTTTTTCTTTAAAGTCTTTTCTACTCGATCTTCCTAATTTCATTTTATTTTAGTTTTGAAAAAAATTAAATTAACTCATTAAAAATTATTGGATTTGTTAAAGTATTATAATTTTTGTGTTTGATTTATTCAAAATTGCTTTATGAGATTTTATAATCAATTCACTCTTTTCCTTGAAAAATTAATAATAAACGTTTTTTTAATTTTTTAATTAACGTATTTACAATTCACAAATCAATATATTTACATTTATTTCAAAAATAATTGACGAATGATTATATGATTTTAATTATAGTTAACAATATTATTAAGATTAAAGTTATTATTATATTATTTAAATTCAAAATAATTTTAAATTAAACATCTTTTCACATTTCAAGAAAATCTCAAAATATTTTATAAAACTTATTAATACTGAAATAATAAAATAATATCAATTTAATTTATTTATTCAGCTTTTCCTTTTTTGTAGAATTCTTCATAATAACCATAAATAATAGTAACAGCTAGTAAAATTCCAGTTCCTGATCCAATTGCACCAACGAAATCAGCAAAGATAGTCAAAGCACCAATGCACATTCCTCCGAAAGTTGCAGCAATAGGAATATATCTTTTTAACATATCAGCTGTACTGTTATCTCTGAATCCCATAATAGTGCATTTGTTATCTCTTAAATTTCTAGCAACATCATGAACTCCTGATCCAGAAACTTCAATCCATGTTTTTGAGAATAAAGCACAAGAAATCAAAATGAATGTAATATAGAAAATGGTATGGAAAGGATCTCTTGCAATTTCCAAAAGATTTCTAGGAGGGGAAATATAGTAGGCTAATCCTCCTACAGGTACTGAATGTCCTCCAGATTCAACATCTTGCCATTGTCCAAGTAATCTCACTAAGAAATTTGTTTTGTATCTTTTGTATAAGATTTGAGAGAAGAAATAAAGATTTGAAACTAATGCAGTTTGTAAAATGATAGGGATATTTGAGGAATAGAATAATTTAATTGGATAAGTTTTATATTGGCTGTTTCCTTGTTGTTTGATTTGAATATCATATTTAAATCCTTGGAAATAAATAACAATAAAGAATACAGCAATAGTGGTGATCAAATTGAAAAGGTTGGCTGAGGAACTTCTATAAAAAGCCTTGTTCAAAGCAGCAATTTTATTTTGTTTAGTAATTAATAAATGAACAGCAGCAACAATAGCTCCTTCATATTCAACATTTCCACTTTCATTAGTAATAGTGAATGGAGAAAAGGCTTTCCAGATAATATTTTCGCAAATGTTTACAGCAATGAAAAGGGAGATACCTGATCCCATTCCATAACCTTTTTGTAAAATTTCATCTAAAAGTAAAACAATGACTCCAGCGATGACAAGTTGTAAGATGATTAAATAGGCATTAACTACTCCTAGATTTGATAAATCACCGTACATTCCTGAAATTACATAAGCAACAGCTTCTCCAATAGTGATTAAAAATCCAAAAACTATTTGTATAAAAATTTAAATCATAATAATTAAAAAATTATTAATTTAAATAAAATAAATAAAATTATTATTTTTACGTTTTTGGGCTCCTTCGAATAAATCTCTATCTTCTTTTAATTTTTTATCAACATCAATTAATTTTGATCCAGCTAAAAGTTGCATGATCATTCCAGAAGTAACAATAGGGCTGATACCTAATTCCATAAGAGTACCTCTATTAGAAGCCAAAATAACTCTCAACCAGTATAAAGGATCAGATTGAGATGATTTGTAAATTCCGTAAAGAGGAATTTGACAGCAAATTAAATAGATGAATAAAGCAATGGCAGACCAGATGATTTTATCTCTAATTGGGACCTTTATATTTAAAATTTTATTTTACAGCTTTAGTAGGAGCCTTAATTTCTGGAATGAGAAACATTACTGGTTTAACCAGATTCAAAAATCTTATTTGTGGCATTTTTATATGAAATATTAAATTTATGGATTTTATATAAATTTTAATTAATTTTAATAAAGCTTATTTCCACATGTCATGGTCAAAATAAAATTGTCATAATTTCAAATTTATTAAAAAAAATAATAAATAATTAATTAAAAAATTTATGTAAATTTTAAATTAATAGAATAACATTTACGTTACAAATGAATCAAGAAAAAAAATCCAAAAATAA
>Ga0194116_10002702_pt1 | contig 22372 bp, 19 predicted proteins | sample TA2MahsurfametaG_4_FD_148617 | JGI IMG/M metagenome (GOLD analysis project Ga0194116, IMG submission 148617) | Freshwater microbial communities from Lake Tanganyika, Tanzania - TA2015008 Mahale S9 surface | ecosystem: Environmental > Aquatic > Freshwater > Lake | place: Tanzania: Lake...
AACATGACAGGCGCGGCAGAGCATTAGAAATTCACCGTTGAGAGAGATAGTGTAGAGTGACATGTTTCCTCCTATTTTGTGTTTCGCTCTTTTGAGCTCATCAGGCGGGACACACATCCCGCGACACGTTCGAGCGGTTTCATCCTGACTCTGGTGCATTTTTTAGCCTCGCCTGCATCCCCGAGGTGGCTGGTGGAGTTCCCTAACCATGAATTGCGTATCGGTCAATCCTAATTTTTCTTTAGGAATTTTTTTCTTCCCTGAGTTGCTCGGCCGAGAGCTCCATTCCCGACCTTCACAAGACGTATCGGCACGTCCCAGAAAAACTTTAGCCCGTCAAGCAATTTTTTTTGAGGCTAAATGCATTGTTTGTACCGTGTGCGTGTGCGCGTGTGTGCACGCGTGCGCGTGATAGAGATGTCTCATGCACAGCGGAGATGTTCAAGCGTAGCAAGGAGAAGTCCCGTGTCACCCGATTCTCTAACCTGTAACGTCCTGAAATCATTGGGGGTGTAGGCAGAGGGGTAAGTGGGTTGGGGGCAGACGGGCACACGAAAGCTCCCCCTTTACACTCGGGCACTTTTCTGGTAGGCTACCCCCTGAACCAAGTGTGCGAAATGTAAGGAGGTTTACTTTATATGCCTAAGTATGCAGAATTAACCGGGAAAAGATATGGGCATCTGGTGGTGTTGGGACCCATCCGCCGGGGCCTGAGAATTGGGTGGCAAGTTCAGTGCGATTGTGGACGAGTTGTAGAGACAACTACGCGCAGCCTCAATGTGTACAAGAAGCGAACCTGCAGTCATACCTACTGTTTTTACTACAAGGCGCTACTCTCGGGGTACGTCTATACAGGAGATGTGCCGCTGAGTCACCTCCACACGGCAGAGGAGCTGCGGGACCTTGTCAATCAGCCCTGCACATATTGTGGAAAAATTAAGCATAACGGGTTGATGCCTAGCAACAACAAGCACCGGCTGCTGCCAGTCTGTGTAACATGTAGAGAAATGCGCAATAAGCAATCGCACCTAGAATTTATGAGTCAGATTAAATTGATAGCTGCTGTTCAGATGTGGACCAAGCGTACCGGCGATGAGTGACTCTCGGCTGAGTGGCAATCTCGTTGTCACTCGGTTGAATGAGTGGTCAAGGGGAAACTTGGAATCGGAGCGCCCTCTTTCGACTCTCCCCTCACAGGTTCGGTACGGGTCTCAATCGGGCCTTGGACCGTGTCAAGCCACGAATCGGGCCGGAGGACCGCAGCTAAAGCTACGAATCGGGCCGGGACCGAAGTATGAGGTCTTTTATGATACGCTAAGAGCCTAAAATAAGGATACGGGTTATTTTAGGATACGCTCATATACTAGGAACCCAACGTGTGAGGAATCGACAGACACGAAAAGACCCAGCATTGCTACTGGGCCTAGAGGGGGGGGGATATACATTGCGGCCAGCTATTGAGGAAACTAGCCACTTGCCGAAGCAAGGAAGGCATTGCACCTTCAGTCCGAAGGTAACTCATCCAAAAAGTTTTGTCAACACCAGGCCAGGCACTTGACAGGCAAAGTCTGTTTGTGCTAGAACTGCTAGTGGGGGAAATAGCGTTGCATCAATTTGTTTTTATTGAGGTTAATAGATGCGATTTACTACAGCAAATAACCTAAACATCAAGCTAAGACTCATCCGTGCCCGTCGTTTTGCGGGCGTATCCGATGCTGCCCTTCGTAATGCGGAGCTCAGCGAGGCGGAAGTACGCGCAGCATTCGCGGCCGGTGAGAAGCTTCAACTTCCATTGCTTGTGACGGACCAGTTGATGGATGCCTCGGGAAGCCTTGCAAACGCCTCTCTGGTGATTGCGGACTTCGACCGGAAGGACATGCCGGAAGGCATGACGGAAAGTGAACTGCGAACCTGTCTGGCGGGACTTCAGGACGTAGTATTGCTTGAGTCAGTTTCGGGTATGCCCAAGGCTGCCTGGTTGACAGACCGGGCCGTGACACGTGAGGAAGGTATCGAGGTACTTAAGGCACAGTTGCCTGAGAAGCTGCACTGGTTCGACAAGGCAGGTCTATTCAAATGCTTCATTCCAAGCAATACTTCGGCCGAAGCTCTGCAATATCAACTGGTTACTGTACGGGCCGTCAAGGTTATCTCAAAGCAAGCTGTACAGGTAGTAACTACTGCCCTCCCCGCTACGCAGGAGCTAGCTAAGCTAAGTAGGAGTATATGTAACATTCCCAGTATTCCAAGTACTTACCTCTTCTGTACAGCCTTTGCAGAGGACATCCCAACCCAACTTCAACACCTTGCCAAGACCGAGGCTCAGCGTTCCATGCTCCGCCTCGTCCTTTCTTGCTGGAACCTACTCAACCCACTAGGCTACGGCCTGTCCCAGCACCGCATCGCCAAACAACTCTCTATTGACGTGATGCAGGTCAACCGTTTCCTCAAACAACTTCAAAGGCTTGGACTCCTCTTCAAGACCTCTAAAACCTACTGCCAGGGCTCCAAGGCACAGTGCTACCGAGCACAGGGTATCCTCGCTAAGGCTATCCGTAAACTGAAAGCTAAACCACGGAAAAAGCTCGAACTTCCTACAGTCTGGCAAAAGGGCAACACCTACCGCCCCATGCTTAGCCTCCTTTGGGTCAACCAATCTTTAGACTTGCCAAGCTGGCTCCATCTGGTACAGTCGATTCCTGGAGCTACCCCAGCTCGACTCAACGACGCGACGAGGTACTGGCAGTGTCAACAGAAAAAACTCGCAAGCAAAGCAGTGCAGCAAAACCGAGCGTAGACGAGACAGCTAAGATTCTCGGCCAAGCGTTTCGTCCGTTGCCCATGCAACGTCAAGCCAAGACGCGCTACTGGGCCTTAGTCTCCGAGCAAGCACTGCTCGAAGACCTGGACATGCATGACCCATACGAATTGGCCAGGACATTGCAATGCCCAGCACTGCCAGCCTGGCTGCAGAACCCTCAATTCAAAATCTGGTTTGGTAATAAACACGAGCACCTCCAGCGCATCGAGTATCTGTTTGACCTAGCCCTGGACGCCGCAGAACAAATCTTGCAGAACGAGGACCCCAAAGCCCAGTCTGCCCGTGTAGCCATGATTAAGGTTCTCTCTGACCTGACGAACAAGCGACGCACAGAGAAGATTGCCGACACTCAAATCAACCAAATGACACCCGAGCAGCTTCGCTCCTACATCGAGAAGCAGGCTCCAATCCTTCTTAGCCCCACCAAGTCGGAGGAAGACAAGTGACCCTCAAAACCTTACCCCTACCTCAGACCACGTCCAAGAAGACGACCACCTGGCGTATCACCAATAGCAAGGGGGATATTTACATCGTGGAAGGTACCGACATCGTGACCGAAGAAGACAATACAGCTTTGCATGTCTACGACAAGAGTACCTGCATTCTCGTCATATTTGATGCGAAGGAAGTCATTGCCTTAGATGACCGCGTATCCCTGACACCAAAAGTAAAATCCAGAAAGCGCAAGGTGACCAATGGCAAGGCGTAATACGGTCAATCAGCACGCCTCGGTAGAAGCAGGACGTACGCTGACAGCCATTAAGGAAGCCCCGGCTGCGGCAGGCGTCACCAGTAAGCTAGTCTCCATCTCCTCCGAGGGAGCACTCATCTCCCTGTTCGTAAACTCAATCATGGGTTCACTCAACATCGCAGTGTACACTCTCACCGAGGACGGCAAAAAACAGAAACTATTCGACTTTCCACAAATCAATACAAGCACACCAGAACTGGTCATTAAGACTGTTTCGCCTACACTTCAGCTCATCGAGCTTGAGTGCACCTACAACGGCCCATGCGACTATGAGATTCATGTACGAGGGATTAGTTCCGGACAAGTATCCACCAAGATTCTTGCACCGGGTACTCTGTCGGCCAAGCGTGTACTGCACGGCACCATCCCTGGAGTGCTCATTCCAGCCACCACAGAGAACCGCTCGTCGGTCCTAATCAAGAACTTATCCAACGGAACTCTATTCATTGGCGGCACACTTGCCGAAGCAAATACAGCCACAGGATTCCCCGTCGCATCCGGCGAATCAATAGTTATTGACATCGCAGGTGGACAAGCTGTATATGCTATAGGAACGAACGTCGGTATGGATATTCGCTACATGGAGGCAGGGGAATGAGTTTCAGTACAAGCGGAACAAGTGGCTCTCTTTCTCTGGCACTCACGTCAGACAACATCAATTTGACGCTTGAGACAGTCAGTCAGCCAGCCATCCTAAATTTCCCAATTGAAGTAGCCAATCAGGAATACACGCTCAGCTTCCCTGCAAACACCAAGCGATTCATTCTAAAGCCTAGAGACTGCAATCTCAAGATTGCCTTTGCTCAGGGAACCTCTGGTACAACCTACTTCACTCTTCCAAAGGGCAGCTATTGGAGCGAGAGTTCTATTGCGAACGGCGTAACAGTTACCATTTACATGCAGTCTACTAAGGCTAACAGTCTAGTAGAAGCCATCTTGTGGTCGTGAGGAGCCTATGCCAATTGTAGACAATGCCGACCGCGCAGACATCCTAGAGTCCGGTTACATTACCGGCACCCGCGTTATCGGTACAGTACAGGTCGAAGCCAAGGTAGGGGATAGCAGATTGTCCTTCCGCCAACACCTGACCATTCACAATAATGGACCAGGTATCCTTTACATTGGTCCTCAAGGTGTAACAACACAGACAGGAAGACCCCTCTATCCAGGCGCAACTATGGACATGGCAGTCGGAGACCTGGGAATCTTCCTTATCTCAAACACTTCCAATAACACAGCTGTCATTCAGGAGCTCGCATGATTCGTCATATTACGATTACGCAGCCCGCTACCGCTGTCCCTTTTGACCCAACGGGTACCAATCTTACCGCCACAAATATGCAGGATGCGCTCCTGCAAATCCTCTCCACGCTTACCGTAACCGTCCAAGAGTTTACACTGGTTCAGCAGGACCTAGACAATGGCTACGTTGAGCTCAACACCACAAACGTAGTCAATAACTCGGTCAATCTCTTCATTGGCCGCTTGGCTTTCTTTCAGAATGTAGACTTCATTCTTACGAGCGCCCCAGGCACCGGCAAACTGCGTATCACCTTTTCCGGCAACTTAGCCAGTAACCAGCCCGAAGCCCCTTCCGTAGGCGACTATCTGCGCGTCACGTACTGGACTATCTAATCGCGCCTGTGTATAGTCGAGTAGCCAGGCTTCACTGGCCTATAGGAGAACATGCATGTCATTACAAATTAAAGGTAAATTTATCTCGAATGAAGCCGTTGACGGCTCCAAGATTAAGCTCCGTCAAGGCGAAGCTCTTCGCGCCATTGACGAAAATGGCATAGAAATTGAGTTGCTCAAGATTGGCCCCAACGGCGAAGTACTTGCCAATGGCGACGAATTGGCACTTGCTGCAGACTTGGACGCAGAAGTAGTACGCGCCCAGGCCGCAGAAGCTGTTCTCCAAGCCGAGATTGACGCAGAAGAAGCGGCCCGTGCTGCCGCTGTTTCAGCCGAAGCGAGTGCACGTCAATCTGCAGATACCACCCTCCAGGCCAACATTGACGCCGAGGCAGCCGCCCGCGCAGCTGCAGTCGCAGCCGAAGCAGCAGCACGCACAGCCGCAGTTGCCGCTGAGCAAGCAGCCCGCGAAGCCGCAGACCTCGCACTCCAGGCTAACATTGATGCCGAAGCTGCAGCCCGCGCCGCAGCTGTTTCTAGCGAAGCAGCATCCAGAGCAGCGGCCGACTCGGCTCTCTCCGCTCGTTTGGACATCGTTGAAGGTTCAGGCGAAGGCTCGGTAGCCAAAGCCGAATCCGACGCTAAGGCCTACGCCGACCAGAAAATCGCTGACTTGGTCAACTCTGCCCCTGCAGTCCTCGACACCCTTAAAGAGTTGTCCGACGCGATTGGCGGAGACCAGAACTTCGCAGCTACCATCGCAGGCCAAATCGGCGACGTTCAAGACAATGTAGACGCCGAAGAAGCCCGCGCTCTTGCAGCTGAGCAGGCCCTCCAGTCGGACATTGATGCCGAAGAAGCAGCTCGCATTGCAGCCGTCTCTGCAGAAGAAGCTAGAGCACTTGCAGCCGAGGCAGCCCTCTCTGCATCCATCGCATCTGAAGCTTCCTCACGCGCTTCTGCCATCTCTGCTGAAGCCAGCGCACGCCAAGCAGCTGACACCTCCTTGCAAGCAAACATTGACGCTGAGTCCGCAGCTCGCGTAGCCGCAGTCTCCGCTGAAGCTACTGCTCGCCAGGCAGCCGACGCCGCACTGCAAGCCTCCATCACCGCCTTGGAAGAGTCCATTGGACAATCCCTGGCTGACCAAGTCAATGCTCTCGAAGTTGCATTGGCAGCAGAAGAGGCAGCTCGCGCTGCAGCAGATTCTACGCTGACCTCTAACCTTGCAGCTGAAGTTTCCCGTGCTCAGGCCGCTGAAGCAGCTCTTCAGTCAGAGCTCGACGCCGAAGAAGCTCGTGCAGCAGCCGCAGAAGCAGCCCTCGCTCAAGACATTGCCGACGAAGAGTCTGCACGCATCGCTGCAGTCGCAGGCGAAGCTGCCGCTCGTGCCGCTGCAGACTCCGCACTGCAAGGTTCTATCGACGCAGAAGTTGCCGCACGCGCTGCTGCAGTATCCAGCGAAGCTTCGGCACGCGCCGCAGCTGACTCAACTCTCCAGAGCAATATCGACGCCGAAGCTGCATCCAGAATCGCAGGCGACGCAGCAACCCTTGCTTCCGCAAACAGCTATACCGATAGCCAAGTTGCAGCCTTGGTTGACGCTGCTCCTGCCCTGCTCAACACCCTGAAAGAACTCAGCGACGCACTGGGCGGAGATGAGAACTTTGCTACGACAATTGCAGGCAACATCGCAGCAGTACAGGCAGAAGTTGACGCAGAAGAAGTTCGCGCAGCCGCAGCCGAAGCTACACTCCAGTCCAACATTGATGCAGAAGCTGCAGCAAGAGTAGCCGCAGTCTCGGCTGAGCAGGCTCGTGCAGAAGCTGCAGAAGCCCTGAAGTTGAACAAAGCTGGCGGAGAAATGTCCGGCGAGTTGGTAATGAACAACGCCGACCTCAAGGTGAAAAATCCTTCCGGCCAGGTCGTTGCTCATTTCGACGCTTCCGAGTCCAGCGCAGTCTTTGGTGTTGTCTCAGCTAACACTCTCTCGACAGAGATGGCAGGCGGAGCAATCAAGGTCGAAGCAGGCGTAAACCTCGGCGGAGCTCAGACCTTCATCGGTGCAGGCTTCATTAACTTGCAGGAAAGCAACGGCTCTGCCGCAATGCCTACCCTGGCTAAGCATGCAGCTCCCAAGGCATACGTTGACCAGGAAGTCGCAGCTGAAGCCGCAGCCCGTGCATCTGCAGACTCAGGCCATAACAGCCGAATCTCTGCCCTCGAAGCACGCGAATTCCGCCACGTCAAACGTACCCTCACAAGCACAGACATCAGCAACGGTTACATCGCACTCGACCACGTAGTTGTATCCAAGTCAATCGTAGCTTCGGTTGGCCGTCTGATGATTCACGAGGGAGCAACGGAAGACTTCACTGTCTCGACAGTTGGAGGCGTCAGCCGCATGACCTTCCTCAACTCGCTGGTTCACCCAGGAAATGAGGCACTCAGCGCAGGCGATGTGGTTTACGTGCAATACCTCGCTTAATAGATAGGAGAGTTCCATGGCCTTTCTGGACGGATTCGCAAGAAAGCTAGGAGTGCTTGAATACAAGGGCACATGGAACGCCTCCACTAATACGCCTACCCTCTCAAACGCTACAGGCAAAAAGGGCCAATACTACGTCTGCTCCACTTCCGGGAAAGCCTTCCTGGAGGCGGATGCAGGCGATTGGCTTATTCACAATGGTACCGAATGGCAGCGTTTGGACCTCATGGACAAGAGTTCCATAGCGCCAGCCAACACAGTCTACGAGTCGAACTCGCAGGTCTACGCCGACGGCGCAGTCCCGATTGCCGACCCGAAAGGCCGCGAAGGCTGGTACTTCAAAAACGCTAGCCAGGGACAGAAAATCAATTGGTACTTCTTTAGTTATACACAACAAACCGTGCAGTTCGGACAGGTAAGTTCGTTCTGGGCTGTCGTGACAGTCTACAAGACCCGGTTACCCTTTCTATCGCTCTACACTCTTCCGCAGGCCGACGCGCTGAATGCAGCCTCCTGGTACCGCTCCCGCGTGTCCTACACCGGAATGGACCCGGCGGTGCCAGGAACCTATCTCCTGCACGTCGGAGCAGACCCGGGAGTATTCCCTGGCCTGCAGCGCATCCCTCTGACCCGCGAGCCTTCTTCGACGCGGGGCCCGGAAGGCGCTACCGAAGTCGTGATGACTGTGGCTTTTTCGACAGACTCAGGTGCCTCGGCGAACACCGTAGAGCTGGTCTGTCCTCACGTCAGTTTCCAGAACAACGGAGTTAATTTCCGAATCCAATCCAGTATGACCATCGAGCAGGCTAAGACTAATGTCGAAAAGCTTGAGGCCAAAGTACTAGAATTAGAGAGAAGACTAGCAGCTCTCGAGTAGGACTTGACCTGCTGGCCAGCCTTTGCTATACTCCAAAAACCACTCTGATTTCGCAGAGATGGACCAAAGGAGTAAATATGCAACGGACCGCACAACTTCTTTCTGACCTCGCCTTCTACAGAACCTACAGCCAAGTCAAACCAACCAACGGAATCAAGGAAAGCTGGCGAGAAGTAGTCGAACGCTATGAGCAATTTCTTGTCGACAGTCTACACTGGAAACACCACAACCTGATTCAAAAAGCGTGCAAGGCAGTAGCAAGTAAACAGATTGTACCATCCATGCGCATGCTACAGTTTGCAGGACCTGGACTTGCCAAGGAAAACATAAAGGCATACAATTGTTCTTTCACTGCCATCGAAAGTTTTCAGTCCATTGCAGAAGTTTTTTATGTACTCATGTGTGGAACTGGCGCAGGCTTCTCTGTACAGCGCCACCACACATCCCAGCTTCCCAAGATTGAAACTAGTGAATCAACACACATCTTTGTCATTCCTGACTCAAAGGAAGGCTGGTGCGACTCTGTCCTGGCACTCCTCAACAACCCAAACGTCATCTTCAACTATGACAAGATTCGCCCAAGTGGAGCACGTCTTTCTACAGGAGGTACAGCCTCTGGTCCAGAAGCACTTCGGGAAATGCATCACCGTGTCAGGCCAATCCTCAATCAAGCACTGGGACGCCAACTCCGTCCACTGGAAGTCCACGACATCATCTGCCACATCGCAAACTGCGTCGTCGTAGGCGGTGTCCGCAGAGCTGCACTTATCTCCCTCTTCGACCGTACAGACAAGGAAATGCTTTACGCCAAGGTCGGTTCCTGGTGGGAACGCAATCCGCAGCGTGCACGTGCCAACAACTCAGCTGTCCTCATTCACGGCGAGACAACCCGTGAGGAGTTTGACCATGTACTCAACATGTGCCTCGAGTCCAAGTCCGGCGAACCAGGAATCTTCTGGACACACGACAAGGACTATGGAGTGAATCCATGCGCCGAGATTAGTCTGCAATCTCAAGGACTTTGCAATCTGACTGAAATCAATGCAGCCGTCTGTACAAACGAGTTCGACTTTGTTCAAGCTGCCTACTACGCTACTGTACTCGGAACCTTCCAGGCATCGCTGACCAACTTCACCTACGTCAATCCACGCTGGAAAAAGGTCGCAGAAGAAGATGCACTGCTTGGTGTATCCATCACAGGCCAGGCCCAGAATTGGCAAGGCATGCAGAGTTGGGACATTGCAGAAGTGGCAGATATGACTAGGCTTTGGAACTTTGAACTAGCCAAAGACCTGGGAATCAATCCTGCAGCCCGAATAACGACCACCAAGCCCTCTGGTACAACCTCGACAGTGTTGTGTACTACGGCAGGCATACACGGTGCCTATGCGCCCCATTACCTGCGTAGAGTGCGTATCGCCAAGGACGACCCCATGGCAATCTATCTTCAGCAGAAATTGCCCCCAGAATTAGTAGAGGAAGACCAATTTCAGCCGTCTCTTTTGTGCATCGGTTTACCAATCAAGATGTCGGGCATCGTAGCCAGCGAAGAATCCTGCATTGACCAGCTCGAGCGTTCCAAGTTTGTACACCAGAATTGGATTAAGCCAGGACACAACCGAGGACCCAATACACACAATGTCTCCCTGACCTGCTACTACAAGGACGGCGAGGACAACGAGAGGCTCAAGGATTGGATGTGGGAAAACCGCAATTCCTATTCAGGAATCTCCCTGCTTCCACAGGATACGCACACCTACATTCAAGCCCCATACGAAGCAATCTCTGAGGACCGCTTCAAGGAACTCGAGTCAAAAGTCCTTGCAATTGACCTGGACTTAGGAGAGATTCGCTACTGGACAGACTACGATTCACGCCAAGAAGTATCCGGTTGTGAGGGAACCCTTTGCAGTCTGCCTGAGAAAGGTTGAATGAGCGAACAGCCAAAACAAGTTCTTCTTATTTACATCAACTCCTTCATTCATTGGGTCGGGTACTACGCAGTACTCGGCCTCATCCATTCCTACAGCGTGGTTCCAGGTTGGATTATATTTCTGCTTGGCATCTTCGGCATCCTCATTTTGCCTCCCATTTTTCGTATAGCCAACAAAGGAGAAGAAGACGATGAGTGACAAGAACCTCAAGAAGATGGCCTTGGCATTGCGCAGGCTTGACAAGCTTGAGCGTAGTGCAGCCATTGACCCACATAATCTTGAAGCTAAGCCCAGCCACAAACAACAACAAATCCTTGAGTCACTTGGCCAACATAAGATTACGATTGTTCGCGGCGGTAACCAAAGCTCGAAGACCACGCTCGGCGCACGTACATTCAGCTGGATGCTCAGCGAGACTCACCCAAACTGGCAACGTCCCGCAGAGTGGGGACAGGAGCGCCTCCAGATTCTAGTCCTCGGCAAGAGCGGTAAGATTATTGAGGAATCACTCTACTACCGTATCAAGAGTTACATCGACCCATCAGAGCTGCACGAATTCCGAGCAGGAAACATCCTTCAGAAAGTCATCCACAAACCTACTGGTAACACAATCCTTTTCCAGTCCTATGAGAACGTCAACCAGGCCCGCGAGCGTATCCAGTCCTATACCGCCCATGCAGTTTGGATTGACGAAATGCCCAACTCGCTTGAACTTTTCAGTGAAGCCTTGCGTCGTATCCAGGCACGCGATGGCTATTTCTGGGCCACCTTTACACCCCTAATCGTAAACAATGAGATACGAAGCTTCTGTGACCATTTACCCGAAACGCAGGGCAAGATGTTCAAAATTCACATGTTCGACAACCCACTCTACACTGTAGAAAAGCAAGCCAAGATTCTCGAGGAAATGGCTCTGTACCCAGAACATGTACGCAGATGCCGTCTCGAGGGCGAATGGATGAGCGTGGAGAACGCCGTCTACTTCTTTGACTCAGACTCCATGGTACGTGACTTGCCGCCTCACTACAGCCCGGCCTGGCGTCACGTCGAGTCCTCTGACCCTGCCGCACGCAGCGCCCACGGCCTAACCATCTGGGCCGAAGACCCAAACTCCGGCATCTGGTATTGTGTTCGTGCAGAGTATCTATCCGGCCTTAGAGATACAGACGAGTATGTCATAGCTGTCAAGCAACGTACGCAAAACCTAAATATCACCAGGCGTATCTATGACTCTGCCTGTCCCTGGTATGCCGACATCGCAGTCAAGCACGGATTGACCTACACGCCCGTAACCAACAAGGCTCACCGTAAGCTAGAAATGATTAAGGCTATGCAGATGGCCCTTGGGCAGCAACTCTTCTTAACCCCCTGGTGCCAGGACCTCGTGGCCGAGTTTACCAACATGCATTGGTCAGACACATCAGACAACAAGATTGCCAAGAGCCACAAGTATCACCTTCACGATTCAGCCGTATACTTCTTAGATTGCAAGCCAAAGTTTGACGGAGTCGTATTCCAGACGGACTACTGGCACGACATGAGGCAGGCTAATCACCAGCGTAAAGTGGCAGAATACAAGAGTAAAAAGGAAGGCCCATTACCTCAACGTCAACGCCAAGGCATCCGACATAGGGGCAGAGTCTGGGGTAAACCATGGCGGTAGGTTGCTTACTTTTTTCGCTTGTGTTATTCTTAGTTGCAGGTTTCTATTGGCTTGCAGCTCGACGCATGGTAAGACAGTCCCAGCGACGTCTGCGCCGAGTACGAGAAATACTTCAGTTCAGTCGAGGTAATCGAAATGCGCGAGAAAGAATGCGGCTGCGAAAAGTGCAAGGGGAAAGCAAAGAAGTCGGGCAAAGGAATGGCCCTTTCCATCGTTACCGTCCGGCGGCTCCCAATGCCCGCCCGCAAGGGAACCAAAGGCAAAGAAAAGCCTTAACTAAGATTTACGGAGGCCGAAGATGAGTAAAGTACGCCTGCAATGGTGGAACAACCCGGAGCAAGTCAAACAAGAATTGCAACGTAGGCTCCAGTTTGCCAAGCAGGCCCGGGCTCGTCAGGAGCGTCAATGGGAAGAAAATGAGCGTATCGTATATGCAACCCGTGCATCCGGCATCGCTAACTCCGACGTGTCCGTAAGCTTTGATACGGACGGCGAAGCTGCGGCATACCAGAATGACCAGACTTCTGCAGACATCTCCATCAATCGTATCATGAAGAATCTGCGGTTCATCCATAGCCAGATGTCAGCCAATCCACCTACAGTCATTGCCCGTCCAGCCACGCCAGACCCAGGCGACCGCGCCGCAGCAGATGCTGCAGACAGACTTGTACGCTATGGGATTCGTCAATACAAATTGCAGGAACGCAAGGACCAACTCAACCTACAGACGCTTGTCTACGGCTCAGGCTTCATCAAGTGTATCTATGACCCCAACCAAGGGGACATCGTATCCTACAACGAGGAAACAGAAGAAGTAGAGATGGGCGGCGACATATCCATCACCAACCCATCTGTCTGGAATATCTATCCAGAGCCTTCGGCAAGCTGGGATGAAGTGACGCACATCTTTGAGCAATTCGATATGCGCTATGAGGAAGCTTGCTTTCTATTTTCGGACAAACTTGAGGAGCTCGAGAAGTTCCGTCAGAAGAGTTCAGAGGAAGACTACACGAACGAATATGCAGGAACCAAGTCAGCTGTAGCCAACAAGTTCCGCTATGACTCAGTCAAAGTATTCCAGTACTGGGAAAAGGGCACCCCCATGAATGGCATGCAGGGACGCTACGTGTGGTGCCTCGAGGACGGCACTCCCCTGACTCAACCATCCGTAAGCCCGCAACGCTTTAGCCAAAAACTCAAAGATGGAAGTTCGGGCCCAAAACGCGCACAACTTCCCTACCAAATCCTCACGGACATTGATGTGCCCGGCAGTTATTGGGGCATGAGCATCGTAGCTTACGCAGGACCTATGCAGGATGCCAAGAACCGCGTCGACTCAGTCATGCTGGACATCCTCCAAGCCCACGGTGTATCACGCCTTGTCATTCCAGAATCAGCAGAAATAGCAGATGACTCCATCACAAACTCAACCTGGGATGTAATTAAGTATACAGGTTCAGTTCCGCCCAGCTTCATGGAACCCCTGCCCATGCCCGCTGCATTACCTAACATCGCAGACCGCATGGACAAAGGCATTGACGATGTGTGCGGAATCAACGAAGCAGTCATGGGCGACGTCAAGCGTGAGACTTCGGGCTTCAGCTTGCAATACGCTACGCAGCAATCCAACATGATTCGCAAGCGTCTATTCAATAAGGACATTGCCGTAGTCGAGTGGATGTACAAGACCTATCTAGCCCTAATCGTAGAGAATTGGAAAGAGACACGTACAATCAACGTACTAGGTAAAGAGAAAGCCTTTGAGTCGCTTAATCTGTCTGGTTCCGACATTGCCTCCGGCTTTGATATTGTGGCAGAATACGGCGCATCACTCTCGCTTGACCCAATCACTCGCCGCGAGGAAATACTCCAAATGATGCCCCTCTTCCAGCAAGCAGGCGTAGCTCCCCGTAAGATGCTCCAGCTCGTCAAGCTGGCAGAACTTGAGAATGCCTACGACCACATAGAACTTGCAGATACTCGCCAGCGTGAAATCTTTGAACAAATCCGTATTACAGGCACTTACATTGCACCCGAGGAACTCGAAGACCACGTCAATATGCTTGCGTATGCATACACCTATCGTATGACTGCGGAATTCAAATACCTCAAGGATACGACCCGCAAACTTATCGAACAGCACATCAAGGAGCGCGAGGAAATGGCAGCCTCCAAGGTGGCAGGCGAAACTCCAGCCGCACCTCCAGGTATGCCTCCACCTCCAGGCGGCATGCCTCCATTGCCAGGCGGGCCAATCTAATTGCTTGACACCGCTCCCCTAATTATATATTCTACTTTCGTGCTATCCGAGATGGTCTTGGACGCACGCTAAACCCGCAAGGGACAAGTTCTACTATCCTTCCAATGGGACGTAGAAAGGAGTACAGAATGTCTGGTCAACCAGAAGCAGCAGCTTTCCCAAACATCTGGGGCGGAGCTGGAGAAGATATTCCGACGGTCGGAGCCACCTCGAGTGTAGACGCCGCAGGAGTAGAGACCTCCAACGAAGCACCACCACCCGTCGACATCGAGTCCTCTCCAGTGGACATCGAGGCCGAAGCACAGGCCGGTTCAGAACAAACCGCCAAGGCTAACGCACCTGAAGGCGAAGTCGAGTATCTCGACCTCACCGACGAGACCGGACGCAAACGTCTCAAGATTGATTGGAACAATCGAGAGGCAATCAAGAAGGCCATCTCCATGGCAGCCGGCGCACGCAAGTGGCAGGCAGAACGTGACCAACTCAGGGCAAAACTGGAAGCCCAGGAGACTTCGTCCAAGGATGTCAAGGAAGCATGGGATGCAGTCTCAAATGCCTACGAGTCTCAAGGAATTGAGGGCTTGGTCGACCTCCTTGCCGCAGAGCAGGGTGCATATCAGAAATGGCTAAGTAGTCAGCTTCAGAAGGAATTGGCAAAGCGCGATGCCTCCCCGGATGAGCTGGAACGTATTCAATTGAAAGAAAGACTGGATAAGATGGAGCGGGAGCGTGCTGTCGAAAGCAAGCGCCTCAAGGAACGCGAGGAAGCCGTTGCCAAGGAAAGAGCGACAGCCGAGGAAGCACAGCTCCAGTCCATCGTTAACCCAGCATTTGACAAGGTACGCTTCGCTGGAACTCTCGGAAATGAGCAACTCGAGGACCGACTCGACCGTACGGTCTGGTCTGAAGCCATCGACATTCTCTCTGACATTGAGGACCAACAAGGCAAACAGGCAGTCACACCCGCAGTAACTCGTAAGGTATTTCAGGAAGTTGCAGAATCTCTTCGTGGCGCACTCCAGGTGAAGGCCAAGGAAGAGGCAGCTGCAGCAGCCGAAGTACGGAAGACCCAGGCAGCTACGAAGGTTGCAGCTAAGGCTCAGACAGTACAAGGGAGTAGACAAACAGAAGCAGAATCATTTAAGAAGAACATAGCTGACGGCAATTGGTCTGCAGCTTTGGCCAGCATGTTGTCTGGCAAAGTAAAGTAAAACATTCCACAGCCTCCCTAGAGTCGCTGTGAAAAGGAGTAAAACATGGCATTTAGTGCAATCGGGAATCTCCCACTGGGACAGTTCCTACAAATCGCTTTCACCCAAGGTGTGTTCAATCAGTTGAACCAAACCTTCCCTGACTTTGAAATGGTCAAGAAGTTCCGCGTCGGCGACCCTAACTGGCGTCAACAGAACTTCCTCCTGCAGACAAGCCTCGGGCCAGCTGCAGTTCAGTACCGCAATCCTAGCTTCAGCACTGCTTTCCCTGCCGCTCAACGTATCGGCGTCGGCGAGAAGGTTGCTGTAGCTAAGGAAATCGACGCTACTGTGGAAATCGAGTACAACTTGTACAAGAAGGCCCTCAATAGCCCACTCAAGTACGCTGAGCCTTTGGCACTCGAAATGCAATCCAAAGCAATCGCAGCTAAGCGCCGCATCGCAGCTGACCTCTACGGAGACGGCTCGGGCTGCATTGGTACTGTTTCTTCTGTCGAACTAAAAACAAACGTAGTTCCGGGAGAATCACCCGCTAAAGGTCGTTTAGAAGTCACCTTGAGTGCACTCTCCGCCGCACGTGGCCACATCGGCTTCTTTGAGTACGATGACCTCGTCCGTTTCCATACGCCAGCTGGTGCTGCCCAGGCAGTGACTGTCTCGGCAGGAACAGTTGCAGCATTCCGCGTAGTCAGCCGCAGCCGCAAGACCGACAAGGTTGTTGTTGAAGCAATTGATGCAAATGGAAATATACTCAACATCACTGCAGCAAACGACGTCGGCGCAAACGACCTCATTTACCGCGCAGGACAAGAGACAATTCCAAACCTTACGGCTGCAATCTCGGACTGGGGAACACTCACCGAAGTATTCGCCGGCTTGGAAACCCTCCTCGCTGATGACGGTCGCGTAGTGCACGGAATCAGCATGAGCGGAGCTACTGCAGGAACAGTCGTCGACGGCGGCGGTTCGGGTGGACTCAGCCTCGCCTTGGTTCAGGAAGGCATGAGCAACGCTAAGGTTGCAGTAGGCCAAGGTCTCTACAAGTGGTCAATGCTTGTCGCTTCTCCTGAGCGTCGTGACGACCTCATCGAGAGCGCAGAAACTGACCGCCGATTCATGGTTGCAGACAATCCTAAACGTGGTGGTAAGTCCTTTGTGTTCCAGCACGAGAACGACACACTCGAAGTTATCGCTTCTGAGTACTGCCCTAAACAACGCGCATACGCTCTGCCTAACCAGTCCGCTGGCAAGCAAGCTATGATGCAGCTGTACTTCACCGAAATGGCTCCAGTGGACGTCGGCTCCGGCAAACTCCACCTCAAGCCTGCTTCGGGCGGCGGACACGAGCGCAAGATTGCTTCCTACATGGAAGGCTATCTGTCACTCCTCTGCACTCACCCTGCAGCTGGTGTGGTCATCAAGAACTTCTGATTCCCAGGTGGAGTCAAAGTAAGGAAGGGTCCGGGCTCAGTCCCGGGCCTTTTCTTTTACATAGACAACCACTTCCCACTACGTTATATTGACAGAGCACTGCCGCTGACGGAGGCTAATTAAATGGCTACCCAACGTACCAGAAACTTACGGCTTTTCCTTAGTTCCGGCCTCAGTGCCGAGGCCAAAGCTAATCTGGAAATCATTGACCGACTCGGTGACGTCTCCTATGTGGACAGCACAGACTCAGTCCGCATCAGAAGTAAGACCAATATCTATCTCAGTCCTGCAGACCGCAACGTAGGAGGCTCAGGCAATGCCGACCTCTATGTAGGTTCCGAGGCCGTACCGCTCGACAAGTTCCGCGTGTACGCCAACGACTTCGTGATGAACGGCACACTCCGCATCCTGGACATTGCACCCGGCGGAACCAAGCACCTCATCCTACGCTACAATTCAACTCTGCCCACAGCTGTAGGCGGAGGTCTGACTCCGGTAGACAATGCAGCAGACCGCACGCTCAGCGTCGACATGCAAGGCAAAGACCGCAACCTCTCGCTGGGCGCAAGTCTGGTACTTGGACAAGACCCGGCCGATACAGTCAATGAACGCACCATCACTATCCGCAGCTCTAAGGATGCCCATTCCGATGTAACACTGCCCCCAAGCGGTACCTTAGTTACCATTGACGGCACGGAAGAACTACGCAATAAAGTAATCGACGCAACCTACAATACACTAAGTAACATCACCAACGCCAGCATCAAGTCAAGTGCAGCCATCAGCTACACTAAACTCAATCTCGCAAACTCAGTCCGGAATGCAGACATAGCTCCAGACGCAGCAATCGCGGCCAGCAAGATTGCCGTAGAGACCAGTGCAACACTTCTTTCCAACAATGTGCAGGCGGCCCTAGTCGAACTACAGGGTGAGATTGTACTGAAGGCAAGCCAGGATGACTTCCAGGCTCACTACTCCGCAACTACAGGCGTACACGGCGTAGTAGGCTCAGTCGTAGGCACCGAGAATGCACAGACGTTGACCCACAAGACTCTGCACAATGCCGCCTTCACAGGAACACCGACGGGCATCGAAAAGCAACACGTCGGCCTGGGAGAAGTCAACAATACGTCCGACGCACAGAAGTGGGTAGCCTCGGCTGAGCTCGAGAACAAACTCATCGACGGCACCAAGAATACGCTGCAGAACGTCCAGTACGAATCCCTCTTCCTACAGAACCGCATTACCAATAACGATGTCAAGGCAGATGCGGCCATCATGTACAGCAAACTGAATTTGGCCGACTCCATCAAGGGCTCGGACATCAGTGATGCAGAAGCAGACCGAATTGAAGGCTTCAAGATTGATGCAGACTTTGAAGGACAGCCAATCAGTACATACGTGGGAGTTAGGATTGGAGGGCTAGATTCTCTGACTGGACTGCCCAAGCAGATTGAACTGGCTCCTCCATCGGGGGGCTTTGATGCAAGCTATACCCTCAAACTTCCTCCAGCGCAAGCGACTGCAGCAGACCAGACACTGGCATATGACGGCAATGGCGGACTAAAGTGGTTCGCCGCCGCAGGCTCAGGTACTGTCACAAGCGTGGCAATGACTGTCCCATCCAATCTGCTGACCTTGACTGGAAGCCCAATCAATACAGCCGGCACCTTCGCCGTAGCACTCGCCAATCAGGCACCCAACACAGTCCTCGCTGGCCCTGCGACAGGACTCAGCAATGAGCCCTCATTCAGAGCCCTGGTGCCCTCGGACCTGCCTGCCCATACTCACACAGCCTCCGACATCACGGACTTCCAGGAAGCCGTGGATGACGCCGTAGACAGCCTCCTCATCGACTCGGCCTCAGTCAGCTGGGCCTACAACGATGTAGCCGGCTCAATGGCCGCCAACGTATCGCTGGCAAGCTTCAATACAGGAAACCTGACCGAAGGTAGCAATCTCTACTACACAAACTCCCGCGTCTACCAGAAGAGCAAACTCACCCTGCAAGGCGGCTCTACCATCGCAGTCACGGCGGCAGACGGAGCAGAGACCCTTACCTTGTCCGTCGTACAAGCGGGCATCAACACAGACAACGTGACGGAAGGCACGACCAACCTCTTCTTCACGGACGAGCGTGCACAGGACGCCGTAGCAAACCTGATTGTAAACTCTAATGACATCTCAAAGACATACGATGATGTAGGAAACAGCTTTACCCTGAACCTACGTCCGGATGCCATCACGTCAAAGGCACAGGTCAGCCCGGCACCTTCTGACCAGCTCCTGGTTGCCGATGCTTCAGACAGCAATGCGCTCAAGAAGGTTACCATCCAGGACATAGTCAACCTCTCCGGCGGAAGCTTTGCACAAGATTGGGTCACGGCAGATGGAGCTATCCTATCGGTACAACACAACCTTGGCAGCAAGGATATTCTTATCCAGATATACGACAAGACTGACGGGGAGACGGTATGGATTTCCTCAATGGCACGTGATACGCTCAACACGGCCCTGCTTACAGCGTCACAAGCGCCGCCCGCAGGTGGATGGAGAGTACTCATAAAACGCATCTGAAGGAGCCTAAAACATGAGACTTTATGGTCTACTTGAACAACTTACCAAGATTATCCTTGTCAATGGCAAGAATATTGAAATTACTCCGAGTTCACAGCCCGGCAGCTCAGACAAGATTCTACGCATCCCTGCCATTGCAGACGGTGATGCCGACCAGGAAATAGTGCTAAGCAAACAACTCCAAGTACTTGAAAAGAAGACAATCAGTTCTCCCATCGTAGACGGTACAGCTCAAACCCCAAATGCAGGGAAAGTAAACCTTGCCTCGGCCGCCAATGGACTACTTGTAACTGGACAAAACGGAAGTACAGCTACAATCTCGACAGCTTCACTGACAGGAGCTAAGACATTCACATTTCCAGACGTAAGCGGTATACTCATCACCTCGAGCGATTCTGGCTCAATCACTTCCGCAATGATTGCCGATGGCACCATTGTGAACGCGGACATCAATGCCAGCGCAGCCATCGCTGGAACCAAGATTAGCCCTGCCTTTGGAAACCAGGCAGTAAGTACCTCCAGTACGCTTACACTATCCGCACTCAGCTCGGCAGGTGTTCTACACAACGACGCAAATGGTCTCGTTTCGTCTTCCAAGATTGTGGACGCAGATGTGGATAATGCTGCAGCCATCCAGGGAAGCAAAGTTATCCCAAGCTTTGGCGCACAGAATGTCTCGACCACAGGCTCCGTTACTGCAGGCTCACTTACACTCAACGGAAACGTAAGCCTTGGCGTAGGTGCATCGAATGCCCTGACTGTCGGTGACTCGGACGACACAATTACCATTCCCGGCAACCTGGTTGTCCAGGGAACCACAACCACAATTGACACAACCAATCTGGAAGTCAAGGACAAGAACATCCTCCTGAACAACGGCGGTACGACAGCTTCGGCAGCCGGAGCAGGTATCTCCGTTGAAGGTGACTCAAACGCGGTTATCGCTTCGATTCAGTACGATGCAGCCCTGGCATCCAAGTTCAAGCTTGGCGCAGCCGGCTCGGAAGTCCAAGTCGCAGACGTAAGTTCCAGCCAGACTCTACTTAGCAAAAAGATTAGCTCCACAGCTGCACTGACCGGCGCACTCGAACTACCCAGCGGCACCCTTGGCGAGCGTCCTGGAACTCCAGTCGAAGGCATGATTCGCTACAACTCCGACTCGGACAGCTTCGAGGGCTACGCAGCCGGAGCATGGGCAGGCATCGGCGGAAGCGGGACTGTTGACAAGATTACACAGCCATATGTAGCGCCAGAGACTGCATTTGCAGTCGGTGAAGTACTTTACCTGGATGGCGCAGTCTACAAACGTGCCAAAGCAGATGCAGCAAATACAGCCGAAGTCGTGGGCGTAGTCTCGCGCATCGTCGATGCTACCGCTGCAAGCTTCACATTTGAAATGACTCTCTCCGGCGAAGTCGCAGGCCTTGCAGGTCTAACCCCGGGCGAAGTCTACTTCCTCTCGGCAGCCACGGCCGGCGCACTGACGGCAGTTGAGCCAAGCGTAGTCGGACAGGTCTCTCTGCCTGTCGGTGTCGCGAGCTCGGCAACCAGCCTGTACGTCGCACCGAAGCGCGGCGTCGTCATCGGCGCGGCTAACGTGCGCACAAACATCAATCTCTCCAACAATGCTTCCACACCGGTCCAGAACGTCTCGGCGTACGACGCGGGCGAGCTGTCCGGCTGGGTCTACATCGACGCGACAGCCGACCGGCGCTTCTACGTCACGGCACAGTTTGCGAAGAAGGGCGACGGCACGGGCTACTGGTGCAGCTTCCAGACGACCGGCGACACTCCCCCGGCAGGCTTCTCGATGGACGTGACAACGGCCGGAGCGGTGCATACGCTGGTGGCCACAATGCCGAGCGTCGCAGGTTTCAGCAGCGCCAATATCAATTTTGCATTGAACGCCCCGGCTGTCGGAGCGACGCTTCCGCTGCAAATCGACGGCGGGTTGGTCAACGGCCCAGTGCTGGGAAGTACGACTGGCGTTGCTCCAGCTGCAGGTCGGGTTGGGGAAAAAATCACCTGGACAACAGCGCCGGGTGCTTTTTCAGTAACAACCAGTATGAGTGATTGGTCAAACGCCTTCATAACACTTAATCCTGGTGTATGGCTTATTCAGGCAAGCATAAACGCAAACATTAGTACCGAACCTTATGCTGGTTATGATGTAGCTGGTGTGATTCGGATTACTGACTCGAGCGGCAACTTAGTTGATACTCAACAAAAAAGTTTGAATGTACGCGCCGGTGGAAATCAAGAACAACGGACGCGTGTTGTGGTTTCTTTTATGTCAGTAGTTAATGTTACTGCAACAAATACCGTATATAAAATACGAGCGCAAAGGTTTGATAATATTGGTTCTGGTTCATTTTCATTAATTAATAGCTCCGGAGTAGATTCGGGTTATTCACATTTTTTTGCAGTACGCATCGCCTGACCCGACCGCAGGGAAGGGTCCTAGCGAAAGCGACGCCGAGAAGAGTGACACACGGGACGGAGAGCGTCCCTGATTTTGGAAGAGTATATAACAAAGGAGAGAACGAATGAGCAATACAGCATTACTAGGGTCCTACGGCGACAATAGCGGCGCGGGGTTGATGTTCCGCAATCGGATTATCAACGGCGATATGAGAATTGACCAGAGAAATAGCGGTGCAGCGGTTACAGTACCCACTGCAGGGTCTGTTTTTCCTGTGGATAGATTCAAGGTAGAGCGGGCTA
>Ga0194116_10002716_pt1 | contig 22304 bp, 31 predicted proteins | sample TA2MahsurfametaG_4_FD_148617 | JGI IMG/M metagenome (GOLD analysis project Ga0194116, IMG submission 148617) | Freshwater microbial communities from Lake Tanganyika, Tanzania - TA2015008 Mahale S9 surface | ecosystem: Environmental > Aquatic > Freshwater > Lake | place: Tanzania: Lake...
CGCCGATCTTGTGCTGCGCTTCCCCGACGGCACCTACGGCATCGCCGACCTCAAAACCCAGAGCAGCAAGACCTCCAGCCCCTACGACACCCGCCCCCAGCTCGGTGCCGGCGTGGAGATGATCGGCGACCACTACAAGCTGCTGATCAGCCGCTGCCTCACGCTCTGGTCACGTCCCGGCAGCATCACGATCCAAACCCACACCGCCGACGAGTGCCTGCAGGCTTGGATCGACATCTGCGAGCAGTACGCCATGCGCTTTCGCCCCTTCTAGGCCGCTAATCAGCCGCCGCTAGTCCACTGCAGACCCATCCCGTGGCACTCTTGTCTTGCCGGGATGGCCCGAATACAACACCCGCGAGGGGAATCAGGGCAGGTGTGCGGCACCATCGGAATCCCGGCACCCTCCCGCTAGCCAGCCCTTGACGCCTAGCGTTGGCTAGCCTAATCTTCTGATCAAGGGGGCGACCCCACCGCACACTCCACCCATGAACCCGCTCTGCACGGTTCTTCCAGCCACAAAGCCCAGCCGCACAGACTGGTGTGAGCGCTACCTCTTCAACAGCGCCATCCTCTCCGACTGGTGCAACGAGCACGAACTCGACGACATGCACGCCACCTTCATTGAAGCTGGCCTCCCCTACACCGTGCAATTCGTCCCGCCTGCCGTTGAGCGCGAGCCCTACGACTGGGCCGATGAATGCCTCTCGGCAGAGTCCCGCAACTCCTTCATGCGCTGACGATGGCTAGCGCTAATGAGCAACAGCTCGCCTTCCTGCTGGAGCAGGCCATCACCAACGACATCCACGAAGAAGACGCCATCGATTTCCTTGACGACCACGGCATCCCCTACTTCACCCACAACCGTCAAACCCTCATCACCCTCGCCTACCGCAACGGCTGGAGACCAAAACAATGACTGCCCCATCCCTTCCCCACTTCATCACACGCACCAACCGCCGCATTCACACGCGACCCGTGCAACCTTCCTGCCGCCCGCATCGCACCCCACAACGCAAACCATCATTCCTTGAGCGCCATGGCGACACAATCACCTTCATCTGGACCTGCACCCTCATCGCTGCCCTCGTCTACACCGCCCTCTCTTGAACCCCTGCTAGAAGAACTCACACACCTAGCCAAGCGTGAGAAGGAAATCCAAGCCCGACGCCAAGAACTCCTTTACCTACTGGATCAAATGGTGGAAGCGGGCGAAGCAGAAGACGCCCTCTCGTGGAACGACTGCAAGATCACCCGTCGCTCTCGCAAGTCCTACACCTACCCTGCCCACATCCTTGAGCAACGCGAGCAGCTCAAGGCATCCGAACGACTTTCACTCGCCTTGGGCGAGGCCACGGTAACCATCAAACACTTCTGGGAAATACGCGGCGTATGAAACCCACCAGCCACAACATCAAGCCCACAACCCTGCCCGTCAGCCTTATCGCCTATCAACGCGCTATCGACGCTGCCGCTCGCACCGTATCTGGTATCCCCCGTCAACAACTGGAAGCCATCGTCGCGGCCGTCATCAACACCATCGGCAAACCAAACCATGACGACGCATCGGCCTGAATACCAGCCCTGCAAGCTCGTCACCCTCTGCGGTCAGTTCCTCACTCCTAATGGCACCTTCTCCGCAGATCCTGCCTACGCCCTCACTGCCGAACGCTGGTATCTCGAACGACAGCAACAACGCATCAACACCGCCACCATCATCCTCCGCGCCTAGCGCCATTACCTTCAACGTAATCGGCATGGAAGCCGCTACCCAAGGCAGCAAACGCTCAGTCGGTAACGGCATCCTCGTTGAAACCAACAAGCGCCTTCGCCCTTGGCGCTCCTTTGTCACCGACGCAGCCCTAGCAACATCCCACCCGCTAATCAATCACCCCGTCAGCATCTCGATTACCTTCCGCTTTCTTCGCCCTAAAGGCCACTTTAACAAATCTGGCCTATCTCCCAAGGCTCCACTCCACCTAACCTCCAAACAGAAAGGCGACATCGACAAGCTCTCCCGTGCCATCCTTGATGCGCTTACCGGCTCGCTCCTGCTTGATGATTCGCAGGTGGTGCAGCTCTCTGCTCATAAGCGTTACTGCACGCAAGAAGAAAAGCCCGGCGCACTCATCACCATTATTCCCCTTCTGGCAACCTAACCAAGCGGCACCTAATTCCATGGAGCCATGGTCCATCGTTGCAGAAGACCCCAGAACAGGTGAACCCTTCGGCCTTATCCTCCAGCACGAGGCCGATCTAGATCTCGCTGAGCACATCGCTCGCAACCTCCTCGCTACCTTTCGCCTCATCGGTGGCTATCTACCCACATCCGGCACCCGCTCCCGCAAAGGTCACTACCTCTTCCTCTACACCGTCTCCCCAGAGCCCATCCCACGTCTAGCCAGCATCTGGGCTACATCCTTTGCTGACGCAGAAGACAAGCTCAACATCCTCGCTGCAGACGGCACCCTCTTCATGCCGGCCTCCGGTTAAACTCAGGCCATGGCAAAAGAGAAGACTCACTACACTCACGAAGAACTCCTAGACATCTGGACGGAAATAGCCGAGTGCATGGCAATCGGCAAAAACGAGCTTTCCGTTATCCCAGTTATTCGCTCACGCTGGGGGGTATCGCGTACAACAGCAGACAAGTGGCTTAACTGCGCCAAACAGCTGCTCTACACAACCTGGGATAACTCAACCCTCGCGGAAAAGAAGGCCGCACGCCTTCAAACCCTTGAAGCCACCATCAACAAAGCCATGGAGTCCAATCAGCTCTCCGCTGTTGTTGGTGCTGTTCGCCTGCAGTCCGAACTCCTAGGCCTGCTGCAATGAACGGCTGCCTTGCTGTACCCGCTCACTCCCCTCTCTCCATTGGGGAAGAGCGCAAGCAGGCCGCACGACCAACCTCATTCTCAGACTGGCTCAAAGACCAATCCCCGGCCTTCACCTGGCACTGGCCGCACCTGCAGCACATACGCCAGCACCTAGACGCCATCACCGTCGGCACCCTCAAGCGCCTCGTGATCACACTCCCGCCGCGTCATGGCAAAAGCGAGATGGGCACCATCCGCTATCCCGTCTTTCGCCTGCAGCAAGACCCTACGCAGCGCGTCGTCATCGCCGCCTATTCCCAAACACTCGCCAATACTTTCTCCCGCAAAGCACGCCGCATCGCGCAAGATCTGCTCTCCCTTGCCTCTGATCGCAAGGCCGTGGAGCAGTGGGACACCATTGAAGGCGGTGGCCTACGCGCCGTTGGCGTTGGTGCCGGCATCACCGGCCTTGGCGCCAACCTGATCATCATTGACGACCCCGTGAAATCACGGGAAGAAGCGGAATCCGATGCCTACCGCGAGCGCGTCTGGAACTGGTATCGAGACGACCTCTACACCCGTTTGGAACCCGGTGGCGCTGTCGTGCTCACCATGACCCGCTGGCATGAAGACGACCTCGCCGGCCGCATCCTCAACTCCGAAGACGCAGATAACTGGAGCGTTGTCAATCTCCCCGCCATCGCAGAAGACAACGACCCCCTCCAACGCGAGCCCGGCACCGCTCTCTGCCCTGACCGCTACGACCTTGACGCCCTTCAAGATCGCCGCCGCGTTCTCGGTGAATACGGCTTCAACGCCCTTTTCCAACAGCGCCCATCCCCACCAGCCGGTGGTCTGTTCAAGCGCTCCTGGTGGCAGACCTACCGCGAACAACCCACCTTCGACCGCATCATCACGAGCTGGGATCTCACCTTCAAAGACGGCCCCAACACCGACTACGTGGTCGGCCTGGTGATCGCTCAAAAAGGCGCCGCCTTCTACCTGCTCGATTGCATCCGCGACCGCCTCGACATCACCGAAACGATCCCAGCCATCGTCAACACCTTCAACCGCTACAAGCCCGTCGCCACCGTCGTCGAAGACAAGGCCAACGGCCCTGCCGTGATCTCCATGCTCAAGAGCAAGATCCCTGGCCTGATCGCCGTCAACCCCCAAGGCGGGAAGTTCTCACGCGCTGCCGCCATCTCCCCGATGATCGAAGCCGGCAACGTCTACCTGCCGGAGCGCAGCAGCTGGGCATCAGCCCTGATCGAAGAAGCCGCCGCCTTCCCCAACGCTGCCCATGACGACCAAGTGGACGCGCTGAGCCAAGGCCTTGCCTGGCTGCGTTCACGCCCTGCCATCGCAACAACCGCAGCGGTCTCCTACGGCCAGGGGGCGATCTGGTGACCGTGATGGCTAGGGCTAACAAGCACCGGATCCCGGACGGGCAGCTCAGTTTCGGCCTGGAGCACCTCCCGGATGGCCCATGGCAGCCCGCACCGCTCCCGACCGGCAAGCTGCCGCCGCGCAAGCCCAAGTCCGACCGCCCTCGCACCCTGTTCTACCAAGAGCACTGCCCGCGCAAACGCCGGCAAGAGGAACGCATGGTGCAGCAGCACATCCCGCTGCTGAAGACCATCATCAAGCAGCAGTTTCACAAGTACCGCTGCATTGAAGTGGAAGACCTCTACAGCCTTGGGCTAATTGGTCTACTCAAAGCCGTGCGCCGCTACGACCCAACAAAAGGCTTTCAGTTTTCCACCATCGCCCTGCCCTTCATCCTCGGCGAGTGGCGCCACTACATCCGCGACCACAACTTCTGGCTGAAGGCACCGGGTGCAGTGCGTCAGCGCGGGATGCAAGCCCGTCGCCTGCTAGAGCGTGGTGAAACCATGGCGCAGGTGTGCCAAAAGCTCGGCATCAGCGCCGAAGAACTGAAGCTGGACCTTCGCGCTACCGCCGGCATGGGCCACGAGCTTGGTGGCTTTGAACTGCACGACAGCGCCGATCAGATGGATGCCGGTTGGCTGTAGTGCTCAGCGGCAATTTCAGGGCACGGAAGAGAACCCCATGGATGGACGGCAGGCCTGCCATTGACGGCGATCTCTTTGATGCGCCAAACCTGCCAACCTGGAAGCATCCGGTTTTGCGGGACATTGAGCCCGATCTCACCCTGCTGGCCGATTGCTGGCTAGGGCTGCGTGGTGCAGAAAGCACCTACCTGCCCAAGGAGGTCAAAGAGCCGGACCGCGCCTACAGCGCTCGCTTGGCACGTGCCACCTACGTGCCGAGCTTCCGCAAGGCCATTGAAGCGATGGCCGGCATCCTGTCGCAGTACACCGTCACCGATCTGCCGCTCAGCTTTGAGCAACAGCTTGATGACATTGACCAGCTCGGCAACAATCTCACCGCCTTCATGGCGATTGCTGACGCGCTGGCCATGCGCGATGGCGGCTGCGCCGTGATGGTGGAAATGCCGCAGCAGGTGGCGGTGCCCTCCGAGGCGGATCGCCTCGCCCTCGGCCGCCAGCCTTATTTGGTGCTGCTGGAGCGGCGCAACATCCTCAACTGGAAGACCGAATACATCGCCGGCCAAGAACGCCTGATTCAGGCCACCATCCTGGAATGGCGCGAGGTGGAGGCCGGGGACTTTGGCTTCACCGTGGAGCCCTTCTTCCGCGTGCTCACACCCGGCGCCTATCAGGTCTGGCAGATCAACCGCCAGCTCGGTGCCACGCAGAAGCTGCTGCTGGTGGAGGAAGGCTTCACAAGCGTGATGGATGTGCCGCTGGTCTGGTACAGCCCGCAGCCGCAGCGCTGGGGTCATGGCCTGCCGCCCTTCCGTGAGCTAGCCCTGCTCACCCTGCAGCACTACCGCAGCCGCTCAGACCTCAACGAGCTGCTGCACCGCTGCGCACTGCCGGTGCCCGTGCGCCGTGGTGCGCTGCTAATGGATGGCCAAACACCGCCGCCGCTGGTGATCGGCCCAAACAGCGTTGTGGATGTGCCGACTGATGGCGACTTCAGCTTCGCTGAGCCGACCGGCAGCAGCCTGCAGCAACAGCAGCAGCACCTGCTGCACATCGAAGAGCTGATCAACAACGAGACGCTCGCCTTCATGAGCGGCAAGGAAGCCGTCACCGCTACGCAAGCTCGCTTGCAGGCCGGACAGGTGCAAAGCGGCTTGAGCCTTGCAGGGATGCAGAAGGCCAACCTGTTTGAGCAGATCCAATTCCTCTGGTGTGAATACACCGGGGAAGAACCGACCGGCAACCTGCAGATCGCTGCGCAAGCCTTGGAATCCAAGCTGGAGCCGCAGCAGGTGGCTCAGATCCAGAGCCTTGCGGACGGCGGCTACCTCAGCAAGCAGACCGCGCTGGAGCTGCTGCAACGCGGCGGCATCCTGCCGGTGGACTTCGACGTGGAAGCCGAAGTCCTCAGCATGGACGCGCAGGAGCAGTCACAACTGCAATCACAACTAGAGCGCGACCGCCTGCTGATGGAAGGCGGCGTAATGCTGCCGCCGCAGGCCCTGCCTGGTAGCTGATGGAGCCAGCCGTTAGCTGGGAGAAGCTCAGCAATGCCTTGCTCGGGCCCTTTGAGCGGGACATCATTGACGGCCTCACTGGTGCCTACCGCGCCATGGAGCCGCGTATTGAGCAGGCCTTCAAACGCAGCCTTGATGGTGGCAGCGCCTTACCGCTGCAGCGGTTGCTGATCCTCAGGCAACAGCTTGGGGAAGAACTGGGTGCGATGCGCTTACCGCCAGAGTTGGCGCAAACGGTCAATCAGGCCCTGCTCGATGGCCAGGCTTCAGCGGATTTCTGGGCACTGGCGGAGCTGAACAAGGTCAAGCAGGAAGCGCGCAACCTGACGCCCGAGCAGGCCGCGCAGGCCTTCGCTAACGCCAGCACTGATCCCTCGCTGCTGCTTGGCCCTGGCATGGCGCAGCAAAACCCCACCGCTCTGATCGCTGCCGCTCAACGCTCAAACGCCTTGGCCAACTACGCCGCTGGTGGCCGTGGCACGCAAGCCTTTGCCGCCCTCAACCGCCTCGTGGATGTGGATTTACGCGGCCGCATCATCGGTGCGGTGGAGTTTCACATTGCCACCGGCGACAGCTGGCGGCAGCTACGCGGCACCCTGCAGAGCAGCGTGGAACTGACCAAAGCTCGCGCACAAACCGTCGCCCGCACCGAAATGGCGGCCGCAATGGTGGAAGGCACCAAGATCCGCTACGAGGCCGAAGGCATCAAGCAGGTGCAATGGCAAGCAGTCGGCAGCAGCCGCACCTGTGGCTACTGCGCCCCAAGGCACGGCAAGGTCTTCAAGCTTGGTGATGTGGTCATCCCGACGCACCCGAACTGCCGTTGCACGGTGACGCCTTGGGATCCCGAATGGTTGGAAGTAGGCCTGGTGGATCCGCAGGCGGAAGCCAAGTCACGTGCGGATGTGCTGGCCGATCTGGAAGCAGCGGGCAAGAAACCAATCAGCGGGCCGTCGCCCTTTGAGAAGGCGCTGGGCATAAAGCAGGCGCCTGAGGCGCTGTGGACCCCGCCACGAGTTGGGGGGAAGGTTAAGGCAACAACGGCAACCTAAGCAAAAGGTGCCGCCATGCCTTGGCTTTCCACTGACCGCGAGGCCATCCGCCGCCACCTCGCCATCCCTGCCTCTGACATCCCGCTGGAGCACCTAGATGTGCTGATGAACGAGGCCTCTGCTGCCTCGATCACCACCAGTCAGACCGCCATTGGCAAGCTCAACACCTTGGAAGCCAGCTTTGAAGCCAAGGCCTCCGAAGACCTCGGCCTGATCCGCGCCGACGTTCTCGAATGGCAGCCCGGCAACCCCACCGCCAAGCTCGCTGGCATCACCACGCAGCAGGCCTACTGGCGCGAGCAGCTCTCGCTTGCCATCGGCTACGACGGCAGGTTCTCCAATCTCTACAGCCGTCAAGCAGGGCAGGCCGAGCTTCTGCGCTCCTGATCGGCAACTTGAGCCAGACCGCTTTAGGAGCGACCACCTTGGCTTTCATGTCCGCCATCGGTTACCGCCTGTGGATGGCGGATGCCGCATCCGCTGATGCCGCCCATCCCAGCAGCAACTCCGGCCTGACCGAGATTCTCAACCTGACCAACGCAGGCATTGAGGGCACTACCGAAACCCAGACCGTGACCGATTACGGCACCACGGGTGGTTTCCAGAAGGCTGTGGCGACCTCGCAGAGCTACAGCATCCCGATGACCATGAACTTGGACACCGTGGACGCTGGCTACAAGCTGCTGAAGGATGCCGCTCTTGATGCTCCCACTGGGCAATACGTGAAGTGGTATCGGGAATCGCCCGACCCTGGCGCCTCGGTCGACACCGTGGAGAAGCACGCCGGCATCGGCATCATCACCGACTTCTCCGAGTCGATTGAGGCCGGTGGTATTGCCACCGTGAGCTTCACCCTGCAGGGCTACGGCGCCTACACCTACACCGAAGCCACCGCCCCTAGCCCCTGAGGTAACTGATGGCTAGCCCGCTGGATGCCTACAGCAACGGGGAGTTGACCGTTCAGCTTCCCGCAGCGGGCACCGTCACGGATCCCTACACCGGTAACGTCACAGCCAACATCACGGCTGCGGCGTACCGGGTTTTTGTCAAAGAGATTGGCGCCACCATCGGCCAGAACTTTGCTGGCGTGGACGTGCGCACCTCACGCTTTGAGGGCTACGTCACCAATCCGCAGCTGTTGGATGACGACGTGCTGGAAGGGATGACCGGCACGCTAGAGATCGATGACGGCAGCACCTACAACGTCACGCTGGTGGCGGCTCGCAGCGCCTACGGACGCGGCGGGATCGGTGCGCTGCTGGAGGCCAACGTCGGTCATGTGGTGGTGCTTGATGCCGTGCGGCAGGAGTGAGCTGTGAAGGTCACGGTGCAATTCGACACCAAAGGGCTGAGCAACAAGCTGGAAAAAGCCTTCCTGTCCTACAGCCAGCTGCTGGAGAAGCAGTTCACCACTGAGATCACCACCAAGCAGTTCAACTGGCCAACGGGTTACAAGACCACACGCGGCAGCTTCAACCGCAAGGGCAAAGGCCGCGAGAGCGTCGGCAGCCCACGCGACATTGTGGACAGTGGAGCGCTGCGTCAAAGCATCTTGCGCACCAAGATCGGACCTTATGCCTACCAGTTCACATGGAACGTGGACTACTCGGTCTACGTGTTGAAGGGTTACCGCACTCAAGCAGGCAATCAGATGCCTGCTCGGGACTGGATTACGCCGGCTCTTCGCAAACTGCCACCTGTGGAAACCCTAAAAAAGCTGGTCGGCTAGGGGCAACTTCAGGTCACAGTAGAGCGCAGGCGTGGCGGAATCAATTGGGCGTGCCGTATTTGAGCTGGGTCTGGAGGACTCAGCTTTTCAGGCTGGCCTGAAACGAGCCGATGGCCTGGTCAACACGTTTAGAGACTCAAGTGGGCGTCTCCGCGATGAGTTTGGTCGCTACGTCAAGCAACAAGATCTGGCCAATGGTGCGCTAGATACATTTGGAAAAAGGCTCAATCCATCTGGCATTCAAGGCTTAGGGCAAGCGATTGGCGGCCTCGTCGCTCAACTGGGAACGCTGGCCCTAGCTGCGCAGGCGTTTAATCAAATCAAGCAAGCTGACGATGCAGCCGCAGCGGTTCGCACCCTTGGCGTTGATGCCGCCCAGCTGACCGACAACCTCAAGCTGGTCAGCGCAGGCCTCAAGGCCAACGTCTCCACGCTGGAGCTGACCAAAGCCGCCTATGACGTGGCCTCGGCTGGCTTTGCCAATGCTGCGGACGCCACAGACATCCTCAAGGCATCGGCTTTGGGCGCTAAGGGTGGCTTCTCCAGCATCCAAACCGTGGCTGATGGCACCACGTCTGTGCTCAATGCCTACGGACTGAGCGCACAGCAAGCCACCAAGATCATTGATGGCTTCATCACCACGCAGAACGACGGCAAGATCGTTGTTGATCAGTACGCTCAACAGATTGGCAAGGTCGCACCAATAGCCGCTGCGGCAGGTATCAGCATTGAAGAGCTTAATGCCGCTATCTCTGCTGCTACTGCGCAAGGTGTTCCTGTCGAAGCCACCTTCGCTGGCATTCGTCAGGTGATTGCAAGCATTCTGCAGCCAACTGATACAGCCGCTGAGGCCGCGCAAAGGCTTGGACTTGATTTCAGCGCTTCAGCTCTACAAGCTCAAGGCCTTGGAAACTTTTTGCAGCAAGTCGCGGCGGCAACCAAAGGAAGCGCAGCAGAGAATATCAAACTGTTTGGTTCGGTGGAGGCCCTGACAGCGGTGCAACCGCTGCTCAATGACCAGCTGGCGAAGTACAACCAGTTTTTGGAAAACCAGAAGAACAATGCTGGTGCAGCAGCGAGTGCAGCACAAACCGTCAGTCAGACAATAAGCAGTGGTGTGGAGGCGATTGGCAATGCCTTCAGCAATCTCATCACCAGCTCCAACTTCTCATCAATCGGCGCTTCCCTGTCTGCCATTGCCGAGACGATCAACAACATCAGCCTGACGCCGGCGCAACAGCAGTTAGCTGATATTGAGATCTCAATCACAACACTGCGCACTGAAATTGAGCGTCAGAAAGAATACGGACTTGATACCTCCGCTGCAGATAAGCGACTGGCAGAACTCGAAAGACGTGCCAACGTCGTCCGTCAAGCCGTTAGCGAGCAGACCAATGTTGAAAGCCTTAAGGAACAGGCTAATGCACTTGGTAAGGAAGCAGAAGCTCTTAAACGGGCTGGGCTAAATGGTGAAGAACTGAATGCTCAACTAGGTGCCATAGCTCAAGAGATTGCCGCTCTGGAAGGCCGTGATATAGCGTTTAACCTGCCAAATGGTACGCAAATCGTTGGCAAGCTCACTCCAGCCCTAAAAGCTTATGGAGACGAGCTAGATGAAGCTGAGAAGAAGCTGCTGCTCTTGCAACAGCAGAAGTCAGTTACTGCGCCAGGTGTTGATACCAGCGCATTAGATGCTGACATAGCAGCAGCGCAAGGCAAGGTTGATACGGTCAAGGCAAACATCAAGATCGAAGCGCAAACCACTGCGATTGACTTTGAGCTGAAGCGACTGAAGCATGAAGCAGCAAAGCCGCTAAACCCAATTCTGGCACCTAAACTGAAAGAGCAGCTAGAAGCACAAATCAAGTCTCTAGAGAACCAAAAGCGAATTCTCAAGGAAGTCGGTGCGCAAAACAAATCCAATAGCGCAGAGGCTGCTGCAGGCCAGAAAAAACAAACCAAAGAGCAAGAGGCTGCCGCAAAGGCTCAACAGCAGGCAGCGGAAAAAGCGAAAGAACAGGAAGCAACAAGTCGCAACGAAAAACTGAGATCGCTTGAGGTAGATAAGACCAATCTCAAAGCTCAAGAGGCTCGCCTTGGTTTCTATGTCAAAGAGATTGGGTTGATTGGTCAGATCAGCAAGGTGCGATCCGATGCAGCCATCGGCCGCAGCGACACGATCAAGAGCCTGCTGGATCAGGAGCTAGCGCAAGCGCAGAAGCTCGCTACCAATGACGAACAGCGCCGGGCGCTAGAGCTGCAATACGGGCAGCAGAAGTTCAACCAGACCGTGGCTGAGTTTGACCTCAAGGCCCGCGCTTTGGTGACGGAGCAGCAAGGTCAGCAGGCGGCTTTGGCGTTTGAGCAGCAAAAGAACGCCGCAGCAGGAAAGCGTCTTGAGATTGAGGCGCAGATTGCTTTGCTGTCAGCCCAATCGAAATTGGCTGAAAAGCCTGATGCAGCAGCGCAGCAACAAGTGGCGCTGGCGCAGCAAAACTTGGATCTGATCCGTCAGACCAACGCCGAGGAGCTGGGCCTTGGCAATCTCCGCAGTCAGTTGCTGCAGGAGCAACAGGCCGCTCAGAGTGCTCAGCTCAGCCAGCAGCGATTGATTGCCCTGAATGCTCAGGCCGAGTTTGGCTCGGTGGAGCAGCAGGCCCAGCTGCAAGCCGATGTCAACGCCGAGCTGCGCAATCAGGCCGGCTACGCCAACGCCGCTGCAGTGTCTGCTCAGAACTTCAAGGCCCAGCTGCAAGGCGCTGCCGAGTCTCGCGGTGATCTGTCCACGGCCTTCCAAGCGCAGGTCAACACGGTGATCGACGGCAGTCAGCAGTTCTCCCAGATGAACAGCTTCCTCTCCACCATCGCCACCAACACCGCCAAGCAGCCTGTGGTCAACGTCACCGTCAACAACAGCGGCGCAAGGGGCAACTCAAGTGGTGCGGCGGTGAGCGGAACCTCAGGCTGAGATGAGCGTCACCATTAACGGCCTCACGATCACCAACCTGACGGCGCAGCCGCTGGGCTATACCGCAGAAGATGTCAGCCTCGGCCTGGCGGCACGCAGCTGGACGGTGGCCGGCCTGCTGAACAGCACCCAGCTGGGGCAGTTCATCTCGATCTTTGAGACGTGGCTGGCGGCACGTCAGGCTGATCCTGACTCCATCGCCAGCAACAGCGTTGGCAGCACCGTTGGCCTGAGCTTCAGCGCGAACGGCCTGAGCGCTTCCGGTGTGGCCTGTTGGTTCACTGATGCGCCGACCATCGAGCAGGTCGGTGCTTATGTGCAGCTCACTGCCACCTTGGTGGATGCCAATCAGGCGCTCACCGTTGCCAAGAAGTCGCTGGAGAAAAGCAGCGCAGCCGACGATGCCTTGCTGCCGAACCTTGGCACGGTCAGTTTGGGCGGGGTGACGATCACGCTGCTAGAGCCGATGGATACGTTGGATGACCTCCCCACGCTGGAGCGCACCGCTGGCGGGTTTGCCTACATCCAAGGACCCCTGCGCTCATCAGCAGTGCGGCAGATCACAGGCACCGTGGCTAGCGAGGCCGATTGGATCACCCTGCGCAACTGGGTTGCCAGCACCGTACAAAGCACACCTGCCGTTGGTGATTGGTGGCCCACCAGCGCACCAACCGCAAGCGTTGAAGCTCGCATTGTTGCTGGCCTGAAAACAAACCTCTACACCGTCACCTTGACCGTGGAGGAAGTCTGATGGTGTTGGACATCAGGGCAGAAGTCATCTGCAACCTTGGCCCGGTGATTTCCGGCAGTGTCAAAGATGACCATGTGCAAGGTCAAGGCTTGGTGATGACAACAGGCGATCTGGTGATTGCTGGTTTAATCACACCTGCCCATGGTGATCTGGTGGAGCTGTCCTATGTCACCCCTTACGGTGTAGCAGCACGCTTTCCTCGTGGACCGTTCTATGTGACGCAGGCGTTTGCTAACCCGCTGAGCAATCAGACGCAGCTGCAGATTGCCGACAAGTTAGCCTATGAGAAAGGGAAAGGGGGCGGCACCTTAAATACGGCCTTGGTGGAGGGCCTCAACGGACGTGAGCCCAAGATTCCAAGCGTGCTCAATTTGCGGGAAGCTGCAAACCTGATTTGCAGGCGCATTGGCGTTACTGTCAACGACATCGGCAGCTGGACCCTCACGCAACAGGTTGACTATCTGGAGTGTGACGATTACATCGAAACGCTGTCAGACATCCTTGCTAGTGCGACGCGCTTTGGCTATCTGGATTCCAATGGCGAGCTGGTTGCTGACTCATACAAGGAGTTGTCCGATGGCGGCCCTGTTGTGGAGTTTGATCAGGTCTTAGATATTGACCTGAATCAAGGTGGCCTAGATTACACCGAGAACCCAACCGGCGAAGGCACGTCAACCGTGTGGAAGGGAGGGGTCAGCACTTCTCAGGCGAATTACGGATCGTTTGATGCGACGTGGAATGAAAGCACTACAACAAGCGAATCCATTTTAAAGATTACAACGGAAGGGGGGCGCGTTATCAGTCACCCAATCACTGAGATCACTACAACTTACGAAGAAACCGCAGAGCCAGACAATCGCGTACTGAAGAGGGTAACCGAGACCACTGTCGCCGACATCAAGCTGAACTCGCAGTTTTTCTATATCATGTACTCAGGAGACGAATACGTCATGGAGAGGCTCGGCATCCCCGTGGAATTTACTCTATTAAACAATGGGTATTTAAAAGTAACTAAGACTGATATCTACACCTACGAGGAAATCCCGCCGCCGCCCCTGACAGAAGCAGAGCAGCAACAGCTTGATGAGGAGATTGATGCAGCGCAGCAGGCAATCATTGACGCCAGTCCAACATCCTCTAGCCCCTATCTCGGATCGTCTGGCAGGATCCTGCTGTTGCCTGAGCTGCCGACATATCGCGTGATACGAGAAGAAAGCACGGAGACAATGCCACATTTTGAAGCCTATGGACGCATGGGTCTTAAGGACATTGCGTATCCCTCGATCCTTGCATCATTCTATAATGGCGGTGTAGGAATAAAGCAGGTTGTTGTCGCTGATATTCTTTATAGTGATACGCACGAAAAGCGATACGAAAAGACTTACGTGGCCTATGGTCTGACGCAAATGGGGCAGCAGGCCATATCTAGTGCTGCTTCAAGCCTACCCAAAGATGCTGAGCCAGACAGATTCATTGATCAGTTTTTCGCATTAGTATTAGAGGATGTAGTGATCAACACTACAGAGCTGCCGAAACCGCCTAGTTCTGATACGCCGTCCTATCTGGAGCCTTACACCTCATACGACACGGTGTTTCAGGGCACCTCGCAAATTCAAGTTGCGAGCACACCAGAGACGCGCACCAATAATTCCCTTTCGTTCTCGGTGCCGTACCTGCCCGACGACATCGTGAACGAAGACGGCACGGTGACGAGCAGTAACGCTCAAACCGCCGCCGCCGACTATGGAGAGGAACAAAACCGTTTGCTGCTAGGCCATCGCCTCGGGATGCAGGTGACCACCAAGCTTGGTGTACTGCCCACCAGCCCGCTGAGCGCCTTCCATCTCACCAGTAACGGCATTACGGCCACCTACCGCACCAACGGCACTGCCTGGAGCTTTGACAGCAACAGCTGCATCGTCTCAACGGACGCTCTCTATTGGGGTGTAGAGGGCGAAGATATCAATGGACCGCTGTGGACCCCTGTGGCACCAGGCACCACGGCGTTGCCAGTGCCGCCTCCCGTGATTAACAACGGCCCGCAGCCACCGGTCAACAGCACCACGACCGTCAGCACTGCTGCCGGCAATGTGAGCGTGTCCAGCCTCGTGGCATCGCTGGCCACTGCTGATCTGAGCAGCTACCAGAGCATCGTTGCCGATCTGTTTAGCTCACTGCCTACGGGTGAACCTGAGGTGTTTGAGATTGAGCTGCAGCCCACGGCTTTAGCGCTGCCGTACAAGAAGATCAGCAATGCCGCGCTGGAAGTGCGGCTGCAGCTGGAGACCTTGCTGGTGCCCAATGGCGTCAACCGCAGCATGGGCGATCTTGATCTGGAATGGCAGCTGCAACTAGGGGCCGTGCAGCAGCTCAGCAGTCAAGTGCGCCTGCAACTTGAAAGCGCCGAGCGCCAGCTGTTGGAAGAAAGCCTCAGCGGTGGCTATGGCATCGGCGGCAACCTTAGCTGAGGGCTGAGTTGCGATGACTGCAAGCTTTACCGTCACACGCGAACTTGCCCTAAGTGCCCTGTGGTGGGTGTGTGATGGTGCGACATTTTACGCCAGTTTGGCTAATACAACCGGTGCCGCAACACCGCCAGCATTAACGGATGATTACGATGAATGGCTGCCTTATTTGCTAGCTGAATCGTTTGATGTGTTCGTCACAGCAGGTACGGCTAACTATGACGGCACAATAACGTCGCGTGCCAAAATCCCGGCTCTTGCTTTTACGCTGAACTACGCCAGCACGGTGACCTTCACTGATCTAGTGATCTACTGCGTACCAAACAAAACAATCCCGGCTAGCGCGCCTGTGCATGTGGTCCCATTTGTTGGGGTGATTCACGAGCCGACGCCATTCACCCTTAACGCTGGCACCACCAAGACCTACAACCTCAATCTCTACTCAGAACCAATCTGAGGCAAGTTCAACTAGGTAGGAAGTTTCATGGCCGTTACCAGTGCTTTGACTCAGGCTGAAATGGCGCGGGTGATGGCTGCGGCCTACAGCAGCAAGGTGCTCACCGCTGCGCTGGTCTACGCCACCACCGCACCTGCGACAGATGCTGGCATCGCCACGTGGTTGCAGTATGAGTTGACCGAAGGCGTCAATGGTTACGCCCGCTTTCAAAGCCCTGCACTGACAGGCGGCAGCTACAGCGCCACCAATACTCGCTATGAGCAAGATTCAGTCAGCGTGGAGTTCAGTGCCACCGGCGGCAACCTGATCTACACCCATGTGGTGTTGCTGCTGGATGCAGCAGCCGATGGCATGGCCGGCGCAGGTATCACGGCAACCACTGCTGTAGATCCGGCGACGGATGTGATCACCGTGGCCAGTCATGGCCTGAGCGATGACGCGCCGGTCACTGTCACCGCTGACAGCGGCGGCACCCTGCCCGGTGGCCTGACGGCTGGCACCTTGTACTACGTGGATAGCGTGACCAGCTCCACGATTACGCTGCATACCGCTGCAGCGGTGGCCGCTGGCAACCGGGTGAACATCACCAGCACCGGCAGCGGCACGCTACGCATCCGCAAGTGTGCTGGCAGTGTCTACGGCATCCTCAGCGAAACAGCGCAGGTGACCGTCAGCAATGGCCAGACCATTGGCTACAGCGTCAAGGTAGCGGTGAACGACTAATGGCTGAGCCTCAGGTCAATGTCCAGGTCAGCGGCAGCAGCGGCAGCGATCTGCGGCAGCGCTTGCAAGATGTCGTTGATGCCAATCGCATTGCAATGAACCTGCGCACGCAGAATCGAATCACGGTCTTAAAGGCCAAGAATGGTTAGGCCACCGGTCAGGTTTCGCCCTGCTGCACGGCGTGCCTTTGGCGGCGACTTGGTGCCGGTGTTCTTTATCGGTAAATCCAACAACAGCGTCCAAGAAATCTGGAGCGGCACCGGCGGTGAGCTGATCACGATTGACATCCTTGCAGATGTGCCTCGCACCTTGGCACCGACGGCCTCTAAGGGAATGCTGCAGCTGTTGAAAGATCCACTGATTGAATTCAGTTCCTCGCCAGGTGATGAGACGCGGTTCTACCAAGAACGGGAAACGATCAGTGAAATCAGCGAAGTCTCGGTTATGTCACGTCATGTGATCAGCAACGTGGCCTATGTCTTGTGTCTGCGCACCCATCGGGTCAAACACGAGGCCTTCGTTCAATATCAGTTCTGGTCCCTGCAGGGTTTTGAAGGAAGAGAGCTTGCGCCCGGCAGCCCGGTGTTGAGCTTGACCAGATCGGAAGTGCTGGATGCGATCTACGACGTGGTGGTGTTTGCGCTGGATCTTGAAAGCGAACAGCTCAGCAGCAATTCACAGATCATCTATCAATACGCGGCCACACCGACAGCCTTTGGCACTTACTATCAGCTGCAGTACGAAGCCACCGAAACGCGGCATCCCACGCCGCTGGTGATCAGCACCCTGCTGAATGCAACGCATCCGTTCAAGAGCTGTGGTGCAGCGCTGTGGAGCCTGACCCCTGTGGATCCAGCACCGACCACCACCACGCAGCAGAACCTGGACTATCGATCCTTGGGATATTTCACCAACCAGCTCTCCCGCAACTTCAACAACCTGCTAGGCCTTAACACCGTTAGAGCGCAGCGCCTGATCAGCAAAGCCTTAACGGTTGACGGTGTGGATCAAGTCTTTGAGCTTAGCGATTATCAGAACACCAGTGCCAGCGCCTGTGCGCTGTATGAAGACATTGCGTTGGCCTGGGCTGACTCCTACAGCAGCTATGCAGCGGCTGTCGTGCTGGACCGTGAGGATGTGTTTGACGATCTTGACGGCTTGACCGCAGCCGATCAAGACCTATTCCTGTCAACGATCTATCAACCCCCTAGCTTCATCGCACCGGGCACCTCCACAGCTGGCAGCACATCGGCAGCCAGCTATTTCATGGAAACGGACGCGACGAGCCTACTCAGCTTTGTTGATAACCAGAGCGTCGCTGTGCGTTATTGGATCCCTGATTAACTAGCGTTAGCCTTCTTAGTAGTTACTAGCCCGCATGTCGGACACTATCGACAGCCAAGAGATTGCAGCAGCACCCGAACCACCAGCGCCGGAACCGTTGGGGGCCTCTGGTTTGGCTGCTCTGGAAAAGGAACGCGACGCCCGCCGACAAGCCGAACGCCGCCTAGAGGCGATTGAAAAGCAGCTGCAGGGCTTGGATCCTGATCAGCTGCGCGGCATCAAGGAAGCGCAAGAACGGGAAGAGCGGCTGCGCTCCGAGATGGATCAGCGCATCAAGGAAGCCGCCGAAACCGCCAAGGCTGAGGCCTATGCGCAGGTGAAGATCAAGGATCAAAAGCTGGCTGAAGCGCTGGCGGAGAAGTCGGAGCTGTACCGGCAGCAGGCCCTCGCCAATGCCTTTCAAGCGGCCGGCGGACGCAGCGGTGGCGCTGACGATGGCATCACCTACTTCAACGCCTTGATGGGTGCGGTGGGCAGCCGCTTTAAGGTGAACGATGCCGGTGATGTGGTGGTGATCAATGCCAACGGTGAGCCGATGCTCAACGACAACGGCGATGCGTTGACCCCTACGGCGTACCTAGAGCAGCTGAAGACCCACCCGGTCTACGGCCACTTCTTTGCACCCACCAGCAACGGCCACGGCGGCGGAATGCGTGGCACCGGCAACCTGACCAACGGCAGCCTGCAGGGCATGAGCGCCATGGACAAGATCAGCTTTGGCCTGAGCTGATGACGCTCGATCTTCCTTTTGTCGTTGCACCACCGAAGCGCAAGACGCAGCGCATCGGCAGCAAAGAGACCGGCATCTTGGAGCTACCGGTGCTTGGCTCGCTGCAAGTGGGTGAAGTGATCACTGTCAGCGATCTGACCGGTGAAACCGATGCAGCCGTGGTGGTGGCGGCCAAGCTGGCGCAGCGCATCAGCGCTGAGCAGGACATCACGATCTTGGAAGCTTTTGCCTTGGTGGAAGGGGCAGCCGTGGGCCGTGAGATGAGCGAGCAGCAGGAGGCGATCAAGCTGCGCTACCTGCCGGAGATCGCAGAGCTGACTAAGACCTACATCCAACGCGGCCGCGAGCGAATGCTGGCCAGCGTGACGGCCTTGATTCGTCATCGGCTGGAGCGGCCGGAGTGGGGCATGGAGCAGACCATGACGCTGCCGCAGCCGTTGATGGATGCCCTGTTTGGCTTCTTTGAGCAGGAGCGCACAGCGGCCGAGCCCGATAGTGCGGCACCACCCTCTGAGGAGGAGATAAAAAAGCGGCCGCCGGGGACTGGAAGCAAAGCCGCATAGATTGGCCGGCGCTGTTTTGGGCGCTGTGCCGAGCCTTCCCCGGCCAGTTCCACCGCGACACCTTTGCCCAAGAGAAGGTGGCGGTGGTGCTTGCGGCGCATCGCCAACTGCTGGAGCTAGAGCGGCAGCAGCTGCAGCTGCAGGAACTGCAAGGCGCACAGCTCTGCAGCCTGCTCTACAACATCAACCGCGACCAACGCAAAGGCAAAGCAACTAGCCATCAGGACTGGCTGTTCTTCCGTCAGGAGGTACGCGAGGATGCGGATCAGCTGCCGGCGGTGGTGGCGCATGTGTGCCTAGCGCTGCGCCATGAAGACAAGCTGCCGCCGCTGTTGATCGGCATCTGGAAGGACGTGCTCAAGCGCTCTGCGGTCGCGGCTGAGCTGCCGGAGATCCGGGCGCTGGTGAGTGAAGATCGGTGCGTCGTGATGGTGGCCCCGAGCTGGGAAGGCAGCAACCTGCGCGGCTTCCTCGCGGTCAAGGGTCACAGCCGCCACGAGCTGATCAGCTTGGTGGACATTGATCGCCCGATGCTGCGCTACAGCTTCAAGCTTCCCGGCCACATCCAGCCCGTTCACTTTGAATCCGGTGTGCTGCTGGTCAATCAAGAGGCCAGTAGCAGCCGGCTGTTAGGGGCAAGTTCAACGTAAAGCTCAGGCGTGGACATCCTTGCGCTACGGGGAGCCCTTGCCACGGCCCTCACTGCACACCTCGGCACCTACACCCTCGGCAATGGCACCACGACGCCGGCGCTAGTGGTGCGGGATCCAGGGCAAGGGATGACCGCTGGCACCACGGTGAGCGGCTTGGAGGTGGTGATCAGCAGCGTGCCGGAGCTGGAGCAACAGCTGCAGTACAAAGACAGCCCGTTCGTGCAGACTTGGAACGTGTTCCTGGTGGACTGGGGCGGCGCTGATCTTGAGGGTGCGGCGGCATTGGTGCAGGCGGGTTTTCCAGGCACCACGGCGGTGATCTTGGCGGTCACTGAAGACATCGGCCCGAAGCGTCAAACGCAGCTGAGAATTCCGCTCAGCCGCGTTGGCGGGGAGTTTGCTTTTCAAGTGCCACCGACGCTGCAGGTGCAGAGCGTCAACGGTCAAACCGGCCACGTCAGCCTTGGCCTGGCAGATCTCAACGATGTGGACGACACCGGGCTGGTGGATGACGCGGTGCTGGTGTGGGATGCAGCCAGCAGCAGCTGGAAGGTCAACATTCACACCACGTTGACCTTGACCGATGGAGGGCACTGGTAGGGGCAAGTTCAAACAAAGACCCTGCTAGCCCGTGGCGAACACGATCCGTATCAAACGCCGTGCCATTGGTGGCGGCAGCGGTGCGCCGAGCAGCTTGGCAAATGCTGAGCTGGCCTTCAACGAAGACAGCCAGATTCTCTATTACGGCCTCGGCACCGGCGGCGCTGGCGGAACGGCGACCAGTGCGTTGGCGATTGGTGGCCCTGGGGCGTTTATCAGTTCAGCGACGACCCGCAACGCGAACTTGGTGCTGGCGGGTCCGGCAACTGGCTCTGCTGCAGCGCCCACCTTCCGCAGCTTGCTGGCTGGTGACATCCCAGACCTAGGCAGCGTCTACCTGGCGCTGGCGGGTGGCACGGTCTCCGGGAACCTGACCGTCTCCGGCAACCTGACCGTTAACGGCACCACCACCACGATCAACTCCACCGTGGTCTCGGTGGATGACAAGACCTTTGAGCTGGGTGCAGTCAGCAGCCCTGACGACTCCACCGCTGATGGCGGTGGCTTGGTGCTGAAGGGGGCCACCGACAAGACTTGGCTCTGGGTGGATGCCACCGATGCGTGGACTAGCAGCGAGCACATCAACCTTGCGCTTGGTAAGAGCTATTACATCAACGGCACAGCGGTGCTGTCGGGCTCTGCGCTGGGTTCTGGTGTCACCAGCTCCAGCCTGACCAGTGTGGGCACGCTCACTACAGGAACACTGGGCGAAGGGTTCACGACGGTGGCGGTTGTACGCGGCGGCACTGGTGTCACCGAATTGACGGGCTTGGTCAAAGCCAACGGCGTCAGTGCATTTACTGCCGCAGTGGAAGGCACGGACTACCTTGGCCCAAATGCAACCCTAGATGGGGGTACGTTCTGATCACAGGCAAGTTCAGGTGTCCGGCTACATAGCCACGTAAGGACTGCCTGATGGCCAATCTGATCAAACTGAAACGATCAGCGGTCGCTGGAAAAGCGCCTGTTGTTGGTGATCTTGAACTGGGTGAGCTTGCGCTCAACACCTACGACGGCAAGCTCTACACCAAGAAAGACAATGGCACCGCCAGCATTGTTGAGCTATCGGGCGGTAGTGGTGGCGGCGGGCCGATTGCAGAGACCGCGCAGGTGATCAGCCAAAACATCACCCTTTCAGCCAACACTAATGGGTTGTCGCTGTATGCGGTGGAAGTCGCCAGCGGCTACAGCGTGGAAGTGCCAATCACTTCAACTTGGACCATCGCGAACTTCTGAGCCATGTCCTACGGATCCGTTAAGGTTGATTCCATTGTCACCAGCACCAAAACGGTGACGGTGGACAATGTTGCGGCAACTAATGCAGCGCAGACCTTTACAGCAGCCCAGCGTGCAGCGATCACTACGCTGACCGACGCCACCAATATCAGCGTCAATTTTGCACTGACGAACAACTACGTCGTCACACTCGGCGGCAACCGCACACTAGACAACCCGACCAATCAGGTGGCGGGGCAGAGCGGCAGCATCTTCATTGTGCAGGACGGCTCTGGTTCGCGCTCCTTGGCTTACGGCAGCAACTATGACTTTACCGGTGGTACGGCACCGACGCTAAGCACGGCAGCCAATGCCGTGGATCGGATTGATTACATCGTCCGCGCAAGCGGATCCATCCACTGCGTGTTTACCGCTAACTACTCATGAGCGTGTTCTATAATAACGCCCTAATCGGGGCTAGCGGTCAAGCAACGAGCGCGTATCAGATCGAGCGTTCAATCCGCCTAAACTCAGCCGATTCGGCTTACCTCAGTCGCACTCCCGCATCTGCAGGCAACAGGAAGACGTGGACGTGGAGCGGATGGGTGAAGAAGAGTACGCAGAATATCGCTAATAATGAGTATTTGTTTGAGACAAGATCCGGGTCTTCTGATTCGACAATCTTTTC
>Ga0194116_10002719_pt1 | contig 22293 bp, 20 predicted proteins | sample TA2MahsurfametaG_4_FD_148617 | JGI IMG/M metagenome (GOLD analysis project Ga0194116, IMG submission 148617) | Freshwater microbial communities from Lake Tanganyika, Tanzania - TA2015008 Mahale S9 surface | ecosystem: Environmental > Aquatic > Freshwater > Lake | place: Tanzania: Lake...
GGGCTGAGGCCACGGCCGCATCGCGCTCGGTCTGTACCTGGCGGGCCGAGGCCACGGCCGCATCGCGCTCGGTCTGTACCTGGCGGGCTGAGGCCACGGCCGTATCGCGCTCGGTTTGTACCTGGCGGGCTGAGGCCACGGCCGTATCGCGCTCGCGCTGAAGCTGCGTCTGTCGAGCCTCGTGCTCTTGGACGACTTTTGCGAGCTCACGCACTTTTTCGTCCTGCTGCTCTCGATTCCGCGAAAGCTCGGCGACCCGAACGTCGCGTACGGCCTGCGCCGCGCGTAACTCAGAGACGATGCCCGCCGAATTTTCAGCGGCTGCCTTTGCCTCGTTCAGTGCCTTACGCTCAGCGTTGAGCTCGGATCGAACGCTCGCTATCTGCTGCTCAAACTTTTTGCCTTCGGTCTGCCTTTGCGACAGCTGCTCTTTGAGCGTGGCGATTTCTTTGGCGAGCTCGGTTTTACTTGGGCCACAGCCCGACAGCATTAATGCGACAACAAGCGAGGAACCCAGTAACGAGAGCGGTCTGACGGACGAGTTCATCGGAAGCCTCCAGCGGTTCGCGGTCTGTTGGAGTCTCGCAGACTGCACCCTGCTTGCACAAGTAAAAACCTGTAGCGGTGAGACAGCAGATGCGGAGCTGCCACATCCCGCCCGGTATGATCAGACACCATCGGAAGACACCCCATGCGCCATCTTGTTCAAGCCCGCCCTGCGGTCGCCTCGCTCGCAGCCTCGAAGATCCGAGAGGTTGCCAATGTCGGAATGGGCCGGCCCGACGTGCTCGCCTTCTGGTTTGGTGAGTCCGATGAGGTCACACCCGCCTTCATTCGTGATGCGGCGACCGCGGCGCTCGAATCAGGCGACACCTTCTACACGCAAAATCTCGGTTTGCCCGCGCTTCGCGAGGCGCTCGCGGACTATCAGTCGCGCCTGCATCGGGCCGTATCGGCGGAATCCATCGTCGTCACGAATTCCGGCATGTCGGCGCTGATGATCGCAACCCAGGCGCTGGTCGGGCCCGGTGATCGTGTGGTTGTTGTCACACCCGTGTGGCCCAACCTGGTCGAGATTCCTAAAATTCTGGGGGCTCAGGTTCAGACGGTTGCATGTCGCGCGCAGCGGGGACGCTGGCAGCTAGACCTCGATGAACTGATCGCAGCCCTTACGCCCGACACCCGAATGCTGATTGTGAACTCTCCTGCCAACCCCACCGGCTGGGTGATGGCGCGCGATGCGCAGCGCGAGGTGCTCGATCATTGTCGACAGCACGGCATCTGGATCCTGGCCGATGACGCGTACCAGCGGCTGATTTTTTCCGACTGCTGCGCCGCGCCCTCTTTTCTCGATCTCTGCGAACCCGATGACCGTGTGGTGTGCGCCAACACTTTCTCCAAAGCCTGGCGGATGACCGGATGGCGACTGGGATGGATTAGCGCGCCGCCTGCGCTTCTGGCTGCTCTGGGCACCCTGGTCGAGTACAACACCAGTTGTGCGCCAGGCTTTGTGCAACGTGCGGGCTTGGCGGCGCTTCAAGCGGGCGACCAGGACGTTCTCGCCGCGCTTGGCCGCTTGCGTCAATCGCGCGATCGCCTGGTTGCAGGCCTGCAGGCGATGAAAGATGTTGAGTGCCAGCTGCCCGAGGGTGCGATGTATGCGTTCTTTCGTGTGGCCGGGCTCACCGATAGCCTTGCGCTCTGCAAGCAGCTGGTCACCGAGGCCGGGCTTGGGCTTGCTCCGGGAATCGCCTTCGGGCCCGAGTCTGAGGGCTATCTGCGCTGGTGCTTTGCCACGAACCCCGATCGGATTGATCAGGGGCTTGAGCGGCTCCAGCGGGGGCTGGCGAGCCTGCGCCGCTGACCAGGGACCAGCAGCCGGGCCAGATACGCTGACCCGCTGAGGGTGAACTCAGAAGAGATGGACTGCGGTGGGGGCGAAAAAGCCAATCCCCGAGAACACGATTCCCAATCCGCCCAAGCCCACCGAGATCCAACCAAGCATCGCGATGCCGGTGATGATCATGGCCGAGGCGAGAACGATCGCAATCTGTACCAGCGCCGAGGCGAGCTCATAGTGATGGTAGGCCGCCATCGCGCGGTCCCGTTTGGCTTCCTGCTCTTTGGCGCGCGCCATCAGCTCTTTGCGGCCCTCGCGAGTCTCGGGCTCAGAGTCATAGCGCGCGGCGGCAGCCTTCCACTTGGCAACCTGACCCTTGGCCTTGTCATTCAGGTCAGAAAGGGTCTCCATGGTTTCAGCCGCCGTGCGAACCGTCGTCATACGAATGGTCTTGGCCTGGAAAAATGACCACAGGTTCGACGCTTCGATGTTGTGCGTGAGCGCGGCGGTTTGCGCCGATTTGCCCAGCGTTTCGCTGAATGCGAGAACCAGCGCGAGCAGCGCAATCAGTAATGCGACCCGTTTGTTGTTGGGATCGACATGAGACCGTGACCACCTGACATGAAAGCTCCTGCGGGGGATCGCAACTGCGACGGAGTGCGAGGTTAACAAAGGACTGGCGTGCTTTTGCGAATCCCGAGCATGTGTCTGGCATCCTCGGGTGAGGCGACTTCGCGGCCGATCAGCCGGGCAAGCTTCACCACTTCGTCGACCAGCCGGGCGTTGTTGGGCGCGCCAAGCTCAGGGTACGGATAGTCGCCAATGCCAATGGCGACATGGCCGCCCGCAGCAATAGCTGCCATGGCAAGCGGGAACAAATTGCCGCCTTTGCAACCCACACTCCATAGCAGCTTGCGGTCGCGCGGCAGATGGTCGGTGAAGGCGCGCAAGCCCTCCGGTGTGGCGGGGTGCGCCCCCAAGGTTCCGCCCTCGCCGCACACAAAAAAGAAATAAGGCGGATCGTCGATCAGCCCCATGTCGATCAGCGCACACGCGGTGCGAACGAAGGGTACGCTCCAGCACGCAAGCGCCGGCTTGATTCCAAGCGCGCGCAGGCGGCTGCTGAACTGCGTAAGCGTGTCGTGCGAATTGACGTAAACCCGATCGCCCGAGCGGAAGCGTCGGGCGGCGGAATCAAACACATCGATATTGGTCGAGCCAGGGTCGATGCCGCAGAGCTCAGGCCGCAAGGCGGGATTGCGGGCGAGCGCTTCGACGGGCCGCAGGCGGTCGATCGCAGAGCCGCTCGCGGTGATCTGGCCCAGCGTAGGGTTGAGCAGCAGCCCCGATGACTGGCGGATTGCCGCCACCGCCGCCTCATAGTCGCTGATCGCATGCGTGGGCGATCCGTCAGCCTGACGCGGATGAAAATGCACGATCGCGGCACCGGCGTCCCGCACCGCCGCCGCGTCCCGGCCGAGTTCGTCGGCCGTGAACGGAATCTGCGGGTTGGTGTCGCGCGGCGCGTATTCGTTGATCCGCACCTCGATGATCAACTTATCCAACGACACCCTTCGCTTTGACGCGGCCGCGTTCGTGAACCCAGTGGCAATTATTCAGCCTGGATCTTCGCGGCTTTGACCACCTCTGAGTACCGCTCCAGATCGCGTTTCATGGAGGCGTGGTACTGCTCGGGCGTGCCTGCCAAGGGGGTGATGCCGAGTTTGTCGAGTCGCGCGCGCGCATCGGCGTCGTTGAGCACCTCATTCAACACAGTATTGAGCCGATCGACGATGGGGCGCGGCGTGCGAACCGGCGCAAGCAGCCCGACCCATGAGTCGATCACGAAGTCTTTCACCCCGGCCTCAATGAACGTCGGTACATTGGGCAGCGACGACGCGCGCTCAGAGGCGGGCACAGCGATCGGCTTGATGCGGCCCGCCTGAATCAGCGGCAGCGCACCGGCGACCGCAGTCCAGACCAGCGGAATCGATCCGGCCTGCAGGTCGATCATGGCCTGGCCGCCACCTTTATAGGCCACATGCACCAGGTTGGCGCCGCTGCGAATGTTGAGCATGGAGCCACCCAGGTGCGGCGTGCTGCCGACGCCCGACGTGCCATAGCTCAGGCCGCCGGACTCTTTTTTCGACAGCTCGATAACCTCTTTGAGCGTGTCCGCCTTGAGCGAGGTCGCGGCAACAAGGATCAGCTTCGCATCGCCGATCTTGCCGATTGGCGCGAAGTCCTTGAGCGTGTCAAACGGCACCGACCGGAACACGTTCGGATTGATGACCAGGGTTCCATCGAATCCCAGCAGCAGCGTGTAACCGTCTGGCTCGGCGGTCGCGACCGCGGAGGTTCCGATGTTGCCCGACGCACCAGGCCGGTTGTCGACGTTGATCGGCTGACCCAGACGCTTGCCCATCAGATCAGCCACCATCCGTGCGCTGGCGTCGGTCACGCCGCCCACGGTGAACGGAACGATCAGGCGAATCGGTTTGACGGGGTAGGTTGCCTGGGCCGTGGCGGCGGGCAGCAGACTGGCTGCTAGCGCGGCGGCGCTCAGGTGGCGAATCAGGGATCTGCGGGTGTTCGGCATCATGGGACCTCATCAACGGTTAGGTTGTCAGAATTAATGGTACCGGATGCATCGGCCTGCGTGGCGCAGCGCGTCAGTGCGCCAGGGAAATCATGACCGCCGCAATCAGTCTGCGCTGGAAGCGGGATTGCGGCACACTATGCCGTAGTCTGGCTCCACTTGCTGGTAACCAGCATCGTTTTGATCTCTTGCGCCCTGCCCCCGACCGTGGCCCCACTGTGACCCAAACGTTCACCGAAAAAGCGCTTGCGCGCGTGGTCAGGATTGAGCCCGGCGAGGGCCGCGCGCTGGCCTGGGCCTTTGCCTATTTCTTTTTTCTGCTCTGTTCCTATTACATCCTGAGGCCGCTTCGCGACGAGATGGGTGTCGCGGCCGGGCTCGCCAATCTGCAGTGGCTGTTTACTGCCACCTTTTTTGTGATGCTGGCGGCCATGCCAGCGTTTGGTGCTGTGGTGGCCCGGCTACCCCGGCGCCGCGTCATTCCCTGGGTATACCGTTTCTTTGCGCTCACGCTGCTGGGCTTCTGGGCGCTGCTCGCGCTTGATGTGGGCCGTGTGGCGGTTGCGCGCGCGCTGTTTGTCTGGGTGAGCGTGTTCAATCTTTTCGTGGTCACGGTGTTCTGGGGTTTCATGTCCGAGCGCTTCGGCTATGAGCGCGGACGACGGTTGTTTGGATTCATTGCGGCGGGCGGCACTGCCGGCGCGTTGATCGGTCCATCGCTCACGGCTGCGCTTGCGGTGCCGCTGGGTCCCGCCAACCTGCTGCTGGTGTCGATCGCGCTGCTTGAAATCGCTACCCGGTGCTCGGGAGGCCTGGACCGCGCAGACCTGCCAGCGGCTGCCGATGCCACGCGGGCGGCGCCAACCGGCGCCCCGGACCAGGCAATTGGCGGTGGCGCCTGGGCAGGGCTAACCGAGGTGCTCCGCTCGCGCTATCTGATGCTGATCTGCGCGCACGTCGCGCTCCTGTCGCTTACCAGCACCTTTTTATATTTTCAGCAGGCAGCGATCGTGGCTGGCGCATTCGACGGTCCTGCCGAGCGCACGCGCGTGTTCGCCTTGATTGATCTGGCGGTCGGCCTCACCACGCTTTCCGTCCAGCTGCTGATCACCGGTCGGGTGATGCTGCGCTTTGGCGCGGGCGTCGCATTGGCGCTGCTTGCCTTGGTCACCGCCACCGGTTTTGCAGCGATTGCGGTAGCCCCTATCCTGGGTGTCGTTATCGCCTTTCAGGCCACCAAACGCGCGGCCGAGTTTTCGCTTGCGAATCCAGCTCGTGAAACGCTGTTCACCGTGGTCACCCGCGAGCAGATGTACAAAGCAAAGAGCTTCATCGACACTGCGGTCTTTCGGGGCGCCGATGCGGCAAGCGGCTGGGTCTACACGGGCCTACGCCAGCTCGCTGCGCTGGAAGCCTCGGCAGTTGCCTGGCTCGCAGTCCCGGTGGCGCTTGGCTGGGCGGCGATGGTGTTGAAGCTTGGCGCGATGCAGCGTGAGATGGCCAATTCCCGATCTTTGAGGAGTACCCCGTGACGAAAACGCTTCGCAACAGGCCTGCAATGGGTCTGACCCGGTGCGAATTCCTGCGACAATCGGGAGCGCTCGCCGCCTCGGCACTGGTCGCGCCGGCGCTACCTGTCTTCGCTGCAACCGGCCCGGTGCTGAAACGGCCAATTCCGTCATCGGGCGAGATGATTCCGGTGATCGGCTCAGGCACGGCCGTGATCTTTGACACCGATGCGCAGAACGCCAGGATTCCCACCCTTGCCGAGAGCATGCGCACGCTGTTGGCGGGCGGCGGTGCCATAATCGATACCGCACCCACGTATGGCCAGGCTGAAAAGCGGCTGGGCGAAGTGCTCAAGATGATCGAGCAGCCCATTCGCGAGCGTGCCTTTATTGCAACCAAGATCAGCACCGCCGGCGAGCAGGCGGGTATCGATCAGGTCACCCAATCGTTTGCCGATATCGGCGTGTCGCGCTTTGACCTGCTTCAGGTCCACAACGTTCGCGATACTGACACGCATCTGAAGACCATCCGTCGGCTGCGCGATCAGGGCAAGGTACGCTACATCGGAATCACCACCTCGTTTGAGCGCACGCACCTCGAGTTCGAGCGCATCATGCGCACCGAGAAAATCGACTTCATCCAGATCGATTACGCGCTTGACAACCGGCTGGCCGAGCAGCGCATCCTGCCGCTTGCGCAGGAGCGCGGGCTGGCCGTGATCATCAACCTGCCCTTCGGCCGCAATCGATTGTTTGCCAAGGCCAAGGGCCGCCAACTACCGGATTTCGCCAAAGAAATCGACTGCGCCAGCTGGGCGCAGTTTTTCCTGAAGTTTCTGCTCAGCCATCCTGCGGTCACGGTGATCATCCCCGGTACCGATCGGCCCGAATACGCGCTCGACAACCTGGCGGCCGCGCGCGGACGGATCCCCGATGCGGCCATGAGAAAGCGCATGCTCGCATACTGGGACAGTCTCGGTTGAGGCGCTGTGCCACCGGCAGAGCCTGAGCACATCGTGCGGCGCGCAGACCTCGCGCTGGGGGTGGTTGCAACGCTCGTCACGATCGCGACCTGGACCGCGTTCATCGGAGGCTCGCGCGCGCTTGCCGCGCGTTCGCTGTAGCCGCTCGATGTGGTCACCCTTCGCTTTGTGGTGGCAGCCGTGTTGCTTGCGCCCTGGGGTTGGTGGCTAGTGCGGCGTCGCGGTGGCGGCTGGCTGGGCGTATCGGCTGCGCCCGCCGGGCAGACGATCGCGCTGGGGCTGTTCGGGGGCGTCATTTTGGATTGCTTACCTACCACGGCTTTGCGCTTGCGCCGGCCTCGCACAGCGCGGTGCTGATGCCAGGGCTGCTGCCGCTGTGGGCCACGCTTTTTACCTGGCTTATCAGCGGCGAACGGGCGGGTTCGCAGCGGTTGTTTGGACTCGCGCTGATCGTCACAGGTGCCCTGCTGGTTGAAGGGTTGGCCCTGAGCTCGGCGCTTGATGGCGGTAAGGTATGAAGTGGCGACCTGCTCTATCTGTTCACGCCGCTGTCGTGGGCAGTTTTTACGTCGCTATGTCGGCGCTGGGAGGTCGGGCCGGTTGAGGCAACCACCGGGGTATCGCTATTTTTCGCCGTGGCACTGGGCCTGCCGTACCTGATTGCCTTGTTGGCGGGCTGGGTCATGTCGGGCCTTGCCATTGCGTCTGCTTCAGAAATCCTGCCGCAGGCGCTGCTTCAGGGCGTGATGGGTGTATTCGTCTCTGGAATCGGATTCATGAAAATGGTGCAGGTCTTCGGCTCGGTGCGAGCCACCATGCTGACCGCGATGGTGCCAGCCATTGCTGCCGGATCAGCCGTACTGTTTCTGGATGAACCGTTTACGGGGATGCTGGGCGCGGGGCTGATCTGCATCACGCTTGGCATCATCGCGGGAGTCGGTGGTAGCGCGCGCGTTGCAGTCAAGCCCGGGGCCTGACATGCCGTTGATGATTACCGAGGCTCAGGTCGAACGATTGCTTGATCCCGATGCGCTGATTGCTGCGGTGGCGCAGGCGCTGAAGCAGCTGTCGGCTGGGCGCGTCAACCAGCCGCTGCGGGCTGTGATGCCGTTTGGGCCGTCGCCCGACATCGATCCATCGCAGCCGCCGGGTCTGTTGTTTCTGAAGCCCGCGCAAATCGGCGATGCGCTTGCCACTAAGCTGATCACGCTGGTACCTGACAACGCCGCGCGCGGCCAGCCCACGCTGATGGCCACTGTGCTGCTGATGGCGCCCGTTAGCGGGGCCGTGCTTGCGGTCATCGAGGCCTCTGCACTGACCGCGCTGCGAACCGCCGCAGCCACCGCGGTTGCGGTGGATGCGCTCGCACAGCCCGATGCGTCGGTGGTGGCTTTTCTCGGTAGCGGTGTGCTGGCGCGCAGCCACGCCCGCCTGCTCAAGCGTGTGCGACCCATTCGCGAGATCCGGGTCTGGAGTCGCGACCCGGGCAATGTGCAGCGCTGTGCAAGCGATATTGGCGGCATACCCTGCCAAAGCGCTGAGCAGGCGGTTCGCGGCGCGCACATTGTCTGCACGCTCAGCAACGCCGTCGAGCCGATTCTTGCGGGTCGCTGGCTTTTACCCGATGCGATGGTTGCGGCGGTGGGCGCACCCCGATCGAGCTGGCGCGAGCTCGATGATGAGGCGATGCGCCATCCCGTGATTGCGGACCAGCGCGAGGCCGCGCTCAAAGAGTCGGGCGATGTCATTATGTCCGGCGCAAGCGTCTACGCCGAACTGGGAGAAATCCTGCTCAACCGCGTGCCGCGTCCGGCTGCCGGTCAGCCCGTCATCTTCAAGTCGCTGGGGCTCGCAATCGAGGATGCCGTTGCCGCCCAGCTTGTCTATCAGGCGGCGCTTCGCGAGCCTGGTTCAGGAGGTTCAACACCATGATTGATATCGCAGGCCGGACCGCAGCATTGCTGAGCGAGCTGAACGTGGCGCAGCAGGCGCCGTCGGCCAATTCCGAGCGCCTCACGGTGCGGTCTCCGGTTGATGGCGCGGTCATCGCCCAACTTGCGATGCATGAAGACCACTGGGTTGATGAAGCGGCCGCGCGTGCCCGCCAGGCGTTTGCGCGTTGGGCGACGGTTCCTGCGCCGCAGCGCGGCGAGCTGGTTCGCATCCTGGGCGAGGTGCTGCGCATCCGCAAGGCGGCGCTCGCTGAGCTGGTCTGCATCGAAGCAGGCAAGATCCCCAGCGAGGCTGCTGGCGAAGTTCAGGAAATGATCGACATCTGTGACTTCGCGGTCGGCCTGTCGCGGCAGTTGCATGGGCTCACGATTGCCTCCGAGCGTCCCGATCATCGGATGATGGAGCAGTGGCTGCCACTTGGGCCGGTAGCCGTGATCACGGCCTTCAATTTTCCGGTGGCGGTCTGGTCCTGGAACGCCGCACTGGCGCTGGTTTGCGGCAATCCGGTGTTGTGGAAACCGTCTGAAAAGACACCACTCACCGCACTGGCGGTCCATGCATTGTTTGCTCAGGCCTGTGATCGCTTCGCGCTCGCACGCGCGTCGGGCGAGGCAGAGCGCCAGATGCTGCGCGATCTGGTGCAGGTCGGGCTGGGCCGCGCGTCGCTGGGTCGTGCGATGGCCGAGCACCGCGGTATTGCGCTGGTCTCTGCCACCGGCAGCACGCGGATGGGCCGGGATGTCGCGCCGCGCGTGGCTGCACGGCTTGGCCGATCGCTGCTCGAGCTGGGTGGAAACAACGCGGTCATTGTGGCGCCATCAGCCGACCTTGATCTGGCGCTTCGGGGACTGGCCTTCGGTGCCTGGGGCACTGCTGGTCAGCGCTGCACCACCACCCGACGCCTGATCGTCCATCACTCGGTTCGTGATCGCCTGCTTGACGGGCTCGAGCGCGCGCGCCGCAGTCTGCTGGTAGGAAACCCCTTTGATCCCGGTACCCTGGTCGGACCGCTGGTCGATCAGCCCGCCTTTGAGTCGATGCGGCGCGCGCTTGCGCAGGCGCGTGCGGATGGCGGGGTGGTGTCGGGCGGCGAGCGCCGGCTAGCCGAGCGATTTCCGAATGCCTGGTACGCCGAGCCTGCGTTGGTGCGCATGCCTGCCCAGACCGAACTAGTTCGGGAAGAAACCTTTGCGCCAATTCTTTATGCGATGGGCTATGACTCGCTTGATAAGGCGATTTCGCTCAACAACGATGTGCCGCAGGGGTTGTCATCGGCGATTTTTACGCGCGATCTGCAGGAGGCCGAGCGCTTTCTGAGCGCTACCGGGTCCGACTGCGGCATTGCCAATGTCAATCTGGGCACGTCGGGTGCCGAGATTGGCGGCGCGTTTGGCGGCGACAAGCAGACGGGTGGCGGTCGCGAGTCGGGCTCGGATGCATGGAAGGCCTACATGCGGCGTACCACCAACACCATCAATTTCGGCACCAGTCTGCCGCTTGCGCAGGGCGTTGTGTTCGACATCGGAGCGGGCTGAACGCAGCGTTCTTCAGCCGATCACGTTAAGCTCGGGAAGTCGCTCGCCACGCTCGAGTCGTGTATACCCGAGCGCGCGCACATCAATCGTGCGTGGCGCGCCCTCAAGCATCCACTCCGACAGCGCGAGGCCTGCGCCCGGGGCGTGCTGCATGCCGTGCCCTGAAAAGCCGCAGATCATCCAGAAGTTGCTGATCGCGGGGTGGGGCCCGATGATGGCGTTGTGGTCGAATCGATTCATCTCGTAATACCCCGCCCACGCGCGTTCGACTCGCATTGCTTCGAGTGAGGGAATGCGGCGCGCAAGCCGCTCCCAGGCCGCATGGTCGAGCTCTCGCCAGTCCGGATCGAGCGGCAGGTTGTCGGACACGTCGAGCGGCGGACAGCCCGTGATCAGATACCGACCTTCGGGGCGGAGCCAGAAGCCCGAGGGATCGATCAGCAGCGGGCACCCAGCAAGTGGTGAGGGACATGACAACACAAACACCGTCCGGCGGCTTGCAACCACCGGCAGATCAATGCCGGCCATTGCAGCGATGGCGCCTGACCAGGGGCCTGCGGCGTTGACGAACTGGCCGCACTGCACATGCTCACCGTTGGACAGCCGTACCGTGGCTACCCGGGCTGAGTCGGCGCCTGGGCGTTGATCCAACTCGATGCCCGTTACCTCGGCCGCCGCGAGTGTTGTGCCTTCCGCGCGCGCGCGGCCAAGAAGCGCCCGGTGCAGCGCGGGCCCGTCGAACCAGCCCTCGCCTGAGAGGCCCAGCGAGCCCAGCGCAAGGCCATCGGTTGATAGCCAGGGGAAGCGCTCGTTCAAGGCCGCCCGCGACAGCAAGGCCACCGCGGCGTTGTTCGCGCGCTGGATCTCATGCGCGGCTCGTAAGCCCGCTTCCTGCTCGGGCGTTGCGAGGTACAGGTAACCGGGTTCAGTGAGCCCCAATTCGATCGCGGGGCCCGACCAGTTCGAATGCCCCGACCCCGAGGATGCCTCGCGTAAAAATGCGATGCCAAACGCTGACAGCGCGATGTTGACCGGTGTGGTGAACTGCTGGCGAATTGAACTGGCCGACAGGCTGGATGAAGCGTGTGTAAAGGCGGGGTCGCGCTCAACCAGCAGGATTGAAAGCGCGGGGTCGTGTCGGGATAGCCAGTACGCGGTGGCGGCGCCCATCACGCCGGCGCCTGCGATCAGGATATCGACGCTGCGGGGCGCTGCGCGATCAGAGGGGCTTGCGGATCGCATGGGCGATCTCGCCGATGATGCCACGCCGGAAAGCGAGCACGCAGATGACGAAGATCACGCCCTGAATCACGGTGACCCATGCGCCGAACTGCGCCAGGTAGTTTTGCATGGAGATGATGACAGCAGCACCCACGACCGGGCCGAACAGCGTGCCCAGTCCGCCCACCAGTGTCATCAGTACAACCTCGCCGGACATCGTCCAGTGCACGTCGGTGAGCGACGCCAGCTGAAACACCAGCGCCTTGGTGGCGCCAGCAAGTCCTGAGAGGGTGCCCGACAAAATGAAGGCGAAGAGCTTGTAGCGGTCGGTGTCATAGCCGAGCGAAATCGCACGCGCTTCGTTTTCGCGAACAGCCTTGAGCACCTGCCCGAAGGGCGAGTGCACGATTCGCCAGATCAGCAGGAATGCGCCCAGAAAAATCACCAGCACCAGGCCGTACATTGCAGTGTTGCTGGTGAGATCAATGAGACCGAAGAGCTTGCCACGCGGCACCGCCTGAATGCCGTCTTCGCCGCCGGTGAAGGGCGCCTGCAGGCAGAAGAAGAAGATCATCTGCGCGAGTGCCAGCGTGATCATGGCGAAATAAATGCCCTGGCGCCGAATGGCGAGCAGGCCCGACACGATTGCCACCAGGGTGGCCGCAAGCGTGCCCGCAAGAATCGAGAGTTCAGGTGTCAGGCCCAGCGATTTCGCGCACCAGGCCGACACGTAGCCCGCCGAGCCCAGGAACATGGCATGACCGAAAGACAGCAAGCCGCCAAAGCCGATCAGCAGGTTGAATGCGCAGGCGAACAACGCAAAGCACATCACCTTCATCATGAAGATCGGGTACACCCAGATCGGTGCAATCAGCAGCACCGCCACCATGACGGCGAACGCAATCAGCTGCGCGCGGCTGCCATCAGAGGCCGGGTTTGCGGAGAGGGGCGAAGTGCTCATCGGCGGTGCCCTGTTACTTCTGCGTGCCAAACAGACCAGCGGGCTTCACCAGCAGCACGATTGCCATGATGATGAAGATCACGGTGTTCGACGCTTCCGGATAAAACACCTTGGTCAGACCCTCGATGATGCCGAGGCCGAAGCCGGTAACGATGGCTCCCATGATGGAACCCATGCCGCCGATGACGACTACGGCGAACACCACGATGATCAGATCAGCGCCCATCAGGGGATTGACCTGGTAAATGGGCGCAGCCATCACGCCAGCGAAGGCGGCAAGCGCCACACCAAACCCATAGGTGAGCGTGATCATTCGGGGCACATTAATTCCGAAGGCCTGCACCAGCTGCGGGTTTTCAGTGGCGGCCCGCAGATAGGCACCCAGTTTCGTGCGCTCGATGACGTACCAGGTGACTAGGCACACGACCAGCGAGGTCACCACGACCCAGCCGCGATAGTTGGGCAGGAACATGAAGCCAAGATTCTGGCCGCCGGTGAGCTCGGCGGGTACCCGATACGGCAGGCCTGACGAGCCAAATTCATTGCGAAAGAGACCCTGAATGATCAGGGCGAGGCCAAAGGTCAGCAGCAGCCCATACAGATGGTCAAGCTTGTAAAGCCGTGCCAGCATCAGCCGCTCGATGAGCATGCCGCTGGCACCCACGATGATCGGTGCGATCAGCAGCGACCACCAGTAGCCGACACCGAGCTTGTTCAGCAGCAGATACGAGCAGAACGCGCCCAGCATGTACTGGGCGCCATGGGTGAAATTGATGATGTTCAGTAGCCCAAAGATCACCGCGAGGCCCAGCGACAGCAGCGCATAGAACGAGCCGTTGATCAGTCCGATCAACAACTGTCCGAACAGAGCCTGAATCGGAATTCCGAAGATTTCCATCGTGCGTGGGGCGGGGCTACGGTGATCTGTGAGGCGTGATGAACGGGGTTACTTGACCATCGGACAGCCGCCCTGATCCATCGGCCGGAAGGCTTCTTCAGCCGGAATCGTGGCGCGGATCTTGTGGTAATCCCACGGGCCTTTGGACTCAGCGGGCTTCTTCACTTCGACCAGATACGCAGGGTGGATCTTGCGGCCATCAGCGCGAATTGAGCCTTTGCCAAACAGCGGATCGTCGGTGGGCAGGCGCTTCATTTCGGCGATGACTTTGCTACCGTCGTCGGTTTTGCTTGACTCAATTGCTTTCAAGTAATGGAGTACGGCAGAGTAAACGCCCGCATGCACCATGGTCGGCTGAATGCCGCGGTTGGCTGGTGCGAAGCGCTTGGCGAACGCACGGGTCTGGTCGTTCATATCCCAGTAAAACGTCTCGGTGAAGATAAGCCCCTGGGCGGTTTGAAGGCCAAGCGAATGAACATCGGAGATGAACACCAGCAGTCCAGCCAGGTTCTGGCCGCGCCGCACGATGCCGAATTCGGCCGCCTGCTTGATGGCGTTGGTGGTGTCGCCGCCCGCATTGGCAAGGCCCACTATTTTTGCCTTCGATGCCTGCGCCTGCAGCAGGAATGATGAGAAGTCCTGGGTGTTGAGCGGGTGCCGGACTTTACCCAACACCTTGCCGCCGTTTTTCTGCACGACCGCTTCGGTATCGCGCTCGAGCGCATGTCCGAAGGCGTAGTCAGCAGTAAGGAAGAACCAGCTGTCGCCGCCGGTTTTCACGATCGCGTTGCCGGTGCCGTTGGCGAGCATCCAGGTGTCGTAAGTCCAGTGAATCGTGTTAGGCGAACAGGCCTTACCGGTGAGATCCGAGGTCGCCGCGCCGGATACCAGGAGGGCTTTCCCTTTCTTGCGCGTGATCTCATTGACCGCCAGCGCCACCGACGAGGTGGGCAGGTCAACGATCGCATCGACCTTGTCGACGTCGTACCACTGGTTGGCAATCTGCGAGCCGACATCGGGCTTGTTCTGGTGGTCGGCTGAAACGATTTCGACCTTCATGCCTTTACGAGCGGCGCCAAAGTCTTCAACTGCCATCCGCGCGGCGAGTTCCGAGCCGCGACCTGAGATGTCTGTGTAGAGGCTGGACATGTCGGACAGCACGCCGATTTTGATCACGCCATCGGAAATTTGCGCCTGTGCGGCGGGCCAGGCGAGCGCGACCGCGGCGGCGGCGATCGAACTGCGCAGAACCTGTCGAATTTTCATGGGTTGTCTCCTTGGAATAAGTCAGTGAACGAATCGATTTCAAACACCCAGGTAGGTCTTCAGCGTATCGGCCTTTGCCTCGAGTTCATGCGCGGCGAAGGTTTCAACGACCTGGCCGTGCTCAATAATGTAGAAGCGGTCAGCGAGCGGTGCAGCAAACCGAAAGTTCTGCTCAACCATCACCGTGGTGAAGCCTTTTTCCCGCAGCATTCGAATTGCGCGGCCGAGCGCCTGAACGATGACCGGGGCAAGGCCTTCAGAAATTTCATCCAGCAGCAGCAGATTGGCACCAGTGCGAAGAATTCGCGCGACCGACAGCATCTGCTGCTCGCCGCCTGACAACCGGGTGCCTGGACTTGCGCGGCGCTCGCGCAGGTTCGGAAACAGCGTGTAGATCTCTTCAACCGACATGCCGCCTTGCGCAACCACCGGCGGCAACAGCAGGTTTTCTTCGCAGGACAGGCTGGCAAAAATGCCGCGTTCTTCCGGGCAGTAACCAATGCCCAACCGGGCGATTGGATGCGGCGGCATCGTTACGGTTTCGACGCCGTTCACCATGACGGAACCGCTTCGACGGCCGACGAGCCCCAGGATTGATTTGAGTGTGGTGGTGCGGCCGGCGCCATTGCGGCCGAGCAGCGTGACCACCTCGCCCTGATTCACGTGGAGATTGATTCCGTGCAGGATGTGCGATTCGCCGTACCAAGCGTGCACATCAGACAGCCGCAACAGCTCACGTCCGGTATCAGCCATGGGCGCCCTTCAGTTCGGTGTCGGCACTGCCCATGTAGGCTTCAAGCACCTGCGGGTTCTGCGAGACCACCTCATACGGCCCCTCGGCGATGACCTGGCCGCGCTGTAGCACGGTGATGGTGTTCGCGATGCGGGCCACCACGCCCATGTTGTGCTCGACCATCAGGATGGTGCGATTGGCGCTGACCTTTTTAATCAGTTCGGTGACCCGGTCGACGTCCTCATGGCCCATGCCCTGCGTGGGTTCATCGAGCAGCATGAGCTCAGGCGCCATCGCAAGTGTTGTGGCGATTTCAAGCGCGCGCTTGCGCCCGTAGGACAGCTCAACCGTGATCGTGTCGGCGAGCTCGGTCAGGCCCACGGTATCGAGCAGTTCCATGGCCCGTCCGTTCAAAGAATCGAGCACGCGCTCGGAGCGCCAGAAGTGGTAAGAGTTACCCAGCTGTCGCTGCAGCCCGATGCGTACGTTTTCAAGAACCGTCAGATGCGGAAACGTAGCAGAGATCTGAAACGACCGGATGATGCCGCGGCGCGCAATTTGCGCAGGCTTCTCCCGAGTGATGTCGTGGCCATTGAAAACGATGGCGCCCCGAGTGGGTGGCAGGAATTTGGTCAGCAGGTTGAAGACGGTGGTTTTGCCCGCCCCGTTCGGACCGATCAAGGCATGGATCTGACCGCGGCGCACGCTGAGGTTGACGTCGGATACCGCCACGAAACCCTTGAATTCCTTCACCAGGCCAGTCGTTTGCAGAATCGTGTCGGAGACTTTTCCGGAGTCAGTCATTGAGGCGGCGTGATCAAGCAGCGTGTCTTAGACCCTGGAACCCTACACGAAAAGCCCCTGCTGTCGGAAGCCCCAGGGCTTTTCCGCGGAGTCAGCTGGGGTATCCCCGATGGGCCCTCAGCGGTCGTTCAGTCGGCCTTGATACCGATTTCGCGCACCAGCTTGGTCCAGCGTTCAACATCGCGCCGAACCAGCGCGCGCTCTGCGCTGGCATCAAGTGACAGCGGCTTTCCGCCAGCCTTGGTGAAGGCCTCGCGAAGATCACTGTCAGCGATGACGGCAGCGAGTTCCCGGCGCAGCTTGTCCTGGGTCTCGGCAGGGGTTTTGGCTGGCGCGAAATACCCGAACCATGATTCAAGGTCGAGTGCGACGCCGCTTTCGATGAAGGTTGGAATGTCGGGATGGAGCGGACTGCGCTCGGCGCCCGAGGTGGCAAGCGGCTTGACCGCGCCTGCTGCGATCTGCGCGCGTGAGGTGGACGACAGATCGACGAAAACATCGACCCTGCCGCCGATCAGATCGGGATACACCGCCTGTGCGCCCTTGTAAGGAACATGCACCACGTCGACACCGGCCAGGTGCCAGAGCGCTGCGGCCAGCACATGCTGCCCGGAGCCGTTACCGGCTGAGGCGTACGTGAGCTTGCCCGGATTGGCGCGGGCAAAGGCGATCAATTCGCGCAGCGACCCGAACGGCAGATCGCGCCGGGCCACCAGGGTGTAGCCGTAGCTGACTGCGAGGCCCACCGGCTCAAAGTCGCGAAGACTGTCGTATGACAGCTTCTGATACAACCCCATGTTCAGCGCGATGTTCGACACCGAGCCCATGAGCAGCGTGTAGCCATCGGGCGTTGCGCGGGCCGCGGCATCGGTGCCCACCAGCGTTCCCGACCCGGGTCGGTTCTCCACCACAACACTTTGGCCCAGTCGGCGTGACAGGCGCTCGCCCAGCTGCCGCGCGACAAAGTCAAAGCCGCCGCCCGGGGGCTGCGGAACAATGACGCGCACTGCGCGATTGGGAAAATCCGCCTGTGACAGTGCGGTAAGCGGCATGCCCAACGCGGTGGCACTGGCCAGCGCGGCAAGCTGCAAAAACGCCTGGCGGCGAGAGTCGAAGTGGGAATTCATCGGCTTCATGATCCTTGGTGCGAGTCAGTGTGTTGCCAGCGTTGCGAGATTGGGTGACGCAAGCCTCAGCGCTCAAGCGGTCCGCCGGCCAGCCAGCGGGCGGCGCGCGCATAAAGCGCCCGAACAGCCTCGCCCTTCAGCATCGGCATGTCCATCTTGACCTTATAGCCAATCCGGGTCTGGATATAGGCAAGGTGACGATAGCCTTCGGGGAAGGTGGCAAGCAGCGGCTGATCCAGCTGCAGCACCGCGGTGGGATCGAGCGGATCGATCCGGTCCTTTTCATAAATCGGCTGACGATGCAGCAGCTTCCACTCGCCATCGTACTTGGCGACAAAGTCATGAAATCGGCCGGTGCACACCACGTCGCAGAGCACCGGGCCGCCGGTGCCTTCGACCATGCCGCGCTGCGAAATCGTCATCTTGGTCTGTGCGATCGCGCGGTCGCCCGCCACCTGAATGGCGGATCCGCCTAGAAAATGCAGAATGCTGACGCCCTTGGCCCAGCCTTCCTGCGTGACGCGGATGAATTCTTTGTAGGGGCCCTGAAACCAGGTGGCCATCATCACGCCATCCGGGTGCCAGACGGTGGCGAAACGGTCCCAGTCGCCGGCGTCGCGCCAGACTGCCCAGCGTTCAACCATCCGCCGAATCAGCAGCTCGTCATGCACGGTGTCGGGGGTCATCAGAGGCTCCGGCTCATTGGGCTTTGAGGTTGGCGGCCTTCGCGATCTGCGCGGCCGATTCCATCTCCGCGCGAATGAAGGCATTGAATTCAGTGATCGACATTGGCAGCGCGTCGGCACCGGCCCGAGCCATACGCTCGCGTACCTCGGGGCTGGCCAGCGCCTTGCGAGCCTCGTCATTGAGTCGCTGCTGAATGGCGGCGGGCACGCCCGAAGGCGCGATCATGCCGACCCAGAACACGTACGATGAATCTGCGAGGCCCGCCTCAACCGTGGTGGGGATATCGGGCAAGGCGGGGGTGCGCGTGGGTGTGCTGACCGCAAGCGCCTGGAGCTTGCCTTCGCGGATCAGCGGCAGCGTGGATGCCAGCGGCGCGAAGAACCAATCAATGCGTCCGCCGATGATTTCGGTTACCGCTTCCGGGGTGCCCTTGAACGGGATATGCACCGCATCGATGCCGGCGCGCAGCTTGAATTTCTCGGCGTTCAGATGCGTGGCGCTGCCGGTGCCGGCCGAGGCGTAGTTGAGCGCGCCGGGCTTGGCCTTGGCGGCCGCAATCGCGTCGTTGACGCTTTTCCATCCGCGCGCGGGCGACACCACCATGACATTGGGTAGCGAGGCCAGCGCGGTGATGCCGGTCAAGTCCTTGAGCGTGTCGTAAGAAAGGTTGGGATAGATGGCCGGATTGAGCGCGTGCCCCGACGAATGAATGAGCACCAGATGGCCGTCAGCTTCGCCTTTGGCCACCTGTGCGGCGGCGATCGTGCCACCCGCACCCGGGCGATTTTCAACCACCACTGGCTGGCCAAGGCTTTTGCTCATGGCTTCGCCCACCGTGCGCGCGATGATGTCGGTACCGCTGCCTGCGGTAAACGGCACCATGAAACGGATGGGTTTTGAGGGAAAGGATGCGGTCTGCGCGGAGGCGCTGGTGAGCGCAACGGTGCTGGCAAGTGCCGCGATCAAAACCGGGACATTGAATCGCATGGAAGGTCTCCTGGTGTTTATTTTTGCAGTCCGTCGCTCACATCGGCGTCTTCCGGGCGCAGCTCAAGCCCGGCATCCGCAGCAATTTCTTTGAGCAGAATCGCGAAATCCACATCATCATGCCCCCGCCCAACCAGACGCGCGATGGATTCACGGGTGGCTGCCGCGGCAGGCATCGGCACGCCATTGGCTTTGGCGGCCCCCATGCCCAGATCCATATCCTTTAGCAGCAGCTTGGGCGTGAAGGTTACCTGCTCAAAGCTGAGGTGGGTGAGCACGGGCGATTTATAGCGGGTGTACATCGAACCGAGCACCGAATCATTGATGCTTTCCAGGAACACGTGTCGCGCAATGCCGGCCTTCTCCGCCAGCACGGTGATTTCGCACAGGCTTTGAATGACGACGCCAAACATGGTGTTGTGGGCAATTTTCCAGACCCGGGCAAGTTCGCCCTCGCCAACCCACATCAGCTTGCGACCCATGGCTGACAGCCAGGGCGCGGCTTCGTCGTAGAGCGCTCTCGGCCCCGAGGCCACAATCAGAAGCTTGCCTGCCTTGGCAACTTTCGCATTGCCCGACACCGGGGCACTCAGATAGGCGACACCCAGCGCCTCCAGTCGCGCGCGAATCTGGGCCGAGCCCTCCTGAGAAATGGAAGAGCTGTCGATGACCACGCGCGGCTTGCGTGCGCCAGTGACCAATCCGCCTTGCCCGAACAGGACTTCGATCAGGTCATCGGTGGTGGAGACCATGGTGAACACTGCGTCGCAGTCGACCAGATCGAGTTTCGATTCGACGATGGTGGCGCCATAGTCAGCCAGATGCTGCGCCTTCGCAGCCGTGCGGTTCCAGACGCTGACACGGTGGCCCGCCTTCAGCAGCAGCGCGACCATCGCCTCGCCCATTCGGCCCAGGCCGATCCAGCCAATCGAATTGCTCACCAGAATCCCCGAACGAGAAAAACCGCGAGTGTGCTTGAGCGCGCCCGCAGACTCAAGGCCAGGGGTTCAGTGGGGGGGCTTGGCCATGCGCTCGGCAAACTGCAGATACCAGTCGAGACAGTCCGGATTGGCGATCGCATCGCGGTTGAACACCCGCTCGGGTGGCTCGCCCAGAAGCAGGCGCTTGACTGGTACTTCCAACTTCTTACCCGTGAGCGTGCGCGGAACCGCTGCAACCTGAATGATGTCGTTGGGCACATGACGCGGCGTGAGCGCCTGGCGGATTGCATCTGCGATGCGCTCGCGCAGGGTGGAATCGAGCGTGAACGAGTCGCGCAGCACTACGAACAGCGGCATGTAGGAGGCGCGCCCCAGATATTCGAGATCCACCACCAGGCTGTCGAGCACCTCGGGTAGCCCCTCAACGGCTGCATAGAGCTCGCTGGTGCCCATCCTCACACCATGTCGATTGATGGTTGCATCGGAGCGCCCGTACACGATTGCCCCGCCGCGCGGCGTGATCTCGATCCAGTCGCCATGGCGCCAGACGCCCGGAAACATGTCGAAGTAGCTGTCACGGTAGCGGGTCTGGTGCGCATCGTCGCCCCAGAAGAAAAGCGGCATCGACGGCATCGGTGTGGTGCACACCAGCTCGCCGACTTCGCCGATCACCGATTCGCCGCGTTCGTTCCAGGCGGCAACCGCAGCGCCCAGGCAACGCGTCTGCATTTCGCCTGCGATGACTGGCTGCGTACAGTCGCCTGCGATGAATGCGCTTGAGAGATCAGTGCCGCCCGAGATCGGTGCGATCCAGACCCCCTGGCCCAGCTCGCGCTGCAACCAGCGATAGGCATCGCGCGATAGCGGTGAGCCAGTCGAGCCGACCGTGCGCAGCGTGGTTCGTAAGGTCTTGCCTCCCGGTGAGATGCCCGCCTTCATGCAGCCCGTATGAAATGCCGCGCCCGCGCCTAAAAAATTCAGTCCGATCCGGTCGGCGAAGCGCCACAGCGCGCCCGCATCGGGCCAACCAGGACTACCGTCATAGAGCCCGATGGTGCTGCCCAACAGCAGCGCGCTGACCTGGCAGTTCCACATGATCCAGCCCGTAGTGGTGAACCAGTGAAAGCGATCGCCTGCATGCAGGTCGTTGTGAAGCGCCATGACTTTGAGCATCTCGAGCGTGACGCCGCCATGACCGTTGACGATCGGCTTGGGTAGCCCGGTGGTACCCGACGAATAGACAATCCAGAGCGGATGCTCAAACGGCACAGGGTCGATTTGCAGCGTCGCGTTGCCGTCGATGGCCTCGGCCCAGCCGAGCGTGTCGAGCGCGGTTGGAACAGTGTGGCGGGGTTCGTGACTGGCTTCGGCACAGGGGCTGGGCACGGGAATGTAGAGCGCGAGCGAATGGAGCGAGCCAAGCAGCTGCGTCACCACGGCGCTGCGATCGTGTACACGCCCGCCGTACGTATAGCGGGCGACCGCAATCAGGACCTTGGGCGTGATCTGCCGGAAGCGGTCCAACACGCTCGGCGCGCCCATATCGGGCGAACACTGCGACCAGATTGCACCCACTGAGGCGCACGCAAGAAACGCCACCACCGAATCGGCGGTGTTCGGCAGCAGTGCAGCAACCCGGTCCCCGCGCACGACGCCGCGCGCGCGCAGCGCGGCCGCCAGACACGCTACTCGGCGCGCAAGCTCCGTCCACGACAGCGTGATCAGATCACCGCTCTCATTACCGGCAATGATTGCTGCGGACTGGGATGGCGCATGACGCAGGGCCTGCGACGCGAAGTTAAGCGTTGCGCCAGGGAACCAGGCAGCGCCTGGCATCTCGGCTTTCGCGAGAGCCGGGCCGTTGCCACGTACACCTGCCACATCGAAATATCGCCAGATCGAATCCCAGAATGCGTCGAGGTTTGAAACGGACCACCGCCAGAGGGCGGTGGTATCGGGCAGTCTGAGGCCGAATGATCGGGCGATGGTCTCGCGGTAGTCGTTGATGCGCGCTTGGGCAATGCGCTCTGAATCGGGAGACCAGATTGGTTTTGGCGTGGCGGTGATCACGCTATCGTCCATGGGCGAACAGTCTGTCGTAAAGCCGAGCGCGTGATCGCACTTTACTTGCGAGCGCTGCTGCGGCAAGTTTCAGTTTGAGCTCGATTTCCATTGTGGTGAAAGTTACTTGCCAGGCTTCGCCGCCAGCTCCTTCTCCCGCTTCACAATTTCCGCCCGAATCGCCGCAAA
>Ga0194116_10002733_pt1 | contig 22211 bp, 18 predicted proteins | sample TA2MahsurfametaG_4_FD_148617 | JGI IMG/M metagenome (GOLD analysis project Ga0194116, IMG submission 148617) | Freshwater microbial communities from Lake Tanganyika, Tanzania - TA2015008 Mahale S9 surface | ecosystem: Environmental > Aquatic > Freshwater > Lake | place: Tanzania: Lake...
CTCAGCGGCGGGGTGGGTCACGTCGAGCGGTTCAACCCTGCAATCCAGGCGATGAGACAGAAGATCTCCGAGGGCTTGCTCGGTGAAGTTTTTCAGGTGGCAACACGACGACAGGGGCCGTTCCCTGCCCGAATCTCAGATGTTGGTGTCATCAAAGATCTCGCAACACATGACATCGACCTCACCATGTGGACAATGCAGCGACGTTACGAATCAGTCTCAGCACACACGGCATTCCGTAGCGGTCGAAAGCACGAAGACATGCTCGTAGCAATCGGACAGTTGGAAGGTGGAGTAATTGTGAGCCACCTGGTCAATTGGCTCTCTCCCTTCAAAGAACGAAGCACCACGGTGATCGGCGAACATGGTGCACTCGTAGCCGACACACTCACTGCCGACCTCACCTTTTTTGAGAATGGCACACAAGCAAGCTCGTGGGACGGTGTTACGTCATTTCGCGGAGTCTCTGAGGGCAACATACTTCGTTTTGCTCTCACGAAGACCGAACCTCTACTCGCCGAGCACCAAGCGTTTCGAGATGCCGTCATCTCGCGCTCCGCTGGAAACATCGTCACCCTCGCCCAAGGCATGGAAACCGTACGGGTTGCCGACCGGCTGATTGTTTCATGAAGGAAGCCTGGCTCGTTGCAAGGGAGGGGCTTGTCTTGCTCTCTCGTCGAGGGCGCGTCGTCATCGCCGCCTACACACTCTCGCTGGCGGTGCTTGCAGCCCTCGACGCCTTCGCCCTGTTGCTGCTCGCCAGTGTGTTTCAGACAGGGGTTGGCTCAACGGCCGGCGCCATCACGATTGACACATCGGCCACTCGAATCGCCCTCATCGTCATATTGTTCACTGCGCGCAGTGCTCTCTCCACAGTGGTGACATTGTTTACCGTCATACAACTCGCTCGAGAGGAAAACCGCGTGAGCCTAGAGGCGTTCTCTCGTCTGCTCGACACCAGAACAAATCTGAGTTCCACGCCCACCACCGACTTCCAGAACACGGTGGAGCGAGGTCCTGGCAGTCTGATGGTCCTGAACCTACAGTTATCGACGCTGGTCGCCGAAGTTACTACTGGGCTAGTCATCGTCGGCGCGCTTATCGTGTTTCAGCCACTTACCGCACTGCTCGCAATCACATACTTCCTGCTGGTAGTGCTCATTCAACACAAGGCACTCTCCCGCCGATCCCAGTCCTATGGGCATGTCGTCGCCCGCCTAACTGGCCGTGTCTACGAACTACTTGGCGACGCGGCAGGGCTCAAGCGCCTGCTCGCTCAATCAAGTCGGTCTTCACTCGAACGTGGTCTTCAGTCAGACCATCTACAACTCAGCCGAGCCAAGGGCATGATCGGCTTTCTCGCCGCAGTTCCCCGGTATTTCCTCGAGTTCATCTTCGCATTGGGCCTCATCGTAATAGGAGGATTCACCTACCTAACGTCGGGCCAAACTGCTGCACTCGCAGCAACGACACTGTTTATTGCGGCAGGGTTTCGACTATTGCCAATCGTCAACCGCGCCCAAGCCCTTCTACTCTCGGTTCTCTCAATTGCGCCAGTCGCACGTCTTGCACTCGCTCGATACCCGACCGTCGCTCCTCCTACGTACGGGTCACCGGCAGACGACTCATTGCTGATCGAGTTGTCAAATGTCTCTTTTACCTATCCGAGCGTGTCGAACCCAGCTCTAACCTCGGTATCGCTCCAAATTGCAAACGGACGACAATATGCAATCGTCGGGGCGTCTGGTGCCGGCAAGACGACTCTGGTCGATTTGTTGCTCGGGCTAAATGTGCCTCAAAACGGAATTGTGAAGCGACGACCCAATATCTCAACCGCCTATGTACCGCAAGATACCTATGTGGCAGCTGCCTCACTCGCATCAAACGTTGCATTGTGCTGGGATCACGCCACAATCGATCTCGAACACGTTCGCGCCACACTTCGAAAAGTTCGACTAGAAGAGTTCATTCCACGCGTCGACGACCCCTCACCAATTGGTGGTAGCCAAATTTCTGGTGGCCAAAAACAACGACTCGGGCTCGCCCGTGCACTGTTCACTGGCGCCAACTTCATCGTGCTCGATGAGGTGACAAGTGCGCTCGACGTTGAGACTGAGCGCGATGTTTACGATGTAATCGACTCGCTTCGCGGCACTGTCACCGTAGTGATTGTCGCACACCGACTTGCCACCATTCAGCGTGTCGATCAAGTTTTCTATCTTGACGAAGGTCGACTACTGGACACTGGTACATTCACCGAGTTGAATGAAAAACTGCCCCGCTTCCGCCGACAAATCGAATTGAGTCAGATTCGATTAGAGGCTTGAGCAGCCTCGTACGCTGCAAGTTGGCTGCGGTGCTTATCAATATTCCGCTCTATCAGAGATTGGTTCCGCTTCGTCCAAGCGATTGTCTCAGTTAGCCCATCGCGGTATGCCACCGTTGCCGAGAATCCCAACTCGTTTTGTGACTTGTCGGTAGACCCGAATCGCCTCCCCGATGCATCCCATGAACGCGCGGGCAACAAGTCGACCGGGGTTGCATTGCCCGTCAACTCATTAATCAGTTCAGCCCATTCTCGAACCAAGATCTCGGTTCCCGTCGCCAGGTTGTATGCCTCGCCAACCCGGCCGTTCAGCGCGCACGCGATCAACCCGCGACAGATGTCGTCGACGAAAATGAAGTCACGACCAGTTCGGCCTTCATTCTCCAACGGCAGAGCATGCTGGTGAAGGGCCTTCCAGATGAAGGTCGGCGTCACATTTCGCCACACCGTGGCAGGCGTACCTCGCCACGCACCCGCACCAAGAATCTCGCCGGGTCCGTACACATTTTGGAACCGTGCTTTCACGAATGGCAATCCATGGCGTCGAAAAAATAATTGCCATACATCTCTCCTATCAATTTGGAGATTGAGTAGGGGCTGTCGTGGAACAGCAAGACGGGGGCATCTTCAGGGGTTGCCGCAGGATAATCGAAGGTCTTCTCCGCCACCGCACAACCCGCTGCCGAATAGACAACTTTTGTCAAGTTTGTGCGCCTGCTAAGGGCCTGGAACAACTTGAGTTAGGTGAACGTATTGTTGTCGTGATCGGCAATCGGATCGTGAATCGACGACTGATTCCCGTGGTAGCACGCTAAGTGCCACACGTAGTCGAGTTCGTCTGGTAGCCGAGTGAGCACGGCATCATCGGCGATCGAACCCTCAATCAATTTCACTCGAGAGTCATCGGGAACATTTGATCGCTCTGACGAGAGGAAGTTGTCCACGATGGTGAGTGAGCGAACATCGTTGCTCAGCAACATGCGAGACAGGTTGCTGCCCACAAACCCAGCCCCACCAACCACTAGCAATGAGCGGCCCGTGATCAAATCGCCGGTACTCACCGCTGCCCCTGCAGGTGGCTGTACACATCGGTCACGCCATGTTCGTCGTACCAACGCAACATTCGGAGCACTGTCTCCTTGAAACCTACCTTTGCCGTCCAGCCGAACACTCGTGTTGTCTCTGATGGATCAAGAACGACAGCGGCGGCATCGTCGTCGGCGGGTGGATTAATTGCAGCTGGTGTCATACCATCCATGCCAAGGTGTCGGGCAACCACATCGAACACCTCGTAAATCGAGTGCCCCTCACCAGTTGACACGTTGTAGGTTCCGCGCTCAGTGGTGGCAAGAACGAGGTCCATCAATTTCAGGAAGTCAGACATGTCCAGAAAATCACGAATTGTCGTCGACACTGTGCACGGTTCGCCAGCCTTTAGGCGCTTGTAGAACGCGGGCATCGGCCCGATAGCCAGCCGTGGCCCTGTCACATTGGCAATCCGCAGCGATACCCAATCAAGGTTGCTGGCCTGCACTACTGCTTCGCCTACCGTCTTCGACACGCCGTAGCTGGTAAGAGGTCGCGTCGGATGATCGGCGGGAATCGGCACAGTCGAAGGGTGACCAAAACACAGCGCAGTCTGAAAATTGATGAATCGTCGCACCCCAGCACGCTCACTCGCTCGCACTACGTTGATAGTGCCTACTACATTAACTAGAGCATCGGTTTCCCAATCATTTGGGTCTTTATATGACGCAGCACCATGCACCACATGCGTCGGTAAGAAACTTTCAAACTGACGCTGAATAAAATCAGAATCGCAAACGCTTCCCTCTGCAACTCGAAGATTCATTTGTGGCAACAAAGAAGCACGTTTACCTGTTGCAAAATTATCGATAATCAATACTGATTCACATTTCTGCGCGATGTGCTCAACGAGATTAGAGCCCAATGAGCCTGCGCCACCAGTGACTAGCAGACGCATTAAGACTCGGTTTTCAAATGTGTATAGCCGCCAACTACCCCAAACTCTTGGTAGTACTTCACCGCATTCCACACCGTGGTTTCAAGAGGCGTGAACTCAATCATTCCAAAATCAGCAATGGTGCGGGAAGGATCCAACAAAATTGACGGAGCATCATCAGGGCTAAGAGCTCGGCGCTCGGGCTCAGGGTAATCATGAATTCCCATCGCCTTAACAACTGAGTCATACAAGTCAATTATCGGCACATCACCACCGCTAGAGAAGTGGTAAGCACCGTGCCCGACACCCTGAATGGCCCGTGCCACTGCCCTAACTAGGTCACCAACATAAACGAAATCGCGACGTGCCGGTGTTACGAAACATCGCTTTCCTTCGCTAAGTCTCTGAAAAAAGATTGGTAGCGGTCCGGATACGTTTCTTGGTCCAATAACGTTGGCGAGACGAAACGTTACATAGTCCAGTCCAGAGAGTGACAAGTAGTCCTCAGCCGCCCCCTTCGAAATCGAATAACTAGAGTTTTCTACTTTGCGTGGATGCTGCAGAGTCACGGGATTTTCCTCCGGCTTTACCCCGTAGACAAGTGCAGTTTGAAAGTAAACAAAACGCGAAACTGAATTCGTGCTTGCCGCTTCAACAAGATTGACCATCCCACGCACGTTGGTATCAATGTCCGTCAGCCAATCATCGGGATCTTTATAGGAAGCGGCGGTGTGCACGATAACTTCCGGCTTGAAGTCAGAGATCAATCGGTTTATTTCTAATGTGTCGGCAATTGAGCCCTCAACGAAGTTGTAATTCGTATGCTTTGCAACATGCTCCTGACGACCAGTCGCAAAGTTATCGATCCCGAGAACTACGTCGCCGCGCATTACCGCTTCATCAACGACATGCGAACCCACTTGCCCGGCTGCTCCCGTCACGAAGATCCTCATCGTGCTACCTATTTTTTTACCAGTGCTCGGTACTCGGTTGCGCGGTCGTGAAATTGCTGATGCCAAAGTTCAAGGCTCAACAATGCCCAAGTTTTGCGCGAAAACTTGCCCGTTGCCTCAAAATTTTTGCGAATTGCTGTTGGGTTCAAACCTTGACGAGACTTTGTCTCCATTGACGCCATTGTGTCGAAAAAGAAGTCTTTTATTTCTCCACCAAACCACAATGCGAGTGGCACCGGAAAACCCATTTTGTCTTGGCGACTCATCACGCTTGCGGGCACTTCATTATGAAATGTTGATCGCAACAGGTGCTTTAAACTGCCGTCCTTAAATTTTACGTCTGCTGGTACAGTGGCCGCAAATTCCACTAGTGGGTGATCCAAAAATGGCACGCGGCTCTCCAAGCCGTGAGCCATGCTCATGCGATCTTCAACATGTAGTAGCGCTGGCAGCAAGGTTTTGAATTCAAAGTGCGTCATCCTGTCAAAGTAAGACTCTTTTGCGACGTCATTACTGTTGTTAAAAATTTCATAAAAACGCTTTTGCACAGAGGGCATGTTGAACTGCGTCCAGTCAACCTCTTCTTTCATGTCAGCTGAACGATCAATAAGTCGTAGAAAACGTTGATCCAAAGGGCCAAATAGACCATCTTTCCAAAACTCTTGCATCAAAGGTTTATAGTCCCTCAAAACTCCGAGGTTTGGAATAATTGACTCGATCGTTACGACATAATTGCCGTTCTTATAGCTACCATCGATTGCTGCTTTTATGCACTGTTCCAAGTACGCGATCAAATAGCGGGCGTAACCACCGAAAATTTCATCCGCACCTTGTCCTCCCAATACAACCTTCACTTTTTTGCTCGCCATCGCAGACACCATGAATTGTGGAAAAGCACCCGGACCTGCTGTCGGCTGGTCAAGATGATAAATCACTTTGGAGATGTTTTCGACAAAGTCTTGTGCAGAAACATCTAAAATATCCAGTGACCCCATCTTCGAAGCCGCGACATCTCTCGCATAGTTGCTTTCGTCAAATCCTTCCAAGCCTAAAAATCGTCCATGAAAAGCTTTTAGTCCATAACCAGATTGCTCACTTGCGAGCCCATAGATCAACGACGAATCAATACCGCCCGATAAATAAGAACCGACTTCGACATCGCTTCGTAAGTGCAGCGCCACCGAATCGTTGAGTAATTCACCTAGTTGCGTCTCAAAGTATTCAGCAGACTTGCCGTAATCAATTTCATAGGAGACATCCCAATATTTAGTTATGGTCACAGTGCCTCCACGCACAACGGCATAGTGCCCTGGCGGAACTTCTTTCACGCCGTCAAACATTGTTTGGCCACTAATTGTGTATTGAAAAGTCAAATACTCTGCGAGCGCCTCCGTGTTGGTCGCGATCAATGGCAAAAATGGTAATAGTGCCTTAATTTCCGAAGCAAAATAAAACTCATCTCCGACGATGCAGTAGTAAAGAGGTTTAATCCCAAATCTATCTCTTGCGAGTATTAACTGTTTCTTGCTTTCGTCCCACAAGCCAAAAGCAAACATGCCACGCAACTCTTGAATCGCATTCAAGCCATGTTGCTCATAAGTTGCCAAGATTGCTTCGGTGTCCGAGCTTGAACCAAATTGATAACCTTTTTGTCGCGCAGTCTCGCGCAATTCTCGATAGTTATAAATCTCGCCGTTGAAGGTAATACAATTTTGCGAATCATTTAGCATTGGCTGCATCGCCGCAAACCCAGTATCGATTATTGCTAAGCGTCGATGAAAAAACTGAACATCGCTGTCAGTATTCCGCCAAGCCCCCTCACCGTCCGGGCCTCGATGAGCTAAAAGTCTCGCAGACACTGCGCTCCATGTTCTCAAATCCTGCTTTAAACTGCCATTTATCGCAACAACTCCGGCGATTCCACACACGACAAGATGTTAACCACTTGAAGGTTTAGAGCACCTCGTTTACCTGCTAGGGGTGTTACATTCAGACATCTAATTACGCAGTTAGCTGAGGGCCGAGATGACTGCTGGGACAGTTGTAGCGATGTACTCCAGGTGCCCGAGTCGTGATAAGTGAACTCCATCCGACAATAAGTAAGAATCTAATTGAGAAGATGCCGAAATACCTCGTACTTGCCACCAATATTCATTGTCAACGAGCTCAATTCGAGAATCTTTCTGACTCTCTAAAAGATACCGGAACGCTTTGCGAATCAACTTGTTGTAATGACTACTTGACGAGTTGTATCGAACGTCACTTATGGCTGGATCTAGTTTGCGATTGGTGGGATGATTCGTGGCGATAATCACAAGCTGGGTCCCAGCTGCAATAATCTTCTGAACAATCTCAATCAAGTTTGACTCAAACGATCTCTCGGTTACCCGCGGTAGTCCAAAATCTGTCTGCCAAAAGTTCGCGTCATTGATTCCAAACTGAACATACACCGCATCTGGACGTTGAGACAGCACATCGTAGTGCAACCGTTCGAGTGCGAGTCGTGTTGTGTTGCCGTTAACTCCCGCATTCTGAACCAGCACAGAGCGATCTGGGTTTGAATTGGCTCTCTTAGCTAACTCAGTAGTCCACATTTCGTGTGGACTCACGTACTGCCCGACACATATCGAATCTCCGAAAAGCGAGAGGCGCACAGATATATGTTAGGTGCGTTACCTAAAGTTGTGCACCGTGCTCCCAGTTCGTGCTACTCTGCCACAGGAATGCAAAAGGAAAAGCTTCCGTTCGCACCTCACTTTGAATCGATTACAAATACGACGCAACCCACTCAAATGTCTGAGGAGTTACTTAAAGAGACAATGGCCTTCTACTCTAGGGAGAACCCTGGGCTAGAGAATGTTGGTTGTCAGCAATGGCTTGTTGATTCGGCGGCGAAGCGCTACATATGGAGATTGCTTTACGGCTTGATTCCCGCCTCAGGTATGAAAATTCTCGACATCGGCGGTGGAATTTCGTCCATGACGTGTTACTTAGCCGAAAGTCATCACTACCAGCTTGCAGACGTTCTCGTACACGACTCAGCTGACATTGCACATCGACTAGCCGAGAAATACAGATTTTTCTTACATCAATGTGACTGGGCGACACTTCCATATTTTGAAAGCGACGTGATTATCGCAGTTGACTTATTCCCAAATGTTGACCAGCGACTTTCGGAGTTTTTGTATTGGGCTGAGAACCGCGCGCCACTGGTTATTTTGTTACTTACATTTTATCCATTTCCGCGTTCATATCTCGCTAAACGAGTTGACACTGAGGAGTTATTAACCGTTTGCGCCTGGGGCAAGTCAGAACTCTCGCGATGTCTTGCCGATCACTACGGCGAAACAAACTGCGATGATGCCATAGATCAATCTATTGTATCCGACTCGCTTTTCCACAATGGTCGTCGTTGCATAGCCATGACTTCAAAAAAGGTGGATCAAAAACAAAAATGACTTCGAAATGAAAAAGGTTCTATTTCTGGGCGAGCGTAAAATTGCGATGAAATGCCTGCAGTATCTCTCAGAAATGCATATGCAGCAGCGACTGAAGATTGTTGGGATCGTCACGACATCTGACCTCTACCACAGTGCAAAACTAGGATTATCCGAAGCCAGTGAAATTCCGTTTATTGACAATCAGACTCGAAACGAGAGCGCAATTTCATCACTCATATCTACTAGTAGATGCAACGTGCTAATATCCGTACAGCATCCATGGATCTTGAATAGTGATATTTTGCGTGCAGTTAATTACCGCGCATTCAACCTTCATAACGCAAAGCTTCCCGACTACAAGGGTTATAACTCGATCTCGCATGCATTACTAAATGGGGCAGAATCATATACAACTTCAGTGCACTGGCTATCGGAGGAAGTTGATTCTGGCGATGTGGCATACGCTAAATCAATACCTATCCAACCCGATGACGATGCCATATCGTTGTACGAAAGAACACTTGTTCCTGCGGTACAAATATTTGTGAATCTGATAGAAGACCTTATTTCCAACAAAGAACCGCCTCGTATTCCGCAGACAGGTAAAAGTCACTTCTATAGACGAAAAGACCTTGCTTCAATCAAAGACTGTTCGTCTCGAAACGTTGATGACATGATTCTTAATGCAAATTGCAGTTTTTTCCCGCCTGACGAACCAGCGTACATTCAGAATCACTTGGGGAAGATCTACCTGATACCAGAAAGTCGATTTAGGCAAGTCGTTCACCACTGGCGACCTGCAAATATGCCTGAAATTTCATAGAACAACCCACAATTAAAAAAGTTAGGACACTTAAACCAAGCGACTAATTTAGTTATGTATTTTAGGAGACAAAAAAATTGATACTCTAAGCAAATACTAAACTCTCTTACAACACATGTTTTAGTGCTACCAAGACTGAACGTACCAATTCTCTAAATTATGAAATTCGGATCAAATTTAATTTAAATAATTTCGATGTCTAATTAGCGCCTCAAGTATCGTAACAATTTTACAAAAAATCGCACAACTAAAAGATTTTCTGTCACACTTCTGAGTGATAAGTAGGCAACAACTACACGTCTCTTTTTACTTTGAACACAAAGATTGAACCGTTTTTGAGAACTAACTTTCGTAATTCCCTGATAGCACAAATCGTCTCCCAAATGATTCAAAATTTCATCTACAATGGTTTGTGAGCGTAAACGTTTCTCAGACAAAATTTTCTCATATGCACTCTTGCGCATCGATCCCCAATTAGCCTCATCGAGAAGCGACTGAGTCAATGGGCGGTCGAAATGAAGTGGGATGTAGTCAATATTGGGCGTAAAAATACTTGAGTATTCATTAATCATCGCGATCTGCACTGACCCAACCAAAGCTGCCTCAATGCTTCTTGGTGAAATCATCGTGTTTTCGACAAACTTCCATTTACATTTGCGTTGTTCGGCAAGATAAAAAAAATCCGTAATTGATAAATCTAAACTGGATGTCTCCCTAGATAACTTTCTCAAGTCCCCTTCGAAATCAACTGTAGAGCTACCACCAGGTGACAATAAAATAAATCTAGATGACTCAAGGAATTTGTACCACTTAGTCCCTAGAATAAAATTTTCTTCGCCAATTTGAATATCAAGGTTAAGTGAACGAATATCTTTAGTAGCTTTGTTCAACCAGTTTGGTGCTTGTGCTTTAAGTTGCCCAAGCTCGCCGAAGTTGTAGCCAAGTTTTCTCGCCCGATAAAAAACATCTATTGTTCTTTCGTTCCATTTTTTTCTGTTTTGAAGCGGAGCAATCATGTCATTTGAGATATAACCAGTAAAACCAAGTCTTAAAGTGCAAGTTTTAGAGCACAGTGGGTAAAGCAATTCCCAGTTTTTTGGACAAATTGAGTAAACCACATCAACTTTCCAATCAAAAAGCCATAAGTCCAAAATTTTGGAACAATCATAGTCATCTTGTGGCATCGCAATCTTTAAGGCTCTCGATTTGGGTATGAACTCAAATTTTTCTCTCATCTGTTTAATTAAAGAAGTTGAGTAACGAGCGCATAAGAATTGGGAGGAAAATATCACTAAGTGAAAATCTTCTTTCGATACCCAATCTGGAGGTCTCTGCCGGCCGTCAACAACTGTCACATCAAGTCTCTGATCTTCAGTAAACATCGTCCTTAAGGACTTAACAGCTGAAACTTCTTTCCAGGTATCTTCTGTAAGCGTCAAATACAAAACTTTGATCCGGTGTTTTTTCACTTAATATTTTTTCGTCCTTAGCGTTTTGTCTTGAAAGGCTAACGTTCATACTTTCAGACACTCAAAACATGAATTTAGTTTGATTGTCAAACATTAATTAACACACAACTTTACACTTTCATTAAATTTTATAGTAGTCTTTGCCAGGTTCGACAATAATTAGTCGCAAACTTTTCAAAACTGCTGAGTAAATAATCACTAGTCACGACGACTTCACCGTGAGCATCTTCTTTGGTTTTCAAACTTCCAAAAGAGAACTAACAAATCGGTGGCGCTTGACATTTTCATTCTCTTGACTCAATTCAGCAGCAGCAATATCAAGCTTTTGGGACATTGATACCAAGTCATCGGATCTAATGTTTAAAAGTGTCTCTCTGATGCTTTCCGAACTGAAATTCGGCGTAACCCAACCTATTCCATAATGATCCACGATTTGACTAATTTCTGCGATCGGCCCTGTGACAATTGGTAAACGTGCCTGAACGTATTGAAATACTTTATTCGGTAAACAATTTTGATAATTAAAATTTGTCGGTGGTATTGTGACGATTCCGCAGTGATAATTCGCAATTATTGGGACCAGCTCATTGAGACTCACTGGCGCAATGACATCAATGTTTGGAATTTTTTTTGCAATCGCTACTAACTCTTTGTAGTACTGCTGATCAGTCGGCACTAAATACAAATCAAGATGGAACCCATTCAATCCTTTTACTGCGTCGATCATATTCGTCAGCACTCTTGCGCGTATCGCAGCCCCAACATGCACAAGGCGTATTATTCGATCAGTGAAAGTAACATGATCGCTCTGCCTTTGAACAAATGATGACGTATTTCGAATGAGTTCAACCGGTCGACAAGAATCATTTTCGTACTGAGATCTAATACCTTCAGAAACTGTCGTCACAATGTGGGCTTTCGGTAAGACATTGCTACAAATCCATGCCACGTATTTTTGGTACAACAATCTCCATCGCCAATCATATTCAGATTCACGGGGCGCATACTCGTGCATATCAACCCATAAAGATGCACAAGAGTAATCTGCAATTTCTTTTGCAATAACTAGTGAGTGAACATCGTTCGCCACTACTAAATCAAAGATTCTCTCCGATATAGCGTCTCTGACCGCGTTATTAAAACGTGTCGCACGGCTCGCTGACTTATACAATCTGAGTGCTATGCGGACAAGCGAAAGTACATCTACCGGAAGCCACCGCGCCGTACTATCAACCTCCAAGTGGAGATCGGCTAAATCTGGCTGAGCACCAAAGCCAGCCGTCGTAACATGACCAAATTCTCGCAAAACTTTGAGATGGGCCAAAACTCTAGGGTCTTCTGAGATCAATGATGGCGACAGCAATAAAATCTTTTTCTCTTTAAGTTCCGACATTAAATACTTCCATCCAACGCAAAAAACTCAGAACACGCCACGGCACAAATGTTGATCCTTCGCTAAGGCTCTTTGAAACTAAGCCGATTGTATGTTCGGAAAATATATCTTTGCCGTAGCCAAGACTTCGATTAATCTCTTTTAGCACATGCTCTTGATCGGCTAAGAACCACTCTGCTTCACTTGTCTGAAATCCAATCTTGTCGCGGCGTGCCGTGATCTCACGCGGCAGACACTCGCTCGTAGCATCCCGAAGAACTGACTTGGTAAGTCCATCTCGTATCAGAAATTCCTCAGGAAGAGTAAGTCCGAACTCCATTAATTCGTGATCAACGAATGGAACTCTCGCTTCGATACCAAATGCCATCGAGTTTCGGTCCTCAAACCGAAGTAGCAATGGCAGGTTAATTCGATCGACCATATCCTGCGATAACTCTCGCACTCCGCGCGCATGGCGCCCATTGATAAGAAATGGATCTACTATTTCTACAGATTGAATAAACTTCGGGTTTATCCAATTCTCTGCATTTTGGGAAGCGATACCAGCTATGGACCCTAATTTCTTTTTTAAGCCACCCGAAAGATGGCGGTAGCCGCCAGACTTAATCAGATTTCTAATTGACATGCGACCAGATGACCTGAACAACATCGTATTCCGTACCGCACTGCTAAGACTTCCTCGTTCGAGATCCGAGAGGATCTTCAAGTTAATAAAACTGTTATATCCGCCGAGTTGCTCATCGGCACCCTGTCCGTCTAAAGCAACTTTTATCCCTGAATATCTCATACTTTCGAAAACACACCATTGCGCAAAGATACTTGTCGAGCCGAACGGCTCATCTTGATGCCACACCAAGCGATCTAGGTCCTGCCAAAGCTTTACCGAAGTTGGCAGAGTCTCGTTACCTTGTGTCGACGTAAAGACATTCACTGCGCGCGCAAAACCGGACTCATTGATTTTACTATTTTCGCTGGTTGCCGTAAATGTACGATGTTGAGTGCCATTATGCGGGAACCACTTCGACACCGAACCAACAATTGCTGAACTATCGAGACCGCCTGATAGACACGATGCAATCTCAACGTCTGATCGAAGGTGTAGCGAGAGTGCTCGTTGAAATCTATTTCTATATTCTTCAACTGCTTCCTGGTAAGAGCCCGTAAACAATGTTCGGTTCGGCGTCCACCACTTTCTAATCTCAAATCTCGGCGCAGTTGCTTTCTGAATGACGAGCATTGAACCAGGTGGGACATGGTTTACGCCGCGAAACAAAGTCTCTTCGCCAAAGTCAGAAACTCCATAAAGAAGAAACTGTAGAGCTTTTTGTTCATTAAGTTTTGCGAACCAAAGCGGATGCCCTGAAAACTGCTTGATCTCGCTCGCAAAGTGTAAATTTTTGCCGTCACTCCAATAGAACAGTGGCTTTATACCGTATCTATCGCGAACGGCGATGGCAGTTCTTTGGATGTGATCAACGAATACAAATGAAAACATGCCTCTTAATCGATTTAATGCCGCAGTACCCCACTTAATCAGAGAGGACAATAGAACTTCAGTGTCGCCCGATGTCCGAAACATGACTCCGACTTGCTCAAGTTCGGTTCTGAGCTCACGAAAGTTATATATCTCACCGTTAAAAACAATCGAATATCGACGACATGACGACAACATTGGCTGAGCGCTTTTATCAGATACATCAAGTATGGCGAGCCTGACGTGGCCAAGAATTGCCCACGAAGCATTTACTTTAGAATTCGTGTCGTTTGAATTCTCAGGCACCACATAGGTACCTAAACCGTCAGGTCCACGGTGCTTTGCAAGCAACAACATTGCATTACTTGACGCAACCGAAACATCGGCCTCCGCAGAAAAGGAGGCGACTATTCCACACATAAGAAAATGGCCGAACACTTTGGCCTTGATTCAAACAACGTGAGTCGCTCCAAAGCTTTCTTTTATAGGGTTGGAATTAACTTTGACACTCCTCATACAATGACCCAATAAAATCAGCCAACATTTCTATTTTTATACAACGTATTTCTAACTAAAGCTAGAAGTTTAGTACCTTCGGTTTCAGCATTAATCTCTAAAGCGACGTCCTCGCAATTCAGTTTCAATTCGTTAATCGTATTCACTTCAATCCCACGTAACAAAGTTTCTAATTCCTCCGCATCAAACTTTGAGGTCGAAACACCTATCTTCTTTTTTTCACAAAATTCAGATATTTCATCGGATGGTCCAGACACAATTCCAACTCGGGCTTGAACACAATCAAACAACTTGTTCGGCATGGCATGTCGAAGCGTAAACGTGTCCGAAGCAACATAAATAAGTGCAAGGTCGTAATTATTGATCAAATGCGGGATAACTCCAGGATGGACGGGGTCGAGAACCCTCACATTATTGGTTTTTTGAGCTGCTTTAACAAGCCTCTTCATTGTGCGGATTTGATACGGCGCCACGACCAGATACAAATCAAGCGTCATGTGTGGGATTGCACTCACAGCCTGAACCATCACTTGAAGCTGACGTGCTTTAGCGGCTAGTCCCGTGTGGATCAGCCTTAGATTTAAGTTTTTTGTTTCTCGAACTTTTATCTGCACCAGTTCACGCGCGTTATAAATCACTGAAACCTTTACAGCAAACTCATGCTCGTACCGGTTGGCTAATCCGTGGGAAACAGTCGTAACTGCACTCGCTTTGGACAGATGCTTTCTACAAAGCCACGAGTTGTATCGTTTCAGAAAGATTCGGAAGCGCCAGTCATGTTCCATTTCTAAAGGTGCATATTCATGCATATCAATAATTAGAGGCTTATCGATAAACCGAACCGTCGGAAGCGCAGCGGCGTCAATAACGATAGCTAAGTCAAATGCAAGTTCGTGAACTAATTTTTTTACAAATCTGATGGCAGCTGTATTTTGGCTTGACCTTCGATAATTCCCAAAAATATGGGGTATAAGAGCGGTCGGATTCAAAGGCAAATAGGGCAAGTGTTCTGGGATTGAAAAGTGTTCACTTGATCCATTGGGCGAAGAGCCAAAACCAACGGTCACAACTCTGTAATCACTTTTTAACGCCTGAATATGTCGTAAAACTCTATTATCTTGACTAATCGTCGACATAACGACCACCAAAACTGTTTTCACTATTTACCAAGGCTAAGCGGTCGCCACACCCACGGAAACAACCTGTTTTTTGCGTCACTCTGCATTGCATCTAGCACTTCTTCGAACCAATTGTTGTCTGACACTGAACCAAGCATCTCTAAAACCGTTTGAGTAGCGACATTTGAACCACTCCCTAAAGACCCCAGTTTTAATTCGCTGTTGAAAGTTGCAAAGTCTCGATTGCGAGAAGTTAAATGTTCCTTAATTACTTCGAGTGCAGCGTCATGTAACTCGGTCCGACCACTTTGCGCGACCGCACCCATTCGCTTTAGATAACTCTTTAGCTCAGCCCAACCTTGATGCGAATTTCGGCTGCTCGTGACAAGGCCAGATGTTGCAAGTTCAACCAGTTTTGAATACTTGAATAATCCAGATTCGACCAGACTTCGAGTTGCATTATTTGCAATTTCTTGGCACATTTCAAGATCACGCATCGATAAAAGAACTTCATCGACATTTGAAAAATCAACTTCAAGAGGTATGTAATCGCGCCAAGGCTCAAGTACCCCTAAATAGTCGTCGCGTCGCAAAATTTGACATGTTCCTGCAGATGCAGACTCAAAAAGTCGCGGACTAACTGCCGAAAATTCATACTTCCCGTCTTTTCCTCGAAAATATTTTCGCTCAAGCTCTTGGAATGTCGCATTTGGATGATGAAACAAATAGCTGTTGACTCTTGTATGAAGTAAGCCAATCGGGTCATAAAGACTGGCACCGCCTTTCATGCCAACCGTAAATTTGCACGACTTTAGGAAATCAAGCCACGATTCACCTGTGAACGAGTCTTCGACTCGGGTCGAGACATCAACAACAAAACCAGCCTGATTGGCAGCCTCTGCCATGGTTTTAGCCTGAATCGCTTTAGATTGCGCAAACCACCCAAGATGCGGTGACATTTCTCGCACTCGTTGGCCAAGATCAATCGAACGATCTTTCAGCGGTAAGGACTTGGCATTTTCTGAGCCACTCACATAGCCGGTGAGACATGTTCGAAATTCTTTTCGTTTTATTGAGCGCGGATATAAAACCTCAAGATCGTTGTCAATTGGAGTGAGAATTCTGTCGACATCCCAATCGATGCACCAATCATCTATAAGTTTGTTGCACCAAAAATCGTCTTGAACGATTGCGACAATTTTTTTTGCGCGGCTGGCAACATCTTTGTGTCGATTTTTAATAAATGGCCAAAGAGGTGTGAATCTGTAGTTCAAGAAGTCATAGTTGACAATCACCAGGTCGGGTGACACGCTTTCGCACCCGCTCGGGATTGGTTGCTGGAAATGCAGATATTGCACATCGGCATCTGGCACATATTCGCTGAAACTTTTAAGGTGGTCGATCGTCGTTTGCCGACTCGTTGGTCTCAAGGCGTGGATCACGAGAACTTTGAGATCTTTGAAGTTTGAGGGATCCATCAAAAGCTCTCGTGGTGGATGCCGCTAGTACGCAAAATCTTTCTAGACAACCGGGGCGACAACAAGACACCCCGTTGACCGACAAATTGAACCCAAGCCGGCAACCGACGCGACAAACTCACCAAGCGATTGTTTCTTGGTATCGGGGCTCTCTGCAATCTTTCAACGGCCTCACGAAACAAGTCTTGGCCGACCACCGCTGGATCTTGATCTATTGCCCACTTGAGTTGCTCGCGATTGTTGGTGATAATCGCGGTGCAGACCCTCAGTCGGACTCTCGCCGCATCATCAATATTCAAAAACTTAATTCCATGGCTTCGACCGCTGAAACTGCTGCATTACCTGAACCAAAAGGGTGGGCGTTGACTGGCTTGAAACTTTTGCTGAAATGTTTGCCGATGTCCATTTGAAGTTTCGGGTCCAACACATTCCAGCCTAGATTCACGGTTTCCATCCACTCGGTTTCGTCGCGCAAGGTCACACATGGTACGCCAAGCAAGAATGCCTCTTTTTGAAGACCGCCTGAGTCTGTGATCAAACCTTTTGAAGATACGAGAGCATAAATGGTCTGCAAATATGACAGGGGTTCGAAGGTCTGTACTGATCCGACGGCAAGATCAATTTGATATCTGCTTGCGCAATCTCGCAAGCGTGGATGAACGAGTAGTCGAACTAAAATCGGAGACTGGGCCAAGTATCTTATGATTTCTTCCAATCGGCCACGGTCTGCAGTGTTTGATTCACGATGGATCGTTGCGACAACGTATGTGGACGATGAATACCAGTTTGATGGCATTGGTGGCCTGTTTACCAGAACTCTCTCTTTACTATCAAAACAGATATCGGTCATCACGTCGCCGACCAAGCGAGATTTTGCGCCGAGTCCCTCATTCCTAAGATTTGTCATGGCAACTTCAGTTGGCGCTAGCAGAAGGTCAGAAATCTTGTCGGTCAAAACGCGATTCAACTCCTCAGGCATTTGAGTGTTAAACGATCGCACTCCGGCCTCAAGATGGGCAATGCGAAACTTGGCGCTCTTTGCTGCCAAAGCCCCACCGAGTGTCGAATTGGTATCGCCATAAACCAAAACCCAATCTGCACTCTGTTTGACGAGTTCATTTGCGAGGCCAGTTGAAATCGATTCAATCTGCGCCTCTCGATTGTCTGAGCCAACATTGAGATTGAGCAGTGGTTGAGGAAGACTCAGCTCATCAAAGAAAACTTTCGACATAAATTTTTCATAGTGCTGCCCCGTGTGAAAAATGAGATGTTCATGACTTCTGGCGATGAGCGCGCGATGGATTGGGGCAAGTTTGATAAATTGGGGCCGCGCGCCCACGACACTGATAACCCTCATTAGCAATTAATTCCTAGGCTACTTCTCGCAGTAGCAGAGCACTTGGGTTTACCATTACATCCGATGAATTTGTCGCAACTCAACTCCGATTATTGGAGTCAACTTTGTGGCTCACGTATTGCCCACAGGTTGGGAATCACCGCTGCCGACCCAAGTGCGGTCGAAACTTTTGACAAATGGTTCTTTAGCTTTTACCCATATGTGGCAGATGAAACCTTTATTCCGTGGTCGTCTCTTGAGTCGTCTCGGGTATTAGAAATCGGCCTCGGATATGGAACAACTACGCGACGGCTTGACAAAAAGGCAAAGGAAGTCGTCGCTTGCGATATCGCCCTTGCCCCTGTCGTATTTTCTCGGTCCACAACCCAACGGGTTGCTGGTGCTCAAGCATCAGTTTGCAACCTACCCTTTCGCTCGAATTCATTTGACGTTGTCATCTCGCTCGGCTGTCTGCACCACACTGGTGATCTTCGCGGATCTATACGTGAGTGTTTTCGCGTCGTACGACCTGGAGGAACCGTTGTGATGATGGTGTACAACCGATACTCATACAAGAAATTTATCGTCAGTCCGATCACCACAATCAGAAGCTTTTGGCATGAGTTACGTGGCAACCCGTGGCACAGGGCTGGCGAGACCGTCAAGGTTCGTGTTGCGCACTTTTGGGATCGAAACACTGAAGGATCGGCACCACCACATACCGAGTTTGCCTCGAGGCGTGGGCTGACGAGGGACCTTGCGTCGGCAACAAGTGTGAGAACATCTTTAACGAACGTGGACGACATAACTGTTCTATTTCCATTGAGACTTCAACGTCGAGGGTTCGAAGTCTTCCGTAGACGCCTTTTGAATTCATTTTTGGCACACAAGCTGGGGCTTGACATTTATTGTGTCGCAGTGAAAGCGAGCAACTAGGTGAATATTGCAGTAGTGGCGCTAGGCAAGATTGGACTACCGCTTGCAGTGCAGTTCGCGTGCAAAGGAAACGTGGTCATCGGCTGCGATATAAACGACCGAACAGTCACCGCGGTCAATCGCGGGATCGAGCCATTTCCGGGCGAGGAACTTCTTGCTGAAAAGTTGAGCGAAGTGGTCAATAGTGGATTGCTTAAAGCGACAACCGACACAAGCGCGGCGGTTCGGCAGGCGGACGTTGTAGTGGTAGTTGTGCCTTTGGTTGTCGACAAAGACGGTATTCCAAATTTTGATGCGATCGACTCGGCTACTCGAGATGTGGGCCTGGGATTGAAAAAAAATATGCTCGTTGCATTCGAGACAACTCTCCCAGTTGGAACCACCAGAATTCGCTTCGCAAAAATGCTCGAAAGGGAATCCGGGTTGCGCCCCGGAGTTGACTTCAGCCTGGTGTTCAGTCCGGAGCGAGTATTTTCTGGACGGGTCTTTTCGGACCTTCGTCGCTACCCAAAGATCATCGGTGGCTTCTCCGAATCATGTGCCAATGCAGGGAAAGAGTTCTATGAGTCGGTTCTAGATTTTGACGAACGAGCCGACCTCGAAAGACCGAACGGTGTTTGGAATCTCGGTTCTTGCGAGGCCGCCGAGTTCGTAAAACTGGCGGAAACCACATACCGCGATGTAAACATCGGTCTCGCCAATCAATTTGCTCGTTTCGCTGATAAGAGTGGAATCGACTTGTTCAAAGTGATCGAGGCCTGCAATTCCCAACCCTTTAGTCACATTCACAAACCTGGAATTGCAGTTGGAGGCCACTGCATTCCCGTGTACAGCCAGTTCTATGCTTGGAATGACCCGACGGCTCAAATAGTCAGAGACGCCCGCCTATTAAACGAGAGAATGCCAGAATATGGTGTTCAATTGCTTGAAGCCGAGCATGGCTCGCTTGAAGGGCAACGAGTTGCGGTTCTCGGAGCAACATATCGTGGCGGCGTAAAAGATACATCGTTTTCTGGTGTCTTCCCTGTCGTCACAGCACTGAAAGAAAAAAAAGCAATCGTTTTTGTGCACGATCCTCTGCTCACCGATGCCGAATTGATGAGCATTGGATTCCAGCCTTATGTATATGGTAAAAATCTCGACGCGGCGATCATTCAATCGGATCACGCTGAATACGAAAACCTCACCGCAGAAAAACTCGGAAATGCACGGACGCTACTGAACGGTCGAAACATGTCATTGCCGCGTTTGTCAATCAAGGTGGTGACACTCGGAAACACTCGTGTAGGAAAGACCTAGAGTTCAAGAATCTTCAAATGAAAAAGAGTTATATCGCAATAGCCGGTCTATCACTGTTTGTGACGTTGATTTGTTGGAGCCTGAGTTCGCCTATCAATTCACATCGGGACGAGAGATATTACATCGGCTCAATCTGGTGTGCCAACGGCTACAACGAAAGGTGCGTGCCCTTGGGCTTAGACAACTATGGCAACCGCGTCGCCCTCTTCCGAAGCGACATGTGTATTCCGCCTGGAATCGAAGAAACTTATAAGAGAATTCTTGTCGATCGGGCTGTGCAGGGCTGTCAATTCGAAGTTAATGGCAACCAACCTTGGAAAGAATTCTCAGTTTCACCAAACATCGACTACGCGACCAAAGAATATGTGGCAACAAACATCAACACCACTATGTCTCCAAAATACTTCTTTCAAATCATGAATTTTTTCGTATCTGACAATCTCGCTGGATCAATAATCGCAATGCGAATCTTCACCGCAGCACTTATGTGTCTGCTTTTGGTCTTGCTTCTGGTTTTAAATTCGCACTTGATAAGCCAAGCTGTCGTCATATCGCTACTTTTGACTCTTATCCCACATGGGCTATTTATCTCGTCGGGCATCACGGTTAGCGGTTGGGCCTACATCGGCTGCTCATTCAGTTGGGCGTTTCTATATTTTCTATTGGATCGAGAGACGAAGACAATAGCGGCACTTTTTTTGGCGTCTATTGGGTGGATTATGTCGACCGCTGTCGCAATTGTCAGTCGTTATGACGCAACCATTTACATCGTCATAACAAATTTTTTGGTAGTCGTGATACGACTTGCCAATTCAAGAATCCAAAAAACGACGGCAACTACCTCGCTCTTACTGTTGGTTGTCGTTATTTATGTTCTTCGGTCTAAATTCGAAGTCATATACGCCATGACCTCATCGAGGCCAGGGACTATCACCAATTTTTACGATCTATTGCTCATCGCCGGCAACGCAGGGAAACTAGCAATTGCAACTCCCCTCAGAATTTTTGGCTTGGAAGGTGTCGGATGGCATCCCATGGGTCCGCCACTGCCGGTATTTGTCGCCACTACGGTTCTGTTTGTATTCGTTGTATATGCCATACATGAGCGCTCTAACCGAGTTCAGAATACTTTTTTGGTCCTAACCATCGGGTTTTACCTTGCGATTTGCATTTCACAAACCTATTTGCACCCTGATTGGTCAGCGCCGTTTTACTATGTTCGAACAGGCTGGCGTGGAGATGAGTTTCACTCCCGCTATTTTCTGCCAATGGTTCCGTTCGTCATTGGAATGATGGTTTTGCTCGCCCGAAAGGCAAAATGCCTCACAAGCGAAAAAAACTTCCGGATGATGTTCATTTCTATTTTATTTTTCACCCATTTTGTTTCACTGCAAAGTATTGGAATTATCTTTCGTGAAAATACTCTTTGGTACTGGCGCGAATTTCCGCTCGGAGTCGACTCGCTGCTCGTAATCGGGTCGTTGAGTTTTTTTGTTTTTTTAATCTCTGCGACTCAAGTCTTCTCAAATGAGCCACCGCGCACATCACCCAACGAGATCGCCATGACTACGTCAGAATAGATGTTTGATTCGATTTCTTTTCAAATTGGCGGAAGGGGTGGGATTTGAACCCACGGTAGGCATAAACCCACGACGGTGTTCGAGACCGTTCCATTCGTCCGCTCTGG
>Ga0194116_10002735_pt1 | contig 22209 bp, 23 predicted proteins | sample TA2MahsurfametaG_4_FD_148617 | JGI IMG/M metagenome (GOLD analysis project Ga0194116, IMG submission 148617) | Freshwater microbial communities from Lake Tanganyika, Tanzania - TA2015008 Mahale S9 surface | ecosystem: Environmental > Aquatic > Freshwater > Lake | place: Tanzania: Lake...
TTTCCTGCGTTTGAATCGTTCGATGCGTGCCAGCGCCGTGTCGATCACCGCGTGAGGCAATTCCCCCAGCGCTTCCGCGGCCACATCCGCCGTTTCCGTGCGGTGGCAGATCAACGCGAGGTCGTTACCGGCCTCGATCGCGAGCCTCGCATCCTCGCCGCGCGGGTGACGCTTCGCGATCGCGTCCATGTCGAGGTCGTCGGTGAGCACCAGATGATCGTCGAACCCGAGTTGGTCGCGCAGCAGGCGCTGGACGACGCGCGGCGACAGCGAGGCGGGCAGTCGCTCGTCGAGTCGGGGAAACAGGACGTGCGCGAGCATCACCGAGTCGATTTCCGGCATGAGCGCGGTGTAGGGGACGATGTCCTCGCGCAGCAATTCTTCAAGTGACGCGCCACTCACAGGCAGATCGTGGTGCGGATCACTGCTCGCGCGTCCGCCCGCGGGAAAATGCTTCACGCAGGTGGCGATCGAGCGCCTGTGCAGCCAGCGGTTCCATTGTCCGGCGTGGTCGATCACGCGTTGCGGATCCCGGCTCCAGCATCGTCCTTGCAGGGCGTTCGCCGCCTCGGGCGAATGCGCCAGATCGAGCACCGGCGCGAGATTGAGATTGATCCCGAGCAGGCGCAGCAGATCACCGGTGAGCGCGGCAGCGCGGGCGATCAGTGGTGCGCCGCCCGATGCCACCAACGCCGGTGGTGCGGGCGAGCCGGCTCCGATGGCGCGCAGGCGGCTGACGCGTCCGCCTTCCTCATCGATGGCGATGATCGGTTCGTCCTGCGAGAGATCGCGGAGCGCGTCGGTGAGTCGTCGCGTCTGAGCCGCCGTGACGAGGTTGCGCGAGAAGAGAATGTAACCGGCGGGCTGAAGCCTGCGGCAGCGATCCGCCTCGGCGGTGCTGAGGTCCGGCGGATTTCATGAACCGGACTCAGAACGGGATGTCGTCCTCGTCGCCGGAATCGTCCGCGGCGGCCGATGCCCCACGGCCGGATGCGGAGGACGCGGCCGGCTGCGGGCGCGAGCCGGATGACGATCCGCCACCTTGGCCACCGCGTCCGTCGGGGAGGAACTGCAGGTTCTCCGCGACGACCTTGAGCTTGCTGCGCTTCTTGCCGGTTTCCTTGTCGTCCCAAGTGTCCATCTGCAGGCGTCCCTCGATGTAGACGCCGCGGCCTTTGTTGAGATACTGCTGTGCGAGTTCGGCCTGGCGTCCCCAGAGCGTGACATCGACGAACACGGTTTCCTCCTGACGCTGGCCTTGGTCGTTGTTCCAGACGCGGTTGATCGCCAGCGAGATGTCGGCGACGGCGGTTCCCTTCGGGGTGTAGCGCAGCTCGGGGTCGCGCGTGAGATTCCCGATGAGCATCACTTTATTGAGATTGGCCATGATGAAGGAAGGGTGGTGCAGGTTTTGGGGGAGGTCAAGCAAAAACTGTTCCCATGAACATCTTTTCAGGAAACGCGCTGGAACTGCCGGGCGTGGACGCTGTCGTTGAGGCGCAGGCGATCCTGGATGCGTTGCACGACATCGGCGCTGCCTTCGAACAGGTAATTCACGAAGTGGGCGGATTCGAGGTGGCGCGACGGATAGGCGAACTGGCGGCGGCCGAGATTGACGATTTTCTCGACCTTGGCACCTTCGGCCTCGAGTTCTTTGGAGACGGCCGTGACGAGTTCGTCGATGCCGGTTTCAAGTGTCTTGGTGTTCAGGACGATCAGGCCTTGGTATTTGCGACTCATCGTGGGTGGGAGGGTGGGATGGGGGGCGTGGATGATAACGGTTCGCAGCGGCGGCGATTCCTTGGGAGCGCGAGCATTGCACCGCGTCGAGCGCGGTGGCAAGCATGTTTTCCAGCTCGGGCAGCTCGTCGGGCGCGAAGGAGCCGAGCACATGTCCGACCAGTCGCCCCGGCCCGCTGGCGCCGATCCCGAGTTTGAGCCGCGGGAACTCCGAGCTGCCGAGATGCTCGATGATCGACTTCACTCCGTTGTGACCTCCAGCGCTGCCTTTTTCCCGGAAACGCAGCGTGCCAAAAGGAATTGAAACATCATCAAAAATAACCAAAATTTGGTCCGGCTGCCATCGGTGGAACCGCGCGAGGCGGCCGACGGCCTGACCGCTGAGGTTCATGAACGTCTGCGGCTTGGCGAGCAGGGTGCCGTCGGCGAGTTTCGCCAGATGGCACTGCCAGCGCGGGGCGGGGGCGAAGGTGGCACCTTCGGCCGCGGCGAGTCGGTCGAGCAGTTGGAAGCCGACGTTGTGTCGGGTGCGCTCGTAGGCGGGTCCGGGGTTGCCGAGACCGACGATGAGGGAGAAACGGGGCACGGTCGGGCAGTGCGGATGACAATTCCAGAAATGGCCGTGGGTGGAAATGAAAAGCGCCCGGGGGGTGAGGCCCGGGCGCTGAATGCAAAAGGCGGGAAGCGACGCGGCCGTGCGGATCAGGATGCGCTGGCTGGCTTGGCTGCTTCGGGTTCGGCTGCGGGAGTCTCGACCACGCCAGCTCCAGCGCGTCCGATGTGGACGATGACGACTTCGGCGGCGTGGGTCGGGCGTACGCCACTCGGGTAGGTGATGTCGCCGAGGTGCAGCGAGTCGCCGAGTTGCAGGTTCGAGATGTCGATGTGGATCGTCTCGGGGAGGTCGTCGGGGAGGCAGGTGATTTCGATCGCGTGGATGTATTGTTCGATCACGCCGCCGGCCTTGACGCCGGGTGCCTCGCCGTGGAGGTGAGCCGGGATGTGTGCGGTGATTTCCGTCTTGCTGTCGATCGCGAGGAAATCGGCGTGGAGCATGTGGCCGGTGATCGGGTCGTGCTGCACGGCCTGGAGGAATGCGAGGCGCGTGCCTTCACCATCGATCTCGAGGTTCACGACGATGTTTTCCGAACTGCTGTGCGCCATCACTTCGGCAAACGACTTCGCGTTGATCTTGAGGTTCTTGTTTTCCGTGCCGCGGCCGTAGACCACGGACGGCAGCCAGCCTTCGCGGCGCATCTGGTTGAGGCGGCCCGAGCCGGTGCGGGCGCGGGGAGCGGCTTGGATCGAGGTCTTGGTGGCCATGGCGGAATTGCGGGGAAGGGGTGGATGCGGCACCGAGGATGCGGCACGCGCGGGGCGCAGGGTGTAGCGGGCCGACGCGGGCTTGTCAAATTCTTGTTCGGCCCGGGAAAGCCGGAAAAATCGCCAAAGCGACGCCTTCGATCAACGTGCCGGGACCAGGCGGACAATCCGGTCGGGTCGGTTGAGCAGGACGTGGATCGTCCCGTCCGGCGCGCAGGCGACGTCGCGCACGCGGCCGATGCCCTTGAGAATCACCTCTTGGTCGACCACTCTGCCGTCGGTGATGCGGATGCGCCGGACCTCCTCGGTGACGAGTCCGCCGGAAAACAGGTCGTGTTTCCAATCGGGAAACACGTCGCCCTCGAGGAAGTCCAACCCGCACACGGCGAGCGACGGCACCCACACGGCGGCGGCCGCCTCGATCCCCTCGCGCGTCGTCTCGGCGGTCATCGGCGAACCATCGTAGTTCATTCCATGAGTGACGACCGGCCAGCCGTAGTTCGCGCCCGCGCGGATGCGGTTGAGTTCGTCACCGCCGCGCGGTCCGTGTTCGGTGCTCCAGATCGATCCGTCGCGCGGGTCGATCGCGAGTCCCTGCGGGTTGCGATGACCGTAACTCCAAATGCCGGCGATCGCGTCGGGTCTGTCGGCGAACGGATTGTCGGCGGGAACGCGGCCGTCGTCTTGCAGGCGGAAGATCTTGCCGGTGGGCCGTGAGAGATCCTGCGACTCCATCATGCCGCCGCGCTCGCCGATTGCGAAAAACAGGAAGCCGTCCCGAAAGACGAAGCGCGTGCCGAAGTGCACGCCGGCGCGTGAGCGGAACATCGGATCGGGCCGGTAGATCCATTCGTGATCGGTCCAACAGTGGTCGCGGATCCGCCCGCGCGCCACCGCAGTGATCGACCGCGTTTGCTCCTTGCCGTCCGGACCGGTTTCCTTCGTGCCATCGGCGAACCCGAGATAGACCCACCCGTTCGAGGCGAATTGCGGATGAATCGCGACCTCCATCAACCCGCCTTGGCCGTGGTCAGTCACTTCCGGCGTGCCCTCGACGGGTTTTGGATCGAGCGCGCCGTCCGCCGCGATGACGCGCAACGCGCCGTGCTTCTCCGTGACCAACCGGCGTCCGTCGGGGAGAAACGCGATCGCCCATGGGGTCTTCAATCCATCGGCAACCACCGTCTCGATGCGATAGTCGTGCATGCGGGTCTTCGTCACCTCGCCAGCCGCAGGCACCGGCGGCTTCTGCTGCTTTTCGCGGAATTGGTGTTCTTTCTCTTGCAGCAGGATGACCAATGAGCGGATTTGCCCGGCGCTGAGCACCTCTTCCCACGCCTGCATCTGCATTTCGACATTTCCCTTGGCGATCGAGCGGTACACGTCTTCGTCGGACGATCCGTGCTTCCATTCGCCGTCGACGAGCGAACCGCCCACGCCACCTTCGTATTCCGCGCCATGGCAGGCGGCGCAGTGCTGGGCATAGAGCGCCTCGACCTTCACGCGGTCGGCCGATGCAGGCACGGCCCACAACCCCAACAAGCAGATGGCGATGCAACGGATCATGGACGGTGGATGAGCGGTGGATGGTATGAGTGTCCGATGCCGATGCGCTGTACACCTGCTTCAATCCGCTCGGAAGCTGTGCTTGCGGTCGCGGAAATTCACGCTGCGCACCTTGCCCTCGGCATCGTCATAGAGGAGGACGACGTAGTTGCCGTTGGCACCAACCGGAATCGAAGTGAGTTCGCCTTCTTCCGTGCGCAGCGGTACATACCCGCGCGGGTAGCGGATCACGGTCTGCGTGCTTGCCAGGCGCTTAATGGTGATCGGCGACCAGCGGCCCGCGGGATCCCGCATCTCGACCTGAAGCTCGGGTTTGCGCGACACCGAAATGAACGTTGCGGTCTTGTCCTCCTTCGGGTCCTGTTGCTTGAGCCGCAGCACGCGCACCGCCCAGTGCGACGGCTCCTCGTCGGTGGCCGGCATGCGCTCGGCGAATGGAATGAGGATGGTCGTCTCGTTCTTCTCCACCTTGAGGCGTGTGATGCCCTCCTTGGTTCCCTGACGCCAGATGCGCACCGTCTGGTTGCCGACCGGCAGCGGGATGCCGCCGGTCACTTCGCCGAGCTGGTAGCCGTCGGGGTTGACGCGCACGCCCGCGACTTCGATGTGCACCGGCCCGGTGCCTTCGGCGAGGGCATTGGCGAGGCGCACGAACCCGCTGGGGGGTTCTTCCGCGGATTCCTGCGCGCCGAGCTGTGGCGGGGTTGCGGCGAGAACCAGCAGGCCGACGAGCCTGCAAAGCCGACGTCCGGTGGCGACGGCGCGACGAAGAAGATCAGAAGTCCCTTTCATGGAGGATGCGGAGCTTGGCCTTGGCGGGAACGAGCGAGCCGTCGGTTTCACGTTCACCGGGGTCCGCAAACACGGTGAACGATCGCCGCGTTTCGGCAAGCACTTCCGGTTTCGTGTTTGCACCGGCACGGACGGGTGCGAGCGCCTGACTCACAATCCACACGCGGAAGTGGCGCGAGCGCACCGTCGATGCATCGTAAACGCGTGCGAAGACCTCCTCGGCGGCGGCGTCGTTCCATTGGATCAGGTTGCCGTCGCTGATCTTGAGCGCGTCCTTGTACAAATCGCGATTGCCGAACACCGGCTCGCCCTTCGCGTTTTTCACATGGGCGACCTCGGACACGCTGGCGAACGGACGCTTGAGCACCATCGCATCCGCGATGTGGTCGGCGATCTTTTGCGACGAAGGCGCACCCATCTCCCTTGAGGATCCAGCGCTTTTGGTGGTGAAGGGCCGATACTCGCCCGAGGCGGTGTTGTGGCGCCAATTCGAGACGATGCGCAGCTCGGGATCCTGCTTGAGAATGCCCGCCGCCAGAGCGCGCAGCGCGTCGCGCGAGGCGGTGTTGACGTTGACCTGTCCCTGGATGCGGACGACGTTGCCCTCGCGCTCCTTGGCGTCGGCCGAGGTGGAGATGCCGGTGTGGAACAGATCGAGGAGTTGCGAGGCACGGCCGCCCGGGCGATCGAACCGGTCGTGCTCGGCCCTGCCGATCCGCAGCGTGTTGCCGCCGCCGTAGTCCGGGCTGTTGGTCGAGTTCACGGTGACCTCGGGCCATTGATTGCGCGTCGCGGGCATTTGCGGCGTGGTGCCCGCGAGAAGCGTGTTGGTGTCGCGCGTGCCGGACCCATCGCCCGCACGGACATCCTTGTAAGCCGGACTCGAGAGGATCGGATCGAAGACGTGGCCCAGTTCGGTGGCGCTGTAGAAAAAACCCAGATTGGAAATCCGTTGCGGCGCGTTCTCGGCAAGCGGTGTCGGAGGTGTCGGCCATTCCGGACGCTTGTCGGTGGGCAGCACTGAGTTGATCGATACCGTTCGAAACACGCCGACGGGAGAGTCGTGCCCGCCATCCGGCCACTCCGACGGCATCACCCGGCCATAGTGGCGCCGTTTCTCGTTGCTGGGGTCTTTGTCGTAGATGGTTTCGCGCCGGATGTTGCGGCGGTTCGGGCTGAGGTTTTCCGGATATGCGTTTTCTCCGAGCCGCGTGTTGCGAAGGTAGTGGGAGACGCGCGGGTCGCCCATATTGTTGACGTGGAACCCGTAGGCTCCGTAGCTGTGGCCGGGGATCGCGGCCTTGGACATCGCCTCGGGCACGTTGGTGCGGATGGCGCTCACACCATAGGGATCGCGCACGATCGAGCGAATCACATCGGCATCCTGGTTGTTCCATTTCAGCGTGATGCCGCGCGCCTCGTTCTCCTGCTCGATCAGATCGAACTCGGCGATTCTCGGCGTTCCGTTTGAATTGAGGAACGGGGAATACTTGATCGTGTATTCCACTTCGGCGAATTGGTAGAACCGATACTCGTCCGGTTTGAGTGCCACGGCCACCGACGGGCCGTAGTACTTGCCGTTGATCTTGGTGAGGTTGTGCTTCGACTGGGTGGAGTCGTCGAGCAGCGTGGGCGAGTCGAACGGCAGCGTGTTGCCGGTCGCGCCGATCGGTTCGGGCTGCAAGTTGACCTCGTAGCTGAGCCTGGCATCACCCTTCACGTCCTGGTTGGTCATGTTCCACAGTTCGGCGAACAGCTTGAATCGCCAGCGCAGCAGGTAGCTGTTGCCGACCTTGGTCGTGCCGCCGAGGAAGTCGATGTGCAGGACGATCTCGCTGAGCAGGGGATAGGCGTCGAGACCGCGGAACGATCCGGCCTTGAGCGTCGGCTCGCTGTCCTTGTCTGCGTAATCGATCGCACCGGCCGCGAGCGTCTTGAGGTAGTCGTCGGGGAATCCGCCCTTGCGGGCACGCTCGCGTCGGTTGGTGTCCGGCCGGTCGTTGGCATCGTCGAACACCGGCAATGCCTGCTCGATGAATTGCGCCATCTCATTCACCGCGGATTCGCCGCCGGTGGCGACCAGGCGGTTGAGATTAAGTTTCGCCTGTCCCGCCGCCTTGTGGTCGATGCCTTCGGCGAAAGGGACCAGCGGTCGTTCCAGATAGGGGCGCAGATTGGGAAACAGCGATTCCTCGACGGCGAGCGCCGCGGGGTGAACCAACTGTCCGGGATACGACGACAATGCGGGGTTCTGTGGATCCGATGGATCCGCCACCCGCGACTCGAGACGCTTGAGCGGCGGCGTCAGCGCATCGACGAGATCGGCGGGTGACGATGGTGTCGCCGCGGCGAGCATCGACTCGGGGCTGAGCATCATCGTGCGTTCTTCGAGCAGTTGGGAGCCCACCACACCTTGATCGCCCTTGGTTTCCTTGGCCGCGGGATCGATCGCGAACAACGCGACTCCGCGCAAGGGTGGTTCGTCACCGGCCGGTTTCGGCGCAGGCGTGCCTGGCGCGGGATGCGGCCATTCAGGTCGCGCGTGATCACCGCCGGGACCTTCGTCATTGCCGACCACGGTCGGATCCAGCCTGCCCTGCAGATCCTCGACCCAGTAGGCGTAGCGAGAAATCGTCCGTTGTTGGTCATCCCGGATCTCCTTCCATTCGGCATGGGTCGTCGCGAGATAGGGCAGCGTGTCGAAGTCCGCGACGCGCTCGTCCTGATACGCCTCTCCATCCTTGAGGCCGCGCAGGCGATCGCGCTCTTCTTCCAGCAGCATCGGCACATCACGCTTGCCCGCGACGGGATCATTGAGCGGCAGGCCGGAAAAATCCGACTCAGCGCGGTTGGTGCTGAACAGTGGCACCGCATCGTAAAAGTATTTGTCGGTGTCGCCGCCGCTTTTGTCCGGCTTGCCGCGGGCGATCACCATGAGTGGCGCGGGTTTCCGCTCGTCGGATCCGGACGAGGCGGCCGACGCTTTTTCGGGAAACTGCTGCTGCACCACCAGATAGTCGTCGTTGGCGGCGTGTTTGAGCAGGATGCCGCGCACTTCCTCAAGCGCGGCATCGGCCGCGAGAGAGGCGCGCTGGCGATCCATGTACGAGCGCGCGGTGCTCCGCTCGATGCCCGAGATGAGCAACGCACCCACGGCGAGGATCAACAGCGCGCCGGTGATCACGAGGATCGCCGGCAACGCGAACCCGCGCGATGCGTGGGGAATGTCAGGGTGCGGCCTCATCGGTGTCGTCGGTCTCCTCCTGCGGGTTGCCGAACCGCACGATGGTCCGGTAGGTCTCGAGTTCCGGATTGCGGTCGGCTTCATCCGCATTGCCGATCGCTCGCCCTGCCGCGGTCGTGCCATCCCAATCCGCGGCTTGCTTGAGCCGGTTGGCGAGCGGACGCCGCGCAAGGACGATCGCGAGTTCGAGTGCGTCTGGCGCGCGGGTGTCGTTTTTCGACCACGCCGACCATCGGCCGTCGTTGCCGAGGGTTTTCGGCCGGGCCTCGAACGAGATCACGCCGAAGGCGATCGGCTCGTCGAGATCGCGCTCGGGCTCGAACAGGTCGCGGAGCTTGTCCTGACGCATGGCCTCGAAGACCTCCGAGCTTTCGCGAAACCCGCGCATCAGGCTGCGGATGACGCGGCCCTCGCTGGTGATGTCCTCGATCCGGTAGTTCACCGCGCAGAGGTCGCCGATGCGCTTCCGGTCGGTCTGCGCCTCGTCGGGCTGCATCGTCAGGAAGCCGATGCGATCGTCTCTCCAGTTGTTCGACGACTCGTCGAAGCGGGTGTCTTTGTGGAACACGGCACCGGCCAGATCGGACGCGATTTGGTTGAGTGCCGCGCGCGCCTCGCGCTCAGTGCCGATGCCGCTGCTCACGCGTTCGTAGCCGGCACCGGAATTGCCGAGCATCGCCGCCGCTGCGAGCAGGATGATGCCGCCCACCGCCATCGAGGCGAGCAGCTCGACCAGCGTGAATCCGCGCGGAGTGGTTCCTGTGATGATCATGGCACCAGCGTGTGGAAATCGAGCTTCGTGCGTTTTGCGGCGGGTGCCACGGCGGGGTATTCGAGGCTGATGCGGACAAGCAACAGGTCGGCGTTGCTTGTTGCACCGCTGCCGGCGGACGCGGACTGCCGGGCACCGCGCATCGACGCGACGTAGCGCACAGTCTTGCCGTCCATCTCCTTGACGCCGTTTTCATACTCCCCGCCCTCGACCTTGCCGATCAGGGCGCCATCACCGGAAAATCCGAGCGCCCATGCCTCGCCGTCGGCGGGAAACGGCTCGCCGGTCTTGGTGGCGGTGAAGAACCGCGGCTTGCCCTCACGTGAGGCGCGGATCTCGTCCATGCACGTGTCGACGATCCAGGTGCTGCGGGTTTCGGCCTCGGCCGCTGCGGCGGAGCGTCCGGCCTCGGCTAGGCTGCCGAAAACCAACGGCACCGCCACCGCGAGCACGCCCACCGCGATGAGCGCTTCGGTGAGCGTCGCGCCGCGGGGACAGGTTGTGGTTCCGGAACAATGCATGGCTCAGTCGATGCGGTAGGGCCTTGCGGTCACGCGCCCGATCTTCAGGCGGTTCTCGGCGATCGTCTTCGAGTCACCGCGTGCGAACGGCACCGCTTCATCGCGACGGTAAGTGCCCTCGGCCACGCGCATCGCAACGGATTGCGATCCCATCGGGCGGTGCAGCCCACCGCGTGGATTGAAGACCAGCGCGTGCACCTGTACCTGCCGCTCCTCGCGCGTCGCGAACTTGAGCGTCAGCTCCGGCGCGTCCATGGCGTTGTCGATCTCGCCGACCTTGCCACCGAGCAGCACGATGCCGTTTTCCACCATCCGCCAGCGCCCGTTCATCGTGCATTCCACCACGCCACCCTCGTCTTCCGGCCACTCGCTGGCGGTGAAGACCCCGATGCGGCAGCGCGTGATGCCATCGTCGCCGAGGTCTCCCGGCTCGGCGATCGCAAGGATGCCGTAAGAGCGCGACGTGATCGCTTGCGTGCGCGCCTGCTCGATCATCCCCATCAGTTGATCGGTCGCCGTCTTGCGCGCCTGCGCACCGGAACCGCCGAAGAGATTGGCACCCACCAACAACAGGATCGCCAAGACCGCGATCACGGCGATCAACTCGACCAGCGTGAACGCGGGACGGCTGCGCAACTCAGGCTGGGCGGATGGCTGGATCACGGGGCGGAGTGAAGCGGGGAACAGCCCGCCGGACGAGTCTTGTGCAAACACTGGGTAAACACAAAATCAAGTCATCGGTGCAGCTTCCCGCTCAACCCAACCCATGTGACAAATGCGCCATAAAAGGAAGGACAAAAAGGGTTTGGCTTCTCGGATATCCCGGAGAAATGAAAGAATCTTTTTGAAAATCGGATCGGCGATCCGCACCTCATTCACGGGCGGGAGATTCCGTTTCGGCTCCTTTTTTTTGCTTCCTTGATTTCAAAATACCATCAATCAGACTTTCGACTTCCTCGATGGCCCGCGACCCGTCGCGCAGGGTTTCCCGGATTTGGTCGATGTGCGGCTGCGGATCGCGCTGGATCGCGTCTGAGTCGAGCCGCAGTGCTTCAAAAACGGATTCGGGCAATTGCTCGATCATGCGGACCCCGGCTTCGGCGATCAGGCGTTCGCTCAAATCCTCTCTGGGCTCGTCCAAGGTGCCGCTCAGTCGAAGCGGCGACCACAACAACCCATGGGTACCGGGTTGGAACACGCGGCTTTCCGCACCGGGGATGCGCCGCAGTGTGCCCGGGGCGATGCCAAGCCGGAATCTGCCATCCAGGGCGCGTCCGCGGATCATGCACTCCCCCTCGAGTTGCACCAGCCCCTCGCTGGCGATGACGATGTTGCGTAAAGTTATCTGACCACGCTCCCACATCCAGTCGGCGCGCGCCTCGGTGAGGTCGAGGTGGCGGAAACGACCGGTGTCGGCATAGGCATCGAGGGCATCGAGAAACGGCAGAGCGCTCAGCAGACCGCGACGGAGATCAATCGTTCCTTCAGCTGATGCGCGGCCGTCGGTATGTCTGAACGCGAATGTCGAATCGATCGATCCTTGGAGGTGCTTCGACCAGTCGGGCGGCAAGAGCGCTTCACAGCGAATGCCGGTCAGCGAGCCGTCGAACATGGTTTCGTTCGGGTCGCGTCTCCATTCGCCGCCGACGGCGAGGATGGCATCGTCCCAAGCGGTCGCTCGCAATTCCCCGAGATGCAGGACGCCGTCATTCCAGCGGCCCTTGAGCTGATCGAGCCGGACGACGGGCATCCAACCCAGCGGGGTTTCCAGCAATCCTCCTTGTGCATCGATGCGCCAGGAACGATTGGCGGTTTCCTGCGTCGCTGCGATCCGCGTGCCCCGCAGCGCGAACACTCCTCGATCGTGCGGATACGAAACCGACAGATCGCGAATGCCGATGCCGCCGGATTCAATCCGTTGCGGCAACCAGGTGCGCTGACGCGATGGCCTTGGCGGCGCGGATCCGACTGCGGCGGGCGGGCTTGGATCGGGCGGTCGGGTGGGTTCTTCCAGCCGCTTGGGCATCGCTCCCAGGGTCAGGTCGATGCGTTGGATCATCGAATCACGCAACTCCCAACAGCCACGCCAGAATCCACCCAGGCCGACCTCGGTGTGGAGACCTTCGATTTTCAATTCGCGGATCACACCCGTGCCGCTGCCCTCGAAGGATCGCGCATCAAGAGCAAGTCCGTCCCATTGCAGTGAAGAAAACCCGCCTTCCACCCCGGCGGCGCGCGCAGCTTCGCGCGAGAGCAATGTGCGGAAGGATTCACTGTGGAGCCACTGACGCAAAGCGAGGGATGACGTGGCTGCAAGCAACAGCAACCCGGCCGCAAGACCGATCAAACAAGGGCGGATCCATGGGTGGGGCTGACGCGGTCGACGGCTCATCCATGTCGAAGCTAACCGCATCCATGCCGCGGGCAAGCCCGCTGTGGCGCACCGTGCGCCGGACGAGCCGTGCCGGACCACGCTTGCCAAGTCTGCTCCGATTGTCGAATGCTCGCCCACACCACATTCATTACGCCATGGTCGAAATCCACATTTCCTATGAAGGGGAGCTTCGCTGCTCCGCCACTCACCTGCCTTCAGGCTCCGTGATTCACACCGATGCCCCGATCGATAATCACGGGCGTGGCGAGGCGTTTTCACCCACCGATCTCGTCGCCACAGCACTTGGTGCATGCATGACCACTGTGATCGGCATCGTCGCCGCCAGAAAGGGGATTGAGGTTGGCGGCATGAAGGTGAACGTGCGCAAACACATGTCCGATGATCTGCCGCGGCGCATTGCCCGGCTTGAACTCGATGTTTTCATGCCGTTGCCCGCCGATCATCCGGAACGCGAATTGCTCGAGCAGGCGGGTCGCGGTTGTCCGGTGCATCACAGCATCCATCCCGGAATCGAGATCGTGATGAACTGGACATGGAATGCGTGAGCATCCCTGGATTCATTCCGGCCTGCGTGCGCCGTGCGGGCCGTCGTCCTCGAAAAATCCGCTGATGAATAACAACGTCGCCGCGATGCAGATGCACGAGTCGGCGACGTTGAAGGCGGGCCACCATCCGCCGCTCGACGGCACCAGCTTGTCGTACAGCGGCAGTTTCACGGCAATGAAGTCGACCACGTAACCGGCCGACAGACGCTCCCACAGGGAAGCGTCCGCGAGTTCCTCCAACAGAAAACCTTGCAGCAATCGGTCGGTGAGATTGCCAAAAATACCGCAGAGCAACAGCGCGATGGCGAGGATCGACACGGGATGGTGAAACACGCCGCGTTTCCAGAAGAGGCGGATCACCAACAGGGCGATCACCGGCACGATCAGGAACACGATCGGTGCCCACGCGGTGCCATTGCCGAAACCGAAGGCGACGCCCTGATTGTGAACCCGCACGAGGTGGAATCCATTTTCGATCACCTCGATGTGGGCACCGGGCTCATCCCAGGGCGGTGCGAATCGACGGATCGTCCAGAACTTGGTGGCCTGGTCCAGCAGGTAAAGCGGCAGGGTGACGAAGAGCAGCAGGCTGCGCAAGTTTACGGGTGGCACGGAAACCCCATCAAGCACCGCACTTCTCCAACCGTCAATCGTAGGCCATCTCTACATAGGGACACATAGGGACAGACAAATTGTATGAACTGGGCTGGATGAGGGCACTCGGGAGGGGTGGAAGCCGCCAGGACTGGTCCAAAGGGCCCGATCCTCACATAGGGACAGACAAATGATTCTTACATAGGGACAGACAAATTATATGCGATTGGGTCGCTTCAACCGCTCTCCCGGTGATCTTTGGGCTTCGGGAGCTTCTTTCCGCTTTACCAAGCGCACCATCGGCGGCTTTGGCACGCACTGCGCTGCGGATTCGCCCCATTTGGGCGCGGTTTTCTTCGCTTTTGCCCTTTTCATCCCGCAAATGAGCCTGGCGCGGCACCCCCGTCGCCGCTCTTTGTCCTTCTTTCGTTCTCTCCCGCTCCTCCCCGTCCTCAGATGCCCACCCTGAGGTCGCGCATCGACCAGAGAGTGCCCGCGGCAGCCTTGGCCTGACCGCGCAGACGCCTCGGCCCGTCGCGCCGCCGCTCGGGAAAGCGGTGCCGCGCCGCGGCAAATACCTCGTCGACAAAGCCACGGCTGCCAATGACCGCCCCGTCAGTGAAGTAGCGTACCCGGCAGCGCAGCATCGCGGCGAGTGGAACCTCGGGCGCGAGGACGGTCGTGGCCTTGCCGGTATGGTGCCGCAGCGCCAGGCCCATCAGGTCGCGGTAGAGACGGTCGAACTCCGCCCAGCGCGAGGAAGAAGCCCCGTTGCCCAGACAGGCGCGCGCCAACCCGGCGCGCGCCTTGGCTCCGTTGCCCCGGGGACCACCCCCCACCGCCTCGCCATAACTGCTCCAGCGGTAGTGGGCGGGATCGGCGACCATGCCCGCGCGCACGGGGTTGAGGTCGATGTAGGCGGCCATGGTGCGTGCGGCCGTTCCGTCCTCGACGAGCACGCTCTTGAAGCGGGACTCCCAAAGCGTGCCGCTGCGCTGGTGGGAGCGGTTGAACCAGCGGGTGAAGCGCTGCAGCAAGGTCTTCATGAACTCGCTGAGGTCGTGCATGCGGTAGGTGTGGCGCTCGTGGAGGCGCTGGGCCGCAGCGGAGTCGCCACGCTGGCGAGCGGTGGCCAGTTCCCGGGCAAAGAGGGCGACGGTGGCCTCGGGGTAGATGGCGCGCAGGCGCTTGAGGAGCTCGGCATCGGAAAGGCCCTCGGCGGGCATGGGGGGCACTTCCAAGAGGAGGTGGAAGTGGTTGGACATGACGCAGTAGGCGAGGATGCGGCAGCCCGAAAAGTTCTCCTGCATGCGCAGGAAGGTGCGGAACTGTTCGCGTTGGAGGTCGTCGAGGACCATGCGGCGGTCAACGACCCGGGAGATGCAGTGGTAGATGGCGGGCTTGTCGGGGGAGTCCTTCCAAGGGGCGAGCCAACGGGGCTGTCTCATGGGAGCAAGGCTGCCCGACGACAGTGCCCACCGCAAGGAAAAACAACACAAATTGTCTGTCCCTATGTGGAGTCGGCGGGCCGTTGGGATGGGACCGTCGTGGTGGTGGCAGTTGGGGCGCGCGGGGCGGGTCGTGCTTGATGTGATGTGCTCGGACTTGATGTTCGGGAGGGGCCTACGTCACAATCGTGCCGATTTCTTTCGCCGTGTTGATGTCCATGTCGAAAATCGCTTGGTCCCAGGTCCCGAGCATCACACCCCAGGATCTTGTGAAGCTGCTGCTCAGGGCGGCGGTGATCGTGGTGGTCAACAAAATCCAGTGCTTCAGTGACCGGTTGTCGGCGCTGCTGATCGCCCTGCCGCTGACGTCGCTCGTGGCAATGGTCTGGATGCATCAGGCTGGGCAAGGTTCCCAGCGAATCGCAAATCACGCCGAGGGCACGTTCTGGTTCGTGCTGCCGACCCTGCCGATGTTTCTCGCCCTGCCGTGGATGCTGCGCCAAGGTTGGGGATTCTGGCCTTCCTTGGCGGCCAACTGCCTGCTCACCGCGGGAGTGTTTTGGGTGCTGGTCCGGGTGTTGCGGCGTTTTGGGATCGACCTGTTGCCGTGAGTGCGCGCGCCCCACGGATCCGGCGATCCGGGAGACTGGGTCATTCTAGGTATTTTTTCGTATGGTCGATTTCCCTAGTTTGGACTTGTCAGATGGTGTAAAATGAGTTTCGACTCCCGGCCCGGCGGGCACCACCGGGATCCACCACTCCACCGAGCGAACCGGCCGTCATGCTTCCCGAAAACGTCATTCCGTTCGAGGAGGCCAAGCCCCATTCCCGGTTTCCAGGTTCTCCCATGAAAAGCGACCTCCTCGACAAGGCCTCCGAAATCGTCACCGATCCACTTGTTCTCATCAACCTTGTCTCCCAGCGTGTGAGGCAACTCAACAGCGGCCGTTCGCCGTTGGTTCCCGTTCGCCCGAGCATGGGTGTTGCGGACATTGCGTTGACCGAGCTCATCGAAGGCAAGATCCGGCTGATCGACAAAGAGCGCGCCGAGGCCTGAGCGCGGCAGCGGCATCCGGGCCGCAGCACCGGCCCATCGTCATGAGCGCGGACATCGCCACCAACCGCAAGGCCGGACGCGATTTTCACATCCTCGAGCGCTATGAGGCGGGGATTGAGTTGAAAGGCACCGAAGTGAAGTCGGTGCGTGCGGGCAAGGTGAATGTTTCCGATGCGTTTGCACGCGTCGATGGTGGTCAGGTGATGCTCTACGGCTGCGACATCCAGCCGTGGCAGACGGCGGGCGAGTGGTTCCAGCATGTGCCGAAACGACCGCGGCGTCTGCTGCTGCACAAGCGCGAGATTCTCAAATTGGAGGCGGCCAGCGCGATTAAAGGGTGCACGCTGCCTTTGTTGCGGATGTATTGGAAAAACCGCCGTGTGAAAGTGGAGATCGGCGTGGGCAAGGGGAAGACCCATTCGGACCAGCGCCAGGATCTAAAGAAGCGAGTCGAGTTGCGCGAGGCGCAGCGCGAGATCGCGCGATTCAACCGCAAATGAGCACGCCACTCATTGTCCCGCAGGCGGCGGGCTTTCCGGTGGGGGCGGAGTGGTGGAGGTTTCCGATGTTTCCGCTGATGCTGCGGGCGGGCGGGCGGTGACCGTACCCGATCCGGGTGGTGGGGGAGTGGCGACGGTGGCCTTGAATTCGGATTCCGTCGGCATTGCCAGCAGATCGGGCAGGCGGAATCCGTCGTCAGGAGTTGCTGGAGATTGGGCAGCGGATGGGTCAACCACCGGAGCCGCCGCGTTGGGCGCGGTGGGCGGATGAGCAGGGGCACCCGGTGTTTCGCGAGCGAACCACTGGCGCATCGTCGCGCACGAACCGAGCGTCAGCATCGCGGTGCAACAGAGAGCGGCGGATTTGAATCTGACGATGACGGCGGGCATGGACGGAGTGCGATGAATGAAAGCCCGGACCTTTTCGTGGCGCAAGGGGTGAAGCAGGCGGATCAGGTCCAATCGACCTCGACGGTGGCGATGGCACCGTTGCGGTCCTCGTATCGGAGGTGGCCGTGGGCGAGCGCGTGTTCGTGGACGAGGCGGGTGACCTTGACATCACAGGCGCAGTATTCAGCGATTCGGCCAAGGGGCTCAAACTCACCGCTGCGTTGGTGTTCCTGCCACCATCGGAGCGCATCGAGTCCGCCCGCGGTCTTGCCGGTGCCGAGCGTGGCCGATGCCACGACATCGAGCTTGAGTCGGAATCCGAGCCGCGCTTCGAGATCGAGCATCATGTCGAGGTTCAGGGTTTGATCGGCGAGTGTGTGGAACACATGGGGCTGGAGCACCGGATAGTCGAATTGCAGGTGATTCCATCCGACCACCAGATCGGCGCGCACGAGTTCCTCGCCGAGTGCGTGCAGGTCCTTTTCTGCATAGATCTCGTAAGTCCCGCGCCGGGTGCTGTAGGTGACGGCCACCGACACGCCCATCCGGTCCTTGTGGGCGTAGCCGCCGACGTCGTTGAAGCTCCGCTGGGTCTCGAGGTCGAAATAGACGATGTTCCTGTCGGCCACGCCTTTGGATAGGGGGTGGCGTACGGACTCGCAAGCTTGGGAACGGCGGTTGCGGCCGCCCGGAACCGGCAGACCTGCCGAATTTCCGTGATGAGAGTTCCGCGGATCGGGAGGCCTGCTTGACGAAACGCCGGAATCGTCCATGCTGGTTGCCACATTTCCCACGCTATGAACCTGCGCCTCGCCATCGGACCTGCCGCGTTGCTCTGCGGATTGCTCGCCTCTTGCTATCCTTACGAAGAGCATGCCCGGCGAACCCAGCCCAAGAAAACGCCGCAGCCCAAGACCGAGCAGTCGGCAAAGCCGAAGCAGGAGGAAACCGTCACGACGCGCGAGGCGAAGACCGGACCTGAAACCCCGGGTGCGACCACGCCGACCACTCCATCTTCCACTGCCACTTCGCCAGTGACCAAGACAACTGCGCCGACCACGCCGAAGCCCGCCGCGACCACCAAGCCGGAGTATCCCTATGCGGCGAAGGTTCCCGGCAAGGATGGTTTCGTCTTCAGTCCATACAACAACAAGGTGGTCGACGTGCGCGACATCCCAAGCGGCACGCTCGTGCAGGATCCGACGTTTCCCGCCGCCGATAAAAAATATTTCCGCGTTCCCTGAGTTGCCGGAAGCGGGAATTCCATCGATGGACCACCGGATCCGGATTCGCGGGTCCGGTATTTCGACGCCATGCATGCCGACGATCCACCGATCGCGATTCTGGGAGTCGGCCTGATCGGCGGATCGCTGGCATTGGCGTTGGGCAAAGCTGGTGCTGGTGATGTGCGCGTGTGGGATCGCGATCCGTCCGCGCTTGAGGTTGCGCGCGACCTTGGCATCGTCGGTGTTTGCGGCACACTTGGTCAGGCGGTGGCGGGCGCGCGAATCACGGTGCTTGCCGTGCCGGTTGGTGCGATGTCCGGACTGCTTGCGCAGGCGATGGATGCGGGGTTGCCTGATTCCTGCCTGATCACCGACGTCGGCAGTGTGAAAGGCGCGCCGCATCGGGATCTGCCGCCACTGCTGGCGGGGCGCGCGCTGCGGTTTCTCGGAAGTCATCCGATGGCGGGCTCCGAGCGCGGTGGCATCGCCGCGGCATCGGCCGGCTTGTTTTGCGGGGCCGCTTGTCTCCTCACGTCGGATGGTGATGTCGCTTCCGCGGATCGCACGATGCTCGAACAGATGTGGCAAAGGGTCGGCTGCCGCACGCATTGGACGACCGTGAACGAGCACGACGCGCTGGTCTCTCGGATCAGCCACCTGCCACATGCCGTCGCCTCGGCGCTGGCGCGGGTGGCGCTCGAGGATCCGGCGCTCGGACGTTTTGGTGCCGGAGGACTGCGCGACAGCACGCGCGTCGCCGCGGGCAATCCGTCGATGTGGTCGGAAATCCTGATCGAAAATCGTGACGCGTTGCTGCCCTGGATCGCCGCCATGTCGGGGGAATTGCGGGTTCTACAGGACCTTTTGGAAGCGGGCGACCGGGCCGAAATGCAATCGTGGCTGGAGCTGGCGAAACATCGGCGTGACCGCATGGCCGGTGCCTGATACCAACGCGCGCCCCATCATGCAGGAATTCCTGGTGCAGCCCGTATCCGCTTTGCGCGCCCGGTTTTCGGTGCCGGGTGACAAGAGCATTTCACATCGTGCGGCGATCCTTGCGGGCATCGCGCGCGGCGAATCGACGATCCGCAATTTCCTGCCGAGCGCCGATTGTCTGTACACCCTCGCCGCGATGCGGGCGCTCGGCGCACGGATCGATCCGCTCGAGGAATTGCCGGGCCACGGACCGGTGGCGTTGCGCGTCAGCGGCACGGCGATGCAGCTGCGCGCGCCGCAATCATCGATCGATTGCGGCAACTCCGGCACGGCGATGCGTCTGCTGGCCGGGTTGCTTGCAGGCTGTCCGTTCGAGTCGTCGCTGCACGGCGACGCCTCGCTTTCGTCGCGACCGATGGGACGGGTGATCGAGCCGATGCGGGCCATGGGTGCACAGATGGATGCGCTCGGTGAATCGCCGGGTTGCGCGCCGCTGCGGATCCGACCGGCCGCGCTCAAGGCGATGCGTCACCGGATGACCGTCGCCAGCGCCCAGGTCAAAAGCGCGCTGTTGCTCGCGGGAATGAGTGCTGATGGTGAAACCACCGTCGTGCAACCCGCGACGACGCGAGACCACACCGAGCGCCTTCTCGGTGCGTTCGGTGTCGCGGTGCGCGTCAACGGCAATGAAATCTCAATCGACGGCGGATCGTTGCCCATGGCCTGCGATTTCACCGTGCCGGGCGATCTTTCAAGCGCGGCGTTCTGGTTCGTCGCCGCCGCGATGATGCCGGGTTCGCGCGTCGTCATCCGCGATGTTGGCCTCAATCCCACCCGCACCGCGGTGCTCGACGTGCTCCGACGCATGGGCGCGCGGGTCGAAGTGATCACCACGCATCCCGATGGCGAGCCGATCGGCGAGGTGGTTGTCGAAGGTGCCGCGCTCCACGGCACCGACGTCCTGAAATACGAGATCCCGAATCTGATCGACGAGATTCCGGCAATTGCCGTGGCCGCGGCATCGGCCACCGGGCGCACCACGATCCGCAATGCCGCGGAATTGCGCGTCAAGGAGAGCGACCGCATCCGCAGTGTTGCCGCCAACCTGCGCGCGATGGGCTGTGCGGTCGATGAATTCGACGACGGCATGGAAATCATCGGTGGCCGCACTCTGCTCGGTGCGGAACTCCCGAGCTTTGGTGATCACCGGATCGCCATGGCCTTCGCGATCGCGGGGTTGTCTGCCCAAGGGTCGACACGCATCCTTGACACGGCATGCGTGGACACCTCGTATCCGGGCTTCGCCCGCCATCTCGACGCCGTGCTCCGCGGATGCTCGGATCCGGCGGACTTCCAGTTGAACCCAATCCCTGCCGCGTGACTTCCGGATCCGATCCATCCCTCCACCATGCCATCGCCATTGATGGGCCCGCCGCATCCGGCAAAAGCACGCTCGCCAAGCGACTCGCCGGAAAGCTCGGCCTCATCATGGTGAACTCGGGTGCGATGTACCGCGCGATCACTTGGAAGACCCTGCGCGAGGGAATCGATCCTCACGATGCCGCGGGAGTCGTTGCCATGCTCGATCGCATCTCGATCCGCTGTGGCGACGACGGCATTGGATCGACCATCACCATCGACGGTGTGGATCCCGGAGAGCAACTGCGTGGCGAGGAGGTGAATGCGAACGTCTCTGCTGTCGCCGCGATTCCCGGGGTGCGGCGCAAGCTCATCGGCCTGCAGCGCGGCTATCTCGACCGCTCGAGCATCGTCATGGAGGGCCGCGACATCGGCTCGGTCGTGTTTCCCGAGACGCCGTTCAAAATTTACGTGGACGCCGCGGAGCATGTGCGCGCCGCCCGGCGCGGCGACGAGGGTCAGGTCGATTCGATCGCTCGCCGCGACGCGCTCGACAGCGCGCGTGCCACGGCTCCGCTGGTTGTCGCACCCGGCGCCGTGGTGCTCGACACCACCGATCTGGACATCGATGCGGCGGTGGATGCCGCGGTGGCGATTCTTCGCCGACAGGGATTTCCCGTGCCGGATTGATTTCTTCCCTTCATGCCGCCACGTCCGATGATGAACTGGGTTTACTGGGTTTCGTGGATGACCTTCCGCTGCGCCTACCGCAGCTTGTTCGGTTGCCGGATCATCGGGCGCGAGCACCTCGTCACTGACGGACCCGTTCTCATCGCCGCGAATCACGAGAGCTTTCTCGATCCGCCGCTGATCGGATCACTTTACAACGACGAGATTGATTATCTGGCGCGCAAGACGCTCTTCAAAGGCATCGGCGGCCCGCTGTTGCGCGGCTGCAACTGCATTCCGGTCGATCAAGACCACCCGGACATGGCCAGCCTCAAGACGATCATCCACCGGTTGCGCGACGGCAATCGCGTGGTGGTTTTCCCCGAGGGATCGCGCACGCTCGATGGCACGATCGGTCGCGCGCAACCCGGCATCGGATTGGTCGCCGTGAAATCCGGAGCCTTGATCCAGCCGGTGCGCATCTGCGGCGCGCGTGACGCACTGCCCCGCGGGTCGTCCCGCCTGCGCTTCGCCAGGATCACCGTGACGATTGGTCCGCCATTTCGGCTCACCGCCGCGGAGTCGGCTGCAAAAGGCCGGGAGGATTACCAGCGCATCGCCGACCGCATCATGGACACCGTCAAGGCGTTGTGAGGCGTCGTGCTTCGGGGTTGGCTTGCGTGGCGATCCGGTGCATCGTCACGCCATGCATCCGCAGGGGCCGTTGTCGCAGAAGTTGTTCGCCGTGGCGCGGGAGATGATTCCCGGCGGCGTGAATTCGCCGGTGCGCGCGTTCCGCAACGTCGGCGGTGAACCGTTCTTCGTCCGTCGCGCGGCCGGCAGCCGCATCGAGGATATCGACGGCAAATCCTACATCGACTTCATCGGGTCGTGGGGACCCAACATCCTCGGTCATGCGCCGGTCGCCGTCACGCAGGTGATTCATGAAGTGGCCAAGAGCGGCGTTTCGTTCGGCATCCCGAATCCCTACGAGGTCGAAATGGCCCGCACGATCCGCGACTGGGTGCCCTCGGTGGAAAAGGTGCGCATGTGCAATTCCGGCACCGAGGCGACCATGTCGGCCATCCGGTTGGCGCGCGGATTCACCGGACGCGACACGATCGTCAAGTTC
>Ga0194116_10002741_pt1 | contig 22186 bp, 17 predicted proteins | sample TA2MahsurfametaG_4_FD_148617 | JGI IMG/M metagenome (GOLD analysis project Ga0194116, IMG submission 148617) | Freshwater microbial communities from Lake Tanganyika, Tanzania - TA2015008 Mahale S9 surface | ecosystem: Environmental > Aquatic > Freshwater > Lake | place: Tanzania: Lake...
GCTTGAAGTCGAGCTGCATGATTCGTCCCAGCGTACGAATGAGCGCGGTCTTGCCCAAGCCGGGCAACCCTTCAAGCAAGATATGGCCACGGCTGAGGATGCCAATGAGCAGGAGCCGGTGTACGTCCGCACGGCCCAGCAGGATGCGGTCAAGTTGCTCCAGTGTGCGGGCGCAGAGTTCAGCGGCGGGTTTCAACTCCTCCGGTTTAAGGACAATCGGGGCACTCATTTGCGTCATGAAAACGTGGGCGGTTCAGGCTGACGAGCAAAATGCGCCTTTATGGCGAGTGAAATAGACCTTAGCTCAAGGCCTTTGTATGTCCCGCCTACCGCATTATTGAGCCGCGTCCATAAGCACGAAAGTATTTTGGCCCCGGCTAATGTGCTCAGAAGGAGAGGGTTCAATTTCCTGTTAAAGAATACTTTAGCCACTAGCGATTGAGTTTGGCGGAGCACCTCTTTGACTTCCCTTGCTCCGCTGGCTAGCGTCCACACATGGACAGCCTGCACGCCCCGTGGCGCATCCAATACATCCTTGGCCCAAAGCAAACCGATGCTGATGGACGCTCGTTGTTTGCTTTCATTGGACAATCCTCCGAGGACAAGACGCACCATGTCATTGCGCGGGGTAAGGTGTGTTACGCCGTCCTCAATACCTATCCCTATAACGCTGGCCACGCGCTTATCTGTCCGTATCGCCAGGTAGCTGACCTGCCCGAACTTACCGAGGAGGAGGTGGTGGAGTTGCAGGTGCTCCTTCGCCGCGTGCAAGCCGCTCTTCGCAAGGTAATGCGGCCCGACGGTTTCAACATAGGCCTCAACTTGGGCAAGGTCGCTGGCGCTGGCATCGTTGAGCACCTGCACTGGCACATCGTCCCGCGCTGGAATGGCGACACTAATTTTATGCCTGTCACCGGTAGCACTGCTGTCTTGCCCGAGGCGCTCGACGAAACGGCCGCAAAGCTCCGCGCGGCCTTGGCGGAAATCCACTGACTTTATGCCCACCGAAACTCTCCACTACGAGAACGCCCGCTTTGCGCAGCAGCTTTTCGCCAACGATCCGCACCATCTAAAATCGCTTGAGGACGCACTCGGCGTAAAGGCGACCGCGCGCGACGGCTGGATTCGTCTCGACGGCGAAACGGCCGCTGTTGAGCGCGCAAAGCACTTGTTCCAGCAGCTTGAAGCCGCGCTCAAGGGAGGTTCCGCTATCAGTCAACGCGATTTTACTTCGGCCCTCGATGTCGTTAAGCACGAGGGTGTGGAAGCGTTGCGCGGCCTGCACTCCGAGCGCATCCACACCTCGCAGCGCAAGGCCCACGTCCTACCCAAGACCACCGGCCAAAAGAAATACGTTGAGGCTATCCGCACACACGACGTGACGCTGGGTGTCGGACCCGCGGGCACGGGTAAGACCTATCTCGCGATGGCGATGGCTGTTTCTGCCCTGCGCGAGGGTGCGGTCTCGCGCATCATTCTCACGCGCCCGGCGGTTGAGGCCGGCGAGGCGCTCGGCTTCTTGCCGGGTGATTTGCACGAAAAGCTCACGCCTTATCTCCGACCGCTCTACGACGCGCTTCACGATATGCTGCCCGGTGAGGAAATAGAGAAGCACATGGAACGCGGCATTATTGAGGTCGCACCGCTGGCTTATATGAGAGGGCGCACGTTAAACAACTCGTTTATCGTTCTCGATGAGGCGCAGAACACCACGCCTGAGCAGATGCTAATGTTTCTCACGCGCCTCGGCTTTAATTCCAAAGCCGTTGTCACCGGCGATCCCACGCAGACCGACCTTCCCGGTCACAAGACATCCGGCCTGCGCGAGGCGGCCAAGGTGCTGCACAAAGTCGAGGGCGTCGCGATAATTGAGTTTTCCAGGCGTGACATTGTGCGGCACCCGCTGGTGCAGCGCATCATTGTGGCCTATGAGGAGCATCGCGGGAGGGCGATGAACGGTTAAGGCAAGTAATGCGTAACCCACGATGCGCAAATCAACCTCCGTTCGCCCTGCCGCCATCACGCCTCGCCCATTGCGTTCCACGCTCCAGCTTCGCAACCGCCAACGCGACCGTCGGCTGAATCTCCGCTTTTTCCGCCGCGTGCTCACTCACCTGCTGCGCTGTGAATTCGGCGTCGCCCATGTTGAGCTCGGCTTCCATTTTGTCACAGCCTCCGAAATGGCCCGCGTGAATTGGCGGTTCCTGCGTCACGAGGGTAGCACCGATGTCATCACGTTTGACCACGCTGACCCGGAAGACAAAAGAAAGGACCGAGCCTCGACCCTGCATGGCGAGGCCTTCATCTGCGTGGCCGATGCCGTGAAACAGGCGCGCGAGTTCAAGACAAGCTGGCAGGGCGAAGTCGTCCGTTACGCCGTCCACGCGGTGCTCCACTTGCAGGGCTACGATGACTTGCAGCCTGCCAAACGTCGCGTGATGAAGCGCGAGGAGAACCGGTTGATGCGCGGACTGGCCAAAACTTTCGACCTCGCTCAACTCGAAACCCTCAACTCGAAACCCTGAACCCGGTTTCTACCAGCGGCCTCATTCTGCGCATCCGTCCATTGACGGAGACGAGCCTGATTGTGCACTGGCTCACGCCAGACTTGGGCCGGGTGACGACAGTGGCGAAAGGTGCGCGCCGACCAAACTCAGCCTTTCGCGGCAAACTCGACCTGTTTTACGAGGCTGACTTCAGCTTCGCGCGGAGTCGCCGCAGTGAGTTGCACACGCTCCGTGAGGTCAGCCTGCGCCAGACGCACCCGCGCCTACGCCAAGATCTCCACGCGCTTCAGCAGGCTGCTTATTGCACCGCGCTGCTAGAGCAGACCACCGAGGTCGAGACGCCGTTGCCCGACATTCATGCTTTGTTCCAAGCCTTGCTCGCTGAGTTGGGCGCGCGTCCGCCTCGGCCGCGCACCGTGCTGGCCTTCGAGGCGAAGCTACTCGTCGAACTGGGTCAGCAGCCGGACCTGACTGGAACCAGCCTCCGCCCGGCTACGCGGGATCTGTATGCCCGTCTTGAAGCGGATGATTTTTCCGCGCTGGCCACCTTGACCGCGCGCGCCGAGCAGGCTGTGGAGCTGCGGCAGTTTCTCCACGGCTTCATCATTTACCACCTCGGCCGCATTCCGAAGGGCAGGGGGGCGGCACTGGGGATGGAATGAACGTTAAACTTCGTGAAGGCGCTTTCCGTCGGGCAAGTGCAATCCTTTATAGGTTTGGCGGCGCACTTGAAATCGCTTGTCGCGTTTCTGCCGGAAGGTGTTCAAGCCATCGCCAAGGAGTTTTTTGTTCGCCACTTGGCGGGCATGCACTTCCGCCGTTACCATAAGAGAGTTGCCCCGTATTGCTCGCCGGTACTGGCAGTTCATTGAAGCGCGTTCGGGGTTGAACTTTGGTGAGTTCAATTCAATGATCCAACGCTCTGCTATGTCGTTATTGGAAATCCGTCAGCTAAAGAAAGCCTACGCCGCGCCCGAGGGCGGGACGCACGTCGTTGTGGACGTGCCAGAGTTCTCGCTCGCTGCGCAGGCGCAAGTGGCGTTGAGCGGTGAAAGCGGTTCAGGCAAGACGACTTTTCTCAACCTCATCGCTGGCATCCTCACGCCGGACACCGGCTCCATCAAATTCAACGGCCAGGAACTCGCCGGTTTGACCGAGCCCGCGCGTGACCGCGTGCGCGCCACCTCCATCGGATATATTTTCCAGACCTTCAATTTGCTGCAGGGCTACACTGCGCTAGAAAACGTGCTGCTTGGCATGAGTTTTGGTCCCGGCGCAGATCGGGGGTTTGCAAAGTTGCTGCTTAAGCGCGTCGGGTTGGAGGCCAAGCTCGACCATCTCCCCCGCCAGCTTTCCACCGGTCAGCAACAACGCGTCGCCGTCGCGCGCGCATTGGCAAACCGGCCCAAGCTCGTCCTTGCTGATGAGCCGACGGGCAATTTGGACCACGCCAACGCCCGTGAGGCGCTTACGCTCATTCGCGAGGCATGCCGCGAGAATGGCGCGGCGCTCCTGCTCGTAAGTCACGACCGCGAAGTGCTCGGTCAATTTGAAACCGTGCAGGAATTGGCGAAGTTGAACCGCGCGGCGAAATAAATATCCAATGAATAAACGAGGCCCAATATTGTATAAATTGCTCACCTTAGGTCAGTGGCAAGTGGCTCTTGCTTGGGCTTTGGGGCGTGGCCATTCGGCATTTGTCATTTCCGCATGACTCTTCCTCTCATAGTTGCTAAGTCGCTACGTCAACACCTGCTTTCCACGGTAGTCACAGCTCTGTCGCTTTCATTAGCGGGCGGTTTGCTCATGGCAGTCTGGGTCGTGAAGGAGCAGTCGAACGACGCTTTCACCAAGCAGAATGCGGGCTTCGATGCGGTGCTTGGTGCGCGTAGCGCCAAGCTGCAACTCGTGCTCAACGCCATTTTCCATCTGGAAGCCTCGCCCGGGAACCTGCCGTGGGCTGATTTTCAGGAAATTGCCGCCAACCCCGCCGTTAAACTCGTGTTGCCCATAGCCGTGGGGGACAATTACTACGGCTACCGGCTCGTCGGCACTTCTACCAACCTTTTCGCTGTCGAGCACACCCCGGGGCGAAAGTATCGCTTGGCCCAAGGTGAGCCGTTTATGCCCGGCTACATGGAGGCGGTGCTGGGTAGCTTCGCCGCACAGCAGCTTAAATTGAAAATCGGTGACAAGTTTCACCCTTACCACGGCCTTAATTTTGATGAAAAACAGAAGCACGAGGAGCAATACGTCGTCACCGGCATTCTCGAACCGTCCAACACCCCCGCTGACCGCGTCATCTGGATCCCGCTCGAAGGCATTCAGAACATGAAAGGTCACGATCCCGCGGCGGCCAACGACATCAGCGCCGCCCTGGTGAAGCTCAAAAGCTCCGCCGCCGGGCGCGGGCTGGAACTAATGTATAACAAGCAGGGCAATCGCCTCACCTTCGCTTGGCCCATCGCGCAAATTGTGTCCGATTTGTTGGGCAAGATCGCTTGGTTCGACCGGATACTCGCTCTGGTCGCTTGGCTCGTGGCCGTCGTGGCCACCGGCTCGGTGCTCGCCAGCATCTACAATTCCATGAACGAGCGTCGGCGAGACATTGCTATTTTACGTGCGCTTGGAGCGCGGGCGCACACGATCTTTTGCGCCGTGGTGTTGGAATGCGCCGCCATCGCTGCGCTTGGCATGGTCGCTGCCTTTGCCATGTATCTCGCTATTACGACCGTGGCTGCTGGCGTTATCCGCGCTGAAACCGGCGTCGTAATCGAACCGCTCGCGTGGCAGCCCGTTTTCGTTGTGGTGCCCGTCACGATCATCGGTCTGAGTGCCTTGGCAGGCATCATCCCCGCTGCCAAGGCTTACCGCACGAACGTGGCCGAAAACCTTTTGCCGGTGTCGTAACACGGGTCCGGTTCACCCTCAAACCGATTCCCAATTACCTTCTTCACGTTGGGTGGGGAGATTGAGGAGTAGGAGTAAGATTAAGCTTATTGGAGGGAAGCGAACGGAATTCCGTTCGTCCCTGTTGCTTACTTCGACGCCACTTTATTGACGGTGTTGTAGATTGTCTGGTTGATGGGCGTGCCGTCGGCGGCGTTGAGATTCATGCGAATACGCATTTGCATGACGGGCTTAACACCACCTTCGATTTCCAGAAAAACGGTTTTGCCGTCCGGCCGGAGGGTCGCCTTCTTTACCACGAGATCTTCACCGCCAAACTTGCTGTTGCCGATTTTATTGTCGCCGATAATTTTGTCGGGCTCACTCGCTGAATACATCTTGGAGCCATAGCTGCCGCTCCACTTGTAGTTCCACTGATCAATCGCCCAGTTGCCGTCGTCCTCGGCCAGTTTCTTGTCGAGCGCGGTGGTGAAGGTGATTTCCAGACCGGTGGGCTTGACGTGCAGTTCCTTGGGCATGGCGACAGGTTTGCCGGTGTAGCGAATCCGATGAAAGGCACCGGTCTTGGCGCCGCTGCTTTGCCACACGCGCAGGCCAGTGGCGTAGAGCTGGCCGTCGCGCGGGCTAAACCGGGCGCGCATGATGCCGCTTTCGAAGTTGAGCGGGAAGCGCACCGCGCCGCCCTGCACTTGCCCGGCAACTTCCTCCTTCATCACCTTGAAAAGCGAGCAACTGCCGTAGCTCATGTGCAGCATATCGCCGCTGAACGGGCCCCATTTCTCGCTGGTGACCCAGACTTGACCGCCGCTGGAGTTGTCCACCTGATGCGGGAGCCAGAACAGCGGACGGTCGTAATCCATGGGTGGCGACGAGGTGTGTGCGGTGTGGGCATGGCCGTAGAAGCCGCCGGCCTTCATGAGGTTGACGCGCGAGCTGGGCACCCAGTTGCCCTCGTTGTCGGAGGAGGTCACCTCGTCGTTCGGTCCCATGCCCAAGCCGTTGGGCGCGCGGAGGCCGTTGGCCCAAGCCTCCAACTTGGAGCCGTCCTTGGACACCTTGACGACGACGCCGTGGTGCTGGTGCTTGAAGGGTCCGAGGTTGCCGCCTTTGTTGAAGTAAAAGTTGCCGGCGCGGTCCGTCTCCAAGCCGAGGTTAAACTCGTGGTAGTGAGAGCTGATGGCGACGTCGTTGTTGAAGTTCTCGTAGAAGTCTGCTTCGCCATCGCTGTTGAAGTCGTGAAGGCGAGTGATTTGGTCACGGCCAAGCACATAAACTTTTTCGTCTACAATTTTGAGACCTAGGGGCTGAAAGAGGCCGGTGGCGAACCGCTTCCACTTGAGTTTCTCCAACTTGTCGTCAATGCCGCTGACGAGCCAGACATCGCCGCTCACGCTGCAAATGGCCGCGCGCGTGGCGTCCTTGAAAAAGTCGAAACCACTGGTACGAATCCACGAGTTCCACGGGTTGGCTTTACCGTCGGGCAGCGTGAGGGTATCTACCGTGTAAGGGCCGTCGGCCTTGCCAAGCGTGCCGGCCGTCTCGAGGACGGGATTCCACTGGGCCGCGCCCCCTTTAGTAAGCGCGGGGAGGTTCGCGGCGGCTGGCTTGGCAGGCACGCCGTTGGCGGAAAGGGTGACGGCGAAGCTAGTGTCCGCTTGGAGAGCGGGAAGATTTAGCACAAGCCGACCCTCGGGCGTCGTTTCCGGCTTAACATTTGGTAGAGAACAAGTGGCCTTCAGCGTTTCACCTGCGCCAGTGGCGAGGAGGAGCTTCTGCGCCGGGGCCGCGCCCTCGAAGTGGAACGTGCGCGTGAAGGCGCCACTCGGGGCGTCGTAACTGGGAAGTTCGAGCACGCCGACCTTGCCGACCGTGTAGCTGAGAACGACCTGTTTGCCATGCACGTAGAGACCTCGCCATTTAGCCCAGTCCTTGGGCAGCGGACTGAAGGAGACGAGTTCGCGGCCGTCCTTGGTGGGCGGTTTAGGTTCGATGAATTTTCCACTGGCATCGGCCCAGCCGGGCAGCACTTCGGACTTGAAGATCACCTCACCGACCGGTGACGCCACGCCCTCCAAGCCCTCGCGTCCGGTGGGCAATTTTAAAAAACCGCCGCGCCAGCCGATCGCCATGCGAAGCCGCTCGGTGTCAAAGCAAACCGCCGCATCGCCACTCAGTTGGATGGTGAGGCCTTTGAGTGCGGGGCGGAAGATCTCGCCCTTATCCCCGGGGACTTGCAGGCCACCGCTGTAGAAGGGGCCTAAGTCCATGAGGTCCCATAGTGTACCGGCTGGCTTAGGTTTCGGGGCCGGTTTCGCTTCGACTTTATTTGCGTCCTTCTTGGCATCGGCGGCGAAAAGTGGAAGGGCAACCAAGGTGGCTGCGGTGATGAGAACGAGTGGTTTGAGAGACAATTTTTGCATATCTACCTATTGGCAAAGTGGCTTGGTTGACGTGAAGCGGCAAAGAAAATTCAAGGTCGCGTGCCCTGCGTGCCGCCCGAACCGCGGGCGGCCTGACTCACGAGCTAGCAGATGCCCGCGTGCGGGGTAGCGGAATACTTCGCCCTTTTCTTTTTCACGTGTTGAGCCACGCTCCGCATCGCAACGCTATCTTGAAATCATTGCAATCTTCGCCCCGCTGAATGGTCCGCCTTAAAGACATTGCTTGCTGCGCCGGCGTCTCCGTGATGACCGTCTCCAAGGCGTTGCGAAACGCGAAGGATATCTCCGGCGCGACCAAGGCCCGCATCCAGCAAATGGCCGACCAAATGGGGTATGTGCCAGACGCCGCGGCTGCCGGGTTACGCACCCGCAGCACGCGCCTGCTCGGCCTGGTGTTGCCCACGCTCACCAACCCCCTTTTCGCGCGCATGATCATGGCCATCGAGGAATGGGCCCATCAGCAGGGTTACGCGGTGCTGCTTATGCACTCGCACAACGAACCTCCTCGGGAGGAGCAGTGCCTCCGCCGATTGCTCTCGCGCCGCGTGGACGGTCTCTTCATCTCGCCCGCGTCGCGCATGGAGGCTACCGCCAAAGTGTATGAAGAGCTTCAGGCCAGTGGCACGCCCGTGGTGATCCTCGGATCGCGCGCAAAATTCTGCGCCAGCTTTCCGTGTGTGGAGAGCGATGACATGGCGGCGTCTGCAAATGTCACGCGCCACCTGCTTGAACTTGGCCACCGGCGCATTGCATTCTTCGCCGGGCCGCAGGTTTCCCCGTGGGCAAACGATCGGTTGGCTGGCTATAAGAGGGCGCTTCGCGAGGCGAAGGTGGACTTCGATGATCGGTTGGTTTTTCAGGCCGGGGCGACCATTGAGGAGGGCGAGAGAACCGCTGTACAGTTCGTTAGCGAGGCCACCCATGCTACCGCAATTCAATCGGTTAACGACTTGGTGGCTGTCGGCGCGGGCAGCCTGCTGCTTAAGCAGGGCGTGAGGATTCCGGAGGAAATTTCCCTGGCGGGGTTCGGTAATGTCCTGGTGAGTGAGCACTTTCGTGTGCCGCTGACCACGGTGCGCCAGCCCAAGTTTCGCCTCGGCGTCGCCGCAATGGAGTTGATGCTTGCGCAGTTGCGCCACGAAAAGTTTGAGTCCAAACGGCTGGCCGCCGATCTGGTAATCCGTCAAAGCACCGCCGCTCCGCCCAAGCTGTGATGGGTGCCGTTAGTGGGTGCGCTGCCAGCCCGCGGTGAACATCCCGCCACCGCGCGTGTCCTGCGGCCAAAGCACCAGTTGCGGTCTGGGCGATTCGCTTGCCTGGAATGGATTCATCAGGGGAAGCGGCGCAAATTCTGGGTGGGCTTTCTGAAATGTCGCGGTTACGGCCTCCGTTTCCGCGCGGGTCAGGGTGCACACTGAGTAGATAAGCTTGCCGCCCGGTTTCACGGATGGAGCGACGTGGTCCAGCAACCGCAGCTGCACGGCCGCCAACTCCTGCACGTCATCCAGCGTCGTGGTCCAGCGTGCATGGGGGTTCCGGTGCCAGGTGCCGATCCCGCTGCAAGGTGCGTCCAACAACACGCCGTCGAAGCGCGACTTCGTTGGGAGCTTTGCGCCGCCGTCCCAGAGCGCGGCACGGTAGTTGAAGCACTGCGCGCGGCCGGCGCGGAGCTTGAGCTTCTTGAGCCGCCACTCGGCGCGGTCGCTGGCCCACACCATGCCCTTGCCCTGCATGAGCAAGGATAGATGCAGGAGCTTGCCGCCTTCGCCGGCGCAGGCGTCCCACCAAGTTTCGCCGGGCTGCGGCGCGCACGCGAGGCCGACCGCCTGCGAGGCGATGTCCTGCAACTCGAACTCACCGGCGTGAAACTCCGGCCGGCGAAACAGGTTTTCTCCACCGGCATAGGCTAGCGCGTCCGGCAGCGGGCCGGGCTGCGTGTGCCCCAGCACCTGCGCGAGCGACTGTGCGCGGCCGGGTTTCGCGCGCAGCCAGAGGGTTGGTTCAGCCTGGAGGGCGCGGAGCCACGTCGCGCTGACGGGCAGGGCCGCGTTCACCCACTCTGGCAGCGTGCGCGCTAGCAATTCCTCGTCGGTGAAGGCTTGCGGGCGGCGCACGAACTCGTCGGCAAACTCCAGCGCGGAACGGATTTGCGATTCGAGCTTAAGCTCGCCGTTGATCCAGCCGCCCCACCGGTAGAACGCGAAGACTGCTTGGCTGGCCTGCGCGGTTTCGGCCTTGGTCCAGTCTCGCGTGGAGCGCAGATGCTCGCGCAGCACCGCGTCGGCGGGCTGCGTGCGAGAGGAGTTCGCGATGACCGAGGCGGCTAGCTTTAACCAGCGGCCGAAGGGATCGGCGGCTGGTGCTGGCGCCGGTGCGTCGTCGTGGTCATCGTGCTCGTCGTCGGGCCGGCGAGGCGAACGGCGGTGGGGCGAGGAGTGGCGTGGTTCCGGCACGGCTTCCGGTAACACGGGCTGGCGGCGACGAGCAAGCGCGGGGTGCGTTACTTGGCCAAATGCTTTTCCGTGCAGGCCTTGATGGCTTCGGCCAGGAAACTCGCCACGTCCCGCAGCAGATGGTCTGGAAAATTGACAAACACAACCCGAGCCAAGAGACTCCCATAATTGAAAACGCCGCCGCGCCAATTCCCGCTCATGCTCGCCGGCCTCGCCGCAGTCGTAGTGTCGAGCTTTGCCGCGACGCCAAGTTTGGAGGATGGGCGGAAACACTGGGCGTTTCAGCCGTTGGCGAAAGTCACAGCGCCCGCAGTGAAGGACTCGCGCTGGCCGCGCAACGAAGTGGACCGCTTCATCCTCGCCGCGCTGGAGGCGAAGGGCTTGAAGCCGTCCGCCGAGACCGACCGGCGCACGCTCATCCGTCGCGCGACGTTTGACCTGCTCGGCTTGCCGCCGACGCCGGAGGAGGTCGAGGCGTTTGTGCAGGACAACTCGCCGCAGGCTTGGGAACGCGTCGTGGACCGGCTGCTGACCAGCCCACACTACGGCGAGCGCTGGGGGCGGCACTGGTTGGACCTCGCGCGCTACGCGGACAGCAGCGGCTTCCACAACGACCTCGACCGCCCGCACGCGTGGCGTTACCGCGATTACGTCATCCGCAGTTTCAACGAGGACAAGCCTTACGCGCGGTTCATCGCCGAGCAGCTCGCGGGCGACGAAGTGCCCGGCGCGGACGAGGAGACGCAGGTTGCCACGGGCTTCTGCCGCAACGCACCGAGCAACGACGACAACATGGGAAGCAACCGCGAGCAGTATCGCCTCGATGAGTTGGACGACGTGATTTCCACCACCTCGACGGTCTTCCTCGGCCTCACGGTCGGCTGTGCGCGCTGCCACGATCACAAGACCGACCCGATCAGCAGCGCGGATTACTACAGCTTGCTCGCGGTCTTCAACGGCACGGTGAAGCGCGGCGTGCCGAAGGAAAGCGACGACAAGGAGCGAGCGAAAGAAGTGGTCAGTCTGCAGGCGCTCATCGAGACGAAAGCCAAGGTGCCGCCCACCCATCTGCTTCGGCGCGGCAGCCTGCAAAACAAAGGGCCGGAAGTTCCGCCCGCAGTGCCGACCGTGCTGGCCGCGACCCCGCTGAAGTTCCCCGAACCCGCGGCAGACGCGAAGTCTTCGGGCCGACGCCGCGCGCTGGCCGAGTGGATCGCCGCGCCGGAAAACCCACTGACGTGGCGAGTTCTGGCAAACCGCATCTGGCAGCATCACTTCGGTCGCGGGCTGGTGGCCACGCCGAGCAACTTCGGTTTCAAGGGCGAGCGCCCGACGCATCCCGAGCTGCTGGATTTCCTCGCGGCCCGCTTGGTCGCGGAGGGAGGGCGGTGGAAGCCGGTGCACAAGCTGTTGCTAATGTCGGCGACGTATCGGCAGGCGGCGGGAGGGGAAAGTGTTCAGTATTCAGTGTCCAGTGTTCAGTCGGGGAAGCGACCGCCCGAAGGACGCCCCTCTGAACACTGGACACTGAACACTGAACACTCTCGGGCAAAAGCGCTCGACCCCGACAACACCCTCTTCTGGCGCATGAACCTCCAGCGCCTCGAAGCCGAGTCGCTGCGCGACAGCATTCTCTTCGTCAGCGGGAAGCTGAACCCCCAGCTAAGCGGCCCGGGCATCAAGCCGCGCATCCGCGCCGACCTGCTGCCTGCCAGCCAACGCAACAAGTGGCCCGTGCTCACCACCGAAGGGCCGGACCAATGGCGGCGCAGCGTTTACATCTACGTGAAGCGCCAATTGCTGATGCCCATGATGGAACTCTTCGACGCGCCCACGACCACGGACAGTTGCGCCGAGCGCACCCGCAGCGTCGTGCCCACGCAAGCACTCGTGCTCATGAACGACGAGTTCGTCGAGGACCAAGCCGGCTACCTCGCGCGGCGGGCGGCGATGGATTCGGGCGGCGACTCGGCGAAGGCCATCGAGCGGATGCATTTGCTCGCACTCGCACGCGGGCCGTCGGCGGAGAAACTCAAGCAAGCCACCGCCTTCGTCAGCGCGCGCGAAACGGTTTACGCCGCCGAAACCACCGCGAAGGAATCGCCGCGCCAGCGCGCGCTCACGGACCTCGCGCACGTGCTTTTCAACAGCAGCGAATTCATCACCATCGAATGAACCTTTCGCGCAGACAAATGCTTCAGATGAGCGGCGGCGGCTTCGGCGCACTGGCGCTGAATTCCCTGCTGCACGCGGATGGCGCGCTGGCGGCGACGCCTTCCACAAACCCGCTGGCCGCGCGCGCCGCGCACTTCGCGCCCCGGGCCAAGGCCGTCATTTTTCTTTTTATGTATGGCGGGCCGAGCCACGTGGACTTGTTCGACCCAAAGCCGGAGTTGGAGAAATGGCACGGCAAGGCGATTCCCGTGTGGAAGCCCGAGGACGCCTTCATGGGCCGCAAGACCCAAAACGTGGCGATGAAGAGCTACTACGAATTCGCCAAGCACGGGCGCGCGGGCGTGGACATCGCCTCGCCGTATCCGCTGCTCGCGCGGCACGCGGATGAGCTGTGCGTGATTCGCTCGATGCACGCGGAGAGCAACAACCACGGCCCGGCGCTCTTCCAGATGAACAGCGGTTTCATCCAAGCGGGCCGACCGAGCATGGGCTCGTGGGTGACTTACGGGCTGGGTTCGGAGAGTGAAAATCTGCCGGCCTTTGTCGTGCTGATGGATCATCAGGGCGCGCCGGTGAACGGCGCGATGAACTGGTCCAACGGCTTCATGCCCGCCGCGTTTCAAGGGGTGCCGTTCCGCGCCAGCGGCGATCCCATCGCCTACCTCACGCCGCCGAAAACCGTTTCCACCTCCCAGCAGCGCGCGCGACTCGACCTGTTGCGGGAGTGGAACGAGGCTTACGCCGCCGCGCATCCTGCGGAGAGCAGTCTGGCTGCGCGCATCGCGAGCTACGAACTGGCCTTTCGCATGCAGGTCAGCGCCGCCGAGTGCGTGAACGTCAACTCCGAGCCGGAATCCGTCCGCAAACTCTACGGACTCGACCGTCCGGTGACGGCGCACTTCGGGCGCAACTGCCTGCTCGCGCGGCGACTCGTCGAGCGCGGCGTGCGCTTCGTGCAGCTCTACAGCGGCGGCAACGCGGGGCTGAATGCCTGGGACGCGCACGATGATTTAAAGAAGAACCACGACCTGCACTGCGCCGAGACCGACCAGCCCATCGCAGCGCTGCTGCATGACTTGAAGACGACCGGCCTGCTCGACACGACGCTCGTCGTATGGGGCGGCGAGTTCGGCCGCTCGCCCGTGGCCGAGAACGGCAAGGGACGCGACCATCATCCCAAAGGTTTCACCATGTGGATGGCGGGCGGCGGCATCAAAGGCGGTGTGGTCCACGGCGCGACGGATGAGTTCGGCTACCGCGCCGTCGAGAAGCCCGTCTCCGTGCCCGACCTGCACGCGACGATGCTGCATCAATTGGGCTTGAACCACGAGCAGCTCACCTACCGCAACAGCGGTCGCGACTACCGGCTCACGGATGTGAGCGGTGAGGTCGTGCGCGAGTTGCTGGCGACTTGAGCCTGAATTCCGAAGTCGGAAACGCCCGGGCTGCACGGGACGCGGAAGGAGCGCGGCGTTCACGCCGCAGAAGGCTTGGAAGAAAAAGTGCCGTGGGAAGGCTGGCGAACCCCGCGCGTTTCTGCGGCATGAATGCCGCGCTCCTCGTCTGCGCCTCCCTTTCAACCTCGCAATTCGGGTTCAAAGGCGCTGCTAACGCTACTTCGCCGGAGCGAGATACTTCTCCGTGTAGGCTTTGATAGCTTCCCCGAGGAACTTGGCCACTTCCTCGCGACGCGCGGCATCGGTGCGGAGGGCGGAGCCGAATTCGAGCTGGATGGCGTCCACACCGTTGGTGGTGTGACTGCCGTAAGTCCGCACGATCCAACCGCCGTTATAGCCGCTTAGTTCTGGCGGGGTGCCGGGCGGGGTGTTGGGTGGCTCGACCTTCACGCCTTTGGCAGCGAGGTAACCGAGGATGCTCGCCTCGCCCGTGAGTGCAGCCACGCCTTGCTTTTCCACCAACCGCATCACTGTCGTGCCGTTCTGCGTGCCGCGAATGAGCGTGTCGGGAAACGCCGACTGGCCGTGGATGTCCAGCAGCAGTGCGCCGTTGGGAAACTGCTTCCGCAACTCGTCCACGAACTCCCGCACATGCCCGTGGAAGGCAGCGTGGACAGCGGCTGCTTTAGGATGCTCCACGGCTTCCTTCTCGGGCCGGTTCGCGTCCACGAACTGTCGGTGCGCCTTCATCGCCACGACGAACGGCTTCTTGCCGGTGAGCGCCTCGACCTGTTTCGCGGTTGCCATGGCGAGCTCGAAGGTGCGCGTGTCCTGTGAGGTCACGAACTTGCCGTTCTTGCGTTCGGCTTCCGGGCCAACGCGCTTGGGCACGCCGGGAATGGCCATCGAGCCGCCGTGCGGCGCGGTGATGAGGATCGGCAGATCGCCCCGTTGGACGTGAATAAATTCATTCGTCTGCGCGGCACTGCACTGGAATGCGGCAAGCGTGAGCGCGAGCGTAAATAGAGTCTGCGGTGAACTCATCGCTTCAATCGGACGTAGTGCGCTTACTTCGCCGTCAGCCGGCGCGTAATGAACTGGCGCACTTGCGGCACCTGGCACTTGGCGAGCAGCAGCGCGGCCTTGGCCGGGTCGGCGGCGACGGCGGGCTCGATGCCATACCACGTCAGCAGCGGGAGGTCTTTGTCGGCGGCGTCCCCGGCGTGCGAGAGCAAGGCTTCGGCGATGGGCCAGCGGTCGTTGATCGGCAGGCGTTGCAGCGCGGAGGAAAGGCCGAGGCGGACGAAGGCGGATTTGTCCTCGCGCGCCATGGCCACAAACTTCGCCAGCAGGGCAGGGGAAACTCGCTTCTCCTCGGTCAGCAAGCGAATCGCCCACCAGCGGAAATGCTCATCCGTGCTGGCGAGGAACTTGCCGACTTCCTCGCGCGCGAGCACGCCCGTCACGTCGCAGGCCCACAACGCACGGAGTTGGTCGCGGCGATTGCTGCTGAAGTTGAGTGACTTGAGCAGCGCGGGGGGCGCGGCCTTCGATAGTTTGCCGGCAGCGGCGCGTTCTTGCAGAAGTCGCTGCGCGTGACGGCGCTGCCACTCGTTCGCGTGGGTGAGCAACTTGATCAGGTCCAAATCCGAAAGTTTTGTGAGGTCTAGGTTCGCCATTGGCCTGGGCGTGCCGTAGGTGATTTTGTAGATGCGCCCGCTGCTGCGATACGAGCCGTCGCTGTCATGGCATTCGCCGCTGTCGTTCCAGTCAGCGACAAACATGCCGCCATCGGGGCCGGTGATTTGCACCGTCGAGCGGAACCACGGATCATTTGCCATCAGAAAATCGCTGCCGTGTTTGGCGACGTAGCCGGAGCCGTGGCGCGACGGAACATCGTAGAGCACGCGGTTGCCGTGGATGTTGCCCATGAAGGCGCGCCCGCGCCACTCGGGCGGAAAGTTGTCGCCTTGGTAAATCATCAGCCCGCAGTGCGAATGGCCACCACCGAGTGCCGCGTGTTCTTTGCCGGTGCGGCTATCTTGCCACTTTGCGCCCGCCCAATGCAGGTGGTCGGAGCAGGCATCCATCAGCTCGTAGAGGTGCGGGTTCTCGTGGGTGCCGAACATCCGCTTGTAGAACGCCCCGGGGATGACGTGCCAGAAGTGGCCGATGACGTTGTTCGAGAAGAAGGCCTGGCCGTTCTCGTCCCAGTCCAGACCCCACGGATTCGTCGTACCACGGCAAACCACTTCAAACTTCTTCGTCACGGGATGGTAACGCCAAATGGAGCAGTCGAGCGTCACCCACTCGTTTGTCGGCGTGCCGGGCCGACCCACCGTGGACTTCTGCGTGATGCCGTGACGTCCGTAAAGCCAGCCGTCCGGCCCCCACGCGAGTCCGTTCACAAAGTTGTGGCCGGCCTGAATGTTCCACCCTGTGAGATGCACTACCGGCGGCCCGTCCGGCATGTCGTCGCCGTTGGCATCGGGGATGAAGAGCAGGTCTGGCAGCGAGAGCGCCCACACGCCGCCGAAGCCCGGCAGCGCGCTGGTTACGTGACGGCCCTGGTTCAGGAAGACTTTGCGTTCCACGTTACGGCCCGTGCCGTCACGGTCAGTGAAGATGACGATGCGGTCGGGCGCGGGGTTGGTGACGCCGTTGTTCTGCTTGAGCGTGGGATAGGAAAAATTCTCGACCACCCAGAGCCGCCCGCGGTCATCGAACTCCATCGCGATGGGCTGCATGACCTGCGGTTCGCCGGCGAAGAGCTGCACGCGAAACCCGGGCGGGACGGTCATTTTCTTAACCGCCTCGGCGGGCGGGAGCGGCACTTCGCCCGGTTTTTGCGAATCAGTAACCCCGGGCGGCAGTTGTGCGCCGACTGTCAGACAAAAGGCGAAAGGAATCAGGCAGACGAAGCAGCCCGCGCTTGAACGGGAAACGAATTGCATGCGGAGCTTTTAGTCGAGGCCGCAGCGGGAAGCAATTGGAAGGCGCCCTGAACTTTAGGGGTGTTCTCGCAGCCAAAACCTTATGGCCGTGGCCTGCGGGTGTTGCGGTCGCAGTTCCAGCACGCGGAGGTAATGTGGGCGGGCCTGCGCCGGCTGGTTAAAATTCTGCGAGTAGAGATTCGCGAGGACGAAGTGCGCCCCTGCCTCATCAGGATGTTTTGCCAGCAGCTTTGTCAACTCGGCGGCGGCGTCGCGCAAGTAGCCGCCGCGCTGGAGGGCGAGCGCAAAGTTGTAGCGCGCGCTGGCGGAGTCTGGCATCAGCGCAAGCGCGGTCTCGTAAGCAGCGGTGGACTTGAGTAGGTCGCCCATCTGCCCGGCGACGATGCCAAGGTTGTGGTAAGCCTCAAAAAACGCGCCATCCGCGCGAATGGCGCGCTGGTAGGCGGCCACCGCTTCGTTGTTCTTGCCGTTCTGTTGCAGGGAAAAGCCGAGCTGAAAGTGCGTCTGCGCGTCGGCTCGGGCACCGGCGGTGGGCGCGGGTGGGTTTAGGTACGCGTAACGTGGGCCAGACCAGCCGGGTGCCAGCGTCTCACTTGCGCGTGGCGGCGCGGGTTTGGGCGCGGGCGGCTCCGGGGCGGGAGCGGGCGTGACCACTGGGGGCGGAGTCGTATTGGTGGTGGTAATCGGCTTGGGCGGTTCAGGCACGGGCGGTTTCGCGACGACGGGCTCCGGGGCAGGGGCGGGCGGAGGCGTGGGGTTCGGAGCGGGCAGGTTTGTGCTGGGCACGCTTGCGACAACAGTTGGTGGCGGCGGATTCGTGGTGGTGACGATGGGGGCAGGCTTGGGCTTTGGTGAGAGTTCTGCTTCAAGCTGCGCGGCGATGAGTTGAACGACTTCAAGATTGTCGGTCGATGGCTTCAATGCGAGGTAAGCTTTGTATTTTTCCAGTGCGAAGGGCCGGTGATCCACGGGGCGGCGCGGCAGATAAAAGTGCGAGATCAGCGCGGCGTTGAAGAGCGCGGGCGCGTAATTGGCCTGCTGCTGCACGCCTTGGTTGAAGGCTTGGAACGCGTCCGCGTAACGCTCGTTGGCGCGGCGTGGCTCCGAGCGCGCGCGGAAGAGCTGCACGATGCCAAGGGTGTTCCAGACCTCGGCCTGTTTCGGGTTCAACGCCAGCGCGGCGCGGTAGCTGCGCTCGGCGGCCTCGAACTGCTGCGCAAGCATCTCGGCGCGGCCCCGGAGAAGCCAGCCGTCGAGCCTTTTCGGCTGCAGCATGGTAAAAGCAGTGAACTCGGCGATGGCGGCAGCAGGCTGTTTGATTTCTAAGAACAAGCAGCCGAGGTTATAACGTGCGGGGGCAAGGTTCAGGTCCACATCAAGCGCCTTGCGGTAGGCGCGCAAGGCTTCGCTCGTGCGGCCGGCGTGGTGGTTGGCGAGGCCAAGATGATTCCACGCTTGTGCCTCGCGCGGAAGTTGGAGCGTAGCCTCAGTGAGCGCGGCGATGGCGGCCTCGAACTTGCCTTCCTTTATCAATTGCTCGCCATTGAGCAGCGCGCGTGGCCCCTGCGGCAGGCAGCCTGCGAGCATCGCCAGCAGGCTAATGAACAGCAGCTTGGCGGCAGGCCACTTTTTATTGGTCAGCATCAAGACCGTCGGTAACATCCGCTGCTCGCAGTGTCAAGAAACGCACAGGAACGACTGAGGGTGATGCGTGGTGAGTGGCGCGTGCGCCGCACCGAGCGTGATTCGGCACCCTCACGTACCGCGCCACATACCGCGCGCCGCGCCGTGACGCTGGCAGCGTTGGTTCTCGTGCTGTCACCCGCACTGTCTCTCGCCGCCGCGCCCCCTCTCGCCGCGCCGCCGGCCCCGCCGCAGGCGCGCGTCGTCGTAGTTGAGGAGGCGCGCGCAATGAAGGCTTTTACGCCGGTGCCTGAGGTCGTGCGCGACATGGTTAGGCGCGGAATCCTGGCACATACGGGGAAGACCAACTCGGCCGATGCTTGGCGCAGCGTTGCAAAGACCAACGATGTCGTTGGGCTAAAGGTGGTCTCTGGCCCCGGCCACACTAGCGGCACGCGCCCGGCCTTGGTTGCCGCTGTGATTGAGGGCTTGCTGGGCGCTGGCTTGCCGCCACGCAACGTCATCATCTGGGACAAGCAACTGGCCGACCTGCGCGTCGCCGGCTTTTTCGATTTGGCCCAGCGTTATGGCGTGCGCGTGGAGGCCGCCAATGCAGTTTGGGATGCGCGGACTTATTACGAAAACTCCCTGCTGGGCAATCTCGTCTGGGGTGACCTCGAGTTCGGTCGCAAGGGTGACGCCATCGGTCGCAAGTCGCACGTCGCTGCCCTCGTCACACGCGAAATTACGCGGCACATCAGCCTTGCGCCACTGCTCAATCACAATCTCGCCGGCGTCAACGGCCATTGCCACAGCCTCGCCCTTGGCGGGGTGGACAACTCTCTCCGCTTCGAGTCTACCGCGCGCGCGCTGTCTGAGGCCGTGCCGGAGATCCTCGCGCTGCCTGTACTCTACGACCGCCTCGCGCTCTGCATCACTGATGCCCTCATCTGCCAATATCAAGGCGAGCATCTCACGCGGTTGCACTACGCGGTGCCGCTGGCGCAATTACGCTTTTCAAGGGATCCCGTGGCGCTAGACACGCTCTCGTTAGCAGAACTCGAAGGTCAGCGGCTCAAAGCCGGCCTGCCTTCTGCGAAATTCACCGCCGACCTCTATAAGAATGCGGCTTTGCTGGAGCTCGGCCTCAATGACGCCCGGCTAATCCGCGTGGAAATGAAGTAACGTGCGCCCGCCCGACACAGTTGCTGGCTGCACACGGCCATCGCCTGGCACCCAAGCTCTCTTTTACTTCCCTCCGGGGCGTTACTACACTCACAACCGTAGCGTTGGATGGTTGGTGGTTGATTGCGTGAGTGAGGCTGTTTGCATCGCGAGGAACTCGTTTTCTAAGTAGCCCCGCTCCGGTGTTGACACCCTAGCACGGCCCGGCGAACGATACGACCCATGAACAATTCTTTCGTCTCGTCTGCGTCGTCCCGTCGTGAATTTCTCAAGGCCTCCGGAACCGTCCTCGGAGCGTCCGCACTCGCGGGTGTGACTTTGCCCCATGTACATGCGGCTGGCAGCGATCAAATCTCTGTAGCGTTAGTGGGTTGCGGCGGTCGCGGCGGTGGCGCGGCGGCCAACGCTATGTCGCAGAGTGGCCCGCCCAAGCTCGTGGCGATGGCGGACGTGTTTCAGTACCGGCTCGACGGCGCATTCAACTCCCTAAAAAATAAATTCAAGGATCAGGTAGAAGTCCCGGACAAGCGTAAGTTCATCGGGTTCGATGCTTACAAGGGCGCGATTGACTCGTTAAAAAAGGGCGACGTGGCCATCTTCACCACGCCGCTGGCTTTCCGTTGGGTGCATTTCAAGTATGCCATCGAAAAAGGCATCAACGTCTTCATGGAGAAGCCAGTGACTGCGGATGGGCCAACCTCGCGCCGGATGCTCGAACTTAACAAGTTGGCCAAGGCGAAGAACCTCAAGGTCGGCGTCGGCCTCATGTCCCGCCACAAGAAGTGCCTGCAACAACTCCACGCGCGCATCCATCAGGACAACGAGATCGGCGAGGTCAATCTCCTGCGCGGCTACCGCATGCAGGGCCTGCTCGGCTCGGCCTTCTCGGAGAGGTATCCCGGCAAGGACAAGGGCCTGCCCGGCAACCCGAGCGAGTTAATGTGGCAAATCTCGCGCTTTCATAGCTTCCTGTGGGCCAGTGGCGGCGGTTACAGCGACTTTAACATTCACCACATTGACCATCTCTGCTGGCTGAAAAGCCCTCCCGGAAAAGAACTTTGGCCCGTCAAAGCCCAAGGCGTCGGTGGCCGCACCTCCCGCATCAGCCCCGACGGCAAGCCTTACGTGGATCAGAACTTCGACAGTTATGCCGTGGAGTACACTTTTGAGGACGGGGCCAAAATGTATATGAATGGCCGCACGATGCTGGGCGCGGTGCCCATGTACCATAGTTTCGTTCATGGCACCAAAGGCATGGCGCAAGCGGCGAAGTCCGGCGACTGCAACGGCCCCTCCAGCACCTTCAAGGGCCAGACCATGTCCCGCGAGAATCAATTGTGGACCTCGGATGCGAAGATGGCAGATGACCCCTATTTCACCGAGTGGCAGGTGCTTACTGAAGCCATCCGTAACGACAAGCCGCACAACGAAGTTGACCGCGGGGTAATGTCCAGTCTTGTGACCTCTCTGGGCCGCTACGCGGCACACACCGGACAAGAAGTCACGCTTGACGAGATGCTCAACCACACGCACGAGTTCGCTCCGGATGCCGACAAGTTGACCTTCGATTCGCCCGCCCCCGTGCAGGCTGATGCCAACGGCCTCTACCCTGTCCCCGAGCCAGGCAAGAAGACTAAGCGTGAGTACTAATCCGCAGGGGGTAAAAGCAGAAACCCGGTGAATGGCGAACGCAATCAGGCCGGATCAGGTCAGAGAATGTGCAGGTAAATTATTAGGAGCATGCCGCCGAGAAATCACGGCGGCGTGACGAGAACAAGCTGACTCGTCATCAAAGGACATGCGGCTAAACTTCCGAAGTCACAATGACCTGACTAACAGCGGGCAAACCCAGTACGCGCAGTTGCGCGGCGGGCTTACCGCTCGATGATGCGGTAGAAGCGGCGGGGCATGGCTTGGGTGTCTTTGTCTTCGATTTCAACCTGCCCATTTTTGAGGCTTACACCATTGGTGAGGAGCACCCAACTGTTCGCGTTAAGCATGTTAGTCGTCGCCCAGACCTCAAAGCCGCTCAAACCACCCGCGTCAGCCAACTTGCCATCGTAGTCCCCGAAACGTAAGAGAAACCGGCCGTCACTCTGCCGCTGCGGAGGCTGCAACCGTTGCGGGACCATCACGCGTAGGCCGGCCACGCTGCTGGTGACGCTGCCTCCTGAGTTTGCTACCGTCACACTGTAAGCCCCCATGAACGAGCGGTCTGTCACGGTAAAGCTCAGCGTCGGGTTCGTGGCGCCGATGAGATTGGTGCCGTTGAAGCGCCACTGGTAGCTCAAGGGTGCCGTGCTCGTAGCCGTCACGCTGAAGGTGGCGTTACCGCCGGCGCTCACCATCTGGCTCACCGGCTGGGTGAGCAACCACGGCGACGAGGAAGCCGCCGATCGCGCCTCCGAGGGAGATCATCAGATAAAAACTCGTGAGCCAGCTGCCTGCGCCAACCAGCGCCACGGTGTGATACCCACCCGCCGCGATGGCCACCACGCCGCTCAGGCCGGTGGGCACGGTGGTTTGGCCTTCACTGCTTCT
>Ga0194116_10002748_pt1 | contig 22130 bp, 28 predicted proteins | sample TA2MahsurfametaG_4_FD_148617 | JGI IMG/M metagenome (GOLD analysis project Ga0194116, IMG submission 148617) | Freshwater microbial communities from Lake Tanganyika, Tanzania - TA2015008 Mahale S9 surface | ecosystem: Environmental > Aquatic > Freshwater > Lake | place: Tanzania: Lake...
ACGATCTTCCTCCATCAAATGTGCATTGCCAAATACCTGGCGGTAGGCCGCACGGATAATGGCATTAGCCGATTCGTTACGGAGACTGGCATCAGCTATAGCGATTGTGGCTTCGGGCATGGGAGGAGACAGAGTAAATGTTTTTGAGTTGACCAGAACGTAGTCTTGATTGCCATGTAGCAATCAGAGCACTTCAGTGATCGAGAGGATCCGACCACCTCGGCGATGGACATAACCAAGCTGGCTGGTCATGTCTTTCCCTGAGACGAGATAGGTCGCATTCGGCGTGCGCTGTCTGGCTCCCGCAGGCTGAGCCTGAACAACAATCCGGTATCGCTTACCTGTTGGTTCGGTAGTGCCAGCGTTGGCACCGATTCGGTTGATCCTCTGCGATGTGTTGGACCAGTTGCTAGGTACCGAATTGGTAGCCACCGACATCACCAGATTCGATGCTGATTGGACTGTGTCGCTCGATGCATAGCCACCTGCCAACGAAAGATGACGGTTGAACGCTAGTTGGGAGCGGCCTTCTTCTGAGCTGATACGAGCAAACGGGATAGTGTTCTCGCCAAACAGATTCTGGTATTCATCGCTATCAATATAGCTGTTGATTTCGGCTTCATAGCCATCGTTAGCGAGCCGTTGAATGTGCTCACTGACCTCTGCTTGGGTGAGTGGAGCTCGACCCAGAAGATGTTTAAAGTTGAGCTCCACAAAGCGATAGGGCGCATTGGTTTCAAAGAAGCGGCGCCGGTAATCAGGAGAAAGAGCAACTGCGCGCACAAATTCACGCGTGCTGAGCCGACCCTCCGTAAACTGGCTCTCTGCTGTGAGGCTCCGCTCGCTTTCCATCAGATGGGGGTTGCCCATCACCTGGCGATAGGCTGCACGGATCAGCCCGGCAATTTGATCAGTGGTCTCACCACCGCTGCGCTCAAACACTTCCTGATCTCGTTGGCCAAGACCGAAGCCAACGTAAAGATCACCGCGGATCGGTGCTGAGTCACCCCCATCGGCATTGAGACGCCTGACGGGATTAAACATCCCATGGGTACCTCCAGTCAATGATCGATTCACGCTGACTACATTTCCAGATCTGTACACCTGAGCAGGAACCTTGATCGAGAGGTTGGATCCTCTTGCTAGGTTTCCCAAAAGCTGGCTCTTGTTCCCTACAGCAGTATCACTGCCAGCGAAGTTTTGCTCAAGAGCCGCAATACGGTTGAAGGCCGACTGCGGCTGACCTAGTGGAGAATTCCAGCTGGTAGGGTAAGGGACGGTGTCCTCACCAAATGTCTGTAAATACTCATCAGAATCAAGGTAGCTGTTAATCTCGCCTTCAAACCCAGAGGAGGCAAGCGTTGCTACATGGGCACTGATTTCGGCTTCGCTCTGTGGTGGGCGCCCAAGTAGATGCTTGAAGTTCAGTTCAACAGCACGATGCGGAGATACCGCATCAAAATAGCGAGAGCGATAAAAACTCGATAGCGCAAGGCAGCGTACGAATTCGCGAACGCTGATATCTCCATTGGAGAGTTGCGATTCGGCACTCAGCAGTCGCTCACTCTCCATAGGCTGAACATTACCAAATACTTGGCGATAGGCAGCAATTACCGCTAGCTGATAGGCGGCGTTATCGTTGGCTGTAAACGCCTCAGGATTATTTAGGTCTTGCTGATTCCTGAATCGATCATTGCTCGTTGCTGCTTTTATAGACTGATGGATCGCCCGTCGCGAAAAGCTGGCAGGTGCGTCCATTAATTGTGTGGCACCAAATCCAAGCGCCTGAGATTGATTGTTTGACATGGGAAGGGAGGAATGAGGGGTTTGGAGTGACTATCTTTGACGATGAAAGTCTGTTGATACTTCAATAAGGATTTCGCCTAAGAGAAGACATTGGGGATTCAGCCAACTGGAGTGATACTGGCGATTTTCCCTCCTTCACGATGAATACGTTGATACTGCTCAGAAAGCTTATTGTAGGGAACGAAGAACACGCGGTTAGCCTTCGTATATCGTGAAACACGTCGAACGTTATTTGCACGATACGCTGTGACTTCGACACGATAGACCTTTCCTTCCGCCCCTGCACCAACGCCACTGCGGGTAGCGGCGTCGCCGAGATTTGGTGATGGGCGGAAACTCCATCCCTGTGTATCCATCGATGATGGTGCCACCACCGATAGCGGGCGGTTCTGGTAAGCAGCTCCGCCCAGCCGACTCTGGATCCCGGAAAGGTTTCCCTTCAGGCTGCTGCTGCTGTTTCCGCGCAACAGCTGGAATGTCCATGTGAACTCCTGGAGCGTGGTGCAGGATTCAGTCTTCCACCCCCGCTGGTACGGAACTGTCCATTCACCAAAGGTGTTCTGGTACTCATCAGAATCGAGAAAACTGTCGATGTCTGATTCATAGCCGCTTGCATCAAGTCGCTCTGCATGGCGACGCATTTCCTCAAAGCTAGCAGGGGCACGCCCAAGCAAATGGCGAAACGCCAGTTCTATATAGCGGTATCGAGCGCAGGCATCAAAAAAACGTGCGCGATAGAGTTCACTTTTCGCAATGGTGCGCACGAACTCACGTACGCTGATTTCACCTAATTTGAATTGTGACTCGGCAACCAGTTGGCGCTCGCTGTCCATGACATAAGCATTTCCGAGGACCTGCTTGTAGACAGCACGGATCAGAGCTTCCTTGGCGGCATCATCATCTCCAGGCACCAGCTCCTGGGGGGCCTCGCAGTCTTGAGCGAAGCGTTCAACACCGAGAATCGAGGCAGGACCGAAGGGCATGGGTGTTTAGCGTATCATCATTATTATCCATCAATCATCAGCAGCTTTCTGGATGCTTTATGAAACTCAACTCCTTCTGACTGACCGCACCCACCAGCTGGACTCCGTTTGTCCTTTGTTCGACCTGATTTGCAAATCGGCGCTTCGCAGTCTTTATGTCGCTTGACCTCAGTGTCGAAGCGAATCCAGAGAGGCCCGAGTTGTCGTACGAGTGAATGGGTTCCAGCAATCAAGCTCGGTGTGTGGCCGTGATAAAAGGTTTGTTAGCTGCTCAGGACTGATCCCAGAGGCACAGCTAAAATCAGCTCCATGAATGCTTTCTGCAGTATCGATGGATGTGTTAGTGAAATCAGCTGTGCGTAAATCAGCTTGATTCAATTGGCTACCCGTAAAGCGCACTCCTTTACAGCTGCACCCCTGTAGTCTGGCAAAGCGAAGATCGGCCCCCACAAAGTTGGCACCATCTAGAACAGAGCCACTAAGGTCGCAACCACTGAGATAGGCCCCCATGAAACTAGTTCCACTGAGGTCCATCCCCCTAAAATCAGCACCATTAAAAAACGACCCATCAAGATAAGCCTTGGGTCCGACCGCTCCTGATTTGAACTGATTGAATCCTTCGGGAAACTTACTACTCACATCGTAACGCGCTAACCTGAGATCACAGCCATCAAGTTGGCAGCTAGAAAGATCAGCACCTCTTAGATCTGCTCGGCACAGTTTAGATTCTCTTAGATCTAGAGAGGGTAGAACTCGATTTGCCCAACGGGCTCCGCGGGCATCAAGCGGCACTTGATAAACCATATCAGGTTCACATGCCTCCGGGGGATGCCACTGCTGTGGATTCTCTGGTAATAAATTCATCTCGAGTTGGGATTCAGGGTGTTGGAGGTTCATTCTGATTATGTCTAGAGTTTTTATGACTGTGGCACATTAGGACAAAACTGCTCTGGCATATAATTTAGATAAAATCTTAATTACTTGATTGTGGTTCTTTAGTCGTCATTCGCTTGTTGTATTTAGCGCAGACATTAGGTCATCAAATGCACCATCAGCACAGAAGCTTTCAGTCTCATAGCCCAATCTTCGAAGTCTATTGACTGAGAGAATCTTGATTTCTGACAAGACGTACAAAAGTGCTTTTACTGGTACTCTCAATAAAGCATAGAGTTCCATTAAAGTTTTCATGCCTGCTTTATCAGTGATTTCTGTGCAATTACATGCCACTCCGTATGTTACTACCCTCATAAACTGCTCGCAGTCTCTCCAGCACGCCATGGCTTTATGCTCAGGAAAAAGCTCTCCTCCGTGCACTATTAACCCTGGTTGTTTGCATAGTAGTGACGCTCTCGCTCTGGCGATGATCTTTAGTGACTTCTCAATCAATTCGGTAACACCTTTTTCTGAGACTTGGCAAATAGTGCAGATATACTCTATTTCATTGAGACTCAGTGCGCATCGCGCTGAATCTGCAATCACGATAATCTTTCGAACTTCTATAGGTATCGTCTCTCTTGCGCCAAGCCCACATACGTTAGCTTGCGAGATAAGACGACTAATCTCTGCTTTATGTTCGGCTTCTGTTGTCATGAAAACGAGCCAAGCGGAGTTGCGGACAATGTATCTTTGCGATCCAAGTAGAATGCCCATATCGTCGACGCGCCTAATCCATAGCAGCGATCGCATGCAAGACTGGCTAGCTCGGTCGTTACACCGATTGCTTCCAAGAGCGCTTTAGCTTCTTTTTTTCCAGATACGAGAGCGGTCCGAATAGAAGAGCCTACGACCCAGGTGAGTTGTGTCTGCATCAGATCGCCATCACTATCTTGGCATGCAACAAGGAGATTTGCATTACTAGAATGAGCCATAAAATGCGATCTCCAAAGGGATATGTCGTCACCCCTAAGGTCAATGCGAAGATATATATCTCCCGTCTTGTATATGATCTCAGCGCCTTCTCCTGCTTGCTTGATCAAGTGTGTGATTTGCTCGGGCTGCTGGAACGTCATGCTCGTGTCAAGGAGAAGGGGGCGATGCGGACGTTAATCTGCATATATAAAATGATATAGAATAGCCAATAGGAATGATTTGACCTCAAAAAGCACTTCTCAAATCTTATGATTTTAAGTATTCATAGTTGGCCGAGCTGCGTCTATTCATTGCAGAGATAATTTTTTGAACTGCAAGCTTTAAGCTTTGGTGTGCAAAAACAAAGGGCCCCTACATGAGGAGCCCGAAAATCAAATCTATTGTACGCGATTAAATTAAGGCATTGATAGCATAATCTAAATAACTATTTGCCTCAGTAGCTGGTTCACCGGAGAGACCATGATTCGCTTTGATATACTTAAGTCCTTCAACATACCAAGATGGTGAGAGCTCAAAAGCACGATTGATCTCGTCAATGCCAGCAATTAGATATTCATCCATTGGGCCTGTTCCTCCAGCAATGAGGCAGTAGGTGACCATCCGCAGATAGTAACCAAGATCACGACTGCACTTTGATTTACCGCGTGAGTCAGAGGCGTAATTAGCCCCTTGCATTTGAGTCGTATAAGGAAATTTATTATAAACAGCTTGAGCAGCTCCATTAACAAGAGTATCCGCATTGGCTGTCAAGCCTTTAGCGGCTACAAGAGCGGACTTAGCTCTTTCATAGCGGCCTAGAGCAGAATTAAGCTCTGTATTGCTCAAAAAGCGACCTTGAGAGTCAGCTGCTGATACAGCTTCAGTAAGAGGTGTTTTCATGGGTGTTTCGAAAAAAGTTGTAACAATAATTAGGCGACTGCCGAAGCAGCGCGATCAAAGTAAGTTCCAACCTCACTCATCAGAGCAGAACAGTCTCCTGCAGTGATGCCATTTCGATCATTGACAATTGCAAGGGCTGCATCCTTCATCTTTCGTACGCCTTCTGCTACGGAAGCTCCTGGTGTTCCTAGAGCTAGATAAGTCTCCCTCAGACCATTGAGGCAACGGTCTTCCAGGACTGAAGAATCGCCGTTGAAAATAGAATAAGTGATGTAGCGAAGGATAATCTCCATGTCACGTAAGCAGGCAGCCATTCGGCGGCTCGTGTAAGCATTACCACCAGGAGCAGTCAGGGCCGGTTGGGCCTCGAAAAGATCGCGTGCAGCGTTAGTGACGATTTGAGAAGCATTGGATGAAATGCGGTTGACTGCGTCCATCCGTTTATTGCTGCCGGAGACCATCGCCGCAAGGGCGTCAATCTGACCAGCGCTGATGAATTCGCCCCGGGCATCAGCTTGGGCGACCACCTTGGTGAAGGCGTCAAACATTTGGGAGCTCCTGTTTTCGCAGGGGTCAGGGAGGAGAGATTAGATACCAGGCTGGCATCACCTAGAGGAAATAGGCCGTCAGGCCTGTAACCACAGGTATAAATCAACTTGGCTGATGCCATTATTGCCCCCGCGACGGCAGCCATGGGAACGGGTTAACAATTAGTCATCCGAGTCAGACCAGGGCTGGCGCATGAGAACCACCCGCCATTAAGAGCATTACACCACTGTGAGTGAGTTCTCCCGCCAACCGGTGAATGGGCGCAACAACCCCAAACGTGTAATTCTACGAAGACTTACCACTTAAATCCATTAATGCACGATCGGCCTTAAGAAACTTTACAAACCGCAGCCCTGGCGGAAGCCTTTTTGGACCGGTACCATCCGATCGATTCGTTTCCCACTGGTTGCATGTTCAGTCCTGCATCCCCTGTTCCAAACAGCCTAGGAGCCGCTCTGCATCAACAGTTTAGCGAACAGCTGGAATCTCTTAGTCAGGTTTGTGAGCTAGCTACCATAAGGTTGTTGGAGCTGGAAGAGCGGCTGGTGAAACTTGAGTTTAGGCTCAATCAGCATCAATACAACCAAGAGTATGAAACCGGAGACGGCGAGATCTTGCTCGCAACAACGGTCGAGCGAATCAAACGCCTGGAGGAGCTGCTCACTGACGGCCCCACCACCCTAGAACCACCACATTTTGAGCACCCTCAACTGCAAGTTGTACCCGAGTCTCCACAGACTGGCGAAAAGGCACAGAAGCAGACAGACACAGACTTTGATGAGCCCGAAATGGAAATGCAGTCCTTTCCAAATGAGGACGAAGAACAATCGTTTATGGATGAGATGAGCGCCTGAAAATCAACCGATAGTGGAAAAAGCGCTCAGATCACCTCGTAAAAAAACGGGGTATCAGATATCTTACCTACCACAACTGCCTTCCGTAGCTGAGTTTTGCATCACCGCAATAGTAGTTGATGACGCAAGCACCGAAGAGTGAGATGTACTCCACGACTTGCTGTAGTGGGTTTCTGTTCAGCAAGCGGCATACCGAAAAATTATCGGCTGTGACTTCAAGTCATGCTTCCAGCCACGCGATGGGGAGTTCCGAGCTGTAGTCGTGGGTGCGCTCAAACGCGAAAGGCCCCGCCAGGGAACCCCACAGCTGCTCATGCGTCACGGGGTCATAGCCCCGATCAATGGTGCGCATGCCGCTGGCGCTGAGCTCAAAGCTGCTCACCAAATACGACATGGCCCCCTTGCGCTCCACTAGGCAGCGGCAACCAGGTTCCACCTCTCCGCTGAAACCCACTGAGGTTTCCCGCACAACTAAGTCACAGCCCTCCAGGGGGCGCAGATCCTCAACACAGATCAACGCCCGCTTCTCCGCGTCGTCGACGGCGCCCCAGAAGCGTTCATCATCGTGAAGAGCTTGGTTGTGGATGATCAGCCCCCCCCCCTGCTGCTCTGCCCGCAGCACCCGGATGCGATATGGGGCCGCTGGATTGATCGCGTACGACTGCTCCGCCAACAGCGACCCGGGAGGCAGCTGCGGCAGCGGCCGGAACTTCACCAGGATGTGGGCGTAGAGCGGTGGGTTGTCGAAGGCCTGCTGCTGGTTGCTGAAACCAGCGCTCAACTGGCACAACAGGCGAGCAAGGGGGGAAGACATCGCCGAGACGGTGAATGGCCGGATCCTATGGGGCGCGCCCCGGCGGCCCGCTAGAGCCCCAGCAAACGGATGCGGAAATCAGCCACCTGATCGGCCATGGCTGGATTGCTGAGCAAGAAGGGATGATCCGCGCAGGCCTCGAGCGCCAGCCGTTTCTTCTCTTCCGCGCTCGCTCCAGCCGCCTTCGGCTGCGTCAGCAGCTTTTGCCAGGCTTCATCGAACACCATGGCAAAGCTGTCGGCGTTATCAAACAGCTGGCCCGGCTTGTCCTGAAACGGAAGGGGCATGTCGTGTGAATGAGGCTTGACGACCTCATGTTTTGCAATGCCAGGACCCAGATTTGAACTGGGGACACGGCGATTTTCAATCGCCTGCTCTACCAACTGAGCTATCCCGGCCCGTCGCCTTGGCGACTAGCGGATACTAGATCACGGCGGGAACGCGATGCCGCCCGGGAGCTGGGGTTCGGGCCAGCGCCAGCAGACCCTGCACCGCATGACCAGCCGCGGCCAGGGCGTCAGCGGCGGCACAGGCTGTGGCACCGGTAGTGAGGATGTCGTCCACTAGCCACAGGGGCCGGGGCGCTGGATCTCGGCAGGCGAAAGCCGCGAAAGCCTTGTGGAGATTGGAGCTGCGCAGGCTGCGGCCCAGATGGTGCTGCCCCAGCGTGGGACGGGTGCGCCACAGCAGCGCTGGAGCAAGCTCAGCCGCCCCTCCGGAAGCGGCCACCAAAGCCTGCGCCACCAGCAGGGGCAATGGATTGCCGGCTCGCTTCCAGCTGGGCACCGGCACCACCAGGGCCCCAGACAGCACCGAAGCGCAGCAGCTGTGCAGCCGTGTGCCGAGGGCAGTGATCAACCCCGGATCAACCTTTGGGCGTTGCCGCAGCAACAACGCCCGCAGCGAGCCGGCGTAGGGGGCCAGGGCACACCAGAGCAGTGGCTGATCCCCCTGCAGTCCACCCTCCGGCAGGCCGAGTTGCCCCAGGCAGCGCTCACAGAAATCAGCACCGCTCGCCTCAATCGGACCACTGCAGGAGCGGCAACGCGCTGCACTGATCAGATCGAGCGTCTGGTGCCAGAGGGAGAACCACATGGCCGAGGGGCTGCTTCCAACAGCATTCCCCGCGGCCGCTGGCTACGGCCCTTAGGCCTAGGGCATGGCCCGGAGCATCGCCACCAGGGTGCGATGGGCGTCTTCGCTGTCGCTGAGGGTGTGATCGAAAGCCACATCCAGGCGTTGGCCGTCCACGTCAAGCTCCATCGCATCCGGACGCACGGCCACCATCCGCGCCTGCTGCGGAGCCTCCACACCGCCGTAGTGGCGGGCGTAGGCCAAAACCGCCTCGGCGTGGTCATCGTTCATGTGCTTGCAGATGCGCTCGCTGACGGCACTGGTGAGGGGATCGGCGGCCATGGGTGGTGTGGCAATGGAAGAGGGCCCGATTCTGGGGGCTCAGGCCACACCGAAGCGCTGCCAGAGCAGCAAGGCCAACCGCACACCTGAAAAGCCCACATAGCCGGCAAGCACCACGAACAACGCCATGGCCAACCAATCACGCAGGCGGGAGTTCATGGTGCGGCCACAGCGGAGATGGCCAGTCTGGCCATACCAAGAGCGGCGCTGCACTGAGGGCGGTTGAGCACAGGGCGCCCCAACACGCGCTGGCGAATCGCGCGCCATTGCGGATTGCGAGCACCACCGCCAAGGCTGATCACCCGCTGCACCGGGGGCGCCCCGAGCTGCTGCAGGCGCTGCCAGCCCGCCAGCTCAATCGCTGCTAGCCCTTCGAGCAGCGCTTGGAGGTACAAGGCATCACTCACCGGCCGAGGCTCGAGCACCGGCTCCAGGGCCGGATCATCCACTGGGAACCGCTCGCCGGGCCTGGGCAGGGGCCGCAGCTGCAAACCACTGCTACGCCGCGGATCGATCTGGCGGCTGAGCTCCATCAATTGGGCATCCGTGAAGAAGCGGCGCAGCACGCCAGCCCCGGCATTGGAAGCGCCGCCCACGAGCCACCGGCCTGCTACCCGCTGACAACTCACGCCCGGGCCCTGCAAAGGCCGATCGCTGAATTGCTTGAGCACCAGGGTGGTGCCAAGCACGGTCACGCCATCGCCCGGCTGCAGATCAGCTGCCAGGGCAGCGGCACTGGCATCGGTGGTTCCGGCCACCACCGTGCAATCCGGGGGTAGATCCAGCTCGGCAGCGGCGGCAGGGCTGAGCGGGCCAAGCGCTTGGCCCGAGGCACAGATCTGCGGCAACGCGGCACTCCAGTTCTGCTCCGCCAGGCGGCCCATCCAGGCGCGCTGGCGCTGATCCCAACCTAAGCGGAGATTGTTGCCCTCCTCGCCCCAGCGCCAATCGCCCAGCAGCCAGCCCATCAGCCAGTCGGCCTGATGGCGCAGCCACCAGGGGCCAGCTTCGGGGCTCTGGTGGGCCAGCTCCAGCAATCGCAGCGCACGGGCCAGGCTGCCGCTGGCACTGGCGGCAGGTGTCTGCACCCCGGCTCCACCCACCAGCTCAGCGACCGCTTCAGCCCATTCGGTGCAGGCCAGGTGATACGGCAGCGCCCGGGCTAATGGGCCCGATCCCAGGCCTCCATCCGGGCGGCAGAGCAGCAGGGTGCCGGAGGTGCCATCAATGGCGATGGCGGCCACCGCAGCCCTGAGATCACCTGGCAACTCGCTGCACAAGGCACGCAAACCATCGCGCCAGCCGCAGGGGTCTTCAAACACCGCGGGATAGTTGGCGCTGAGCTCCACCTGCAGCTGGCCGGCGGCATTCCCCACCGCCAGCCGCAGGCCGCTGGTGCCAAGGTCAACGCCTAGGCCAAGCGGTTCAGGCAGCAACGCGGCTGGCGGTGGCCTGCTTCAGGGTGGTGGCGATCGCTTCCACGTTCTCCCAGGGGAGGTTGAGGTCGCTGCGGCCGAAGTGGCCGTAGGCGGCCACGTCTTGGTAGAAGCGGCCACCACGCTGCTGGGGCAGCTGCCGCAGGCCGAAGGTTTCGATGATCGCGCCGGGGCGCAGATCGAAATGCTCCTGCACCAAAGCGGTGAGATCGGCGTTGCTGATGGCGCCGGTGCCGAAGCTCTCCACCAGAATGCTCACCGGCTTGGCCACGCCGATGGCGTAGCTCAGCTGCACCTCAGCCTTACGGGCCAGACCAGCCGCCACAAGGGCTTTGGCCACATAACGGGCGGCGTAGGCGGCGGAGCGGTCCACCTTGGTGGGATCTTTGCCGGAGAAGGCACCGCCGCCGTGGCGGGCGTAGCCGCCGTAGGTGTCCACGATGATCTTGCGGCCGGTGAGGCCGGCATCACCCTGGGGGCCGCCCACCACGAACTTGCCGGTGGGATTCACCAGGAAGCGGGTGCTGTCTTTGGCGGGCTTGAGGCTCAGATCAGCGGTGGCGGGCTCCACCACGTGCTGCCAGAGATCAGCAGAGATGCGCTCGCGCAGGGCCTTCTCCTCGGAGATGCCGTCGATCTCAGCGGTGTGCTGGGTGGAGATCAGGATCGTGTCGATCGCCACGGGCTGATCGTTTTCGTAGACCACGCTCACCTGGGTTTTGCCGTCAGGCAGCAGGTAGCCGAGGCTGCCGTTGTGGCGCACTTCCGCCAGGCGCCGCGCCAGGCGGTGAGCCAGGCTGATCGGCAGCGGCATCAGCTCCGGCGTTTCATCGCAGGCGTAGCCAAACATGATGCCCTGATCGCCAGCACCCACCAGATCAAGGGGGTCGCCGGCATGGTCGTCGGCCTCATTCACCCCCTGGGCGATATCGGGCGACTGCTGATCCAGGGCCACCAGCACGGCGCAGCTGTTGGCATCGAAGCCACCGGCGCGGGCGCCGCTGTAGCCGATCTGCTCGATCACGCCGCGCACGAGGGTGTTGAAATCAACCCGAGCGGTGGTGGTGACTTCACCGGTGATCAGGCAAAGACCCGTATTCACAACGGTTTCGCAGGCCACCCGCGAGGCCGGATCCTGGGCCAGCAGGGCGTCGAGCACGGCATCGCTCACCTGATCGCAGATTTTGTCGGGGTGCCCCTCGGTCACCGACTCAGAGGTGAAAACGTAACGGCTCATGCCTTCAGTGCAGGCGACATAGCCGATCAACTTAGGGCCTGATCAGGAGCGCACGGCCAACTCACTCCAAGCGTGAATGCGGGGGTGGGGCTCCAGGAGCGGAGGGGGCGAGCGCCAGGCGGCGACGTAGCCCAACGCCCGCTGGTGGGGAATCCCGGCGGCAACAGCCATCCGCAGGTCACTGTTGGCATCGCCGATCAAGGCGCAGCGAGCCGCCGCGACACCCAACTGCGCGCAGAGACCATGCACCGCAGCGGGATCTGGCTTGCGTGGATGGTGTTCGGCGCTCCAAAGGGCTGAGAAGTGGCTGGCCAGGCCATGCCGGCTCAGGAAGTGCTCAATGCCAGCCATAGCGTCATTGCTGATCACGGCGCAGAGAACACCCGCTGCCGTGAGCTGCTCGAGGCAGTCGTGAAGACCGTCCGTGGTGGCGCTGGTGTTGACCTCACCGGTCTGGCCCCTGCGGGCATCGCGGGCATCAGCCTCCGCGAACACCGCTTCACTGATCGCTAACGCCTCCGGCCATCCCAACCCCACCTGCACCAGGGCTGTAGCGGTGGCGATCAGGTTGTGGTCACGGCTGGCCACGGCGGTGATCCCGGCCGGACAGATCGCTTGGGGTTGCAGGCCATAGGCCCGCTCCAGCAAATCCTTGAGCCCAGGCCGCAGGGCAGCCTCCACCTGCTCAAGACACAGAAAAACCCTGGCTTGCGCCAGGGTGATGAGTTGGGGTTCGCTGATGCTGAGGGTGCCGTCCTTATCGAACAGCACCGCCTGCACATCACCGAGCTCAATGCCGCGCAGCAGAAGCTGAGGCATGGGAAGAACTCACTCGGCGAAGGCCACGCCCATGGGGTCGCCATCCTCAGCCTGCTCCAGCAGCATCTGCTTGTAGCGGGCGGCCATTTCCTCAGCCTTGTCGAACACCTTCTGGGGATCGGTGAGCATGTCGCCGGGCTCGGGCTCGAGGGCCTTGGTGGAAAGGGAGATACGACCGCGCTCAGCATCGAGGTCGATGATCATCACCTTCATCTGATCGTTGACATTGAGCACCGTGTGGGGTGTCTCGATGTGCTCGTGGCTGATCTCGGAGATGTGCAGCAGGCCGCTGACACCACCGATATCGATGAAAGCGCCGTAGGGCTTGATGCCGCGAACGGTACCAATCACCACCTCGCCCACTTCCAGGCGATTCATCTTGCGCTCCACCAGGGCACGGCGATGGCTGAGCACCAGGCGGTTGCGCTCCTCATCCACCTCAAGGAACTTGAGGGGCAGGAAGTCGGCCACCAGCTCTTCTTTGGGCTTGCGGGTGCTGATGTGGCTGCCGGGGATGAAGCCGCGGAGGCCCTCCACGCGGACCAGGGCACCACCGCGGTTGGTGGCGAACACTTCGCTGTAGATGGTGGCGTCTTCCTTCTGCAGCTGACGCACGCGCTCCCAGGCCCGCTGGTACTCGATGCGGCGGATCGAAAGGGTCAGCTGACCGTCTTCGTTCTCTTCGCTGAGGATGAAGAACTCGCGCTCTTCACCGGGCTCGAGCACATCACCGATGCCTTCAACCCGGTTGATCGACACCTCCTGCATGGGCATGAAGGCGGCGGTCTTCGCGCCGATGTCGATCATCGAACCCTTGGGCTCGATAGCGAACACGGTGCCCTTGACCACGTCGCCAGGCTTGAAGTTGTAGTCGTACTTGCTCAGCAGCGACGCGAACTCATCCAGGGTGAAACCCACGCCATCGAGATCACGTGCAACGGCACGGCTGCTGGGATCATCGGCGCTGGGCACCTCTTCCGGAATGCCGAGATCGAGCTCAGCGGCAGCATCGATCGAAAAATCTTGATCCGCAGCGAGATCAGCCTCGCTGGTGTTGAGATCGGAAGGGGTCACGGTCATGGAGAGCTGGCGGACTGCCCGAAGCAGCGCGAGGGGATGACTGACGCCGGCCGCCACCGGTATCAGATCAATCCAAAACTATAAAGCTCGGCCGAATCGCTCTTCCCTGGGCTTCGCCCCTAGTGGAGGGCAGCCAGAGCCTTGGCTTTGGGCTGCTGACTGAGGCCATCGAGGGTGGCCACGAAGTCGGCCACGCTCTGGAACTGCCGATAAACCGATGCAAAGCGGATGTAGGCCACATCACTCATCCCCGCCAGCTGCTGCAGGGCCAGCTCTCCGATTTCCCGGCTCGCCACTTCCCGCCCGCTGCGACCTTGGAGCTCGAGCTCCAATTCATCCACCACAGTTTCCAGACGACTGGGCTCAAGCCCTGTCTTTTCACAAGCCCTCAGCAATCCATGCAGAAGCTTGGAACGGTTGAACGCTTCTCGGTGGCCATTGCGCTTGACCACTGTGATCGGCACCGTTTCCACCCGCTCATAGGTGGTGAAGCGGAAATCACAGTGAAGACATTCACGACGCCGGCGCACACTTCGGCCGATATCGGCTGACCGCGATTCGAGCACGCGGCTGTCGGTGTGCTGACACGAGGGGCATTGCATGCCCTGGGATCCGCCGGAAAGTTGTTCAAGTTTAGACAGAACAACCGCAGTTGAGAAGGGCTGCAATGCCATGGGTCTTGCCGGCAGAGTCCAGGCTCACCAGTGGAGAACGTGAGACTGCCCCAAGCCCATCAATCCAACCCAAATCGAAATGAGATTGAGCTGAGCTCACTGCAGCGAATGACCACAAAAAAGCCCCCGCACTTGCGGGGGCGATGCACTCCTGGCGGAGCCGAATCACTTGCCGATCTTCGGGGGATCGCGGAAGGCGATGGCGAAGAAGAGGGTTGCGATCGCCAGGGTGAGGATCAGGATGTAAGCGAAGCTTTCCATGGGTTACCTCGTTGGCGCTCAGCTGAGGGTGGAACCTGCGGGGGGCACGTAGCCCTCCGGCAGGCGACGGGTGGAACGGTCCCCCAGCTTCTGGAACAGACCGAACTCCACCTGCTCACCGAGATCGGGATCGATACCGGCGAACACATCGCGGTAGAGGGTGCGAGCACCGTGCCAGATGTGACCGAAGAAGAACAGCAGAGCGAAGCAGGCGTGACCGAAGGTGAACCAGCCGCGGGGTGAGCTGCGGAAGGTGCCGTCGGAGTGGTAGGTCTCGCGATCGAACTCGAAGGCTTCGCCAAGCTGGGCCTTACGAGCCAGGCGCTTCACGTCGGCGGGGTCGGTGAAGGTCTGCCCATTGAGTGCACCGCCATAAACAGTGGCGGTGACGCCGGTCTGCTCGAAGGAATACTTCGCTTCAGCACGGCGGAAGGGGATGTCGGCGCGAACGATGCCTTGGCTGTCTTCCAGAACCACAGGGAAGTTCTCGAAGAAGTTGGGCAGGCGGCGAACCTGAAGATCGCGACCCTCTTTGTCAGTGAAGGTGATGTGCCCCAGCCAACCCGTGGGCAGGCCATCGCCATTCACCATCGGGCCTACGCGGAAGAGACCGCCTTTGGCAGGGCTGTTACCGACGTAGTCGTAGAAGGCGAGCTTCTCAGGAATCTGGGCATAGGCCTGTTCCTTGGTGGCACCGTTGTCGAGTGCGGTCTGCACGCGACGGTTGATTTCTGTCTTGAAGTAGCCCTGGTCCCACTGATAGCGGGTGGGGCCGAACAGCTCAACCGGGGTAGCAGCGGCGCCGTACCACATGGTTCCCGCCACAACGAACGCGGCGAAGAACACAGCGGCAATCGCGCTGGCGAGCACTGTTTCGATGTTGCCCATCCGCAGAGCCTTGTAGAGGCGCTCGGGGGGACGGGTGGTGATGTGGAAGATGCCGGCGATGATGCCGACGATGCCTGCGGCGATGTGGTGGGCAACGATCCCACCGGGGTTGAAGGGGTTGAAGCCTTCAGGGCCCCACGACGGTTGAACCGCTTCGAGGTGCCCAGTGACGCCATAGGGATCGGAGACCCACATGCCGGGGCCAAACACGCCGGTGAGGTGGAAGGCTCCGAAGCTGAAGCAGCCGAGGCCGGCGAGCAGCAGGTGAATGCCAAAGATCTTGGGCAGATCGAGGGCGGGCTCCCCAGTGCGGGGGTCCTGCCAGATCTCAAGATCCCAGTAGGTCCAATGCCAGATGGCAGCCAGCATCAGCAGGCCACTGAAAATGATGTGGGCAGCTGCCACACCTTCGAAGCTCCAGAAGCCAGGGTCAACACCGGTTTCACCGGTGATGCTCCAGCCACCCCAGCTGCCAGTCACGCCCAAGCGGGCCATGAACGGCATCACAAACATGCCCTGGCGCCACATCGGGTTGAGCACCGGGTCGGAGGGATCGAAGATGGCCAGCTCATAGAGCGCCATGGAGCCGGCCCAGCCGGCAACCAGGGCAGTGTGCATGAGGTGCACGGCGAGCAAACGGCCCGGGTCGTTGATCACGACCGTGTGCACCCGATACCAGGGCAATCCCATGGGGGTCAGGTCCGGGGAAACAATCAGCCTTCCGCCGTCGGCGAACCGAACCGCAGAAGTGAGCGCGATCAGGGTCAGCCAGCAAGGCCAGCAGACACTTGATCCGTGCTGGCGATCGTAAGGGGTTCGGCAGACCGAACGATTTGATCCTTTCGGAGCTGAAACGTGCCGTGACGAGGAAACCGCCTCCAGGCCACACCGGAGCCCAGGAGGCGGTTACAAAACGCAATCCTCTCCCTCACAATGGAGGGGTGCTGCAGCCATTCCCATGCCCGTCATTCGATTTGTGCGCGAAGGGCTCGATGTGGAGTGCTACCCAGGCGAGAACCTGCGGGAGGTGGCCCTCAGGGAAGGCATTGCGCTCTATGGGCTGAAGGGGCAACTCGGCAACTGCGGCGGCTGCGGGCAATGCATCACGTGCTTTGTCGATGTGGTGGGGGAGAGCAGCCCCGGCAGCCTCAGCGGCCGCACCGCAGTGGAGGAGCAAAAGCTGCGCCGTCGCCCCCAGAGCTGGCGCCTGGCCTGCCAGACCTTGGTGCAGCAGTCGGTGCTGGTGCTGACCCGGCCTCAGGTGGGCTTCGGCGATGCCGACCAGAGGATTGCGGCGGCGAAGTCACAGCCGCTACCGGCGGGTCCGACCAGCTGGCCCGAACCGCCAGCCGAAGAGCAAGACGAGGACAGTGAAACCACAACGAGCGATGAAGAGGTCTGATGAAGCCCCATTGGCGGTGATACGGTCACCTCGCTCAAGAGTTTTGCGATGGAAACCAACGACCTCGGCTTCGTTGCCAGCCTGATGTTCGTGCTGGTTCCTACGGTGTTTCTGCTGGTGCTCTACATCCAGACCAGCAGCCGTCAGGGCTGACGCTCCAACAGCCGCGTGCTCTCCTCTGAGCACGGCATTGAGCTGAACCGCATTGAGCTGAACCACTTCAGAGCAAACAACCCCCCAAAGCCCCGAGGCTCTGGGGGGTTTCTTGTGGAGTGAAGGCCACGATGGCCCCCCTTGACCTCACTGCCGGCCTTCGGGCTCGCGCACCAGCAGCACCGGCGCAGGGGCGTGAACGCGGATGTAATCGCTCACGGAGGAGCCCAAAAGACGATCGATATCCACCAGGCCACGGGCCACGAGAGGGCGCCGATCCTGGGAGGCAATCACGACAAGATCCGCCTTGTGATCCGCAGCGGCCTGGCAGAAACCACGCCCGATGTCTCCGGTGGCGTGGATCGGTTTCATCTCCACACCAAAACTGCGGGCGCGCTGAACAGCTTTGTCGAGCACCTCATCCGCTGGAGACGAACCACCGCGGGAAGGCGTGATGTCTTGACGGCTGATGTGCACGCCGGTGAGGCTGCTGCCCGGCACATCCCGCACCAGCTCACAAGCCAGCTTCAGGGCGTCATCGCCCACGCCGGTGCCATCGATGGCCACCATCACGCGGTTGATGTGCCGCACATAGAGGTCATCACGCACCAGCAGCATCGGGCGCGTCGAGAGCTGGAAGACGTATTGACTGGCGCTATTGCTGAGGATCGACTGCAACCGACCGAGACCGCGTGAGCCCATCACGATCAGATCGGCATCCAGCTCATCGGCCACCTTGAGCACCGTTTGCTTGGTGTCGCCCTGGCGAATGATCGTGTTGACTTCAGCCGGATTGAGCCCGAGGCGCTGCACCGCCTCCGCAACAATGCCCGCAGCTTTCTGGGAGTGCTCGGCATAGTTTTCGCCCGCCTGCTCAGCCACCACGTGCAGGAGGTTGAGTCGGGCCTGCCGCACAGCAGGGATGTCGCGCAGCATGCGCACCATCTCCTCAACGTGGCCCTTGCCGGAATCGGCGATCAAAAGGTTGCGGAACACAGCCGTTGCAACGCGCTGGGGCAGCCTATGGCTGATCCGCCGCGGCGGAGCCACCGCAGGGAACACCGTGACGGAGCAACAACAACCGCAGCCCTGGCGCCTGATCCGGCGCGTCCTGCCGCAACACACCGATCACGCCGGAGTGATGTGGCATGGGTCGTACCTGGGCTGGCTGGAGGAAGCGCGGGTGGAAGCCCTTGAACAGGCAGGCCTGGCCTACAGCGACCTATCGGCCCGCGGCTTTGAGCTGCCGGTGGTGAGCCTTCAGATCCACTACCGGCAGGCCTTGCTGCATGGCGACCTGGTGACCCTCGAAAGCGAGGTACAGCCCCAGCAGGGCGTGAAACTCCCCTGGAAGAGCCGATTTGTCAAAGCAGACGGCAGCGTGGCTGCGGAAGCTCAGGTGGATCTGGTGCTGGTGGACCTGAGCGCGGGGCCAGGGCAGCGGCGCCTGCTGCGCAAGCACCCAGGAGACCTGCAGCGCGCCATCGCCACACTGCTACGGGGTCCAGCCCGAGACCCAGGCGTCTCGCTATAGTACAGGCGTACTGCATTGCTGGCAATGGGTGATCTGATCAGCCCGCGCTTTGGTGCGCTGCCATTACCTGCCATCAAGCCTGCCCAGAAGCCTGAAGAAGGCCAAGACACTGCCCCCCCAAGGGAATCGGATCGTCTCTGGAGGCAGATCTGGATGACCTGCCCAGGGATCGGCTGGAAACGCCTGCAAAATCTCGAAGGCAAGCTGGGTGGTTTGGAGCAGGCCTGGGCCGCCAGCCCCGATCAGCTCAGGCGGGTGCTGGGCGATGGGCGAAGCCTGGGCGCGCGCGAGCTAGACGCCGTGCTGGCCTACCGCAGCAAGGTTGGGGCCGATCCATTAAGTGATCCCATCACCGCCGAACAGCGCCAACGCTGGCGCCAGAAGCGGCAACTGCAGCCGGGTGATCCCGCCTTGCCGGAATGCTTGGCGAACTTGGAACGCCCGCCGCTGCAGCTGTTCTGGAGGGGGCGGGGTTCCCTATGGGCCTGCCTGCGCAAAAGAGAGGCCATCGCCGTGGTGGGAACACGCCAGCCCTCACGCCATGGCCTGCAGATGACCCGCTGCATTGGCCAAGCCCTGGCAGAAGCAGGTTGGCCAGTGCTGAGTGGGTTGGCCGAGGGCATTGATGCTGCCGCCCACCAAGGCTGCCTGGAGGCTGGAGGCACGCCGATCGGGGTGCTCGGCACCCCGCTGCAACGCGTTTACCCCAGGCATCACACGGTTTTGCAACAGCAGGTGGGAGAGCGCGGTCTGCTAATCAGCGAATGGGCTGAGGGCTCGGTCGTCAAAGCTGCCCATTTCAGCCTGCGCAACCGTCTGCTGGTGGCCCTGGCCCAAGCAGTCGTGCTGGTGGAATGCCCCCAGAGCAGTGGTGCCCAACAATCCGCCCAGCTGGCATGGAAAGGCGGGCTACCCCTGTGGGTGGTGCCAGCTGATGCGGCGCGCTGCAGTGCAGCGGGCAGCAACCACTGGCTGGGGCGTGGGGCGACGGCCCTGGTGAATCCCTCAGATCTGATCAACGCACTGGGGCATGGACCCCTCCGCGCACCAGAGCGGCCAAGGTTGCAACCAGAAGCACGCAGCCTGGCGGGCCGGGAGGCCCTGCTGTTGGCTGCGATTGGAGCGGGTGCCTCTCTGGAGCAACTCTGCACACGATTGCGTCAGCGGCCTCAACAGCTGAGCGAGCGCTTGCTGCAGTTGGAGCTGGCGGGTCTGATCAGCAGTGAGCCAGGCCTGTGGTGGAAGCCTGGGGCCTCTGCTGCTCTCTAGGGTTGATGGATGGTTTGGGCCATTGCTGGCAGCGCGCTTCTGGATTGGCGCCGTTCGATGCTCCAACTCGGAGGTCGTGCAAGCTCGCTCGACTGGTTACTCGATCTGCAAGGCGGCGTGAGCTGGCAGGCCCTGCAACGGGCACGCCTTGCTCCGGATCAAGCGCTGCACCTGCGGCAAGGCCTGGCCGATCTAGAGCAGATCTGGCGGGAGCACCTCACAAGCCAGCGGCCACTCCAATACTTAGTGGGAGTCTGTCCCTGGCGAGATCTGGAGCTGAAGGTGGCTCCCGGGGTGCTGATCCCGCGTCAGGAAACGGAGCTGCTGATTGACCTTGCTCAGGAGATCTGTCCCAACCCCGGCACAGCGAGCCCACTCCTGTGGGCAGATCTGGGCACAGGCTCCGGATGCTTAGCCCTGGCCATGAGCCAGCTCTACCCCGAAGGTCTGGGGTTCGCCGTCGACCAATCCGAGACGGCCCTGCAACAAGCAGCGTGGAATCTCAGAGCGCCCATCGCGCAGGGAAGAGTTCAGCTCCGCTCTGGCAGTTGGTGGAATCCACTGCAGGATCAATGGGGAGCGTTGCAGGTGGTGGTTTCCAATCCGCCCTATATCCCCAGCTCGGTCTGGCGAGAGCTGGAGCCGGTGGTGCGTGAACACGAACCGGAACTCGCCCTCAACGGAGGCCCCGATGGACTCGATGCCATCCGCCGGATTGCCGATGGGGCTTGGCAAGCCTTGGCACCCGGAGGGTGGCTTTTGCTGGAGCACCACCACGACCAAAGCGAAACTGTCTTGGATCTGCTGGAGCAGGCCGGCTTGGACACCGTGAGTGCTCACCAAGATCTCGAAGGCGTAAAGCGCTTCGCCAGGGCCCGGCGACCCCTGCTTAACGCAGGTGGCAGACGATGTCTCTGACGTGCAAACCAGCAGATCTGGCCGCTCTGCTGCAGCAAGGTTCAGCGGCCATCTTCCCAACGGACACCCTGCCTGCTCTGGCTTGCAAGCCAGAAGCCGCCGAGCTGCTCTGGGAACTGAAACAGAGGCCGCGCCACAAACCGGTGATCCTGATGGCAGCCAGCGCTGAGCAGCTTCTGGAGTGCCTCGGTCGACCAATTGAAGCGGCCTGGCAGCAGATGACTGAGCGCTACTGGCCCGGCGCACTCACCCTGGTGCTGCCGGCTCGAGGGCCCTGGCTTGAGCAACTCAACCCGGGTGGGATAAGCCTGGGGCTGAGGTTGCCTGCCTGCCAGGCAGCACTGGAGTTGCTGGCCCTGAGTGGCCCTCTGGCCACCACCAGCGCCAACCGCTCGGGGGAACCGGCGTGTCTCGATCACCGGGTAGCGGCAGAGCGATTTCCACAGGTACCCCAACTGGGGCCGGCACCCTGGCCCGCACCATCAGGGCAGGGCAGCACGGTGATCGAGTGGTTGCCGGGCGGCGGCTGGAAACTGCTACGGGCCGGTGCTGTGATGCCAAACGAGCTCACCCACGACGGCTGAAGGCCATGGCCGCCCTGATCCTGCTGATTGCAGCCCTGCTGGGCATCAACCATTGGCTGCTGGAACCTGGAATCCGAGAGGCAATTGCAGTGCTGGAGTTCGCGGGGCTCCCCTGGTTGTTGCTTGGCCTACTCGCCTGGTTGTTGGCGGGTCGCACGAGCCAGGGCTGAACGCTGCAGAGAGCGAGCCATGAAAAAGCCCCCGGTTTGAGCCGGGGGCTGTTGTCGTCCCTCGAAGGGGCAAGAGCTGAATGAAGAGGCGGCTGATCCAATCAGCCGCACAGCATCAGCCGAACTTGCCTGAGGTGGAGGCGATCAGGAAGGCGGCGTAGGTCACGAAGTAGCCCACGGTGAAGTGAGCGAGACCAACCACACGAGCCTGAACGATCGAGAGAGCCACGGGCTTGTCGCGCCAGCCCACCAGATTGGCGAGCGGGGTGCGCTGGTGAGCCCAGACGATGGTCTCGATCAGTTCCTGCCAGTAACCGCGCCAGGAGATCAGGAACATGAAGCCGGTGGCCCAGATCAGGTGACCGAACAGGAACATCCACGACCAAACGGCCAGGTTGTTGCTGCCGAACGGGTTGTAACCGTTGATCAGCTGAGAGGAGTTGAGCCACAGGTAGTCGCGGAACCAGCCCATCAGATAGGTGCTGGATTCGTTGAACTGAGCCACGTTGCCCTGCCAGATGGCGAGGTGCTTCCA
>Ga0194116_10002749_pt1 | contig 22129 bp, 15 predicted proteins | sample TA2MahsurfametaG_4_FD_148617 | JGI IMG/M metagenome (GOLD analysis project Ga0194116, IMG submission 148617) | Freshwater microbial communities from Lake Tanganyika, Tanzania - TA2015008 Mahale S9 surface | ecosystem: Environmental > Aquatic > Freshwater > Lake | place: Tanzania: Lake...
GACCCCCAGAGTTCAGCGCTGCGCGCAGATCTCACGGGCCTCGCATGCTGCGCGGTCACCGACCGCAGCCTCGGCTGCATTGCCTTCGAGCCAAAAATTCAGCGCGATGTCGTGGTACGCCGCCGCGATGGCCTGCACGCCTATCAACTAGCCTGTGTGATTGACGATGCCGATCAGGGCATCACCGATGTGGTTCGGGGTGCGGATTTGTTGGCGAGCACACGTTGGCAAATAGCGCTGCAGCAGGCTCTTGGCCTGCCCACACCGACTTATCTGCACTTACCGCTCGTCGTAGAAACCGACGGCAGCAAGCTCGCCAAGTCGCGGCACGCGGCAGCCATCGACCCGCAACTTGCCGTGCAACAACTGCGGCAAGTTCTCGACTGGCTAAAACAAGAATCGCCGCCTACCGAGTGTGCCTCGGCGGCGGCGATTTTGGATTGGGCTCGCGTTCGCTGGGAACCCGCGAGATTTGCGGGCACCGTGGCGGTGTCTTAGCGCGGCTCGACGTCCTTCATCGACAGGCGCACACGCCCCTGACGATCGACTTCGAGCACCTTCACCATCACCACGTCGCCTTCTTTGAGCTTGTCGGAGACCCGCTCAACACGCTCGTTGGAAATCTGCGAAATGTGCACGAGACCATCGCGGCCCGGCAGGATGGTGACGAAGGCACCAAAGTCCATGAGACGCGCGACGCGACCCTCATAGACCCGACCCACTTCCACGTCGGCGGTGATGAGCTCGATACGACGCTGCGCCTCGCGGCCCGCAGTGCCGTTGACCGAGGCGATCTTGACCGTGCCATCGTTCTCGATGTCGATCGTGGTGCCGGTTTCTTCGGTGATCTGCCGAATGACTGCACCACCCTTGCCGATGACGTCGCGGATTTTTTCCGGGTCGATCTTGAGGGTGATGATCGACGGGGCCCACTCCGACATCTTTTCACGCGCCGAAGTGATGACCTTGTTCATCTCGCCGAGAATATGCAAACGGCCCGACTTCGCCTGCTCGAGGGCAACCTTCATGATCTCGGGCGTGATGCCCTCGACCTTGATGTCCATCTGCAGCGTCGTGACGCCATCTTTGGTGCCAGCGACCTTGAAATCCATATCGCCGAGATGGTCTTCGTCACCGAGGATGTCGGTGAGGACCTTGTAGCGTCCACCTTCGAGCACGAGACCCATGGCGACGCCGGCGACCGGCGCTTTCAAGGGTACACCCGCATCCATCATCGACAGCGAAGCGCCACAGACCGAAGCCATGGACGACGAGCCATTCGATTCGAGGATCTCGGACACCACGCGCACGACATAGGGGAATTTCTCCATGTCGGGCATGACTGCCGCGACGCCGCGACGCGCCAGATTGCCGTGACCGATCTCGCGCCGCTTCGGACCGGACATCATGCCGGTCTCGCCCACCGAGAACGGCGGGAAGTTGTAGTGCAGCATGAACGGCTCGCGGTATTCGCCCTCGAGCGCGTCAATGATTTGCGAGTCGCGACCGGTACCTAGCGTCGTTACCACGAGCGCCTGGGTTTCACCACGCGTGAAGAGCGCAGAGCCATGCGTACGCGGCAGTACGCCGACTTTGATGGTGATCGGGCGAACCGTGAAGGCGTCGCGACCATCGATTCGCGGCTCGCCCTTCAAAATACGCTCGCGAACGATACGGCTTTCGAGACGGAACAACTGATCATCCACCTGATCGGCGCTGAACTTCGGTGCATCGCCACCGGCGAGCGCAGCCGTGACGGTTTTCTTGATTTCGCCGACGCGCGCATAACGCGTCTGCTTTTCGGTGATGCGATAGGCCTCAGCGAGTGAGTCGTGGGCCGCAGCGCGCACCGCGGCTTCAACCTCGGCCGCAGCAGTATTCGCTGCCCACTCCCAACGCGGCTTGCCGCATTCAGCGACGAGTTCGTTGATCACCTTGATCGCGCTTTGCATCTGCTCGTGACCAAAGACCACCGAGCCCAGCATGACTTCTTCGGAGAGGCAGCTCGCCTCGGACTCGACCATCATAACGCCGTCCTTTGTACCGGCGACCACGAGGTGCAGATCGGAATCTTTGAGCTGCTTGGCGGTGGGGTTGAGCAGGTACTGTCCGTCCTTGTAGCCGACGCGTGCGGCGGCAATCGGTCCGTTGAACGGTACGCCCGACAGCGCAAGTGCCGCCGACGAACCGATCATCGCCGGGATATCGGCGTCCATCTCGGGGTCGAGCGACACCACGGTCGCGACCACTTGCACTTCGTTGTAGAAGCCGTCGGGGAACAACGGGCGGATCGGGCGATCGATTAGACGCGACGTGAGCGTCTCTTTTTCGGTCGGACGACCTTCGCGCTTAAAGAAACCGCCGGGGATACGACCCGCGGCGTAGAACTTCTCTTGATAATTGACCGTGAGCGGGAAGAAATCACGTCCCGGGGCCGCTTGCTTGGCGGCGACGGCGGTACACAGCACCACCGTGTCACCGAGAGATGCGACGACGGCGGCGCCAGCCTGCCGCGCCATCTCGCCCGTCTCGAGCGTCATAGTGTGGGGACCGTACTGAAATGTTCTCTTGAATGGGCGCACTGTAAACCTCGTGAAAAAATCGACCTAAAACGGAAAGGCCGCGCTCCGACTAGAGAGGCGCGGCCTTTGCGGCCGCCTGGGTTAGCGGCGAAGCCCGAGGCGCTCGACGACGTCCTGATACCTCTGCGGCTGACGAGCCTTGAGGTAATCGAGGAGTTTGCGGCGCTGATTGACGAGCTTCACGAGACCCCGTCGGGAGGAGTGATCCGACGAATGAGCCGAAAAATGTTGCCCGAGGCCTGCGATACGCTCGGAGAGGAGCGCAATCTGAACTTCTGGAGACCCCGTGTCCTTGGGATCCCGGCGGAACACTGCCATGACTCCACCCTTTTTCTCTGTCGTGAGAGGCATTCTGAAAAACCCTTTTAAATCTTGGTAGTTACGGTCGAATGGAAGGGCGCGAATTGTACTCGCTGACTTTTTGGGCCACAAGTCGTTTCGGCGCTACCCGACCCGGGGCGGCGACCTTTCCCAAACCGAGAAAAGCGCCCATCGAGTCGCGCACCCTGACGGTTGCCTGCAAGGGTAGCCGCAGCACCTCAACGGCCTCGACGACCTGGCCCTGCCCCAGCTTACGGGCGGCTTCAGCGCCTAGGCAGACCAGCGGCAGATGCCCTACGGCCTCATCCATCGACACCAGCGGCAGGTCGCGCTCTGCGCCTTCGCGTGCGGAGTGGGCCTCGATCATCTCGAGGCTCACCAAACGCGCCGGATCGAAAGGCCGCACGCTCCCGCGTCGCAGCCGGGTAACGTGACCTACCGTACCGAGCGCCTGGGCGATATCCTCGGCAAGCACGCGAACATAAGTGCCCTTACCGCAAACCACGCGGCAGCAGAGCGCCAAGGCGCTGGCCTCGACGAGTTCCAGGCTCTCGATGAAGATGGCGCGCGGCGGCCGCGTCACCACCTCGCCGGCGCGGGCGCGTTTGTAAAGCGGAACGCCTCCCTGCTTTAGCGCCGAATACATTGGCGGCACCTGTTGCGTCTCGCCGATGAAGCAGGCGAGCGCGGCTGTGATGCGGTCTGGCTCGAGCGTCGGCACGGGGGCGCGCTCGATCACCTCGCCCTCAGTATCGCCGGTCGAAGTGCGCGCGCCGAGCGCGATCGTGAACAGGTAAACCTTATCGCCCTCGACGATCTCGCCAGCTAACTTGGTGGCTTCGCCGAGGCAGATGGGCAACATCCCCGTGGCCATCGGGTCGAGGCTGCCGACGTGCCCCGCTTTGCTGGCGCCAAGCAAGCGACGGACCCGCAAGCCTGCAGCAGTCGACGACAACCCCTGAGGCTTGTCGAGCAGCACAATGCCGTCGATCACGGGATCAGAGCGGGCCGTCGTCGCGCTTTGCGGCCGAATCCTTCACGGCCGAGTCGATGAGACGCGTGAGTCGATCCGCATTTTCCATGCTCGAATCGCGCTCGAAGTATAGCCGTGGCGCGTGCCGCAGTCCGAGTTGTCGTCCCACCTCACCGCGCAAAAACCCGGCGGCGCGGGTGAGACCCGCCGCCGCCTCGTCCGGCGTATGGCGAGCGCCGAACGACACGAAAAAAATTTTCGCCGCACCCATATCCGCCGCCATGCGCACCGCGGTGATGGTGACCATACCCACTCGCGGATCTTTGACCTCGCGCGACACAAGTGCCGCCACCACCCGCTGTAGCTCGGACTCGAGGCGTTGCTGTCTGGCTTTGCTGGCCACGAACCGGCAGGCGATCAGACGACCGCGCGTGCAACCTCGACGCGGGAATAGCACTCGATCTGATCGCCAACGCGCACATCCTGATAATTTTTGACACCGATACCACACTCCGTACCAGCTCGCACTTCGCCCACGTCGTCCTTGAAGCGACGCAGGGATTCGAGCGCGCCTTCGAAGATGACTACGTTATCGCGCAACACACGAATGGGGTTGTTGCGCTTGACCATGCCTTCGATGACGAGACAACCCGCAACCACGCCGAACTTACTCGAGCGGAATACATCGCGAACATGCGCAGTACCTACGATCTGTTCTTTGACCTCAGGCGCCAGCAGACCGCTAATACGCTGCTTGATGTCGTCGATGGCTTCATAAATAATTGAGAAGTAGCGGACACCGACGCCGGTTTCTTTGACTGCGTCGCGCGCGCCACCATCGGAACGCACATTAAAGCCGAGCACCATAGCCTTCGACGCGGCAGCGAGCTGCACATCAGATACCGTGATGCCACCGACGCCACTAGCCACTACCTTAACCTGAACCTCGTCAGTCGAGAGCTTGGTGAGTGCGTCGCGCAAGGCTTCAGCGCTGCCCTGTACATCGGCCTTGATGACGACGCTGATCACGCCAGCCTTTTCTTCGGCCATCTGCGAGAACACATCGCCGACCGCCGCGGCCTGCTTAGCAAGCTTGACATCCCGGAACTTGCCTTGTCGATGAAGCGCCACCTCGCGAGCCTTCCGCTCGGTTTCGACGGCGAGGATTTCGTCGCCCGCATTAGGTGCGCCCGACAGGCCGAGCACCAACACAGGCATTGAGGGCTTAGCCTCGCTGACCGCTTTGCCGGACTCATCGAACATAGCGCGCACACGACCAAACTCTTGACCCGCGATGATCGGATCGCCGAGCTTCAGCGTGCCCTTCTTGACCAGTACTGTCGCCACGGCACCACGACCCTTCTCGACGCTGGCCTCGACGATGAGACCACTCGAGAGTCCGCCCGGTGGCGCAGCGAGTTCAAGCACTTCGGCCTGCAACAGGATGGCATCGAGCAACTGATCGATACCCTGTCCCGTATAGGCCGACACGTTCACGAAAATATTTTGTCCACCCCATTCTTCGGGAATGACTTCCTGCTTCGAAAGCTCGGTTCGTACGCGATCCGGATCAGCCGTGCTTTTGTCGATTTTATTGACGGCAACCACGATCGGCACACCGGCGGCACGCGCATGCTGAATGGCTTCGATGGTTTGCGGCATGACGCCGTCATCGGCCGCCACAACGAGCACCACCACATCGGTCGCCCGTGCGCCACGGGCGCGCATCGCTGTGAACGCGGCGTGGCCCGGGGTGTCGAGGAAAGTAACGCCACCCCTCGGCGTCTGCACATGATAGGCGCCAATGTGCTGCGTGATGCCGCCCGCCTCACCCGCGGCCACCGTGGCCTTACGAATGTAGTCGAGGAGCGAAGTCTTGCCATGATCGACGTGACCCATAACCGTCACGACCGGCGGTCTCGAAACAGCTTCGATCGCCCCACTCGTCGCACCCTGGATATCGGCCTCGATCTGGTTTTCTTTAAGGATCTTGGCCGTGTGGCCTATTTCTTCGACGACTAGAACCGCGGTGTCCTGATCGATCGGCTGGTTGATGGTCGCCATCACCCCCATATTCATCATGACTTTGATGACTTCGGTCGCCTTGACCGCCATCTTTTGTGCGAGTTCCTGTGGCGTAATCGTCTCGCCAATTGCCACTTCGCGCACGACTGGCGCGGTCGGCAACTCGAAGCCGTGACGCTGCTCCATACCGAGCGGCGCTTTGCGCTCGCGGACCTTTTTCTTCTTTTTGAGACGCGACCTGGCATCGGTACTAACGTGCAACTCTTCGCGTCCGTAGCGGGTGCGCTTGTCGCGATCGGTCTCGGCTGGGCGGGCTTCGCCGGCAGCCGGCGTACCGCGTGTGCGGCCTTGTTTGTCGGCTTCGCTCTGTTCGCGTTCGCGTTGCTCGACCGCACGTCTCGCCTCATCAGCGGCACGCCGCGCAGCGACCACCTCTTCGAGTCGGCGACGGTTCTCGGTCTCGAGGCGCTCGGCCTCGCGACGCTCCTGCTCCTGGCGTTCGCGCTCGATGCGCGCAGCCTCTTCGGCCTTGAGACGCTCGGCCTCGGTATCCTCGCCCTGAGTTTTTGCCTGCTCTCCGAGCGCGTCGCGCTTGACGTAGGTGCGTTTGACGCGAACCTCGACGTTGACCGTGCGCGCGCGACCGCTGCTACCCGCCAGCTTGATTTCGCTCTGCTGCTTGCGCTGCAAAGTTATCTTGCGTGGTGCCGTAACCCCTGCGGCGGCGTCATCGGCCTGGCCGTGACTGCGTCGCAAGTGCGAGAGCAGTAGGCGCTTTGCATCATCGCTGACGACCGCGTCTGGCCCGCTGACTTTGATGCCGGCCTGATTAAGCTGCGCGAGCAGCTTGTCGATCGGTACCTTGAGTACCTCGGCAAATTGGGAAACAGTTACATCCGCCATACCTGATCCTTGCGACCCCTTAGTTCAGCCGTTACCCGGCGCGAACCAGTGCTCGCGTGCTTTCATAATGAGCTTGCCGGCCTCATCGGCCGTCAAACCCTGGATATCGAGCAGTTCGTCGACTCCTTGATCAGCAAGATCATCACGCGTGCGTACGCCACGTCGGGCAAGCGCAAGCGCGAGATCGGGTTGCATGCCCTCGAGCAGCAGCAGATCGTCGGCCGGCAATTGCGCATCGAAACTCTCCTCGCTGGCGATCGCCTGTGTCAACAGCACATCGCGGGCACGGCTGCGCAGTTCCTTGACGATATCTTCGTTGAATTCTTCGATCGCATTGAGCTCAGTCTGCGGAACATAGGCGATTTCTTCGACGGTCGAGAAGCCTTCTTGCACGAGTATGGTAGCGACATCCTCATCAACATCGAGCTGTTTCATAAAATTCTCGACCAACGCGCGCGCCTCCGACTCGCTCTTCGCCTCAGCGTCAGACTCGCTCATCACGTTTAAATCCCAACCAGTGAGCTGACTCGCCAGTCGAATATTTTGACCGCTGCGACCAATCGCCTGCGACAGCTTTTCCTCGGAGACCGCGATATCCATGCTGTGTGCCTCTTCGTCGACCACGATCGAAATGACCTCGGCAGGCGACATCGCATTTATCACGAACTGTGCCGGATTATCGTCAAAGGGGATGATGTCGACGCGCTCGCCGGCGATTTCATTGGATACCGCCTGCACTCGGGAACCACGCATGCCGACACAGGCACCCACCGGATCGATACGCGGGTCATTACTAAGTACCGCGATTTTGGCGCGAACGCCCGGGTCACGAGCCGCACCCAGAATTTGGATCAAGCCTTGACCGACCTCAGGCACCTCGAGCCTGAAGAGCTCGATTAGAAACTCAGGTGCTGAACGCGTGAGAAATAGTTGTGGACCACGCGGCTCCGGACGCACTTCTTTGAGGAACGCCTTGATACGATCCTGTGGCTTGACCTGTTCGCGCATGATCATGTCGGTACGCGATACGAAACCCTCGGCGTTGCCGCCGAGGTCCACGAAAATACCGTTGCGATCGACACGCTTGACGACACCGCTCACAAGCTGACCGACACGATCCTGGTAGACATCGACTACCTGAGCTCGCTCGGCTTCACGTACTTTTTGCACGATGACCTGCTTCGCCTGCTGCGCTGCGATACGCCCGAATTGCACCGACTCCATCGGCTCTTCGACGAATCCACCGATCTCGGCCTCGGCGCTGACGTCGAACGCATCCTCGAGACGCAGCTCGCGATCGGGAACCTCGAGCTCCCTCGAGTCGTCGGCAAAGACCTTCCAGCGACGGAACGTGTCGTAGTGGCCGGTCTTGCGACTGATGGCGACGCGCACATCCCACTCTTCACCATACTTTTTACGCGTGGCCGAAGCGAGCGCCGCTTCGAGGGCCTCGAAGATCACTTCCTTGTCGACACCTCTCTCATTCGAGACCGCATCAACCACCATCATAATTTCCTTACTCATCGTCAGTCCCCCTCATCCCGCTTGCTATCGATCGTTCATCACGCCATCAGGCGTGCCTTACCGATCTCGGCGAAGCCGATAGTCACTGCCTGTTCATCCACATCGAGGATGCAGCCGCTGTCATTCACTTGCATGAGCTTTCCGGTGTAGCGACGTCGCCCATCACGAGCCACCTTGAGCTCTACCAATACCCGCGAGCCGCGAAACCGCGCGAAATGCGCTGGCTTGCGCAACACCCGATCGAAGCCCGGCGACGACACCTCGAGTTGGTACGCCCTGCTAATCGGGTCTTCCACATCGAGCAGCGCCGACACCTCGCGGCTCACCTTCTCGCAATCCTCCACGCCGATGTGCCCGCCAAAGGCCGCCGGCTGGTCGAGGTAGATGCGCAACAGACCCGACCGCGGTGCCGCGACCCACTCGATATCGACCAGCTCATAGCCGAGCTGATCGACCAAGGGTTCGAGCAACCCCATGAGCTTGTCGCGTATGACCGCCGCTGTTGCCATCTCTCACCTAGGAACGAAAAAAGGCCCAAAGGGCCCCTTCCTGATGATCCCACCTCGGCCAGGAGCCCAAAAATGAAAAGCCCCTCAGGGGGCTTTTCGTTCAAGCACATACGTGAATTACCTGGAGGGTAACCGCGTTCCCGTGCGGCCCGAGGAGCCGCGCGAGCCCGCAATAGTAATGCAATGAGCTACGGGATGCCACCGGGTGGAATCCCTGCCGGAGGGGCCAGCCAGCGCGCGAGCCACGCCTGCACCTCCTGGTAGAACAACCGACTGTTCTCACCCTTCAACACCCAGTGGTTTTCATCCGGGAATACCACCAAGCGACTCGGGATCTGTCGGCGTTGCAGTGCCGTCCAATACTCGAGCGAGTTATTGAGCGGCACCCGGAAATCCCGCTCGCCAACCGTGACCAAAGTCGGCGTTTTAAAAGCGGCGGCATAGCGGATTGGATTTTGTTCCCGCCAGACCGAGCCTTGCTCCCAGACCGGGCCGCCATTGTTGACCTCGCGCCCATAAACCGTATCGCTGGTACCCCACTGGGCCTCGAGGTTGATGAGGCCGGCGTGACTCACGAGGCAGCGGTACCGCGTGCTGGTCGCCTGCAGCCAGTTGGCCAAGTGCCCGCCATAACTAGCACCACCGGCGCACTGTCGGTTCGCATCGATGAAGTCAAAATCGCGAATGGCGACATCGGCGGCCTCGTTGAGCTCGGCGCCAGCGCTCTTGAGCGGGTCGCCCTGAATCGTCTGCGCGAACGCTTCACCAAAACCTGTGGAACCGCTGTAGTTGGTCAGTAGTACCACGTATCCAGGCGCGGCGAGCAGGTGATAGTTCCAACGCAGCACCCACTGATCGCGCCACATGGTGTGCGGTCCACCGTGAATCACCACGAACAACGGATATTTCTTAGCCGGATCGAACCCCGGCGGTACCACCAGCATGTTATGAATGCGACGACCCTGCGCACTCGTGAACCAGAAGTGACGGACCGGCTCGAGGTCGAGCTCGCCCGCCTTGGCAGAGTTGAACGACGTGAGCGGAATATGTCGCGCCCGCTTCATTTCGAGACGAACCACCTCCGGCGGCCGCGTTACGCTCTCGAAGTTGGCGAGCACGACCAGCTCGCGCGCGGACCGCGCGATCGCGAGGTTCGTGTAGACGCCAACGCTCATATCGAAGACGCGACGTGGCGATCCTTTGGTAAGGTCGATAACAAAAAGTTTTTCGTGCCCCGCTTCTTCTACCAAAAAATACAGCTGACGCGAGTCGGCTGTGATCGCGAAGGAAGTCACAGCTCGATCAATACCGCGCGTCAGTTCGCGCGCCGCCGCAAGTGTCAAAGATCCGGCGGTAGGTCCACTCCAGGACAGCGCAACTAGATCATTCGAGTTATAGACCTTATCGTTGTAGCGCTCGAGCGCGGCGATCAATGTTTTGCCGTCAGGCGTGAAGATGGGCTGCGACCACGAATGGCTATCGCCGCTCAGACGAGTAGCCTCGCCACCTGTCGTCGCGATATACCAAAGTTGTGTCGAGGTGAATCGATAGGCTGCAGTATGGCGATCAGTGCTCGCCGTAAACACGACGCCACGACCGTCGGGCGTCCACGACGCGTCGAGCGAATCACCGCCGTCGCCGCCACGACCCGCGAAGCCGGGTTCACGCGCCAGCGCGGTGCCACGCAGCAGCTCGCGTGAGGCGAAAGCGCCCGCGCTCGAGGTCGCGAGGTTAAGCACCCACAAGCGCGGCTTGCGATCATCGATCCAGCGATCCCAATTGCGGACCGGAAAGCCATCGTAAACTCGCGCGTTCCACTTGCGCGCGTTGCGCTCCCCGGCGATACGCTCGTTGTCCGCCTCGCTGTTGGCATTCGGATAGTCGCTGCTCGAAAAGGCGATTTGCCGACCATCTGGCGAGAAGCGCGGCGCCCGCGCACCATTGACGAGTTTGGTGAGTCGCTGCGCCTCGCCACCGGCACGCAAATCAAGCAAATACAGTTGCCCGGTCTCATCACCCTCGCGCCTCGCCGAGAAAACGAGCCGGCTGCTATCAGGGCTCCAATCGACCCCACTTTCGCCACCCGAGGTGCCTGTCAGCCGACGCGGCGGTGCGGGATTTTGGGTATCGGTCGAGACGATCCAAAGATCCAAGACCTGGGATTTCTCATCGTATGACGGCTCAGTCACCGCGAACACTGCCCACTTGCCATCGGGACTCACCGTCGGCGCCCCGACTCGCTTCATCAACCAAAGATCCTCGTGGGTAATGACGCGTTTGCTCGGCGATGCACTCTGTGGCGTCGGGGCGGCAATCCCGAAGGACAAGCTGGCCAACAGCAGCGCGCATACGGAAAGAACTCGGTGCAGCATCGCAAAAATCCTCGGTAAATCTGTAGCGTGATTATGCCCGGTCACGCTCATCGTGCACGCGGTCACCGGGGTTGCGTAACATCGCTGTATGCGAGTCACTCGTATTGCCATGTGGTCGGGCCCACGGAACCTGTCGACGGCACTGATGCGTTCCTTCGGCAATCGGGCGGATACGGTCGTGGTCGACGAGCCCTTTTATGCCCACTACCTCGCCGCGACGGGGCTGCCGCACCCGGGACGCGACGAGGTCATCGCGCATCATGAAGCCGACTGGCGGCGCGTTGCCGACCGCCTGCACGCCCCGCTAGCCGAGGCCATTAGCGTTCAGTATCAAAAACATATGGCGCACCATCTACTGCCGACGATGGGAAGAGCGTGGCTCGACGGCCTGACCCATGCCTTTTTACTACGTAACCCAACCGATATGCTGCGCTCGCTCTGCAAAAAGGTCGAGCGGGTGCGAATCGAGGACACCGGCCTGCCACAGCAACTCGAAATCTTTGAACAGTTAACCCTCGAACGAGGTTGTACACCCGCCGTGATCGATGCCGATGATCTGCTTGCAGATCCGCAAGGTGTGCTGCAAGCGCTGTGCAACGCGATCGGCATTACCTTTGATACCGCCATGCTTCATTGGCCTGCAGGCTGCCGCACCACCGACGGTATTTGGGCGAAGTATTGGTACGACACCGTAGAGCGATCGACGAGCTTTGTCCGTTGGCCAAACACCCATACACCGTTGCCCGCTCCGCTCGCCGCGCTCGAGCGCGAGGCCAAACTCTTGTACCAGACGATGCACCGCCATCGACTGGGACCAGTCATGTGACGTAGCTCAACAAAATTGCTCACCGAAAACCGACCTATATCGCCATGCTGCAAAAATTTAACGACAAAAATCGCGACCTTATCGTCAATATCAACGGTAAGCTCGCACACCGTAACGAAGCCGGAGTCTCGCCATTCGACTCGTCGGTGCAGGGCGGCGATGCCGTTTGGGAAGGGCTACGGCTTTATAAAGGTCGGATCTTCAAGCTGGGAGAGCATCTCGATCGCCTGCGAAATTCCGCATTGGCACTGGCCTTTGCCGAGATACCCTCCCACGATGTTATCACCCAAGAAATCTGCCGGACGCTGCAGGCCAACGACATGTACGACGACGTACACATTCGGCTGACGCTGACGCGCGGCGTCAAACTGACCTCGGGGATGGATCCGCGACTGAACCAGGCCGGACCGACGTTGATCGTACTCGCCGAGCACAAGGCGCCAGTCTATTCGACTACAGGTCTTTCGCTGATCACCAGCAGCGTGCGTCGATTTTCACCCGATTGCCTGGACCCCAAGATCCACCATAACAATTTACTGCAATCGATTCTCGCCAAGATCGAGGCCAACGCCGCCGGCGCCGATGATGCTGTGATGCTCGACACCCGCGGCTTCGTTGCCGAAACCAACGCCACGCATTTGTTTTTGGTGGACGACGGCAGCGTACGTACGCCGCGCACCGTCGCCTGCCCGGAAGGCATCACCCGCGCCACCGTGCTCGAGCTTTGCACCCTGCATGGCATTGCCCACGAGGTCACAGATCTTTCGCTCGCCGAGTTTTATCGTGCCGACGAAGTATTTTGCACCGGCACCATGGGTGAACTTGCCGCGGTCACCAAAATCGACGGTCGCCAAATCGGTGACGGTGGTGTCGGCGCACTCACCTTACGATTGAGCAAACTATTTCGCGGGCGCACCGTACAGGAGGGCACGGTCGTCTGCGATCGCGTCAATACCAATTGTTAACATTCGTTTAAGCAGCCCAGCCGGAGCAAATCCGTCCGGGAGCTTAGGCTCAAAACCCATCGAAGTGTTTATTTATCACGACGCAGCGTCCACCCTCAACTGATCGTAACCCGTTGGAAGTATGCCTATAGTGCCGATCTGTCTCGGCCAGTCGGTAAAGTTTTTTACGTAACTAATGAACTAACATTAGTTCCATCGGTCTTGGTCGCCGCCCGCTCAATTTTTACAGTCGGGCTGGTGAGAATATTCATGGAGGTTTTTTTATGTCTCAGGGTTCTATCTTTCGTCAGCTGTCCCTTCGGCACTCTTTTGCTGCAGTGGCACTGGCGGTTTCCGTCGGGTTGTCGTCCTCGGCGCTTTTCGCCAGTAACCATGGCGATAAAACCAAACCGACTAAAGACCTCGTTGACACTGCCGTCGCAGCAGGTAGCTTTGGAACGTTAGCGACAGCACTCAACGCCGCGGGTCTTGTAGAGACGTTAAAGGGAAAAGGCCCTTTCACCGTTTTTGCACCCACTAATGCAGCCTTTGCAAAGCTGCCAGCGGGCACGGTGGAGAATCTGCTAAAGCCTGAAAATAAGGCTCAGCTCGTCAGCATTCTGACCTATCACGTCGTCCCAGGCGCAGTAAAAGCCGCTGATGTCGTAAAGCTAACTGAGGCCAAGACCGTCCAGGGACAGTCGGTCAAGATCTTGGTAAAAGACGGCAGGGTGAGTATCGACACCGCCAACGTCACCGCTACAGATATCGGGGCGTCTAACGGTGTAATCCATGTCATCGACGCAGTGATTTTGCCGAAGTGAAGGGGGGCGAGACCGCTCTAGCGCTGTGAACCTATTGCCCGCCCCCTTGCAGGGGCGGGCAATAGCCTCAGCCATTTTCTATCCCTTGTAGGGCGCCATATCACCAGGGCGGCGCAACATCTTAGTTTCTTTATCAAGACGGAGCTCTTCATCACTAATCATTTCTCGCACGTACTCCGCCAGTAGCACCGACCGTCCGCCGACAATGTCCGAAAGCTCATGGTGAGCGGACTGAGCTCCCTTCTCGTGTTCGAGGCTCTCCCGCAGAATATCCTCGATGTCATGACGCTCGGTCTCGAGTGGCGAGCCTATCTTGAGCGAAGGGTGACCACCCAATAACGTCACAAGCTCCCCCACTGTGTGCACATGCGTCAGACTTTCAGAAGCATTTTCTTTTGGCCGAGAAACCATCGAAACTCGGTTATGGCCATAAAATTAACAACGAATAGTGGATGTATTTCACCACCCCAGATAATTCGATTTCCATAACGCGGTTGAGAGCCTGAATGGCTTGTTACTTTTCGGACTCGTCCCTATTGACCCCTGTGATTTTTGTTAAGCGCAGTGGATCTCCATTATCAATCAGCGCGCTATTCGTGTATCCAACGACTGCAGGGTCGCGCCGCCTTACCAGCTCAGTACAGCTCAACCATCGCCCCAGTTGATACATTGACGAAGCTTGTCACGATTTGGTTCGCTGAATCACCATGGCTATGCCGTATTAGGGAGAAACGATTTTCTGGAAAATAGGTTGTCGTCACCGCGTGATATACGTTTCTAATTCTTATTTGGATATAAAGATTTTCTCGCTATCAGATACATCGGAATAATCCCTAAAATCATCAGCAAAGAGGCGGCAATAACGACGATGTATATCTCCACAGGCAGTACCTCTATATATTGTTAAAACTACAGGTGTTTGTCTCGCGTGCTCTAGTCATACCTCCCCAGAGAAGTGCGAGTAAGTACCTATACGAGCGGCTGAGTTGCGTACGTATGCACCGCGCGTATCTCAGGCTTTTGGATATTTACGCCTCTCGTATCTTTCGTCAATGGAGCAGTGCTCATCAGGCGTCTCGAACCAAGAGACGAGATTAATGGCCAGTTCAAGGATTGTTGCGTCATAGATCAGCGGTTATTACCGTCTCGTATTTGCATCATAGGTAACGGCTGCACCGCGGAAGATGGCATTCAAAAAAATAAGGTTTAGGCCTGCCATGTGCGCACGGAAGTTAGGGTCAGCGGTAAATCCGACTACAACGCCACGACCAATGGACTTGCTGACGACAAAGGGCTTGTATGCCAGCTGTCGACGGTTATCCTCCCAGAGCACACCCGAAGCGAGTACCTCGTCCGGAGCGCCGAAATGCGCCACGGTATCGACTTCGTCACGTCGCGCAGGCGCATAGATATCGTTACCGAAGACAAGAACATGGAGCCGGGGAACGATACCAGCGCTCAACCAATGTTCCTTCTCGACTATCGCACGCGCGAGAATCCCCGCTATCGCCAGAGGCGGCGCCTTTTTCGGACGCTCTGCCCTCTCCAGATCTTCTGTTGATTTTATTTCTTGAGAGTCAATCCGCTTATCGCCCCCGTCTGTTTTCGAATCTGGGTTCAAAGTCTCAGTATTGCCCACATCAGACTTATTTTTTGATTCTGGCTTTCCTCCGGTCTCGATTTTCGCCTCCGGCCCGAGCGCACTCTCCAAATTTAAAGGCAAAAGTCCAATACCGAGATTGGAAAGGTACCTCGTTCCGCTACCGAGTGAGATCAGCACTCCACCCCGTTGTACCCAATTCTTTAGATTTTCAGCGCCCGCTTTCCCGAAGGTTGACGCATAGTTATCCCCTTCGCCAGGTATCACGATCACATCGAGTCCATCCAGATTAGCCGAGCTCACACGGCGTGCACGAACGAGCGTCACGGGATAGCCAAACTGCCTCTCGATCACAAAGCGTGCATGCCCAGCCGAGTAGCGTTCTGTCGGCTCATCCCAAATGAGAGCGACTCGCGGAAGCGGCATATGCAGCATGTTCGGTGAACCGAGACCCGGGCCCTCGGCGACCCAACTATCGGTTACTGCCGTGACACGAGCCCCGCTCTGTCTCGCGATTTCCTCGACCCGTGTCGCGACTTGCCCCGGAGCCACACCAGCATCCACAAATAGCGATCCGGCGGGGTAGCGCGCGCCACCGAGCGCGAAGTCTTTATTCGAGGATTTGATGGATAAGCCCGCTCGCAAAGCCGCCGTTAGGAAGCGCGCGGAACCGGTGTTCCCCCACGGGATGAGATAACCCACGTTCGTCGGTCCACCGATTACGCCTCCGCGTGGCTGCCAATCGCGAGATACCAATTCACCGCGTATTTTTGGATCTGCACCGCAGGGGATCGCGGGCACATTGAACATGAGAGGTAACGACCACGCTGTCACGTCGTAGATCTCATCGGGAAGACCTTTCGATACGCGCTCCTCCTGTCGCTTTACAAAGTCCGCTTTCATCTCAGTCTTTTGGTCGAGTAGCGTACGAATTAAGCGTTTAGTCGGTTGCGCGGCGGACACCACGAAGCTACCAGCGTCAAATTCGCGCCCACACGCCGTGAACGCCTCCTCGGATCGCAGTACCTCGATCCCGTTACGCGCTAGCGTCACCACGAGTCTAGCGGCCAGATCCGCATCAGGCTGCTCGGAGATAAGATACGACTTGACCGGCTCGCGCTGACCCTCAGTGATAGCACTCGAGCGGAAGTTGGCGAAATCAGTGAGAAAGCGGGAACGATTATTAGCGACCACTTCGACGGCCGAGAGTGAGGCAACAAACTGACTCCTGATCGTGTCCGCGAAGGTCAACAACGATCCGTCGGCACGACGCGCGATAAGCCCTCGCGATGAGCCTTGTTCATAAACCATCGCGCTTGCACCCTGGTAGTTCGGCCAGCCGCTACCATATCCAGGAAAAAAGCCGTCAAAAATTTCCCGCGTGAAGTACCGAAGGTTAAGACGGTCGAACCATGAGGCGTTATTGCGCGCAATGAGTTCAACGTTGCGAATCTGAGTTGGAGTCAGGTTAGGATTTAGCGGATCCGCCTCTGGCGGGAAGAAAAAGGTTTGGTTCGTACCCATCTCGTGAATGTCCGCGACAACGACCGGCATCCATTGCAACATTAAGGCAGCGTGCGCCCTGATCTCCGGCTGGGTTTGGGTGAACCAATCGCGGTTCATATCGAAGATGTAATGATTCATCCGCCCGCCTGGCCATGACTCATCACGCTCCGCCGATAGGGGCGACGGGTCCGGTTCTAAGCCGCGAGCGGCACGATTACCGTTGATGAACCGTTCACGGCCGTCAGGGTTTTGCAGGGGGACGAGGACGACCACTGTCTCCTCTAGCATTTTCGCAACTCGCGGGTCACCCCGGGAGGCAAGCAGGTGATACGCGGTCAACAAGGCGGCATCGGTAGTGCCGGGTTCGTTACCGTGCACAGAATGGGAGAGCCATACAACAGCCGGCGTCGATTTGATTATCGCAGCAGACTCTTGCGGGCGAAGACGACGCGGATCAGCTAGCCTCATCATCGAATTCTTAACATCATCGAGTCGTGCGATATTTTTCGGGCTACTGATCACGCCGTAGATGAGTTTGCGGCCTTCCCAGCTCTCACCGTATTCGAAGATCTTCAGGCGTTGTGGTGCTGCGGCGGCCAACGCCTCGAGGTAGCTTCCGACTTGCGCATGACGCGCCATCTCGGCGCCCAACTCAAAACCGAGCACACTGCGAACCGTAGGAATCGTCGGATCATAGTTAGCGCCCGGCCAGTAGTCCGTCGTTTGTGGGGTAAACGCAGACTGGACCCGTGCCACCACGGTGGAAGGCGAGGCAATCAGCGTGATCGCGGCAATGATGGCTCCGATTCGCCAGATCACGAATTTATCGCGCATAAAAACTCCCTATCAATCGCGAAATATCAAGAAGCGCTGGTCTGTCCGATCGAGTCCACTGTCTCTCGAGAGCGGTACAACTTACCTTAGATGAGACTTGGTTCGTTGACATCTATTAGGCCAGGGACGATGCCCACGTCGGCTATCGGATCAAATACCGCCAGAAACCAATCCGACATATCAAGCGTTTACGCTTTGAGAGAGGAATTACCGCTTGCCGTATTCTGAGGGGCCAAACCCCAGATGGGTTTGGTAGCGGGGGTAGGATTTGAACCTACGACCTTCGGGTTATGAGCCCGACGAGCTGCCAGACTGCTCCACCCCGCATCCGTGTTTTATTGGAGTGTACCGCGAGCCTCGCGTTGGCTCAACCTGTCTCGAGCGCCCGAACACAAAGCTCGATCAGCGTCTGCGGGAATAGTCCGAGCAATACCACCGCAAGCGCGTTGAGCCCTAGGGCAAGACGTACGCCGCCGTGCCGCTCAGGCACCGGCAACTCGCCTGGTGAGTCGAAATAAAGGATCTTCACGATTCGCAGGTAGTAGAAGAGTCCGACCACCGATACCGCCGCCGCGAACACGATAAGCGCCACGCGCCCCGATTCCCACAGCACCTGGAATATCTGCAACTTCGCCCAAAAGCCAACCAACGGCGGCACACCCGCGAACGAGAACATCAGCGCCATCAGGATCAAAGCCAGGAGCGGATCACGTGCGTGTAGACCCTTATAGTGCTCGATCTCGTCCGCCTCGAAACCGCGCGCCCCGGCGAGCAGCATTGCGCCGAAGGCCCCGAGCGCCATGAGCACATAGACGACGGTGTAATAGAGTGCCGCTTCATAACCCTGCTCCGTACCGGCGACGAATCCGAACAAGATGAAGCCGACATTACCGATTGCGGAGTACGCCAGCATGCGCTTGAGATTGGTCTGCGCGATGGCGATGACGTTGCCAAGCAGCGCCGAGAGCACCGCAACAATCGTCAACATCTGGATCCAGGTCTCTGCCGTATTACCCAAGCCCTCGGCGAACAAGCGGAACGCCAGTGCGAACGAGGCAATCTTGGGTGCAGTCGCCACCAAGAGCGTCACCGAAGTTGGCGCACCGTGATACACGTCCGGCACCCACATGTGGAACGGCACACCACCAAACTTGAAAGCGACGCCGACCACGAGGAACACTACGCCCATGATGAGGCCGAGACTCAGCGGACCCTGCAGACCCACGGCGATTTCATTGAGCAGCAAAGTGCCCGTGAGGCCGTAGACGAGCGACATGCCGTAGAGTAGACAGCCCGAGGCGATGGCGCCGAGCACAAAGTATTTCATCGCTGACTCGGCAGCGATGCCCGAGTCGCGATCGAACGCCACCAGCGCGTAGAGCGACAAAGACAGCAACTCGATACCGATGTAGAGCGTGAGCAGACTGCCCGCGGAAATGATGGCGAAAATACCGAGCATCGCAGTCAGCGAAAGCACGTAGTACTCGCCCTTCAACAGCCCCCGCGTCTCGAGAAAGTGCCGGGAGTACAGTAAGGCGACGGCCACGAGCAGCATGGTCAGCAGCTTCAGCAAGGTGGCAAGTGGATCGGCTATATACATGCCGGAGAACAGCGTCATCGTCTGCCCGACTTGCGCATACTGCAAGGTCAGCGCCGCGCCGACGCCAATCACGAGTAGGGTCAAAGTGGGCGTCAGCCGACGCGCAGCCGCCCCAGCGAACACATCGGCGAGCAGCACGAGGCAGATCGCCGCCGTGAGATAGATCTCTGGCAGTGCAGGCGCGAGTGAGGCAACGTTCAGAATTGGTGTCATGTCGGGGTTGCCGTGAGTCAGGGCAGTTTGCTGGTCGTGATTTGCTCGACGAGGTGCTGCACCGAGGGCTGCGTGACCTCGAGCAGCGGCGCCGGCCACAGGCCGAGCAGTAATACACCCACGGCGAGTACAGCGAGCACAAAGAATTCGCGGCCATTCAGGTCTTCGAGATTGGCAACGCGATCGTTACCCACGGGGCCGAAAATGACGCGCTTGACGAGCCACAGCGTGTAGGCGGCACCCAGGATTAGCGTCATCGCCGCGAGGAAGGCGTACCAAAAATTGACTTTGAAGCTCGCAATGATCACCAGAAACTCGCCGACGAAGCCGGAGGTTCCCGGCAGGCCGGAGTTGGCCATAGCAAACAGGACCATGAAGGCACCGAAGATCGGCATACGATTGATGACGCCACCGTAAGCACTGATCTCGCGACTGTGCAGACGGTCGTACATCACGCCGACGCACAAAAACAAGGCTGCCGAAATCAGGCCGTGCGAGACCATCTGCACCATTGCGCCGTCGATGCCCATCCCCGCACCGGCTAGCGGTCCCGTTTGCGTGGCGATATCGAAAGCCAGAAAACAACCAAGCGTCACGAATCCCATGTGCGCGATCGACGAATAAGCAATCAGCTTTTTCATATCGGTTTGGACGAGCGCGACAAACCCGATGTACACCACGGCAATCAGCGACAGCGCGATGACGAGCGCATCGAGTTCACGCGCAGCATCCGGCGCAATCGGCAGCGCAAAGCGCAGGAAGCCATAACCACCCATCTTCAGCATAATCGCAGCCAGCACAACAGAGCCCCCAGTCGGCGCTTCCACGTGGGCATCGGGCAACCAGGTGTGCACCGGGAACATCGGAATCTTCACGGCGAAGGCGGCAAAAAAAGCGAGGAAGATCCAGAACTGCTCATCAAAACTGAGCGGCAGCTCCTGCAGGGCGACGATGTCGTAGCTACCGGCCTGCAGGTACATGTAGATCAGCGCTACCAGCATGAATATCGAGCCAAGGAAGGTAAACAAAAAGAATTTGAGCGTGGCATAAACACGCCGTGGGCCACCCCAGATACCGATGATCAAAAACATCGGGATCAGCATCGCTTCCCAGAAAAAGTAGAAGAGCAATGCATCGAGTGCCAAGAACACGCCGACCATCAGCCCTTCCATCATCAAAAATGCGGCAAAGTATTGCGCAACTCGCTTCTCGATTACCGTCCATCCGGCAATGACGACCGGGATGGTGACTAAAGTCGTCAGCAACACGAGTGGCAATGCGATGCCATCCACTCCCAAGTGGTAGGTGGCATCGAGTGCCGGGATCCACGGCGTCTGCTCGACAAACTGGAAAGCCGCGGTGGTCGTATCAAAACCCGTGTAAAGCGGTACGGATAACACAAAGTTCGCGATCGCCGTCGCCAACGCTACCCAGCGCGCCAGCGCGATACGCGAATCACCGAGCGCGAGTACGAGTGCGCCGCCCAGAATCGGTAGCCAGATCAACGTAGAGAGCGAACCTCCCTGCATCATTATTCTCGTGCTGCGCTTTGCCGATGGCTCAAGAGAGAAGCAGGGACCACACGAGCAAACTCGCGAGCCCGATCATCATCCAGAACGCGTAAGAGTAGAGATAGCCCGTCTGCACCCGGCGAATCACGCCTGCGAGTGCACCGACGAAATTGGCCGAACCGTTGACGAGCGCCCCATCGATCAACACCTGATCGCCGGCCTTCCAGAATATTCGACCCATGGCGCGGCCGCCGGCGGCCAGCACGTTTTCATTGAACCAGTCGAAGTAATACTTGTTGTCCAGCACGCGCTGCAGCGGCACAAAGAAGGCGGCCAAGCGATCCGTAATGGCCGGATTTTTAAGATAAAGATACCAAGCGGTCACCACCCCCGCGAGCGCGAGCCAGAGCGGCTGATGCCCGACTGCTGCGAGCGCGAACGACGCCGGATCGTGGAAGTGGTCCGCGAGATCCTTCAGCACGTCATTGGCTTCAAGCACCTGAATGGCATCGCCAAAGTAACCGCCGAAGAGCACCGGCTGCACGGTAAAATAGCCGATGGCGAGCGACGGAATGGCGAGCAACACCAAAGGCAGCGTGACCACCCACGGACTCTCGTGCGGTGTGCCGCCGCCATGACCGTGGTCGTGGCGGTCATGCCCATGGTCATCGTGAGCAGCCCTCTCCTGCCATCGCGGTGCACCATGGAAGGTCATGAACACCATGCGAAAGGTATAGAACGCCGTCACGAACACGCCGAGTAACACGCACCAATAAGCGTAGGTGGCGCCCCAGCGCGTCGATTCATTGACCGCTTCGATGACGAAATCTTTGGAGTAAAAGCCTGACAGGAATGGCGTGCCGATCAGCGCCAAGGCACCGATCCAGCAGGTGACGGCCGTGATCGGCATCAGCTTGCCGAGTCCACCCATCTTACGCATGTCCTGCTCATGGTGCATCCCAATGATCACGGAACCCGCTGCCAAGAAGAGCAACGCCTTGAAAAACGCATGCGTCATCAGGTGGAAAATCGCGGCACCGTAGGCCGACGCGCCGAGTGCCA
>Ga0194116_10002751_pt1 | contig 22123 bp, 18 predicted proteins | sample TA2MahsurfametaG_4_FD_148617 | JGI IMG/M metagenome (GOLD analysis project Ga0194116, IMG submission 148617) | Freshwater microbial communities from Lake Tanganyika, Tanzania - TA2015008 Mahale S9 surface | ecosystem: Environmental > Aquatic > Freshwater > Lake | place: Tanzania: Lake...
CATTAACTTCAATTCTTACAACTCCGCCTGTTGGATATACACCTGTCCATGGGAATGGGGCAGGTCCTTGGGGTGGAATTATGATTGGTGCCTCTGGACAATGCGATACACTAACGAATGCAGGCGGAGTAAATACACCGGATGAAATCGTTTACTTTTTTGAAAATGCAACAAACTCAAATTTATATTTTCACAATACCCAATATGGATGTTGGCAAAATAGCACGTATACAATTTCTCAAGGAGGGAACTGTTGTATAACACCGCCTGCTCCGCCATCGGGATGTAATCTTGTTGCTGCCGTTTCTGTGATTCCAAATTCAGTCTGTGAGCCATGTTTTTATAGCGGGCCTCCAATTCTTATTAATGAACTTATGATTTCTCCTAACGTTAATGACGGTTCTATTTCTGGACCTGGGCCAAACGGAGGAAGAGGTGAATGGATAGAATTATACAATCCCGATTTGTGTGATAGCGTTGATATTTCGTGTTATTATCTAGGAAATTCTACAGCTGAAGGATCAGGGGGATTTAGATTGCCGACTGGTACAATTGTTCCTCCCAACGGGTTTTGTATGGTAAGAGGTATTAATGTGACTCCGGTCCCAAGCAATCTTCTAGTTCAAAATGGTGGAAATGTAGTCGAAGTGGTTGTTCCAGGTGAAATTAATCAAACAGGAATTTGCTGTACAGGAACAAGGGTTTGGTTCCCGAACGCAGGAGGTTGGTTTGCATTTTATGACGCAAATGGAAATCCTGTGGATGCAGTAAGATGGGGCCCTGGAAATATTCCTTCCTTGGCAGGGCAACCTTGTATTTCTTCACAAGCAGGCTGTTCAAATACGACAAGTTTGCTTAGTTATAATTCGATACCAGATCCGTTAAAATTCTATGCAAGTACTGCCGATGGTGGAACTCATTTTGGACAAACCATTCGTAGGATGCCCGACGGAGGAAGTTGGGCCGGAGTCGGTCAACCAACCTATGCAATTTGTAATGACCCTAATAATTGCTTAACAGGATCATTAATAGGGTATTGCAACGGAACTGGTACTGTAAACATAACATCAGGTCAAGCCCCATTTACTTTTCTATGGAACGATGATTTAAATCAAACAACTCAAACAGCTACGAATTTATGCGAAGGTGACTATCAAGTTCTAGTTACAGATGCAAACAACTGCCAAGAAACTTACAATATTAGTGTAATAACAAATCCTTTTGATTTAACTACCAATATTCAACAACCAGGTTGTTTACAATCAAATGGTTCCATTAGCATTGATCCATATAATGCCAATTACACGTATTCTTGGTTACCTAATGTATCCTCGACAAATAGTGCAACTAATTTACCACAAGGCACCTATCAAATTACAATTACACAATTCAATTGTACTTATGATACTACAATAGTGTTGCAAAACCCAGTTCCTTTTGAATCATTCTTTCAAATACAACAAACAACATGCGGAGAAGATAATGGATTGATTATCGTTGATAATACCCCAAACAGTTCAGTTTATTCCTATACATGGACACCAGCAGTAACAACTTCGAATAGTGCTACTAACCTCGCTCCGGGATCTTATCAAGTGAGCATATCTGATAATTCATGTGCTTTTGATACTACGATTACAATATTTCCGAGTGTTGGGTTGAGTTCTACAGCCACGATTTATAATTCCACCTGTCAACAAGCGAATGGCGCTGCTGATTTAGATGTATCGCCAGATGGAATCTATACTTTTACATGGCCAACTGGTATTAATTCTACTATTGATAGCGCATCGAATTTAGCCGCAGGATCTTATTTAGTTTTCTTTACGAACGGAATTTGTACAGGAGATACAACAATTGTAGTTTCAACAACAACGCCGCCTACGGATATTACCACTATCATCACTGCAACGCAATGCGATGAGAATACGGGAGAAATTGCAATTGCCACAACAACGGGAGGAACAGCTCCATATAGTTATTCCATTAATAATGGTATTTATTCCATTGTTCAAGTTTTTGATAGTTTGGCCCAAGGAACCTTCACGATTTCAGTACTCGACGCGAACAATTGTTCTTATCAAGAACAGGCTTTAGTGCCGATGTTTGCTGGCCCTACTCTTATCCAAGTTGGATTAACTAATCCGAATTGTGGACTAAATAATGGTGCGCTTGTAATTAATGGCACATTGGGAGGAACAAATCCGTACACGTATTCAGTAAATGGAACTCTAGCTCAACCTCTGGTTAGTCTAAATAATTTAAGCGCTGGGACATACAATTTAAATGTGGTTGATGCCAACGGCTGTATTTACGATCAAACTGAAGCATTAATAATGACTACTGGTGAACCAGTAATTCGAATTCCAAATGTTCTGACCGCCAATGAAGATGCGACAAATGACATTTGGAAAATCTACACCGAGTGTATTGAAGGAATAACATGCGAAATTTTCAATAGATGGGGAAATAAAATCTATGAATTTAACGATTTGACCGAAGGTTGGAACGGAACTACTTCTGGTGGTGATGAAGCAGTAAATGGGGTTTATTTTTACAAAGTCACCTTCAATCTTTTTGGAGATGTTGAAGATGATGAAGTTTACCATGGACACATTACGCTAATCAGATAATAGAAATGAAGCAAATGACATTAAAAGAAGTAATTACAGAAGTTGAAAAATTCCATGATTCATTTGGAATTAAAAATCATTACAGTCCAGAAACAAAATTAACGGAAGCCGAATGCGAATTGCGTTTCAATCTTATGAAAGAGGAAAATGAAGAGTATTTGGAAGCAGCAAAACGAGGCGACATTGTTGAGATTGCTGACGCATTGGGAGATCAATTGTATATTTTATGTGGAACAATTTTAAGACATGGCTTGCAAGACAAAATTGTTGAAGTGTTTCAGGAAATACAACGTTCAAATATGAGTAAATTGGATAAAGACGGAAAACCAATTTATCGAGAAGATGGTAAAGTGATGAAATCAGAGTTGTATTTTAGACCTGATATCAAGTCTATTTTAGCTGAAAAATAGTTATTCACTTTTGTATCTTTATTATTTCCGAGGAGACCTTAAAATCATTAATTGGTCTTAATTAGTTTTGTTTATCAAGCAAAATTCAAGTAATGGGAACCAGTAATGATTTGTCTATATATTTTAGTCCAGTAAATATTGAAGGAAATTGGAGTGAGGATCAAATTGGCTCAAAAATATATTTATATAAATCAGATTTCCCTGAATTGAGCCGTAAAGGCTATGCTTTGATTTATGTACCTGAATTCAGAGGAGATACTGGTGTTCATTTTGATTCACTATTACCTGACGATTTTCGAAAAGAATTCTATGCCTTGAATTGTGGAATTGTTTGGCAACATAATTTCTATGATTTGGGCACAATTCTACCTGGAAATGAATTGAAAGATACCCTCCATGCAATAAAAACCGTTGTTCAAGAATTAAATCGATTAAAAATAATTCCGATTATTGTTGGAGGCAGTCAAGATTTAACTTTGGCGATGTATGATGCCTATAGCAATCTCGAACAATTGGTTAATATCTGTACAATTGACTCTGCCCTTGATTTGGGAACTCCAGATCAGGAAGTTTCTTCAAATGCTTATCTTAGCAAAATTTTGGTTCAGCGCCCCTGTCATCTGTTCAATTTGGCTAATATTGGATTGCAAATACCTTATGCTGGAGCAAAAGAATTCGATCTTTTTGAAAAATTGTATTTCGATATTTGTCGCTTAGGTGAATTTAATGCTGATTTCAAAAAAGCAGAACCACATTTGCGAAACGCCGACCTTATTAGTTTAGACTTCACTTCTATTAAGGCTTCTGAACTTTTATTTAAAGGCGGAAGTCCGAATGGTTTTTATGCGGAACAAATTTGTCAAATAGCTCGTTATGCCGGGATGTCTGATAAGGTTTCATCATTTGGGATATTCAATTATTGCAACATTACAGAAGTGAGCAATAAACTTCTAGCTCAAATCATATGGTATTTCATTGATGGAATTGAAAACAGAACTGGTGATTTCCCGATGGGAAGTAAGAAGGACTATGTTAAGTTTACTGTATTCATAGAGGAATCAGGACATGAAATCGCATTTTACAAAAGCAATAAGTCTGCTCGTTGGTGGATGGAAGTCCCCTACCCAGCGAAAGAAGGTTCAAAATACGAACGTCATCATATGGCCCCATGTGACAAAGAGGATTATGATAATGCCATGAACAATGTTATTCCAGATTTATGGTGGAAAACCTTTCAAAAATTGGTTTAGCAATTTTGAACCAATAATTTTAGAAAATTTTAATTATTTCAATAAAATTCCTTATTTTAGCCACCTAAATTAATGGGTTAATCCGATGATTTAGGTGATTTTAGCGAAGTTAATAAAACCGTATTATGTTGAAAAAGAACTACTTAGCTCTTTTTGTGTTGCTTTTTTCGATGAAAATTGTAGCCCAACAAGATAAGCTTATTACCCATTTTATTTACGATAAAATGAGTATAAATCCTGGTAAAACAGGTGTTGATATGTACAATTCAATTTGTGCTACATCACTTTATCGAAATCAGTGGGATAAAGTCAATGGTGCTCCTAATTCAGCTATTTTGAATGTAGAAGCTAATTTATCAAAGTTTTTCCCCGGTGGAGTAGGTCTAGCGTTTTATCACGATGCCATTGGTTTCGCTCGTCAAAACAATCTTTTACTTAATTATTCATATCCGATTACAATTGGAAACAATGGTACATTAGGTATTGGTGTTGGAGTAGGTATTATCAATTATGGAATGAATCCTGATTGGGTGCCTCCAACAACGATAAATGATCCAGATTTACCTCAAGGCTTTGCAGCAACTAATTTGGATGCAAATTTTGGTTTGTATTATAGTGGAAAAGATTTTAATATTGGGTTTTCTTCGACGCACTTAAGTGAAACACTTTTAAAACAATCCGTTACTTTTAATGGTGCAAACTTAGATCAAAACTATCAAACTGCTCGACACTATTATTTAATGGGAGGTAAGACATTTAAAAAAGTATTAGGTGGAGATATTGATGCTCAAATTTTGATGAGAACAGACTTAGTTAAATTTTCTGCTGACATTAATGCACGTTACATACATTCCTTAAAAGACGACAAGCAGATATATGGTGGATTGACATTTCGAACGTCTGATGCTTTTGCAATAATGGTTGGTTATACGCCAATAAGCCAATTGACAGTAGGTTATTCATATGATTTGACCTTTAACAAACTCGCTAACATTTCTAGAGGATCCCATGAACTTGTTGTTAAGTATTGTATGTATTTAAAAGATAAACCGGTTCCGTCGGCTCGACACCCGCGTTGGCTATAATTTTAAATGAAAGTGTAACCATTTTAATAGTTCTCTCGTTATACCGAAAACTCATTATCCTGTAGCAAAGTTGATTTGGAGAATGAAAGAACAAAAAATAATAAAATGAAAAAGTTATTAAGTTTATTAGTTTTACTTCCATTGCTATACGCATGTCCTTCCGTTGAAGGAAATTTGGTTGGTGTAAAAGGAAGAGATGTTTTTGATCCAGATATCTTGGGGCCAGGTAGACTTCCGGTCGGAATGGTGTATGTCAAGTCTGGAGGTTATCAATCTGGTGTTGATGATGAAGACATCATGGGTGTATTTACTGCTCAAAAGAAAACTGTTTCCGTTCAGGCGTTTTATATGGATGCAACTGAAATTTCCAACAACGAATACCGTCAGTTCGTTCATTGGGTTCGTGATTCCATTGCTCGTGAAAAATTGTATAGAAGAAGTTATGATGAGGATGCTCAAGATTGGGTAAATATTGATGAAGATCACTTTTTCAAAGAACCATACAGAACTCTTTTGGATATGGGGTCAGACGTTCAAGGAGGAAATACGCCGTTCCAATTATTTATGGATAGCACAAATAATTCGGAGGTTGATAAAACTGTTCTTACTTTAATGGGTAACTATGGTGCAGGAAGCAAAAGCAAAGGGAAAGGAAAGGCATTGATAAACGGATATTCATATACTCCTCCAAAAGGAGGTGCAAATCAAACACAAAGCAAAAATACAAGTATTGTGATGACCGAAGAAGATATTCGAGGTGTTTTTCAGCAGTATTCAAACAATGGAACAAACAAAAAAGGAGGAGCTGCAGACAAGGCTGTGGGCAAAGGAAAGGCTAATTTTACTCAAGGAGGAAGAATTGAAAACCGAAAATATTTCACATTAAATTGGGAAAAACCGATTGAATATGAAGATCCAGAAACGTCATTCATCCTTTCAGACATGTTTTACAGTGAAGATGAACGTTTTTACAAACGAAGAGAAATTGATACGAGGCTTCTTTTCTTTGATTACTATTGGATAGACTATAAAGAGGCTGCTAGAAGAGGTAAGATTCAAACGAAGAGTGTAGACGCACGCAAAACATACGGTTATGATAGTTTAAGTGCTGATGCTGAGTATAATTTATATAAAAGAAGTAGGCGAGAACCGCTTTCTAAAGATTACAAGAAAAACGATTTCCATCGTGCAACATTAGACCAAAACGGGCAAAACATTTGGTTAGATACGACAATTTTCTCGAAAGGAAAACAATGGGGAGAAGTAACGGATGGTGAGCGAGTTGATAAAAATCAATATTCTATCAACGACACTTCAAGAATGAAACAAACGATTCTAGAAAACCCAGGTCAAGACTTAGATTTAGGATTCACGAACAGTAAAGGCCAGCATAATGCTTTACGTGGTCATACTGACAGAAGTCGATTCATTATTAAGGAACGAATCAATGTTTATCCAGACACATTATGTTGGGTGAGAGACTTTACTTATTCCTTCCATGAGCCAATGACTCAGAATTATTTCTGGAACAATGCTTATGACAATTATCCCGTAGTTGGTGTTACATGGAATCAGGCGAAAGCGTTTTCTGTTTGGAGAACACAAATCTTTCATTCTTGGCTAATAAGCAATGGAGATATGTATGTAAACGACTTCAGACTTCCAACTGAATCTGAGTGGGAACGAGCAGCAAGAGGTGATTTGGATATCTCTCAATACCCTTGGGGAGGACCTTACATTCGAAATTCAAGTGGTTGTTTCTTGGCTAACTTTAAACCTTTGAGAGGTAGATATTTTGAAGATGGTGGTTTCCATACTGTAAAAGTGTATTCATATAATCCGAATGGTTTTGGTTTATACTGTATGGCAGGAAACGTTGCTGAGTGGTGTTCTTCAGCATTCGATGAGTCACAGTATGAATTCGGTCATGACATGAACTCGGATTACGACTATCAAGCAAAAGATGGTGATCCTCCAGTGAAAAAGCGTAAAGTTATACGCGGAGGATCATGGAAAGATATCGGTTATTATTTGAATAATGGTACCAGAACCTACGAATATCAGGATACTGCAAAATCCTACATAGGTTTTAGAAACGTTATGACACATCTTGGTCGAGGTGGAAATGAATTAGATCAAGAAAATGGTGAGGAAATCCAAAGTGATATCCAGCTGAAATAGTAAATCATGTTTAATTATAATAAATCAAAGTTTAATTTTTAAAAATCAAAAGTTATGAGTGGTAAAGGTAATTGGTTAGGTAGTAAAAAGGGAAAAACCGTAATGAAACATTTCTTCGGTTGGGGTGCTGCAATCGTAATCGTAGGTGCATTATTTAAAATTCAACATTATCCTGGTTCTGATATTATGCTACCTATAGGGTTAGGTTTAGAGGCTTTAATATTCGTTGTAATGATTTTTGTCCCTGATCATGCAGAATACGACTGGGAAAGAGTTCACCCAATTTTGGATCCTGATTTGACTTTAGAACAATTGCATGAAATGTCAGGTGGCGGTTCTAATGCTGATTTAGTCGCAAAACAATTGGAAGATGCGGGAATAGATGATGAGTTACTTTCTAAGTTAAAAGATGGCATGTCCAATTTGGCAAGTAATGCGGCTTCTTTAGGCGCTGTTTCAACTGCGGCAGGCGCGACAGATTCCTATGTTAAAAGTTTGGAGTCTGCATCTCAAAATTTGAATGATTTAACAAAGCAATATGCTCAATCTGCTGAAGCAATAGCAGGTATCACAGGTGGTGTTCAGGGTAATTTTGGAGCTGAAATGCAGAAATTAGGAGATAACTTATCTGCATTAAACAATGTATATGAATTGCAATTGAAAAGTAACCAAGATTACTTGACAAGTTTGAACTCAATGGGATCTCTTCAAGAAAGCATCAAGAATATTATGACTGACTTAGCATCTTCTGCAAAAGATACGCAAGTCTACCGTGAGAACATGGCCTTGTTATCTCAAAACTTGACTGATTTGAATAACGTATACGGCAACATGTTAAGAGCCATGAAGGGTTAATTGTAACCAATTTCGAATTGATTGTTAACTAATTAAAATTTAGAAACTATGGCAGGTGGTAAGGAAACCCCGAGACAGAAAATGATTGGTATGATGTACCTAGTACTCATGGCGATGTTGGCCTTGAACGTATCGAAAAGTATCATTGATGCCTTTGTAGCGATTGAAGAGAATATCCAAATTGCGAATCAGAATGAAAATGGAAGAGGATCTCAAATTAGAAAAGATGTTGTTGCAAAAGTGGAAACTGGTGATACTCCAGCAATTAGGGAAAAAGCGAAGCGTCTTCTAGCTGAAATCGATAAGATTGACAAACTGACGGCGGAGCAAATACAATATATTGACGCAATCAAAATGGAAATATTGTCTGAAATTAAGGAATCTGAGGAATTATTGAAAGAAGGACCTGAAGATAAGGGCTTTATAATAGAAAAAGCTTTTAATGCATCTGAACCAACTAAACCTATCCGTTTTAGACTTGCAAATGTTCAAAACAAGGATAAGTACGATGAAGTTATGCGTATTATGGGTATCGCAAATACAACTGAAAAACCAGAATCTTACTCTTGTGTGAGCAAGTTCGCGAAAGGTAAAAAAAGCGGTATCGATCTTTGGAATAGTCTTACAAATTATAGAGCAACAATTTGTAAAATTCTAGTTGAATCATCATCAAATGATTCAGTAAAATACAAGTTTAAAGATCCAGAGATTAAGCAATTTGAGACGCAAGAGTCATTAAAAGCGGAAATTCTAAAGCAATTTAGTTCTAAAAATTGGATTGTACATAAATCAGATTCTTCTGTTGTGTCAGATATTTACATTGCTCTAACGAAAAGAGAAATGGTGAAGAATGAGCATGAAAAGGGTAAAATGGAGCATTGGATCGGTAAAACATTCAACCATGCCCCAGCTGTTGGAGCATTGGCATCCTTGTCAGGTTTACAAAAAGAAATTTTAACCGCAAGAGCTGATGCGATTACGATTATAAAAGGTAGAATTGGTGGCGGTGATTTTAGCTTCAATTCCATTGTTGCTTTGGCTACACCGAAGTTTGCTGTAGTTCAACCACAATCAGAGATTGAACTTGAAGTAAGAATGGCTGCATATGATTCAGACAGACAACCTATAATCAAACCGGATCAAGGAACACTTAAAGGTGATCCAGCTAATGGTGTTGGTATTGTAACAGCCCGTGCAACAAATGGTAAAATGGAATTTAGCGGAACAGTGTCAATTACAGATAAATACGGTGCGCAAAAAACTGAGAAATATACAGCAGTTGTTCAAGTAGCAGCAGGTGGTGGAGCTCTAGAAATGCCAGAATACTTGGTTTTGTATCAGGGTTATGATAATTTTGTTGTGCCTTCATTATCTGGTGCATTAGATCCAGCGTTAAGTGCTCCTGGTTGCAGTGTTACTAAAACTACAAGAGATGGTAAAAAAGGTTATATTGTTAGACCTGGAGCTGGAGCCAAATCTGTTACAATGTCTGTAAGTGGTAAAGGCGGAGATGGAAAGCCAATTAAAGGTATTTCAAATACATACAAAGTGAAGAGATTTCCTGCACCAGTTGTTAAAGTTAGTACCATTTCCAAAAGTATGGGTCAAACTATTACCGCAGGTCTTCCAGGAGATTCTCCTCTACGAGCTCCGAATTTTACAGTAAAAAGTGTTGAATTATTACTAGGAGACAATAACCCAACTTTTTCGGCAAATATTCCTGGTAGTGCTGTTCAGAAATTAAAAGTGAATAAGAAAATAGGAATTTCAGTTGTTGTATACAATCCAATCACGAAAACAACCGATGTTGTGTCTGGCGAGTTAAAAATTACTAATTAGATCATTATGAAAACACGTGTTTTTATTTTTACAATTTTGGTAAGTTCACAATTCCTTGCTCAAGGAAGTGATAATTCCAACAGAGGGCCAATTAATATGCTTGATAATGGTGTTATTGATGGTGTTGTGCTCAAGGAAGAGCTACCTGTGAGATCAAAAATTGATTATGAACACGTGCGTGAAGCCGATTATGTTTGGTCTAAAAGGGTCTTTTCAAGAATTGATAGAAGGGATAGAATTAATCATGTATTATTCTTTCCAGATGACTATTTTGTGAGTACTTACAATTTTCCAAATAATGCGAAGAATATCGATAGTGGAGGTTGGGTTAAACACCAAGAGAGATATTCGCTTTGGACGGTTATCATGAAACACATTATGCTCGGTGATTTGCAAGTTTTTGAAGTAGCAGATACCAATTTTACAGCAATTGAGGATGGTTATCAATTTAAATATCCTATAGCAAAAATTTCAAATAACGATTTTTTTGATAACCCGAAATACAGAAAAAGAGCGAGTAGAAAGATTAGTTTCGGTTCTTCTGGCGATCCATGGAAGTATGAGGTGACTCCTGAAGGTGAGGATGATGCTGTTGAAGTCACATTGCTCAGGGATGATGATAATGAAACATACGACGCTTGGTTGGACAGGTTAACTACGCAAGGAGCAGATGATCAAAAAGGCCCTGAGTTATATCAAGTTCTAAAAAATGTTGATCAAACGAAACTTCGTACGCAATATGATAACGCAAAAGGGGGTTCACCTGTTAAGTTTCCTGATAATTTGCAATATATAAACTCTGCATGTATAACAGCATACAATATTAAAGAAGATTGGTTTTTTGACAAGGAAAGATCAGTTTTGGATCGAAGGATTATAGCGATTGCTCCTGTTGCTAGATTAAAACCCTTAAGCTCTGGAGGTGGTGATGAGATTTCAGAAGATGGAATAAATCGTTTTAGTTCATTTATTGGTGTTGATAGAAATGGCAAATTCATAGATGCTTCGGGTAATGCTTATTCTGGAAGTTATGTAGAAAAAGAATTGTTTTGGCTTTACTTCCCAGATTTGCGAGACGAAATAGTTAATTATTTTACTTACAACGAAAAATCCGATTCCCAATGGATGTCGTTCGATGATTTGTTTTGGAAGCGTAAGTTTAGTTCAACGATTTATAGAGTATCTGATAAATTTGATCGTTTAATTGAAGATTACAAGTATGGTATAGATGCGCTTTATGAAGCAGAAAGAATCAAAGACGATATTCGCAAATGGGAAATTGATGTATGGAATTATTAAAATCCTAAATTAATTACTTCAAAACCCTGTCACTAATTTGGCAGGGTTTTTTGTTTACTTTTGTTCCATGAAATGGATAGGAGAGCGAATTTCTTTTGTTGACGATAAAATCAAAACGACTATTGTCATCGAACCAGAGAAAAATTTCTGGATCAACGGAATGATGGGCGCTTGGCTTGCGATGTGGTATGTAATTGGAGGAGTTGTATTTTGGTCTCTCTTTACCTTAGATTTAAAAAAACAGGAATCAATTATTTTAATAGTTTTTATTTCGTTCTGGATTTATTATGCGGTTAAAGTTACCCGTTCATTCTTATGGCTGATGTTCGGAAAAGAACTTATAAAAATTGATGAAACTTCTTTTCATTTCAAGAAATCTATCAAATCTTATGGTAAATCGGTTCCCTATTATTTTGAAAATATAAAGAGTTTGTCGCTTAGAATTCCAGAAAAAAATTCAATTCAATCGGTTTGGGAATCCTCTCCTTGGGTGAATGGTGGAGAGCGAATAATTTTTGAATACTTTGGAAAAGAAATTGGCTTTGGTAGAAAATTGAATGAAAAAGATGCCAAACTTCTTTTTAATTTAGTGAGCAAACGAATAACAGAACGAAATAGAAAATAATATGTACGGAGAAATTAAAAACTATTTAAGTAATGAATTGACTTCCATTGAAGAAAATGGATTATTAAAACGTGAACGAATCATCGTAACACCACAAGGAGCTAATGTTGAAGTTTCAACCGGGGAGGATGTTGTAATCATGTGTGCCAATAACTATTTGGGTCTATCATCACATCCAGAGGTAATCCAAGCCGCGAAAAATGCCTTGGATACTCATGGTTATGGAATGTCTTCGGTACGTTTTATTTGTGGAACACAAGATATTCACAAGGAATTGGAACGAAAAATTGCGGAATTCTATGGCACTGAGGATACAATTCTGTATGCTGCTGCTTTTGACGCTAACGGTGGAGTGTTTGAACCACTATTCTCTGAGGAAGATGCAATTATTTCAGATGAATTGAATCATGCATCCATTATTGACGGTGTTCGTTTGTGTAAAGCCCAACGTTATCGCTACAAGCACTCAGACATGTCTGACCTTGAAGCTCAATTGATTAAAGCGCAAGATCAGCGTTTCCGAATCATTGTTACAGATGGCGTTTTTTCCATGGATGGAGATATAGCGAAAATGGATGAGATTTGCGCTCTTGCAGATAAATACGATGCGTTGGTTATGACAGATGAATGTCATTCGGCTGGTTTTATTGGGAAAACAGGTCGCGGTGTTCCAGAATATCACGGAGTTATGGAACGAGTAGACATAATTACAGGGACACTCGGAAAGGCACTAGGAGGAGCAATGGGGGGTTACACGACAGGTAAAAAGGAAATCATCGAAATGTTGCGCCAACGATCGCGTCCTTATTTATTTTCAAATTCATTGGCTCCGGCAATTGTAGGTGCTTCGATCAAAGTTTTCGAACTTTTAAGTTCTACAACTGAATTACGCGATCGACTTGAAGAGAACACAAACTATTTCAAGGAGCGAATCATTGCTGCAGGATTTGATATCAAACCTGGAGATTCTCCGATTGTGCCAATTATGCTTTATGATGCGGCGCTTTCTCAGAAATTTGCAGATTTACTGCTGAAAGAAGGCGTTTATGCCATTGGTTTCTTTTATCCCGTTGTAGCAAAAGGACAAGCGCGCATTCGAACTCAAATTTCAGCTGCTCACACAAAAGCAGACCTTGACAAAGCAATAAACGCGTTTGTTAAGGTTGGAAAAGAACTAGGAGTTATCTAATGAGAAGCTTAGTGTTAAACTAATCTTCCCATTTTACTTGAAATTCCAATTCATGTGAACCTTCACTTCGTTCGTGCTCAATTGTAAAACGAGCTCGATCTGGAACATAAATTGCTTCACCTGCAACAGAGATGCGAAAGTTCTCATTCTTTTCAATGCTATCAGCTAATCGACGAAGTTTGCTTACGAATTCTTCTTTTGAATAGCTTTTTTCAATATCACGATCTTCCATGATTTAAATTTTTATGTTTAAACTAGATTAATTACCAAATTTTCACTCTTTTCTCAGGAGCCAAATACAACGAGTCTGTTTTCTTTGCTAATCCCAGAAACCAATTCAGGTTTATTTTCACATGAATTGAAAAGCAATGTTGCTCCAAAAACGATAATACTTGTTTTAATTTTCATATTGATTTTATAAAAGTCACGTAAATATGCTAATTTTTCAAAAATTCCGTATGAAAATAATTAATTTCATAATTGTGAAAGGAATATTCCGAATTACTTTTGATTGACTATGTAAGATCTTAACTTCGCAATAAATTATTTGTATGTCTGGTTCAAGTTTTGGAAGCATTTTTAAACTTACCTCTTTTGGTGAGTCACATGGACTTTCAGTTGGAGGAGTTATTGAAGGCGTTCCTCCAGGAATTAAACTTGATTTCGAGGCAATTCAAAACGAACTTGACCGAAGAAAACCAGGACAGTCAGCTATCGTTACTCAAAGAAAAGAAAGCGATACCGTTGTTTTTCAATCTGGAATTTTTGAGGGGAAAACAACTGGGACACCCATTGGCTTTTACATCGAAAACGAAAATCAAAAGTCGAATGACTATAGCCATTTGCAAGATACCTTTCGTCCTTCGCATGCCGATTTCACGTATGAAAAGAAATATGGAATTCGCGACTATCGTGGTGGCGGAAGAAGCAGTGCGCGCGAAACGATTGCACGTGTGGTTGCAGGAGCGATTGCAAAACAAATTTTAGCTAAAATAGGAGTGAGGTTTTCGACTTATGTCGATCAAGTTGGAATGATTCGGTTTGAAAGTGAATCTTTTTTTCCACTCAATCAAATTGAAGCCAATGCTGTTCGATGTCCGAATAAAGATAAAGCAGCTGAAATGGAATTGCTTATTCGCGAAATTCGAAAAGAAGGAAATACGATAGGTGGAGCTGTGCGATGTATCATTGAAGGAGTTCCGATAGGTTTAGGAGAGCCTGTTTTCGATAAATTGCATGCAGAATTGGGTAAAGCAATGCTCTCCATCAATGCGGTTAAAGGTTTTGAAATTGGTAGCGGATTTAATGCCATTTCAAAAAAGGGAACAGAGCTAAACGACCTTTTTAATTCAGACGGAACCACAAAAACCAATCATTCTGGTGGAATTCAAGGTGGAATTTCAAATGGTATGCCAATAACATTTCGTGTAGCTTTCAAACCAGTTGCAACTATCATGCAGCCGCAAGAAAGCTTCAATCAGGAAGGTGAGAAAGTTGAATTACAAGGTAAAGGCAGACACGATCCTTGTGTAGTTCCTCGCGCTGTTCCGATTGTAGAAGCAATGGCAGCCATGGTTATTCTGGATTTTTATCTTCGAAATAAGTCCATACATTTGTAAAAACTCAAACTATGATTCAGCGTATTCAAACCGTTTATTTAATCATTGCGATTTTATTGATTGCTTCTCCGCTTTCAGGTCTTGAAATAATGTCCTATTCAATCAAAGATCACACTGTTTCTAAAAATGTATATTCATTTCATCTGCTTGAAAAAAATGAGCAGGAACCAAGTTATTATTATTTAGTAAACATTTTAGTAAGTCTTTTCGGTTTTTATGTCATGATGTCTTACAAAAATCTTAAACGACAAATGATGTTGAGTCGCATTTTGATGGGCTTGATTTTATTTGCTTGTTCCATGCCCATTATTTTGGCCATTGGAAGATCAGCGTTAATGCCTGGAGTTGGATTTTTTCTATTCTTGAGTGCCAGCTTTTTTGTATTTCTTGCTATCCGCGGAATCAATAAGGATAAGAAACTATTGGATTCGTTGAATCGATTGAGGTAAATTAGAAATAATAATAATTCTGAATTATTCGACTAATTAAAATAGTGGTATAATTATTAATTTTCGGTAATTAAAATATTCATATTATGAAAAATTTATTTCTAACAATAGTTATATCGATATTCTCTATTTTTAGCGGATTATCTCAAAAATACTTGTTGCGTTATAAAGGAAAAATAGCAAGCTGTCCAATTGAAGGGTGTAACTGTAGTCAGGATAGATCAACAGAAGGAGGAGAAGATATGCCTGTCAAGGAATCTTTTGAACATATACTTTATAAATCGAAATACAATAATTTGAATTGGTCGAAAGAGTTTGTTTTATTGGATCCTTTTGATGGTTTATGGATCGTTCCAATGTAAAATCAAAAAAAATGGCAAAGTTTATTACAAAATTTATTATTCAACAGAAGAAAAACACAAAGCACTTAGAGGGACTTTTGAGGCATCCGTTTTAGAAAAGATGAAGGGTTACAAATTTAAAACGAGAAAAAACAACAATCTTTTTTGGGAAGGTAAATCTAACCTAATTCACCATTCAGATAATGATTAGAGAAATTTAAGATGTTTTGACTATTGCCAATTATTGTATTTTTGTAAAGAGTCAAATTTAAATAACGCTTGTAATCTTCAATTTCAAAATGAAAAAAATCTTATTTATTTATTTTTTAGCTATTTCCTCCACTTTTAAGGCTCAAAAAATTTTTGAACTTATTAAAATTGGGGACGTTAATAAAGTCGAAAGTTGGTTAAACAAAAATCCAGAAAAGGCTAATCAAAGATTTCCAATAAAGAACAATAGGGGTATTGTTGATTCTTTGCATGTCATTGAGTATGCAGCATATCACAACAAGAAAGAAATACTAAGCATGTTCATGCAAAATCAAGATAAGTTTTACAACTTCAAAGAATGGATTTCAGATGGTTTGGGCTCAAATATGCATAATTGCGATAAGGAAACCCTAAAAATACTTATCAATGCAGGTGCATCTGTGGATGAACAATGTAGAACTTGTCACAAGGCTTCTCCGATTGCAATAGCAATAAACTATAATTGTTTTGATTCCTATGCGATTTTACTTGAAAACGGCGCGAAATTAGTAAACGAGAATAGTGGTTATGATGTCATTCATGCGGCAGCTCAAAATGATTCAACTGAATTTTTGGTAAGTTTAATTGAGAAAGAATTATTAAACGTAAATCAAGAGGATGCAATGTGGAGAAGTAATGCAGCTTTTTATGCGGCGCTTAAAAATTTGGATAATTTGAAGTTCCTGATTGAAAAGGGTGCAGATTTCAGAAAATTAGATAATGAAGGTAATTCAATACTTTATTATGCGAGTAATTTAGAAATATTTAAATATTTGGAAGATTTACTTATAATTCAAGACGATAAAAACATTAATGATCTTTTAAATAAAAAATCGATGCTTTTTAGTTCAATTATTGATCAAGACGACAAGGAGCTATTTGATTATTTTGTAAAGAAATATCCAAACTTAATTCATCCTAAAAGTGATTCTGCCAACCCTTTAATTCATTTATTGGGGACTACAAAAAATACCGAATATTTTTTCAATGAAATGATGAAAAGAAAATTGGATTTGTACAAGGTAGACGAATATGGTATTGATTTAAAATTCTATTCAAAAAAAATGAAAAAGAAAGAATTATTGGATATTATAAAGCGTTACGAAAAATCACGTTAAGGATCTTTATTTTTTAATGAAATTATATTTTATTCTTTGTTGCTTACTTTTTCTAATTTTTCTGAATTCCTGCTCCACGGATGCTATGCCGATGAATACTAATTTTATTCCTCTTGAATCTAAAAAACCTTCAGCAGATTTTAAAAAAACGAAACAAATAGCGAAAGAAGCATTAACGTTCTGCCAAACAAAAAAAATGAATGAAGATTTCTGTATTTTGATAGACATGAGTTTGCATTCAGGTTTGAATCGATTTTTTGTTTTTGACTTTAAAAAAGATACAATTACCCATAGTTTTTTAGTTGGTCATGGCTGCTGTGACAATCCATGGAGTGCTGACTATTCCAAGGATAAACCAAAATTCAGTAACAAAGATGGAAGTCACTGTTCCTCGCTTGGAAAATATAAAATTGGTCAACGAGCATATAGTGATTGGGGTGTTCATATAAAATATCTACTTCACGGATTGGATTCTTCGAATAGCAATGCCTTGGTACGATACATCGTTTTTCATTCATGGGATGTTGTTTCTGATAAGGAGGTTTATCCAGCGGGTACTCCAGAAGGTTGGGGTTGTCCAACAATTTCAAATAATAATTTCAAAAAAATTGATCCAACAATACAAGCAGCAATCAAGCCAGTATTAATGTGGATTTACAAATAAAAAAACATACATGAATTACCTTTCCGTTGAAAATTTAACCAAGTCTTTTGGTGAACGCGTTATTTTTACCGATTTAACTTTCGGGATAGATCAGGGACAAAAAGTTGCGATTGTTGCCAAGAACGGTTCTGGTAAAACAACGATGCTTCGTTGCCTAATGGGAATAGAGTCATATGACGAAGGAAGAATTGTTTTCAGAAAAGACATTCGTGTGGCGTTCATGGAGCAGACCGAATTGATGCGCGAGGATCAAACCATTTTGGAGTCGATATTTGATCACGATTTACCAGCGTTGAATGTTATAAAGCGATACAACATTGCAGTTCAAAACAACGACGAAAAGCAACTTGAAAGTCTCTACCAGGAAATTACCGAGTTAAATGCGTGGGACACGGAGGTGAAGGTTCAGCAAATTCTTTCTGTCTTAAAATTAGAAGATACAGGCCAGCTTATTAGTTCTTTATCGGGAGGTCAGAAAAAAAGGGTAGCTCTTGCGAAAGTTTTGTTGTCGGACGCTGATATTTTGTTGCTGGACGAACCCACAAACCACTTGGATCTCGATATGATTGAATGGTTGGAAGGTTATTTGGCTTCCTCAAATTCAACTATTTTGATGGTGACACACGACCGTTATTTTCTAGAAGTCGTTTGTGATTGCATTTTTGAATTGGCCGACAAAACGATTTACAAATACAAAGGCAATTTCTCTTATTATTTGGAAAAAAAAGCGGAACGCGAGGAGCAAACACAGGCTACAATTGAGAAAGCAAAAAATACGTTTCGAAAAGAACTGGATTGGATTCGTCGCCAGCCTAAAGCGCGCGGAACGAAACAAAAAGCTCGAGTTGATGCTTTTCAGGACATTAAAAAAGTGGCGAGTCAACGATTGGATGAAGATGAATTGGATTTACCTGTGAAAATGGAAAGACTTGGAACCAAGATCGTTGAGTTTCACAAGGTCGGTAAGGCTTTTGGTGATAAAATTATTTTAAAGGATTTCACATACAATGTGCAACGTCAGGAACGGCTTGGTATTGTTGGAAATAATGGTGCAGGAAAAACGACTTTTCTTAAAATGCTGTTGGGACAAGAACCTGTCGATTCAGGGAAAATAGTAATCGGTGAAACGGTTGTTTTTGGATATTACAGCCAAGATTTAATCAAAGTTCCAGATGATTTTAAAGTGATTGATGTGGTCAAAGAAGTTGCCGAATATATTCCACTTGAGAAAGGACGACAACTTTCTGCGGCGCAACTTTTGGAGCGTTTTCTTTTTCCGCGTGACATGCACTACAATTTCGTTCACAAGTTGAGTGGGGGTGAAAAACGTAGGTTGAAATTGTTGCGCGTATTGATGAGCAATCCCAATTTTTTAATTTTGGATGAACCGACGAACGATTTGGATATTTTCGCAATGGCCGTTTTGGAAGAATACTTGCGTAACTTTCAGGGCTGCCTGATTGTAGTTTCCCATGACCGTTACTTCATGGATAAAATGGTAGACCATTTGTTTGTTTTTGAAGGAGAAGGAAAAGTTCGTGACATCGTTGGTAATTATACCGATTTTAGAAAAGATCAAACCTCCCAAAAAAGAGAAAATAAGAATTTAGCTTTTGAGGTCAAAGAAGCGAAAGTTGAAATCGTTACGAAAGAATCTGAAAAGAGAAAGCTAACTTTCAAGGAAAAACAAGAATACGAGCAAATTGAGAAGGATTTGGAAAAGTTAGAATCCGAAAAAGAAATCATCACCTCCGAACTTTCTACTGGAACAAAATCCAATCAGGAAATCTATGATTTGGGAATTAAACTTGGTAAAATCGTTCAGGAAATTGAATTAAAAACAGAGCGCTGGATGGAATTGGCCGAATTTGCCTAATCTACTAATCCAATCTGAAGTCCAAACGAACTATTAAAAACAGTGTTTTTTACATTTTGAGCAGGCCTTGAATCGTAAAAAACCATAAAGTCGGCTCTTAACGAAACGTTTCTTTTCAAGCGATAACCAAAGGTGTATTGCCCCATGAATCGGGTATCTTTGAAATTATTTATGCTTGGTTGATAGTAATTTACTCCCGTAAAAGTAATATTGTTTGCATTGATAAACCACGACCAATAATTGCTCCATCTAATTTGTTTATTGACTTCTAAGGTCGCTAGTTCTTCGTATTCATAAAAGGTTGAAGATCCGAGAAAAGATCGGTTTCCTTTGATGTCGAAAATTTTCCAGCGGATACCGCCACCACTTAGCGCTCTTAGTTTTTGTCTCAATAATTCATTGTATTGCACTTGCGCATATGCTTCCAACTTCCACGGACTTTTTTTGTGGTATTTATCGATTTTATTCAAACGATAGGCATATCTGAAATGAATCATTCCCGCATTTGAAAAGGTGTTATTCGCGCCCTTTGAATAATTCCAATCTGCATAAAGCAAATAATAATGCATTGGAGTTTTATATTGAATTAAAGGTTTTAGTCCCGCTGAAAGCAATAAATCTTGGTTTCTGATCGCGTTAAAATTGGCAGCAATGGACCCACTTATTCCTGAAGAGTCATCGTAGATTCGTTTGTTTTCTATGTTGACAATTTGAGCTCTAACCGAAAAGAGAAAAAAACAAAAAAATGCAATAACAACTCGTTTCATTTCTGTGCGAATCGGTAAAGAAAATAGGCAACGATACTAAAGAGCAAGTTAGGAATCCAAACAGCGATCAGGGCTGGAAATCCGACGTTCAAGGAAGCGACTGTCATCATTTTCATTGCGAAAATATAAACAAATACAAACCCAAGTCCGATGGCAATGTTTATTCCGATGCCGCCACGTTTTTTTTGAGAGGAAACCGAAACGCCAATAATGGTAAGGATGTATGCCGCGAAAGGGTAGGAGGTACGTTGATGCAATTCAATTTCATAAAACGGAATATTTGCAGTTCCTTTCTGTTTCTCCCGTTTTATCATTGTGCGCAACTCGGTGAAAGTCATGGATTCGGCAACATTTTCACGTTGCGCCATTTCTTCGATTTTAAATTGAAAAGAGGTGTCTTTTTTTGCACCTTGACGGATTATTCCTTTCGGAAATTTGAGTTTTTTTTCATAGAAATCGACTAATTGCCATTTGTTTGTTCCAGGATAATTTTTCGCCAATCGTGCTTTTAGAAATGAAACAGGTTGATTGCTGTCATTCCACGTTTGAATAGTTAAATCATGAACTTGATCTTCTGAATTTGAGTAATTAGAGAAATAAACCAATTGATTCCCAGGATATTCTGCATGATAGTCCTCAACAAGCATTACATCACGATAATATTTCTCTTCAAAGTCAAGTCGAACTTTATTTGCCCTGGGAATTACAAAATGATTTAAAATCAATGAAATAATCATTAAAATAGTTGCTCCAATAATGTATGGTCGCAAAAAACGAGTGATTGGTTTACCGCTAAACCACATGGGTACAATTTCAGTATCTTGAGCCAATTTTGCGGTAAACCAAATGACAGAAATGAAAATGATCATAGAGGAAAACATGTTTCCATAGAAGAGCAAAAAATTTAAATAATAGTCAATGAAAATTGCAGAAATAGGAGCTTTGTTTGAGATAAACTCACTTAACTTTTCAGAGATATCAAAAACCATCGCAAGCAGCATGATGATACCCAGCATGAAAAAGAAAGTGGATAGGAATTTCCGGATGATATAACGATCTAAAATCGATAGCATTTACAAACGTTGTTTCATTTGTTTAACCATTGTATTTTTCCATGTGTCAAATTCTCCTGAAATAATTTTTTCACGCGCTTCTTTAACTAACGAAAGATAAAAGGCTAAATTATGAATTGTAGCGATTTGTACACCCAAATACTCTCCGACTTTAATAAGATGTCGTAGGTATGCTTTTGTGTAAATTCGATCCACCCATAGATCGCTTGTTTCATCAATTGGACTATAATCCATAGCCCACTTTTCATTTTTTATGTTGATGGTTCCATTCCGTGTGAAGAGCAATCCATGACGGGCATTTCTACTTGGCATAACGCAATCCATCATGTCAATTCCTAAGGCGATGGATTCCAAAATGTTCCAAGGTGTTCCAACTCCCATCAAGTAGCGAGGCTTGTCTTTGGGAAGAATGTTACAAACGTGATTCGTTATTTCATAAAGTTCTTCCTCCGGTTCTCCAACCGAAAGCCCTCCAATCGCATTTCCAACTGCATTGTATGAAGCAATTGTCTCCGCGGATTCAGTTCTCAAATCTTTATACACACTTCCTTGTACAATCGGAAATAAGGCTTGTTCGTAACCATATTTCGGTTCAGTTCGT
>Ga0194116_10002752_pt1 | contig 22120 bp, 22 predicted proteins | sample TA2MahsurfametaG_4_FD_148617 | JGI IMG/M metagenome (GOLD analysis project Ga0194116, IMG submission 148617) | Freshwater microbial communities from Lake Tanganyika, Tanzania - TA2015008 Mahale S9 surface | ecosystem: Environmental > Aquatic > Freshwater > Lake | place: Tanzania: Lake...
CTCGTACCGAGCACGACGGCCACGAAGGATCGCGGCCTTCAGGTACTGATTCTTCTCGTGGTACAGCCGGAAGTTCTTCCAAAGATCCGAGACGTTGACGGCTTCCGACGACATGCGTTCTCATTCTTGCCGATTGACACCTCGGAAACGGGTTACCCGACCCCCGCGTGACCGAAATCCAGTAGAATCCACCTGCTCATGTCTCCCGTCGCCAGCGTCTTCGAATCCCGCGAGCTCCTGTGGAATCTCACGTTGCGAGAGCTGCGCACCAAGTACCGACGTTCGTTCCTCGGCTGGACCTGGTCCATGCTCAATCCGTTGGCCACTGTAGCCATCTACTCGTTCGTGTTCGGAGTGTTGTTCAAGTCCACGGCCCCCGTTGGTGACCCCAGCGGACTGACCGGGTTCGCCTACTTCTTGCTGTGTGCCTTGTTGCCCTGGAACTTCTTTTCTCTCATCACCAGCCTGGGCATGGGCGCAATCTCGGCCAATTCGGGCTTGGTCCGACGCGTTGCCTTCCCACGTGAGGTTTTGGTCTTCAGCAACGTGTTGCACGCCTGCGTGCAATTCTCGATTGAAATGGGTCTTCTAGCGATTGTCTTGCTTATTGCTGGCAGTCCGTTCTTGCCGTGGCTGCCAGTTGTGATCTTGGTCAGTCTTCTGCTGGCGATCTTCGCATCTGGTTTTGCACTGGCCCTCAGTACCTTGTCGGTGTATTTCCGCGACATCACGTATCTGTGGACGATCTTCATTCAGGTCTGGTTCTTCTTGACCCCAGTGGTCTATGCCCCCAGTATCGTGCAAGATCGCGCGCCGGCATGGGCCAATGACCTTCTCAAGTTGAACCCCATGAGCGCTTTCGTCAACACCTATCGAGACCTGTTGTATGACGCGACTGCTCCATCGCTGCCTCGCCTGGGAGCAATGGTGGTAGCGGCCTTTGCAAGCTTTGCGCTTGGCTGGGCTGTCTTCAATCGAATGGGTCGCCGTCTTCCCGAAGAAGTGTAAAAAACACTGTTTTCTCTACTGGTATATCCACACCTGCCATTTTTCACAAGTACGCAAGCCATTGCAGGTAAACTCTCCACTCGTTGACAAGCGAATAAAACGGGGTATAGCAATATGTCAGAGCAAAATGCGCATGTCACTCGCCGCATCACCCATGTTGAGGTTGATACCGACTGGTCAGACGCTGAAGCTCTCAAACTTGAAGTTCTGAAACTGCGTGACGAGCTCATTGGGGCAGAGGCCCGACTTGGGCAAGTCAAGGCGGAGCTCCTTCGGACCGCTGGACATGGTCGATTGAAGTTGCAAGCAGACGGGATTGAAAATCATGTGCAAGTGCTCACAGAGAATAAAGCCCTCAAACAAGAATTACGGCAATTGAAAAAATCCACGACATGGCGAATTGGTCGTTTGGTTGTTCGCCCATTATCACTTTTCAAAAAACAACCACCTTCCAGCTCCTCGGTGGAGAGTCTCAATGCTTAATAGCCAGAGATTTCAAATAATCAGTCTTGAAGATGCCCAAATCGCGAACATCCGAATTGAGGCCGAATTTCTCGTCTTTGTTGAGTCCGAGAATTGCCTGAGGGACGGATTTGGGGAAATTCTTCTTCAATCTCTGCCAAATGCCGATTCTCTAGTACTTGCATATGCCGATGAGACAATCACTCTCGCAAATCGTCGCATACGTACCTGGAAACCAATATGGTCCCCTGAGCGACTCCGTGGTCAATATTACGTTGGTTTGCCAGTCATCGTGTCAAAAAGACTCTTTGATCAATGCGGCGGCTGGACAGCCGTATTTGGATCGCTTGCAATTTACGATCTCGTACTTCGTGCTAGCGAAATTGCGGAACAAATCGTGTTTATACCGGAAGTACTTCATTACACGAACCATCCGGTGATCGATATCACCTCAACAAGTTCCCAATATCTTGACGTGATTCAAAACATCGTTCAGAATCACCTCGATCGGACTGAACCTCAGGCTGTCGCGACAACGACTCATCCGCTGACAACCACGGTATTTAGAAACCTTTCGTCCAAGCCACTCGTCAGCATCATTATCCCAACGTGTGGAACGACTGCACGTATCCACGGTAAAGACTCAGTCTTAATCGAGGATTGCATCAAGAGCATCTTGTCTATTTCTTCATATGACAACTTTGAAATCGTCGTGGTATTTGATTCACATACACCTCAAAGAGTGATCCAAGACATTGCAGGTAAAAATCTTCCAAACATAAAATTGGTCGAATTCTCAAGGCCTTTCAACTTCTCTGAGAAAATCAATTTGGGAGCCGTCAAATCAAGCGGCGAAGTCCTTCTACTTCTTAATGATGACACCGAAATTTATTCTTCAAACTGGATTGAAGAACATCTCACGTACCTTGAACAAGACGATGTCGCAATGGTTGGCCCGATGCTTTTATTGGCGGATGGCCGAATTCAATCAGCAGGTCATTTCAATTTTGAAACCGGGGCAATTCATGTTGCGGCGGGTCACTCTGCTGATACCGATACATACGACCGCATTTTGAGCGTTCCCGCAGAGCGATCAGGGTTGACGATGGCGTGTACCGCCATAAAGAAGTCTGTATTCAATCAAGTCGGCGGTCTCTGTACGTTGTTTCCCAAAGCATTCAACGACGTTGACTTCGGGAACAAGGTTCGCTTACTTGGATATCGCATTATCTGGACTCCAAGGGCGCAAGTCGCCCATTACGAATCGCTTTCGCGAGACCCAAAAACAGAACTCTTTGAATCCAAACTTCTCCTTGAGCGATGGGGCAATGAATGCACTTCTCATGACCCCTACCTGACTGGTATCAACTACCGACTGGTTGACGTATACCCAAGTGATCTACTCGAGACCTACACCGATTTTCGCTTATTTGTTGATTAAATCTGAACTCACGGCAAGTTAAGGACTAGTTTATCTAGGAAACTTTATGGCTAAATTTGAGGAACTCCAAGATGATATTCAGCCATATTCTCATGAAGATAACTATGACCGTGTGGCTCAGATAAGGCACAATCAATTGTCGGATACGGCAAAAAAAAAGTATCAAATTGGGCTTTCTTTAATCGTCCTCAACAAAAACACCCCCGAACTCCTTTCACATTTGTGGGATAACTTCTCAGCCCTATATCGGCGTGCTTCCGAAAGAAACATCAAGATTGAATTGTTACTTGGTGACACCTGTTCATCTCTGCCGGAAACGCTTGAACTTCTAGACAACGCTCCCCCGGGCGTGAGTGTCTCGCGTAATTTGGTCTATCAGTTTTCTCGATGCAACAATCAACTCTTTAATCTTGCGAAGTTCAGCACAGTCCTCTTCGTGAACAACGATGTCCTGTTCGGCGAAGCCATTGATGAGATTCTTAACGCTTACGAAATAGTCGAGGCTCAAGGTGAAATTGGTGTTTTAGGTGCAGTTCTCTACTTTCCCGATGGTTCAGCACAGCACGTTGGCGTCGATTTCCTCCGTGATGGAAAAATGTTTGGGCATCCTTTTCATCCGGGATCACATTTGCCTGTCACTATTAAAAAAGGAACGCTTGCAGATATTCCGGCAGTGACCGGCGCATTTATGATGATGCGCTCAGACATTTTCGAGTCTGTAGGTGGCTTCGACGAGAGATACTCAAAAGAATGTCAGGACATTGACTTGTGCCTTCGAGTCGACCGACTCGGTAAAACCATAAAACTCGCGCATGCGGGGCACATCATTCACATTGAAAACGGGACACGAGTTGTTGGCGAAGAAGATTGGAAAGATCGGTCTTTGTTTATTCGTAGGTGGAGCAGTTACCTTGAGGCCTCAGCATGACTCGGCGAGTTCTTTTACTTTCTTCAGTCATGCTTCATGGATACGGAGTGTCGATAGTCGCCGACGAATGGGCGAAAGAACTGAAAGCTTTTGGATGGAATACCATCATCGGCTGCATGCACCAAGATGAGAAATATCGACGCCACAACGTCATCAAAGTCGGCACGGATCCGATTGAGGTTTTAGATCTTTGTAAGAAACTAAAAATTGACCTTGTGGTTGCCCAGACCACTCCTTACTTTGAACTACTTCCTTCAATCAGTGGGCATTACCCAACAATTGTCTTTGAACACGGCGACCCATCGCCATTTTTCTTTCAGCACGACGCAGTCGAACGTGAGCAGATCCGTCAGAACAAGATCAGAAATGTCTACCCCCACGTCTCGCGGGTGTTGGCATCTTCGCACTTTTTGCGTTATGACATCGAGTGGCCTTCAGCGTCAGTAGTGCCACTCGGGTGCGATCATGTCGCAGACTTTGGACCTAAAGAACATTCAAACAATGCAAATAGCCGGCCGCTCAAGATCGGCTCTCTTATGCGATTGGGTGAGGGTGAAGCCTTATACAAAGGCGTTGATTTATACGCCCAGCTTGCAGATTTTTTCAAGGATGACCCTTCAATTGAATTCCAAATTATGGGCCGGGGCGAAGAATCTGACCGGCAGCGCTGGGAGTCGCTCGGAGTAAAAACATTCCTTAATTCGACTGACGTAGAGAGATCAACCTATTTGCGCGATCTGGATGTTCTTTTCTCTCCGAGTTTGTGGGAAGGATTCAACCTGCCTGTTGTCGAGGCGGCGGCCTCGGGGACGGTTGGGGTTGCATTTGATATCGGCGCCCATCCTGAGACAACTCCTTTCTTGGTGAGAGATCTCAACGATTTCAAAGTTCTTCTAGAGACCTGGATTCACGACAGAGCCCTCCTATCCGACGTTTCACAGACCGCTTACAGTTTCGCCCGAAGCAAATTCCGATGGTCCGAAAGCGCTCGCGGCCTTGCCGGATATCTTGATGAGGTACTGAATCTCAAATTGCTGGCCCTCGGTCGAAGCGAGTCAGCCCCCAGAAGGGTTCTTCGAGTGGTCAAGCGCGAAGGCCTGGTAGGTTCCACCAAGTTGATTTGGTCCAAGTTTGGTATCTCAGTCTCCCGAGATCGTTAAGAAGAGGAGACTCCTATCAAGTTCTACAAGGTTTGCCTAGTTGTCGTTCTGCTCATTGGTGTGACGTTTGTTTGCGGTATTTATAACAGGGTCCCTGACATCTCAACATCAGAAAGAGTTGACGCGAATGACCTATCTATCAACTTTGCTTTGAACCTTTCTCAACCCTCGATTACTTCAGTTGGATATATTGACTCTGTAAAACAACTGAATCCTCAGATATTGATAGTCGATGGATGGACTACATGGGACTCAGAGGTTCGAGATTTAACGATTTATACCGACGTTGAATTGGCTAGTTATTCCGGCTTTGAATTTTTCAGATCCGATCTACCCACCGGCATTGGTGCTCGCGGATTTTCGGTCCTGCTTAAATTGCGCAGTCAAAAACCCACCTATATTTGCCTAACGACGAATTCTTCACAAACAAAGTTTGCAGGAATGGGATCATGCTTCAATCCATGAAAAAATCTCTGACCCACTTTAAGTTTGGGTTGCAAGAATCTTTGTTAGTTATCTCTCTTGTTGAATTCTCTATATCAGGAACACTCTTCGTTCTGACGATTCTTGTAATTTCTATGTTGTCTCTTTATTCCAAGAGAGTTGTTAATTTTGGGCATCGCGCAGCACGCGGAATCTTGGTGTTTATTTCTGCGTTTTCACTGTTGCTACTTATTGCACCACGACTACACATGCCGCTTCGCCAGCGCGAAGTGATAATCGTCCTTTTATTTACAGCAGTCTTTCTTAGTATCAAGACTCACTCGCGGTTCCGATGGCCAGAAAAAATCTCTTGCGACTCGCTCGTCTCCACGATCGCACCGTTTTCTCTACTTTCAATTGCATTATTCAGCTACATGAAATTCGGTCGAACTATGGCTTGGGTAATGAGCGGTGACGCAAAAAACCACATCAGCATTGTCCGATCCACCGTTGAAAATGGGGGAATACAATCATTTCCTGGCTATCCAGCACTTGGAAACGCTGTCGTGGGTCTCATGGGAGGATGGCGATTTGACCTCGATTACCGATTGGCAGGCGAGCTAAAAACTGAAGTTCGAGTCTTCGGTCTAGTGCTTCTCATACTTCTTGCGTTGTCTTGCTTCTTAGTTGCATATCTTTCTCACTCAATTACGTCCAACAGTAAAACATGGCGTTACGCCACGATCATTATTTTGTCGTTTTTGCCAATCTCAAACTTGTGGCTCTATCCAATTCTTGAAATTGGCTTCTTCCCTATTTCTCTGCTTTTTGTCATCCTCGTTGCATTTGCAATTGAGTCAAGGGCGCTTGAAAAAATAGGTCCGTTCTATCTAGGCTTGACGATCTCCTCAACGATTGCGGTAGTGCTCACATACCCACCAGCCGCCCCAATTATTTTGGCCATTGCTGCGAGTACTCTTGGACAGTTAAGGACTCAATATTCGCGAACCTGGGTTCGTCGGCTTCAGCCGTTATTGATGGCTCTGTTCTTTGGAATTTTAGCTCGAGTCATCTACTTGATTCCTGAGTCAAGCCGGTTGATTGAAAAATACCTGGAATTGAACGGTCTTTTCCATCCATTTTCCAAATGGCCGATGTATTCTTCAACACTTCTCGCATTAATCATGTGCTTTTCAAAAAACCCTTCAACGCGATGGTTTGCAAATGCGTCAATTGTTGTGGCAGCAACAGCGTTATCTACCGACGTGTTTTTGGATTCAATTCTCCAAAATACCTACTACCTTGAAAAGACTCGGTGGGTCACTAGTTGCTTCTTGATGCTTCTCGTTTCAATTGCATTATTCAACGCGATATCTAGCTCTCAAAGGCGTTCAGCGAGGCTTTTATGTTTACCCGTGCTGCTCATTATCGTCGTCATTTCCATGAGGTCTATCGCACAGAATTATCCTTCGAATTCAATCGCGCTGGATATAACCAGAGATTGGCAACTGCCTTCCGCCGACGAAACTCGCCTCATTGAGAAAACTAACGCGCTAGAACCGGAGTCGATCTTTTGGAAGGTGTCCCCCAATTACCTTGCAACCCAGGTCATTGACATCTGGATTTCCATTGGCGCTGAAGATCGTCCTGAAAATACATATTTCGGATATCAACAGGATGTCTTTTCATTAGAGGCAGTTTGTAATTACGCGAAAAGTAACGTCCCCACTACTATTTGGGTGCCGAGTGCTTCGATGGTAGAAATTGTCTCAGAATCCTGCGCATTTAATGGGGTTTCTGTACGGGAGATTGAACACTAATTCGGTACCCCCTCGGCCTTCTTGCACGGCAATAGGCGTAAGTTCGGTACGATCTAAGTATGAATGCTGAGTCCCTCCAAGCCATCATTACCGCATTGTTATCAATAGCGTCCGCGGCTTTTGTGCTCCGTTTGGCACGTTCTCAATTGCTCTCATTCAGATACACCGCTGGTTGGTTATGCCTACTTTTGCTCACGGCTCTATCAGGGATTCTTCTTCCTGCGATTCGACCTTTGGCAAAATCGCTGTCGACCACCCCAGGCGTACTTGTATCGGGCTTAGCGATTTTGATTCTCGTCTTGATTTGCATTCAGCTTTCGGTGAGTATTTCTGGCCTACAAAAACAAGTTCAGTCACTTGCCGAAGATCTTGCCCTCCACAAAATCGATTAGGAAGTTTCTGAAATCACAAACCGAGATTCAAACTTTACCCCATGACAGTTTTGGAAGAAAGAGTTCTAGTCGTCGTTCCTGCATTGAATGAAGAACCGTCTATTGCAGCAGTCGTCGACCAACTCCGGAGCGAGAACTATGACGTTCTCGTAATTGATGATGGATCAACTGATCTCACGAGGTTCGTGGCGTTTAATTCTGGCGCTTTGGTTGCTTCGCTTCCTTTTAACTTAGGGGTCGGCGCAGCTCTCCGCTGTGGTTTCAGATATGCGATTCAACATGGATACACGGTTGTAGTCCAGTGTGACGCCGATGGCCAACATCCCGTTGAACATATTCATCAATTGGTTCAAACATTGATTGATGCAAATCTAGATATGGTTATTGGTTCGCGATTTCTTAACAAAGTTGGCAACATGGACCTATCTGCCATTCGCCGGTTCGCCATGTCGATACTTGCCTATTCAGCTTCTCGCGCAACCAAATCAAAAATTACGGATGCAACGTCTGGCTTTAGGGCAATTAGTCTGCCTTTACTTCAAGAATTAGCAATGAAACTACCGCCATATTATTTGGGCGACACGTACGAGGCTTTGGTGTCAGCTGGTCGAGCGGGCTATCAAGTGAGAGAAATTCCAGTGCCGCTCGAGGAGCGCACCCACGGAAAATCCTCAGCGCATCCGATTAAAGCCGCGCAACTGTGTCTAAAAGCAATTCTGAGTGTCGTCCTACACGTTCATCAAAAATTTGACGGGCCAAAGCGATAGAGAATCAGGAAGTTAACTTCTGACTTGCAAAATTCGCTTGGACATTCGTTGACCAGCAAACAAAATGATCTTTCTTAACAAAGGTTCCCAAACTGCGCTCGCTTGCTTTATCCCTTGCGGCAGGTGCCGACGACGAACTTTGCTTGCTTCATCAACTGAACCCTGGCGCGAACCAACAGACAATGAACCGTCATGCCAACGAAACTCCGCCAACGGTTCTTTCAAAAACCCAAACTTTCCTAGTTTCCTCAATTTCAAGAAGAGATCAAGATCGAAGGCCCACTTCAAACTTTCGTCTAATCCACCGACTTGTTCAAATGACGATCGCCTAAAAAGTGACCCGGGTTGAGGAATCAATTGTGGTCCGCACAACATCAATAACTCGGTCCATTTTCCACTTTTGTTCAGCCACAGCGGGTTCCCAGCACCATCGATGTATTGGCATTGCCCGAAGACAAATACTGCTGAACTTTCTGTTTCTAATGTACTGCTCGCCTTGCTGAGAGACTGCGTCGTCAACCGATCGTCATCCCCTAACCAAGATACGTACTGAATTTCGGTCGGGAAATTTCGGATTCCTTCATTAATTGCCCGCGCCAAACCGGTCCCTGGATCATCGATAATGCCATCCACCTTGTCAGTCAGGTTCGCGTCGATTGATTTTGCTTTAATTGGGCGGACGATCAAAATGTACGAATCGCCCCCGCGTCGGATTGACGCAATGGATTCTTCTAAATACTCGGGCCGATCTCCCAAAGTTGGAATGACTATTCCTATCAATGCATTACCCGTGCTTTCAGCTCAAAGTATGGGACTAACCTAGTTCAATATGGCTCAAGTTCCCTTGAATGACCTATCCCGAGTTGATCCCTTTATTCAGTCATTGCTTCTGAATGACGTCGCCGAAATCTTGAACTCAGGCTCTTTCTTGAAGGGCCGTTTCACGAAAACCCTTGAGTCCCATTTGGCAGAGATGTTTGGATCATCGGCGGCTACCTGCGTTGCCAATGGCACCGATGCGCTCTACATCGCTTTGACTGCTCTAGGGATTGGTGGCGGGGCAAAAGTCGCCACCGTCGCTAATGCTGGCGGCTACACGACAGGAGCAGTGCTTCGTTTGGGTGCTAGCCCAATTTTTGTGGACATCGACTGCGACACCGCACAAATGTCAGTAACTGCTCTGCGAAATATACTAATAAGCGAAAGAGTCTCAGCCGTCGTCTTGACCCACCTCTACGGCCTTGTCGGTGATGTCGTTGAGATTGCATCTGTCTGTAAAGGATTTGCCGTACCACTCGTTGAGGACTGTGCTCAATCTTTTGGGGCCAAAGTTGGCGAACAACCTGCTGGCACATTCGGTGACATCTCGACATTCAGTTTTTACCCCACAAAGAATCTCGGGGCTTTTGGTGATGCTGGAGCTGTCATTACCCCGCATCTAGAACTCTCCAAAAAGGTTCAATCAGTTGCCCAATACGGGTGGGGCGATCGCTATTCGGTGGACCGTGTCAATGGCGTCAATTCACGTATCGACGAGATACAAGCTGCTGCTCTACTACGGCAGCTTCCATTTATAGACAATCAAAACCTCATTCGTCGAGAGATTATTCAGCGTTACCAAGCAGCTCTGTCTCAATGTCGACGAATGATCATGAGTAATGAAAACAACTTCGTCGGTCACCTAGCCATCATGGTGACAAATTCACGCGATTCCGACAGGAAATTTCTAAATGAGATGGGAATAGCTACCGGCGTCCATTACCCCATTACCGACAACGAACAACCTGCTTGGAAAGAACTTCTCGGCGACGTTCAATTACCGAATACAGACAAGGTTCAACAACAGATTCTGACCTTGCCCTGCTTTCCCGGGATGACGTCGTCAGAAATCAATCAGGTAGTAACGGCACTCGCTCAACTGGATTAGCTAGACAAATCTTCGGGGTTATCGATGTACTCCGCGCGGTCATACGGCAAACTTGCCAAGACCCCGAGGACTGTTCCTGCAGCAAAATTGTTAATTTGCAACCAATGACGTGGCGGTATGTTAAGCCAGTCTCCGGTGTCAAGACTCCACTCTTCTTTTTCACCAAGTTGATTGATCGTTAGTGCGCCGATCGAACCCTGCTGTACAAATACAAGTTGCTCGCATTCACGGTGGCCATGATTTGCTCGAGTTTCATTTTCTGCGACACCAAAAATCCAAAAGATTCTTTGAGGCACAAACGGGATGCTGCCGAATTCAGTGACGCCAAGCGATCCCCGAGGATCAATGAAAACAGGGAATTTTCCTTGTGATGGATTCTTTTGATTGGTCATTTCAGCGTTTCTCAACTTTGACGATTTTTAGCTTTGTCATCTTGCTTGCACGTTCATCAAGAACCGACATTTTGGCAAATTTCGCGGCGAAGCCTCGTGCCCAACTCATTGCATCAAGCTTCTTTCGCCATTTGTTATCACACTCGTCCGCAAGATCGGTCCACAATTTACGTGCGGGATGTGTTGATCCGTAACACCATGGCTTACCCAAGAATGATCGATGAAAGTGGACAACAATTGGGTCAACTATTGACTCTTCAATACTATCCAAGGACTCAACGAGGTCAACGGTACGCAACAATTTCATGATGTGATACGGCATTGAGTTAAAGGCCGGCCGCAGCAGATCAAATTCTCCCCGAAGCGCTAAATTGATCGCATCCTGATCGACGCATGGTAAGTCGTATTTTTCAAGAAATTTGAGGGTTCGCTCGGTGAGTCGTTCGCTATTCCAACGATCTACGTCAATAAGCAAAGCACCCGTATTGAGGTACGGAAGCCGAGGATCGATCTTCTCTTCGCGCCACGGACGCCACATTGATGGTCCGCCGACCATTGCTACGTGTGCATCAATGACAGAGCCAACGGCAAACTTCATTGGCATCGTAAACAATTCACCTAGGTCTCGGCGCACAACCATGTCGGCATCAAAATAAGCGACACGTACGCCAGTCGGCAGTTCAGATTGGGGTGCCAATACGTTGTATGCAGTTGCCAATGGGAATCCATTAGTTAAGCGAATGGATTGATGTCGGCCTGGATCAACGTCCCTGACTTCAACAGTCAAGTGATTGAAGGCATGTGTAGCCAGATCTTTTCGCTGACTATCTGTCCACCCTGAGCCGAAGACCAACAAATGTGTCGCCTCATTTTGCGTGTAACTCAAAGAGCGCAGAAACACTTTCGCCTGGAGCAAATAGTTGGAGTCAGCTGCTGTATAAATCAATCTCATTGTCATCACTTGCCAATCTACAAATTTCAGTGGTTGAAGGCTTCTTGATCGGACGCAGTGAGGCCTTTACTCCGACCGAGACCACGGCGAACCAAATCGCCGATCTCTATGGTCTTCCAACGAAGCATGGCAATTTGAGGGGCTTTGAACATCGCTCTTTCAAGAAAGCTTGGGCGAACCGATGAGAACTGATGAAAAAACTTTCCATCTGTCAACAGGTACAACGACAACTCTGTAGCGATCCATCGCAAAGTTTTTACTGGATAAAAAGCAACATGTTGCCCGGTTTGTGGCATCAGATACCACCAATCAGTTTCAATTTTCTCTGGCGGAACTACTGCAGTCATTAAAAGTCGCTCTGACCGCTTCATCAGGCTCGTAATCGTCTCAAGCGGGTCGGTCAGGTGCAAAGCAACTTCACCCATAAAAACAAGGTCAAAATGTTCTACTTCTGAATACGGCGGACCAACCGCGAAAACAGGTTGGCAATAAGGGTCTTCCCAACGGCAATCCAATCCTGCATCCCGAAGGATCCGAGTTGCCAACCCGTCACCTCCGCCGAAATCAAGAACCTTTATGGCCGAAGCTTTCGATCTTCTGAACAGTGATCGTACGAAACCCGCGATGATCAACGAACGATCTGCGGAACCAACATCAAATTGATTCAGGCTGGTCTTAAACGAATCAGGTAACCAGTAGGGATCTTCTACGAATTCAAAGCCACAATTTGAGCAACTTCGAACCCTGCCCTCATACTGTTTCAAAATTTTAATATCAAGGATTGAGACAGTTTCTGAATTACAAATTTTGCACGTAATCCCATCAACCATTGATTGGACTTTATCTCATCAATACGCCATTTTCAGGATTATAGATGGCGCTAAGGTAAACCCGTGGACTTCGCGCCAGTGCTTTTGCTCGCTTACAACAGACCAGAAAAGCTTAGAAATCTCATCAATCATGTGAGAGCGCTTAAACCAACTGTTGTTTTGATTTCAGTAGATGGACCCAAGAATTCGCAGCCCAATGATGCCGACTTAGTGCGTGCATCTCAAGAAACTGTTCAGTTCATTGATTGGAACGCGAAAATTGAAACTCGATTCCGATCGACGAACCTAGGTCTAAGGCTGGCGGTCCAAGACTCTGTTGATTGGGCTATTAGCAAATATGGCAAAGTCGTCGTCATTGAAGATGATGCAGTCCCTGGCCCTCAACTTCTGGATTTTTTCAATTTTAATTTGGAAAAATTCGCCAACGAAGATGAAGTGATGCACATTTCTGGATACAACGTCGTTCCAGATAATCTTTTGCGAACGAATATCGGAAGCCGGTATTCGCGATACCCAGAGTCATTCGCATGGGCGACATGGGATCGCTCATGGAAATACTACGACGCGAATCTGACATGGGGGCTAGAGGCATCGGTACAAGAAATCGCCCAAATCACTGGTTCATTAACTTCGGCTATTCGGTGGAAGATCAACTTCCATGACGCTGCAACTGGCCGAATTGGAAGTTGGGCATACCGTTGGATCTCCTCAATCTGGTCACAAAATGGAACTACCGTGGCTCCAAATAAGAATCTCCTCTCTTATTCAGGGTTTGACCACGGGACGCACACTGTCAGACGCCCTCGATGGGCCGATCTTCCAATTGAAGGTCTAAGTTTCAAAGAGTCCGAAGATCAAACAGTTGTTGATTCTGAAGCTGATCACTGGACAGGATCAACAGTCTTTCGAGAAAATGCATGGGGCATTGCAGACGGACTAGCTACTTCAGTCGCATTAGCTGCACGCAAGAGATGGCGTTCAATGAAAAGGTAACACTAGAAAACAACTTCTCTCAAGGTCACTGTCACGCTGCTTTTACCTTCATGACTCAATGAAATTAAGGATTACTCAATGCCATCAATTCAACCAAGGCCGAATCATCCATTCGAAATTCTCAAATCTCTGCTTTCGCTTAAATCTTGGCACGCAATACGAACTCATTATTTGGCTCAGCAAGATTGGGAGCAATCCCGCCAAAGCAAAGAATCTAAGCGTTTTTCAAGGTCTCTTCCTTGGTGGTCGTACTCAGCAAGTAGCTTCGTTGACCAAGTAGTCCCCACTAATTATTCGGTACTCGAACTTGGATCAGGATATTCAACGCTGTGGTGGCTGACCCGTGGGAACACAGTTTTGGCGATCGAGAATAACCCGAGCTGGGCGTCCAAAGTTTCCAACATGAGCAATTCTCTCCAGGGTAAACTGGAGATACTCGGCGAGAATCCTTCGAATACTGATGCTGTTGCTCCGCTGCTCAATGGCAAGACTTTTGATGTTCTTGTTATTGACCACTCTGGTGATCGCACCACCGCAGTGATTGATTATCTCCCATACCTTTCAGAAGCAGGATTCGTTATTTTCGATAATTCAGATCGCTCGGAATATCAAGGAGGACTTCAGACCCTCGCGGATGCAGGATTCTCCAAATTGGACTTCTTCGGGCTTGGTCCCATCAACGCGTATGGATCTCAGACTTCTTTTTTCTATAAGGATTCATTTGGAAAATCGCACGGAAGACTTCAAGATTTCGGAATCATTGACTACTAGTCGTCGATCTCATCGCGAATGTTCCATAAGCAAGAATCACTAAACCCCCAACTATCGGGGCAGTGATAAGCCGACTAGGCGCCGAGATCGGAACAAGGAGGAACACGAAGTACACAAGTGAACCCAGAATCCACACTTTCCAAACTTGGGAGGCCCGCCCGAGTGCAAGTCCCAACAACCTTGGCATCACTGTCAACCAATCAATACATACCCCAGTCGCAACGCATAAGGCAAGAAGTCGCGTCATGTGAAAATCTTTTCCGACAAAAAGACTAATTCCAAGGGGACTCAATAAAAATGTGAGCCCGAGAAGAACACATGCAAAAATGACGAAGAGAAACAAAATGCGATAATAAAGTTTGAAAACTTTCTCGGTATTCCCCTCTGCTGCCAAACGAGTCATTCTCAAATTGACAATCGGCGAAATGTTGTTCAGCAACATCATCGGAGCCTGAACCAGACTTATTACTGCAGCAAAGGACACGACGAATTCGGGCGAGGCTCCGAGTAATGGCGCTAAAGCGATTCCACCATTATTCATCACAAGCGAAACTCCGGTCGCCAATATCAACGCGCCGGCCATTTGATAAGTGCCCCGACCAAGATTGATATAGATTCGGCAGCTTGTCTTTTCAGTTCTTCTCTGAGAAAGAATGTTCGCGAACCCCAAGAAACCGGCTATTAAACTCCCGCCAACTACAGGTAACAGCACGAATTTGGGTTCACGGCTATCAGCGATAAATACAACGAGTAGTCCGCAAAGCGCGACTACGGCATTAACTAGTGCGAGTTTAAAAAGCCCCTTGAAATCGCCACGTCCGACATATACAGATCGAATTCCGGCCCAAAGACCCAGAGAAAGCAAGAAAGAAGAACCAACAATTTCGTAACCATGTAGATAGGAATACACCTTTAAAATTGAAAGGACGAAAAACACGGCCAATACGAAAGCTGAAATCGTGACCCCGTGCAGAACGAAAGATAACTCGCTGTTCGAAGTCCTGTGATGAATCATGAATTTAGGAGCAATAGTTTCCAATGGGATCGCAAAAGTCAACACGAGCGTGTTAGCAAGCGCCCAAAATGCCAGTATTGAAGACATTTCTGTGGCTTCTAAAACACGTGAACCAACAAAAACGAAAAGATAGGAAATTAAGCCTGAGGCTAATGAGGCGCCTGTAATTGGACCTATTTCTCTCAGATGGCCGGTCTTCATTGATTCAAAGTTTTCCTTGAGACTTTACGCCGACTCAGATAATGAACTTGGAAAGCTAACTGCACAGAACAATCAGTTTGGTTACAAAGGTTTCTTCCACCAATCGTCACCCTACGCGTGAGGCAATAAGTGAAACATTGATAGGGGTAGAATTTTTGTCATGGTATCAAAAATAGCTGTTATTGGAACTGGGTATGTGGGTCTCACAACAGGGGCATGTCTTGCGCATCTCGGTCACACTGTCGTCTGTGCCGACATCGACGCCGGAAAAATCGCCAAACTCCGGGACGGCATCATTCCGATCGTTGAGCTGGGTCTAGCCGAACTGGTAGTCGAAGGTATGTCTTCGGGCAGGCTTTCTTTTGTCGTTGGCTCTACTGAAGCAGCCAAATCCTGCGATATCGCATTTCTGTGCGTGCCGACCCCACAAGGTGAAGACGGCTCTGCCGATCTCAGTTACGTTCAACGGGCCGCCGAAGAAATCGTCGCTGTCCTACCCTTTGAAGCGATTGTGGTCAATAAGTCGACTGTCCCCGTCGGGTCAACAAAGGTAGTTGAACGGGCGTTAAAGCGACCCGACGTTAAAGTGGTATCAAACCCCGAGTTCTTACGCGAGGGCTCTGCCGTTCAAGACTTTTTGAAGCCCGATCGTGTCGTCGTCGGAAGCGACGATCAAGCAGCGGCAATGAAAGTTGCAATGCTATACGACGGTCTGTCGACTCGCGTGATTATCACCGATCCAGCATCGGCTGAAACAATTAAGTATGCAGCCAATGCCTTCTTGGCAACCAAGTTGTCCTTCATCAATGCCATTGCTGCTATTTGTGAAGGCGTCGGTGCCGATATCAATGATGTCGTCGTTGGCATGGGCAGCGACAGACGAATTGGCGAAAACTTTCTGCGACCAGGCCCAGGCTGGGGCGGCAGCTGTTTCCCGAAAGACTCTCGAGCTCTCATCAAAATCGCCGAAGACGCCGATTACTCGTTTGATCTTTTGAAAGGTGTCATCACAGTCAACGATCAACAGTTAGATCGTGTAGCCGACAAAATTCGAGTCGCCGCGGGCGGCAACTTGTCTGGCAAAACCGTTGCCGTTTGGGGACTCACATTTAAGGCTGGCACCGACGATCTTCGTGACTCGCCAGCCATCGCCATTATTGAACGCATCATGAAACTTGGAGCCCGCGTGCACGCATTTGACCCAACGGTCAATGTCGTTCGCACCGGAATACCGAACGATCTTGTGATTGCCGCATCAAGCGATGAAGCAACTTCGCGTGCAGATGTGCTCGCAGTTCTCACCGAATGGGACGAATTCAAATGGATTTCACCATCAACGATTGCTGCTGAAATGACGGCCAAACAAGTGGTTGATGCCCGCAACTTGTTAGATCGCAAAGATTGGGAACGCGCCGGTTTCACCTATCAAGGAATCGGCCGCTAAACATGCGCGTACTACTTGCTGGCGGTGCAGGTTTCATCGGGTCGCATATTGCCGATGCACTTCTGGCACGAGGCGACGAGGTCGTTGCTGTTGATAACTTCGCTTCTGGTCGTCGTGAAAACGTGGCGCACCTCAACGGCAATACCAAGTTCACCCTCATCGAGCACGACATCACTCTCCCCTGGCCAAAACACGCAGCACTCTCAGCAAAGTTTGACGCAGTGCTTGATTACGCAAGCCCAGCATCACCGAACGATTTCGCAACGATGCCCCTTGAGATTCTTGCGGTTGGAAGCACTGGCACGCGCAATCTTCTCGATCGTGCCAAGTCTGATGAAGCAGTATTCTTTTTGACCTCCACCAGCGAGGTCTACGGTGATCCACTAGTTCACCCACAACCAGAGACATATTGGGGAAATGTGTCGTCAATTGGCCCACGAAGTTGTTACGACGAAGCAAAGCGTTTCAGCGAAGCACTCACCATGGCCTATCACCGCGTACATGGTGTTGAGGTTCGTATAGTGCGCATTTTCAATACGTATGGTGAACGAATGCGGCCAAATGATGGGCGAGTCGTCAACACATTTGTCGTGCAGGCACTACGCGGTGAACCGATTACATTGCATGGCGATGGCTCTCAAACAAGATCGTTTTGCCACGTCAATGACGAGGTTCACGGACTCATGGCCTTGCTTGACAGCAATTACAATATGCCAGTCAACGTTGGCAATCCTGATGAATTCACGATGCGTGAACTTGCCGAACTAGTCGTTGAACTCACCGGCTCGAAAAGTGACATTATCACTGTTCCGTTGCCACCCGAACGCGATGGTGACCCGTTACAACGCAAACCCGACATCACCTTGGCCAAGAACCTCCTCGGCTGGGAACCAACGATTTCGCTGCATGATGGGTTGCAACGTATGATCAAGCATTTCGTTGAAGTGGAGGGCATCTCGTGACGATCCTTGTTACCGGTGGTGCTGGATACATCGGTTCGCACACACTGCGCTTATTGCGATCTCAACACCGTAATGTTGTCGTGCTTGATTCGCTTGTCCGTGGATCAGAAAAGAACTTACTTGGCGCAACTCTGGAGGTTGCCGATATCTGTGACAGCGCAGCTGTTGAACAAATTTGCCGCAAGCACCATGTTGACAGCGTTATTCATTTTGCCGCCTATAAAAGTGCTGGTGAGTCAATGACTCATCCACATCTGTATTGGCGCAACAATGTTGAGGGAACAGTTGGCCTTGTCGAAGGAATGTTGGCAGCCGACGTTCGGCAAATCGTTTTGTCGTCATCGGCCGCTGTGTATGGAAACCCCGATCAATTACCCATCACTGAATCAGCGCTCATCCAACCAGAAAACGTCTACGCCGAAACAAAAGCAATGATGGAACGCATCATCAGTTGGTATGGCGTGACCCACGGTTTACGTTCGGTCAGTTTGCGTTACTTCAATGCTGCAGGTGCCAGCAGCGACGGTGTGCTTGGCGAAAACTGGGACATCACCACAAATCTCATTCCGTTAGTGATGAAAGCTGCGCTTGGTGCAAGCGGACCTCTGCAGGTTTTGGGCAGCGATTATCCCACTCCCGATGGCACCGGAGTTCGCGACTATATCCATGTCGAAGACTTGGCTGATGCACATGTCGAAGCTATTGATTACTTAAATAACGGAAAGCCCAATCTCACAGTCAACTTAGGTACTGGTGTTGGTACTTCAGTACTGCAGATTCTCGCAGCAACTGAACTAGCTTCAGGCAAACCAGTACCTCACGAATTCGCGCCACGCCGACTCGGCGATCCGGCGATCGTCTACGCCGACGCCACTCTTGCTCAACAAAAACTTGGTTGGACTGCCAGTCGGCCCTACGAAGACATTATCCAGAGCGCCTTTCAGTGGCACTCCAGCCAAAAGAGGATTGATTGAGATTCAAACACTTTTTTTCCTCAAGTAAAGTCTCTAGTCGAAATGAAAGTGAAGACGACTGGGACAGACTCTGTCTTTCGGGTGAGAAATTCGCGCTCGTAACTGGCACCGAGAAGTATCTGATACATACGAATGACCCGATCGGCAAAGAGATCTTTCTCCATGGTGAATACGATTTTCGCAAGTTTCAGTTAGCGCTTCAATTACTAGGACGAACTTCAGTTGATTCTCTTGTTGATGTTGGAGCAAATATTGGGTCTATTTGTATTCCTGCGATCAAACGTGGCTTCGCAAAGAGAGCCATAGCTATCGAACCTGAACCAACGAACTTTGCAATGCTGCAGGCAAACCTTGCCATGAATAACATCAATGATCGCGTGAAATCATTCCAGATGGCCTTCGGATCATCAGATGATCAAGTTTTATTTCTTGATCTTTGTGAGGACAATTTCGGTGATCATCGAATTGCTCCAACAATTTGCGAACCAAGAAGACGACAGCAGATTTCCATTAACTCTTCGCGTTTTGACACAGTTGTCGGCGAACTTAATCCCGAAACCGATTTGATCTACGTCGACGTACAGGGCTTTGAAAAAATGGTGATTGATGGCGCAACTCAGGCAACAAAGAACAAGGTACCTATGGTTTTAGAGTTTTGGCCCGATGGACTTTCAGAACATTGCACTATGGAAGAATTCATCAACTGCTTAACCGATTATTCTCTCGTTATTGATCTCAACTCACCCAACCCCACGCCACAAGGCCTTGATTCACTAGTTGAATTTTGGGATGGACTCAAGCGGGGACCCTTTGATTTTGGTGACATCCTCGTCTACTAAATGATTTATCTGAGACCGTTAATGAATTTCTCTAATTTTTCCTCGACAACGAGTTTTGAACAAACTTTAAACAGCGAACTTTTTGCATTTTTTCTCATTTTTTCATACCTCTCATCATTCGTTTTACGGATTTGATAACTCAAGTTGTATGCATCGCATAGAGATTCCCACTTAATCGGGAAATTTCTGGTCCGGAATCGAAGCGAGGGATCATTCGGCCACGGCACGAAACTCCACGTATGTTCCACTACGAAGGAGTTTTCCTCCGTAACATAATCAACCATTGCAGTGTGACGAGGAGTAATTGCTGGCACACCAGAGCTCATAAACTCGATTAGCGGCAGACACTGCCCTTCGCCACAAGATGTATTGACTACAAAGTCAGAACCGGTTATCAATTGCTGATAGCTCTTGTCATCTAGGAAACCACAGATGATCACAATGCGGCAATCAAAACTTCCGCACGTCATGATAAATTGACGAACAATTTCTAGCATTTCTTTTTGATCTTTGTGAATGAGCTTCAGAATCAAGACAACATCTTCGTTTGTACGGTGAGCCCAAACAAATCCACTCACTGCTTCTTCCCAACGCTTACGCCCATCCTTGGGATTGAACACGTACGTGTAGGAAACCTCGGAAAAATCAATCGTTTGGTTAACCGCTTGCCCTCGAGAATCCCAAACGAGCCCATCATAAGCGAGTGACCAAGACTGCAGCTTGGGCACACCTGCTAGGTGCTCAAACTTTTCAAATATTGGAACAAATAAGACCATTTTCGGCACAGTAATTTTCGCCAAATCCATTGCTTCCATGGTTGAATTGGAGTGAGTAATCACTGCGCGAGAAGACTCCAACACTTTTTGCCAGTTCCAAAGTTCGTTACCGCCGAGTGGCTCATCTGGAATCGTGCTGTATTCCCACGCGAAGACACAAATGGCGTGTTGCGTGAAATCAACGGGAATTTCCTGAGGTGGTGCGAAGACAAACAAGAAATCATTCGGAGCGAATTCATTGGGCAATTCTGATATGTCTGATACCTCAAAAATCTCGCCAAAGTTTGTCAAACAACTTCGGAAATAGTTCTCAACAAATTTGTAACTGTAATCCGGCATGCCTAGTTCATCACGAATATCAATATTGTTATGCCGGCAATACAAATAGAATTTCAATTCTTCAGTCATCGTGGTTCTCCTCAAAAATTGTCATTAATTGAAGAGTCAAGTCATTATTTTGCCTCCTATTTCCTACAATTTGATCCCTTGAAACTTTAAGGCTTGCGGCTAACTTAAGACCTTGGCAAAGCGATTCACTTTCAAAGTTTGTTTTAACCGCGAGAGGAGAAGGGATTCCTTGAATGAGATATCTTGGTTGCTTCAAAGCATTCACAGCCACAGTTGAATCACAAAACAGGTTGTCCATATCGACTTTGCTCAATGGCCCCACAGTTAAGCGTGAATTTGAGGCTGAGCATCTCGCAAACTCAAAATCCAGTCCATCTTCTCGAAGGATGAGAATTGAATCTGAGTAATTCAAAAGTCTCACAAACTCTTCACTCTCAAAATTAGAGGCGACGAAATATACGCTCGCTGTGCTGGGGGATATCCGGTCGATCAATTCACTCATCAAGGGTAAAAAGCTCGTTATCCAATTGCTCGGAAACACAACGATTAGTTCCGCATTTCTCAGAGATGTATTCACAAAAACAAAGCACTTAACAATCTCCACCCAACTTTCAGACACGAGATCTGAAGGTCGAATTACCAAAATGAATGGATTGCTGACAAGCTCAATCCTATTTTTGGAAGAAGCGTGGCAAATCGGGATTTCGATTTTCTCTTCTGGAATAGGCAGTTCAGCCGAGATCTCGTTGCGATTTTTAGCAAATTTCCGCAAGAACTTTTCCAGAAGATGACGGCTTCGGTAAATCCGAATTAAACCAACGCCAACACCAAGTGCTCTAGCTTCAGTTGTGCGATCAAGGTCGTACCCACTTATGTGGATGGTATTTGTCGGTTTAGCAACATCGAATTTTAGGTGGAATACTTGCCGCGATTTTGGTAACTCAATGTTTTGAGTACTCTCACCCATCCGAATTGTGATTCTCTTACCGATGTTGATACCACAAGCAGCAAGTTCAATCTCGACAATTTGGTGACCCTGAACTGTGACTGGTAACGACACGAGAGCATCAGGAGAAAATGCCCACGCACCCCACGACTCCGACGGATAAAACGAACGAGGAATAACATCCTCAAAATCTGGATGATGAGATGACCATTCGAAACGATCACTTCCTAAGTCGATGAGTCGACTGGCTCGTACGAATGTAAGTCCGATCCCCAAGCCACGAACATCAACCTCACAATCCAAATCACAACCATCAATACAGATCAGATTTGTTGACTCAGCAACATCG